>Ga0164292_10002130_pt1 | contig 16163 bp, 14 predicted proteins | sample GEODES117metaG_FD_111486 | JGI IMG/M metagenome (GOLD analysis project Ga0164292, IMG submission 111486) | Eutrophic lake water microbial communities from Lake Mendota, Wisconsin, USA - GEODES117 metaG | ecosystem: Environmental > Aquatic > Freshwater > Lake | place: USA: Lake Mendota...
CGACGACGACCTCCCCGAAGATCCGGCTGGCCCGTTCGATGACGTCGAGGTGGCCGAGGGTGATCGGGTCGAAACTGCCGGTGTAGACGGCGGTGTTCCCGCCACCCTGGCGGCCACCATGATCCTCGTTCTGCGGCACTCCGGCTGCGGACTGGCGGGGTGACATGACGGTTTGGCCTCGCAAATGACGGGGGGGGACGAGGGGCGGAACGTGTCTGGGGACGGGGATCGATCGATGGGGACCACGCCGTGTCAACGGGGAAGATCGGGGCCCGATGGCACGATTTGACGTTTCAAGCCATAATCGGGCCCCCGTGGGACGTCCCCGGCCGCCGATTCAAGTGGGCGGGCGGCGTGGACGACTTCATTACGGGGCGCCCGAGGTCGCGTCTGAGGGAGATCCAGTCCGGTGACGAAGTTCTTGCCAATGACCGGGATGATCGTTTCCGGACTTGTCGGCATCCTGTTTCTCGCCGATCTGGCGGTCAAGGTGCCGTTCAGACGGGTGAGCGTTCCGCTCGACGTTGGGTTCCTCGTCGCCAGTTTGATCGTGGCCTATCTGAGTTGGTCGGTGCTCGACACCGCCAAGACCTGATCGGCCATCGGGCGTTTCTTTATCGGTCTCGCTTGGTGCCGGCCCCTCCGGACGACCTGATCAGGCAGCCCGCAGCACCGATCCCCCCTTCGATTGGCCTCCGGGGCCGAGCAACGCCGGCAGGTCGCCGAGGCGTACGAATCGCTTCGGGATCCGCCCGGCGCGATGGCCGGCGATGAGCCGCGCCGTGCGGTCGATGTCGGTATGTCCGGCAACTCCGCTGCCGAGAACGCTGACGACCGTGAGCGAACCGGCCGCCGGCCCGCCCCCCCAGGGCATCCACCGGCCGATCAGGCTGCTCGACGTCACCGGCGTCGACGCCACCTCCCACAGCCCCCAGACGATGCTCCGGCAGGCCCATCCTTCCGGCGCCGGACGGCGGTTCCCACGGGGAACATCGTCGAATCGGTCGACGACGGCGGTGCGGATTCCCGCTTCGACGAGGAGTTCACGGTGGGCGATCGCGCCCCCTTCAGGGACCACGACGGCATCGACGTCGGTGCGATCGACGGCGACAAGCAACTGGCGGAGTCGCTGCCGGGACTCGGTCGACGCGTCGTCGAGGGCGAGTGCCCAGCCTTGTGCGTCGTGGCCTTGTGCCAGCCGGCCGACGGTCGCGGCATCGGCGACCCATGTCACGGTGACGCCGGTGCGGCGCACCGCTTCGGCGAGTGTCCCGAAGGCTTCATCGGTGATACCGGGGCTGATCCGGGAGAGGATGACCACCGTCGCCGGTGTGCTGTCGTTCGGCACGTGAACCTCCTGCCGGCGGGCGTGCGACCGACTCCCCTCCCGGCTGAAGGTCGTATCGACGGCCCGTTCGCGCGACCTCCAGCCGCACGGGGCGACATGGTGCCACCGTCACGGACCGCTGGCGGGGCTTGTGACGATCACGGAAGCTCTGCCGGCACGGTGGGCTTGTCCCGCGAGGCAGTCCCGGCCGGTCCACGGATACCGAGCGCCGATCCTTCGATGCGACAGATTGCCTCGACGAGGCCCGCGGCACTCGCCTCACCGGCCTCGCAGTCGGGGGGGAAGCCGAGCCGCTCGAGCACCTGCGTCGTCACCGGGCTGAGCGAGGCGATCCGCCAGCCACGCATCCGCTCGCCGAACAGTCGGACCGCCGACTCGGCGATCAGGCCGCTGGTGATCGTCACCCAATGAATCGGCGCGGCATCGAGCCGCGATTCTGCAAGGGGGTCGAGCGATGCAACGGGGCTTGTGGTGTAGGCAGCCACCTCGACCACCTCGTTGCCCCCGGCCTCGAGTTCACGCCGCATCACGTCGCGGCCGCGGTCGGCTCGGATGAGCAGGACCCTGCCGGCACGGAGCGTGGGGAGAAGGGCGGCGACGAGCCCTTCGGAACTCGCGGTCGCCGGCACGAGGTCGCAGGCCAATCCGGCGTCGCCGAGCGCGGCGGCGGTGGCGGATCCGATGGCAGCCACACGCGCCGTCCCGAGGATCCGCGCGTCACGTCCGGCCGCCCGCAGCCGATCGGCGAAGGCCTTCACGCCGTTGACGCTCGCGAACACGATCCAGTCGAACGTCGCCGCTTGGCGGATGGCGTCGTCGACGGCCGCCCACGACGGCGGTGCGCCGATCTGCACGACGGGGATCGGGAGAGCCTCCCCGCCGACGGCACCAAGGGCTGCAGCCAGGCCGTCTGCCTGACCGGCGGGACGGGTGAGCAGAATGCGGCGTCCGGTCAGGGGGCGCTCGGGCGTCGCCGCCGGGGGGGCGGCTAGGCAGCCGACGATGACCACCGCCGGCGAAGGCCAACGGTGGGTCTCGAAGGCCTCGGCCAGGGTGCCGAGGGTGGCGGTTGCGATCTGCTCGTCGGGCCACGAGCAACGGCTCACGATCGTCACCGGGGTCGCGGCGGAACGCCCCGCAGACAAGAGGGCTGCGGCCCAGCGTGCCGCCTTCGCCACACCCATGTAGACCGCGAGCGTCCCCGGGAGTGCGGCCAGCGTTCGGAGGTCGAGGGGAATCGTTTTGTCGTCGGCTTCGTGGCCCGTGAGAATCGTCAGGTGGGACGCGCCGGTGCGGTTGGTCAGCGGGACGCCGGCGGTGGCCGCCGCGGCGAGCAGCGCCGTCACCCCCGGAACGATCTCGAAGGGAATGGCGGCAGCGCGGAGCGGATCGGTCTCTTCGGTGAGCCGTCCGAAGACACCGGGATCGCCCCCCTTGAGACGCACCACACGCCCCCCCTCACGGGCCAGCTCGACAAGCAGCCGACCAGTCGCCTCGCCGGGATCGCTGGCGAGCGGATCCCGCGGCACCGGAATGCGGATGGCCGCGGGATTCGCCAGGTCGAGGATCGCCGTGGGAACCAGCGCGTCGTGGACGACGGCGTCAGCCGCGCGGAGGGTTGCGAGTCCGCGGAGTGTGATCAGGTCCGGGTGTCCCGGACCTGCCCCGACGAAGCTCACGCGGACGTCCGTCGGCAACGTGTCGGCGGGTGGCTGTGGGCTGGAGTGGGGCGGCATGACAGGCTGTGGGGACGCAGATCGACCGCGGGGGGCACCGTTCCCCCGAACGCTTTGAGCCCTTTGAGGGGCGCCTTGGCGAGGGATACACTCTAGCGATTCGCGGACAAAGCCATCCATGGCCTTTGTCCGCATGGCTCACCCCTGAAAAAGCCGAGAGTTGTCCGGGTCCCCGGCCGCCTGCGGCTGCGGGGCTCGCGATCGTCCGGCGGCTCATCCTCTTCCTTCCTCCAAACAGTCCGACGCGACCCATCATGGCGAACGATCCCTCCGCCGGTCAGGCTGGCGATCCAGCGGCCTCACCCTCCTCCGCCCTCCTCTCGCCGGCGGAGCGATCGAGGCTCGCCCAATGTTTCCAGGCCGGCACGAAGAATCTCACCGCCAACGCCGACTACGCCATCGAGATGTACACCGCCTGCGTGGTGGGCGATCCGGGCAACGCCGTCTACCTCCAGGCTTTCCTCGGCGTCCTGCGGAAGAAGCATCCCCCGAAGAAGTCCGGCGGTCTGGCCTCGCTGTTCGGTGGCTCGAAGGGGGGCGGGCTGTGGAAGAAGGTCAACGCCGGTCAGCACCGCGAGGTCATCAAGCAGGGGGTCGAGATCCTCAAGGCCAACCCCTACGACTCGGGCGCGCTGTTGGCGATGGCCGAGGCTTGCAACCAGCTTTCCTTTCCGGCGACGCGGCAGGTCTACCTGAAGAACGCCCTCGACGCCGCCCCGGCCGATCCCGAGGTCAACAAGCACTGCGCCAAGTTCGCCGCCGAGATCGGTGAGTACGACCAGGCGATCGCCTGCTGGGTACGGATCGGCAACATCAAGTCGATGGCGGAAGACGCGGAGAGGGAGATCGCCCGGCTGCAGGTTGAGAAGACGATCGCCGCCGGGCAAGGGATGTCGGGCCGACCGGCACCCTCGGGGGGGGCGAAGCCGACCGCCGCCAAGGCTGCGGCGCCGGCCGCCGAGGCCGGAGAGAAGGGGCGGATCGCGGAGCTCAAAAAGGCCATCCACGACAGTCCGGCCGAGATCGAGCCCTACCTCGAACTTGCCGACCTCCTCGAGAAGGAGGCGACGGTCGAGGAGGCTCAGGCCGTGCTCAGCCAAGCGTTGTCGGCCTCGGGGGGCGATCTCAAGGTCCGCGAACACCTCGAGGATCGGCAGCTGCGGTGGGGCAAGCAGAAGGTCCTCGCCGCCGAGCGAAAAGCCGAGGCGGACGGCTCCGCGGAGAACCGTGCCACCCTCGAACGCCTCCGGGCGGCGCTGCTCAAGCAAGAAGTGGAGATCTATGCCGCCAGGGCCTCCCGCTATCCGGAGAACCCGACCTGGAAGTACGAACTGGCGATGCGTCTCAAGCTCGCCGGAAGCTTCACCGAGGCGATCAAGCAATTCCAGGAAGTCCTCGGCGACTCACGCCGCAAGGGCGTGGTCGCCCTCGAACTCGGGGAGTGCTTCCAAAAGATCAAGCAATATCAGCTCGCGATGCAGAACTACGTCACCGCGGTCGAGGCGTTGACCGACCGGGAAATCGAACTCCGGAAGCGGGCGCTGTACCGGGCCGGCGTGCTGGCGGCGGGCCTGGAAGACCTCGACGGGGCCAAAAAATACCTCTCGATGCTCGCCGGGCTCGATTTCGGCTACCGGGACGTGGCCCAACGTCTGGACAAACTCGGCTCCGTCAAGGATAAAGGGGGCTGATCCAGCTCCCGCGTCCCTCTTTCCGACCATTCAAGCGCCCCGGCGCCCCCCAAAGCCCTGCCGACGGAACCATGCCCCATTCAGCCAATGCCAAGAAGCGTCTCCGCCAGAACCTCCGTGATCGCGAGAAGAACCGGGCCACGAAGTCAGAGATCAAGACGCAGATCCGCAAGGTTTTCGAGGCGATCCGCGGTGGGGACGTGAAGGCCGCCAACGAGCAACTCCGCACCGTGGCCAAGAAGGTCGATCGGGCCGCCTCCGCCCGCGTGGTTCATCCCAACCGAGCCGCTCGGATCAAGTCGCGTCTTTCGGCCCGCATCCTTGCCGCGTCGAAGGGCTCGAAGGCCTCGGCCTGATCGAGCGTTCGATCAGTTCCAGTCGATGCTGCTTGCGGCAAACACCGGGCCTTCGATGCAGGTCCGTTTGTAGTCCCAACCTCCGTTCGCGTCCTTGACGCGGGCGACGCAGGTGAAGCAGATGCCGATCCCGCAGGCCATCGGCGCCTCGAGGGAGACGTGGCACCCGAGGCTTCGTGACTCGGCCCACCGTCCTACCGCTGCCATCATCCCATCGGGACCGCAGCAGGCGACATGCCGGGGACTCGAGTCCGTGTGGCCGGGGCTCGAGTCGGCTGGAAACAGGCCGTCGAGCAGGTCGATCACCGTGCCACGCAGGCCGAGCGAGCCGTCGAGCGTGGCGAGATGGACGTCGAGGCCGGCCCGGCGGAAATCATCGACATCCCCGAATGCGGCGCCGCGCGATGCCCCCCAGCAGAACGTCACCTTCTCGCCGGCCGCCACCCGGTCGCGGCCGAGCGTGAGGAGGGCCGTTTGCCCGATGCCGCCAGCCACGAGGAGCAGGTGGCCTGTCGTCGGCACCTCTCCGTAGCCGTTGCCGAGCGGGCCCCAGAGCGTCATGCGCTCCCCGGGGCCGAGATCCTGGAGGGCCGTCGTGAATCGTCCATGGACGACGTACACGAAGTCGGCGAAACGCCGTTCGGAGGGGGACCCATGGGGAACGTCGTCCTCGGCCGATCGATAGGTGTCGTACACGGCGAGAGGACGGCCAAGAAGCGGATCGACCCGATCGGCGATCCGCAGCATGGCAAACTGCCCTGCCGTGGCGGTGGCGGCGATCGACGGGCATTCGACCCGCAACCGGTACGTGTTCGCAGCCGTTTGCCGGTGCGACACGATCACCGCGTCCTCGACGAGACGGGACGAAGACGGACAGTTCTGTGGCTGGGGGCGTTCCATCGGGGGCACGGCTCCGGAGCGACTCACGAATCCTTTTTCTTCCGCCATGTCGACGCCTTGCCCGGGCGACGACGGCGCCCCCCGGGAAGCGGCGGCCGTGAATCATCCTGGCCTGCCGGCCGCGGCGACCTGTCCCCGCGCGGCGGCCGGGCCGGGGGGCCTGAGCCCTCCCCGCCACGGGGCGGCCGCGGGGGTTTGCCGGTCGACGGAGGTCGGCGTCCACCGGCAGGCGGGGGCCCAGCCCCTTCGGAACGATCGAGAAACCGGGGACGGGCCGGTCGGTCGCCTCTGGGTGGCCGGGCCGGGGGGCCTGAGCCCTCCTCGCCGCGGGGGGGCCTCTGTGGACGGCCCGCGGACGGACGGCGCGTTGGCGGCGGGGGCCCTGCCCCTTCGGCGCGGTCGAGAAATCGGGGACGGGCTGGCCTACCGGTCGAGGGCGGGCCAGCGGCACGCCCACGGCCTGCGGGGCCCTGCGAGCCACGACCAGCAGTCCGCGGCGGGCGTCCACTGCCGACGGGTGGCCGGCTGCCGCGCCGATCGTCACTGCGCTGGCCGAAGGGGCGTCTCGGGCCTCCGGGACGGGGGCCATGCGCCCCGCGTGGCGGGCCGTCGGAGAATCCCACTGTCTGCGTCAGGGCATCCTTGCGGAGGGCCTCGACCTCCGACCAGGCCAACTGCCGACATTGGCCGGGGAGGAGGTCGCCGAGCGAAAGCTTGCCGACCGCCACACGCTTCAACTGATGGACCTTGTGGCCGAGGTGCGCGAGCATGCGGCGAATCTCACGGTTCTTCCCCTCGTCGAGGACCATCTCGAGGACGGCGCTCTGCTTGTGCTGCGACTTGAGGTGGACATGCTGAGCCCTTGCCATCCCCTCGGCGAGCCCGATGCCACGGCGGAGTTTGTCGATCGTCTCCGGGGTGGGCACACCGGCCACTTGAACGAGGTATTTTTTCTCGACTCCATACCGGGGGTGGGAGAGGAGATTGGCCAGTTCACCGTCGTTGGTGACGAGGATCAGCCCTTCGCTCATCCGGTCGAGCCTGCCGATGGCGAACAGACGCTGGTCGCCGGGCACGAGATCGACGACGCGTGGTCGGCCATCGGGGTCGAAGTTCGTGGTCACCACGCCAACGGGCTTGGAGAGCATGTACACGACCCGCTTCGGGTCAGGCAGACGCTCGCCGTCGACGCGGATCTCCTGACGGAGCGGATCGACGCGGGTGCCGAGTTGGGTGACGACCTTGCGATCGATCTCGACCCGGCCTGTCGTGATCAGTTCCTCGCAATTTCGCCGGCTTCCGAGCCCGGCTGCCGCCAGCACCTTCTGCAGGCGTTCGAGACCGTCGTCCTCGCCGGCGGGGGGCGCATGGCGGAATCGGCCCCGCGCTGCCGGCTTTTGACCCGCTTCGGCCCCTGTCGGGGGCCGGGAAGCTGGGGAGCGACGAGACGTGATCCGCGACCCACGGCCGCGATTCGGTTCACCCGACCGGCGCGGTTCGGGGGGCGTTTGTGAAGAGGGATCGGCGGGCAAGGGTGACTCCGGCGCGCGGGGGAAAGGGACCACTCGCACGGCGGACCCGACGCCAGATCATACACCGACGGCCCGATGGCCGCGGGATTCACCGACCGACACGGCCGTGGGCCGGCCGCCCGAGCCTCACCGCATCGGCGACCACCAGCGGGAGCGGCGGATTTCGGCGACCGGTTCGTTGTAGTCGCGTGGCCGACTCCCATCCATGAGCGGTTCCCGGAACAGCGTGGAGCCGATGTCGTCCTGCGGATAGGGATCGAACCGGACAGCGCGGCGTTGTTGGGTTCTGGCATTGGCGTTTGCCGGCCAGGTCGGTTTCGCCAGCGAGGCGCAGCCCACGGCCCACGGCATGACTCCGGCCATGGTCAGGATCGCAACGGCATTCAACCATCCTCGCATGGATGCAACCCTCGGTGGATCGACGCCCCGCCTCACGGGGGAGGGAGTGTAGGCCCGTCCCACGAAAACTCCCTAGGTCGTTTTGCGGGCCAAAAACCCGTCGGAGCGGCGAAGTGTCACCCGAGGGCAACATGAAGCAGCTTCGTGGCGGTGGCGTCGCCTTGGCTGCGGATGGTCTGCGGGCCGATGTCGGCCGGCAGGAGGACGGTCTGGCCGACCCCGAGGACCGGCAGCCCCCAGCGGTCATCGAGAGCCACCTTTCCACCGACGATTGCCAGCAGGTGACAGGTGTCGTCTCCCCCCACGGTCCAGGAGGCTCCGGGCACGATCTCCTCGAAGACAAAGTAGTCGCAGGTGGCGAGCCGCCGCACCCCAGGGCCCCGTGCCGTCGCCGGTGGGACGGGCGCGACCGGACCGAATCGGGAGACGGCCTCGAGGCCCGCTTCGAGATGGAGTGTCCGCGGCTTACCGTCGGGCCCGGTGCGGTTCCAGTCGTGGAGGCGGTAGGTGACGTCGCTCGACTGCTGGATCTCGGCGACCACCAGTCCGGCGCCGATGGCATGCACCGTCCCGGCCGGGATGAAGATGCAGTCGCCGGCCTTCGGCTCGACGACATGGAGCACCTCCTCGCAACGCCCCTCGCGGAGGGCGGTGGCGAGCGCGTCGCGATCGACCCCTGGCTTCAGTCCCGCCCAGAGCCGGCTGCCCGGAGCCGCGTCGACCACATACCAGGCCTCCGTTTTCCCCTTGTCGGGCGGGACGAGTTCGGCGGCCCGCGCGTCGTCGGGGTGGACCTGGACCGAGAGATCGCGACAGGCGTCGAGGAACTTGAACAGCAGTGGAAACGACCGGAGCCCCGCGTGCCTCCCGAGCAGAGCGGAGCCGTGCTCCCTGACGAGATCACCGAGCGTGTGGCCGGCAAGCGGCCCGGTGGCGACGACGCTGTTGTCGTCGGCCCGGTCGACCACCTCCCACGACTCGGCAAAATCATCGCCTGGGGGAAGGTCGCGGTCGAGCAGCGAGGCGAATCGGCGACCACCCCAGAGGTAGCGCCGGTAGATCGGCGTGAACAGCAGCGGATGGAGCACGGCGGGATCGACTCCTCGAAGCGGACAGATCAGGGGGCTTCGGCAGCGCAGTCAGGACGCGGAATAGGCCTCGAGCAGGCGGCCGATCCAAAAACAGCAGACGCTCGAGAGCAGCATGACGAGCATCTGCCCGAGCGAGATGGCGTGCTGGAGTTCGAGGACGATCGCCAACGCGGGGAGCGAGAGCCCGACGAATTGACCGAGACGACCGCACGTCCGCATCAGGTCAGCCATGGAAGGGGATCGGCAGTAAGCATGAATGGACCGGTCGGGCCGCCGGCCGACCATCGGCCATCGACCCCACGGGGGGGACGTCACCGCGGCTGGGTCGGCCGGGCAAACTCCCAGGAGCCGGCCCCGACCGCCTCGCAGCGGCAGGAGAAATGTGGCAGGTGTTCGGCGACGCGACAAGACTCGTAACGGTCGAGGTTGTCGCCGACGAGGCCGCAGACACGCAGCAGGCCCCCGTCGCGCCCCACCAGCCGGGCGAGGGTCTCCAGGGCGTCGATGAGCCGCTCATCGATCCGCTCGAGACCGTCGAGCTCGACGACGATCCGGTTCATGCCATGCTCGCGGGCGACCGTCCACAGGCCCGTGCCGAGATCACCCCCTCGGCGTGGAAGCTCGCGGTCAGGGGGGATGAGCCTCACAAACAGCCAGTCCGGTCCCCGCTCCAGGCCGACATCGTAGCGATCGATCTGCTGGTTCATGGCGCTCCCCCGGGTGACTGGCGTGAAAATCCCCCCGCCCCGCGGCGGCGCGCTGCCGCTCCCGAGGCTGTTGATGCTACGGCGGGAGGCAAGCGCTTCCGGCCGAACCAGCGGGCCATACCCCCACACCTTGCCGAAAGCCAGCCGGCGGCAATACTTCCGTCAAGCACAGGGTCGATATTCTTTCCCACTTTCCTGGAGGACACGTATGGGTCGGCACGGCGCGGTGACGTTCAAGGGGGGGCCGCTGACGCTCGTCGGCGACGAGGTGAAGGTGGGGGCTCCGGCTCCCGATTTCACCCTCACCGGTGACGGAATGCAGGACATCCGCAAGGCCGATCTGCTCGGCAAGCCGACGATCATCAGCGTCGTCCCTTCGCTCGACACCCCGGTCTGCCAGGTGCAGACGAAGAAGTTCAACGAGAGCCTCGGGAGCTTGGGTGACAAGATCAACGCCCTCACGGTCAGCCTCGACCTTCCCTTCGCCATGAAGCGATTCTGTGGCGCCGAGTCGATCACGGCGATGAAGGTGGGGAGCGACTACAAGGACCGTGAGTTCGGCAAGGCCTTCGGCCTCCTCATCGACGAGCTCAAGATCCTCGCTCGGGCCGTCTACGTTCTCGATGCCAAGGGGAACGTCGTCTACGGTGAACTCGTCAAGGAAGTCGCCAGCGAGCCGAACTACGACGCCGCCCTTGCGGCGCTCACGAAGCTCGTCTGATCGACATCAGGCAAGAAGAAAACCGAACGGCCGGCCGAACGATTCGGCCGGCCGTTTTTCTTGAGTCGAAGCGACGGACCGACGCCACCTCGCCCCGAGTCACTCAAGGGAATGCCCCAGGGAGGGATTGCCCGTGTCCTGGGAGCCGGCGTTGCAGGCAAGCGCAGCCATGGATGACGTAGCGCAGCCGGCACCCGAGTGCAGCTTTGGCCTGGAGGGCCAAAGCCAACGTCCGGCGACAGGGCACGGGCAATCCCGACCGGCCTCCTGCCGACCGGCCTCCTGCGACGCGGCTTACGACACTCGCGGCCTGAACGCCCCCGCGTCACTTCGCAAGCAGCCCCTCGATCGCTGTCTTCGCCGCGGCGAGCGCGTCGGCGAGTTTGTCGACGAGCTTGCCGCCGGCCTGGGCGAGGTCAGGCTTGCCCCCTCCCTTTCCTCCGACGATGCCGGCCGGGTCGCGGATCCAGGTGCCGGCCGACAGGCCGCGCTCCTCGAGTTCGCGGCTGATCCCGGCGACGAGCGTCACCTTCTCTCCCTCGGCAGAGCCGAGGAACACGGCCACCGGGCTCGCCTTGCGGCGGAGCTGATCGATGCACTGCCGCATCGCCGCGACGTCGGCACCGCCGGCGTTGACGACGACGATCCGGGTGTCGCCGACGGTCGTGGCCGCGGCGATGAGATCATCGACGGCGAGCGTGGCCGCAGCGGCGACAGGCTTCGCCTTTTTGAGGTCCTTCACTTCCTTGGCGAGGGCCGCGAGACGCGTCGGGAGCTCCGCCACCGGGACGCGGAGCGTGCCGGCGGCTTCGGCGAGCGTCCCTTCCGCATGGCGGAAGCGTTCGAGGGCCTTGAGCCCCGTGATCGCGCTGACGCGGCGGGTGCCGGCCGAGACACTCTCCTCGCCGGTGATCCGCACCTGGCCGATCTGCCCACTGTTGCTCACGTGCGTGCCACCGCAGAGCTCGCGGCTCACCTCTCCGACGGACACCATCCGAACGACGTCGGGGTATTTTTCCCCGAAGAGCATCATCGCCCCCTCATGGCGGGCGTCGGAGAGTGGCAGGAGCCGCGCCCCGACCGGCACCGCGGCGAGGACGTTGCGGTTGACCATCGACTCGATCGCATCGAGCGTCTCCCGGCCGACGGCGCTCCCGTGGGAGAAGTCGAAGCGGAGCATGTCGGCGTCGACCTTCGATCCCTGCTGAACGGCGTGGCGGCCGAGGTGGTGCTGGAGGGCGGCGTGGATGAGGTGGGTGGCGGAATGGGCCCGGCGGATCGCCCCCCGGCGGTCTTCATCGACGCTCGCCGAGATCGTGGCGCCGAGATCGAGCGTGCCGCCGCGAAGATGGCCGATGTGGAGCATGAAGCCCCCCTCGCGCTGCGTGTCGAGCACCTCGAACTTGCCAGCCCCGCGGCCCTGCCACTCGAGCCAGCCGGTGTCGCCGACCTGCCCGCCCGACTCGCCGTAGAACGGTGTCCGGTCGAGGACGACCGTGACCGGAGCCGGGGAATCGTCGGCGGCGAGCGAGTCGCAAAGCTGGCCGCGGGCGATGATCCCGAGCACTTTCCCCTCGGCCGAGAGCGTGTCGTAGCCGAGGAACTCCGAGCCGTGCATCGTTTTCTTGAGGGCGTCGAGTGGGCCTGAGGTGAACACCTCCACCCGGTTGCCGGCGCCCGACACCTTGCCATGCTCGTCCATCGCGGCGCGGAAGCCGTCCCAGTCGAATCGGCAGTTGCGTTCGGCAGCGAGGGTCTCGAGGAGCTCGGGCGGAAAGCCGTAGGTGGTGTAGAGATCGGCTGCATCGGCGCCGCCGACGGTCCCCTGCCCCGACGATTTCAGGCCGCTGAAGAGCTTCTCGATCCGCTCGAGGCCGCCGTCGATCGTCGCGAGGAACGACTCCTCCTCGCGCTTGATCACCGTGGCCACGCGCTCGACGCTCTCGGCGAGCTCCGGATAGGGGCGGGCCATGAGGCTCGCGACCATGCCCGGAAGCTTGTGGAGGAAAGGCTCCTTCATCCCCATCTGCCGGCCATCGAGCACGGCGCGGCGGAGGAGGCGCTTGACGACGTACTTCTCCTCGTTGTTGCCGGGGAGAACGTTCTCGTGAATCGCGAAGGTGCAGGCCCGGACGTGATCGGCGATCCGCCGCATCCGCCGGCCATCGTCGTCGGCCGGTACGTACCGCTTCGAGCAAACATCCCCCACCGCCTCGACGAGCGGCCGGAGAATGTCGATGTGGAAGTTGCTGTCGACCCCCTGGAGCATGGCGCAGGTCCGCTCGAGCCCCATCCCGGTGTCGATATTGCGGCTGGGGAGTGGTGAGAGGTTGTCAGGCGGGGAACCCTTGCGGTTGAACTGCGTGAACACGAGGTTCCAGATCTCGACGTCGCTCCCGTCGGGCATCCGGTAAAAGATCTCGCTGCAGGGCCCGCAGACGCCGTCGGGGCCCTGGGTGGGGGCGCCGGCCGGCCAGAAGTTGTCGTCTTCGCCGAGGCGGCTGATCCTCCCGTGGGGCACGCCGATCTCGTCGGCCCAGATCCGGAAGGCCTCGTCGTCGTCTTGGTAGACGGTGATCGAGAGCTTTTCGGGATGGATGTTGAGCCAGTTCTTGGCCGTGAGGAACTCCCAGGCCCAGTGAATCGCCTCACGCTTGAAATAGTCGCCGAAGCTGAAATTACCGAGCATCTCGAAGAACGTGTGGTGGCGGGCGGTCCGCCCCACGTTGTCGATGTCGCCGGTCCGCAGGCACTTCTGGCAGGTTGTCGCCTTCGTGAAGTCGAGCTTGCACTTGCCGAGGAAGTGATCCTTGAACTGATTCATGCCGGCCGGCGTGAACAGCACCGAAGGATCCCAGCGGGGCACGAGGACGTCGCTGGGGCGGCGGACACAGCCCTTCGATTCGAAGAACGCCAGATAGGCTTCCCGGAGGTCATCGGCCTTCATGTCGGCATCGGCTCCATGGTCACGGTGGGGGCACGAAAGAAAACGGAGACTGTCTCGCCGGGGCAGCGGCAGGTCCTTCGGCCGACCGCCCGGCCACCCCTGGGAAGGCGACATGATACACGCCTCCGCCCGCCCGCCCACGCCGGTTTGTCGGAGCCTGGGGCCGGAAAAAGGCCGTCCGGAAACGACACCACCCACGAGCCGCCGCTTGGGTCGACAGCTCGTGGGTGGATCGGATCGCATCGGCCCGCCGCCCCGGTCGGGAGCGGCTGGGCGGACGCGGTGAGGAAAATCAACGGAGGCGCTTCAATGACCTGCCGCGTCTGCCGATCATCGCCGAGGGATCACTCATCGCCCTCGTCGTCGGACGCACCGGCTTCTCCCCCCTCGACGGCGATGACGGCATCCTTGCTGTCGAGGACGCGCTGGCGGATCTCGGCGGCCACTTCGGGGTTGTCTTTGAGGAACTGCCGGGCCTTCTCCCGTCCCTGGCCGAGGTGGACCTCGCCGAACCGGAGCCAGGTACCGGTCTTGTCGACGAGTTTGGCGGCGACCGCGAGATCGAGAATGTCTCCCTCCACGCTGATTCCGTTGGCATGCATCATGTCGAACTCGGCCACCCGGAATGGCGGGGCGACCTTGTTCTTCACCACCTTCACCCGCACCCGCTGACCAACGACATCCTCCCCGTCCTTCAAGGTGCCGATGCGGCGGACATCGATCCGGCATGACGAATAGAACTTGAGCGCCCGGCCGCCGGGGGTCGTCTCGGGGCTGCCGAACATCACGCCGATCTTCTCGCGGATCTGGTTGATGAAGATCACGGTCGTCTTGCTTTTGGCGATGGCACCGGTGAGCTTCCGCATCGATTGGCTCATGAGCCGGGCCTGGAGACCGACGAACGAGTCGCCGATTTCGCCGTCGAGTTCCTTCTGCGGCACGAGAGCCGCCACCGAGTCGATGACGATGATGTCCACGGCATTCGACTTGATCAGCAGTTCGGCGATATGCATCGCCTCCTCGCCGCTGGTCGGCTGGCTGACGAGGAGCCTTTCGAGTGAAATCCCCAGCTTCTTTGCCCAGCTCGGATCGAGGGCATGCTCCGCGTCGATGAAGGCGGCGATCCCGCCGGTCTTCTGCGCGGCGGCCACCGCATGGAGGGCGATCGTCGTCTTACCGCTCGATTCCGGTCCGAAGACCTCGATGATGCGTCCGCGCGGGAATCCCTTGCCGCCGAGCGCGAGATCGACCGAGAGGCTCCCGCTCGAGATTCCCTCGATCGGCACTTGGGCGTCCGAGTCGAGGGGCATGATCGACCCCTCACCGAACTCCTTCTCGATCTGCATCAGCGTGTTCTTGAGGAGCGGGTTGTCGTCAAGGAAGCTCGTGGAGCTCTTTCCCCCGCGCTTCTTCTTGGAATCTGCCGCCGATCCCCGCGATTCCGACTTGCTCGATTTGGCCATCCGTCCGTTCGCTCCCTTGCTTGCCTTGTCTGGGCGGGGCTGGGCGGCGGCGGCTCTGCCGTCGCCATTTCCATCAGCCGATCCGCCCGCGATCTCTTCCAATACCGATGCTTCCGCGACCACCATGGCGAGCCTCCCGCATGACCGGGCCCGCGCCGGGCGGACCCGTATGACCGATCGGCCCGCGGTGACGGGGGCCGAGGTTCGTTGCCGCCCCGCTTTCGACGAGACGGTTCCGCGGCACGGCGCCCGGGGTGGTTGCATCGCCACCATGAATCGAGCGGTTCGCCACGGAAACGAACACTGAACGTGGGTATAGTATCGGTGCCCGCCCAGCAAGGCAAGCACTTTTTCTGGACGGCCGTTCAGGTGCGTCGGGCGAGCCAGGCAGAGCCCCCCCGTGCTGCGGGGAACGTGCTCGAAATCGCTGCCGCAACCCGGAAAAAACGATCCTCAGAACATCAGCATCGAGCGGTACTCGGCCAGCCTACGGTCGAGATCGGCCCGGTCGATGCTCGCCAGCCGGTCGAGGCTGAAGTCTTCGACGGTGTAGCTGGCGGTGACCACGCCGTAGGCGAGGGCCTCTTTGAGGGCCTGGGGATCGAAGCGGCCAAGCGCCGCCAAGTGTCCCATCATCCCCCCGGCGAAGCTGTCGCCGGCGCCGGTGGGGTCGATGACCCGGGACGTGGGGTAGGCCGGCAGCACGTACATCTCGTGCTCGCTGAAGAACATCGCCCCATGCTCCCCCTTCTTCACGACGACGAACTTCGGCCCCATTTTCAAGACGGCCTGGCCGGCACGGACGAGGTTTTCGTCGTCGGCCAGGAGCTTCGCCTCGGAATCGTTGAGGACCAGTCCGTCGATGCGCTGGAGGAGTTGACCGAGTTCGTCACGCTGGATGTTGATCCACAGATCCATCGTGTCGGCGACGGTGAGAACGGCCCCCTTGGCCTGCTCGAGGACGTCGAGTTGGACGACCGGCGAGGCGTTGCCGAGGAACAGGAAGCGGCAATCGCGGTGGGTGTCGTTGAGTTGCGGGCGGAACTGCTCGAGGACGTTGAGATGGACCTCGAGGGTCTCGCGGTCGTTCATGTTGGGGAGGTAGCGACCGCGCCACCGGAAGGTCTTGCCACCGGGAATCGTCTGCAGCCCGGAGGTGTCGATGCCGCGGTCCTCGAGGAGCCGGGTGTGTTCGCGGGGCCAGTCCTCGCCGACGGCGCCGATCATCCGCACCGGCGAGAAGAATCTCGCCGCGTACGAGAAATAGACGGC
>Ga0164292_10002131_pt1 | contig 16162 bp, 13 predicted proteins | sample GEODES117metaG_FD_111486 | JGI IMG/M metagenome (GOLD analysis project Ga0164292, IMG submission 111486) | Eutrophic lake water microbial communities from Lake Mendota, Wisconsin, USA - GEODES117 metaG | ecosystem: Environmental > Aquatic > Freshwater > Lake | place: USA: Lake Mendota...
TCACTGCATCTGGAAAAGGAAACGCCATTTCGGTGATTGCAGTGTCCGAGCGTGGCACCATGTTTGATCCGGGCCCATGTTTCTACATGGAAAAGATTGCTGTGGGACCAGACGCTGTTGGCTCTATCGATATCACTGCTTCCCCCACACAGAACTTGAAGTGGATTGCCAAAGCAAAAGGCGAAAGCGTGCGCGATCTCACCGTGATGATTCTTGAGCGCCCACGCCACGATGCCCTCATTGAAGAAGTGCGTGCATCTGGTGCGCGCATCAAGTTGATTTCAGATGGTGACATTTTCTCTGCCATCGCAACTGCCTGGCCAAATGCCGGTGTAGATGTGATGTTCGGTATTGGTGGCACACCTGAAGGTGTTGTTGCTGCAGCCGCGTTGAAGTGCATGGGTGGAGAAATTCAAGGCCGCTTGTGGCCACGTAATGACCAAGAACGTGATGCTGCAATTGCCGGCGGGTACGACCTCAGCCGCATTCTTTCTACAGATGATCTCGTGAAGGGCGACAACTGCTTCTTCGCCGCGACTGGTGTTACCGACGGTGAGTTGCTGCAGGGTGTTCGCTTTACGCCAGGCCTTGTGCATACTCAGAGTTTGGTGATGCGTTCACGCAGTGGCACTGTGCGTTTGATTGATGCACAGCACAGGCTGGACAAGATCAGCGAATTCTCCGCTATCGACTACAGCTGAAGCATTTAATCCTCAGGAACGGCTACAAAAAGTCCAAGGCAGGCTTACCTGTTTGGTTGCCACGAGCTTTTGCTTCCATCCACAGAATTACATCAAGCCTGCGTAACGTCGTTACGTGGCTAACTTCAGCGGGCACCTCAAGTTCGTCGAGATACCCGGCAAGCGATTGACCGTTAACCGTAAAGAGTTTTCGAATCGGAAACCACCACTCATGTTTTTTCAGGTTTGTGGTTGCGTCGACTTTGACGATTGACTTTGCCTCCCAGAAGCTCCATTGCTGTCAATTCCTAAAGATTCGGGGTCCGACAACGGTCACACATTCGGTTGATTTCAAGAATAGGACTAACTCGCAATATCAATGCGATTGGAATGTCTTATGATGAAATTTTGTCGCTCTACTTACGGATTAGATCAGGTGGGCGCAGATCGATTGGTTCAAACTTGCCATTGCCGTCAGTCAGAAGCATCCCGAGCTCTTCTTGACGCGGCTGCCCAAATGCAACTCGATAAACCGCACGTAAGCGACGCAGTCGCTCTTCACGTTCAAGATCCCTACTGAACGGCAGAGATGGGATCCATGTCTCAATCTGTGCCTCTCCGGGAAAGACCCACCACGGCCACAAGTCCCCCAGTTTCTCTTTCACATCGTCGGACCTGTCCGCATGTGCGGCTTCAAACATTGCGGGCCACGGGCTTCCATTGGCCATCTCAAAAGCTAAATCTCTGTACTTCTGTGCAATGTTCTTCCTGACAGCATGTCCACCAAATCTGTGTACACGTCCTTCGCGTTGTTCAATATCCACCGGATTAGATGGCAAATTCCAATGGACGAGCGAATGACACCACCAATGAAAATCAACGCCTTCTTGCCCAACCGACGTTGACGACAACACCATCGGCCAAAAAGGAGAGTTGAACGCTTGCTGAACCGCTGTCATACGGTTCTCGGATTTTTCATCAGTCTTGGCTCCTCCTTTTGCCGCACCAAAGCGCACCGCAAAACGGGTGTTGACGTGAAAGGAATTCTTCGGATCCATTGGGTTAAAGAGGTTGACAGGAGAAGCCTTAAGTGCCATTGACTCGCGAATTCCCTCGGCAGCTTTCAACAAATCATCATCACTCTTCACCCCACTATTAGAGAGGTGGAAGTGCAGGAATTCATCCATCACTGACTGCAAGTCCCCGAACATGCAATATCTCAACACACGTTGCCAATAGTCCTCATGTTGAACATCGTCAAGGTTGTCGAGAAGCGCCATCGCTTCGGGACGATTGAAGAGACTTCTGAAGCCCTCGCCAATAATTGCTGCAGCCTTCAGCAAAGCATCTTCAGAGATTGCTAGACCTTGCAGTGCGCGTCGTGCCGCACGATATGCCACATTGCCAGGACCGAATAGCCCCACCATGGATACCCAGTAATTCAAATCAAGAGGCACTCTTCCATTTTGGTGACTGGCTGCATCAATTGCTGTATCGATGCTTTGATGGCGAGCCCGATTTTCATCTATTTGTTCTTGCTCTTTTGGAACTAGTTGTTCAAGATTCTTCAGTCTGTCTCGCCGAGTCATCATGAGGAAGGGCGCTACCCAGTACCAAGCCTCATGAATCCGATTGTCTGCAACCTCAGGGTGTTTTGGCATAAGAATTGAAACAGAATCTCCGACTTTGACCAAGAGCTCAACAGTAGAAATCTGCACTCCACGGTGAGCACACGCAATCGCAAAGGAGTCTGTGATTTCAGCAAGTTCAGGAATTGGTGTGAATAGTGCGAGAGTCGTCATTCCCTTTGCCTGCGTGTCGCCTTTTCGATAGACGAGCCGTTGAGTCACATCGTACGGATTCTTCTCTATGTCGACGTTTACAAAAAGCCGGCGAGCCACTTCATGACTGAGAAGCGCAGAAATACTGTTGGGTGCAGCATTCCAACTTGAAAAAATCAACCGCTTTGTTGGGATTGTGGCTTCAAATTTCTTGAATGGACCGCCAAGCGAGTGATACGGAAGCGAAGGAGGCAGCCACAACAACTTCCACAGGTCACTATCAATTACTTGCTCTTGCAACGCACGCAATCGTGCATTTCCGGGCTCTATTTGCTCGCGTCTCTGAACCTGTTCAGCACGAATCACTTGGGCAAGTTTCAACCCAGGAACTTCAATACCCTGCTTGAACGTCTCCTTGAAACGTTCCCCGACTTTGTAACCATCCATGAAATTCAAGAAGTACGGAGCCGACTTCCAGTAATCAATATGGACTTTGGTGTCAATCCCACGGGCCATTTGATCCATTGCTGCGTATCCAACAAGTTCCTCTGCCGAGGGTGGCCCCAACTCTGAGCCGTGCGAACGGCCCATATACCAATCACCCAATACTGGTCGCTCGGTTCGAGACATCACTTTTAAGAGCTGCGATTGCGCTTCATGTCTTTGCACAGAAACTTCGCCACTGGCAATCAGCGACTCTCTAAATTGTCGAAATGCAAACTCAATTGTGGCAATTCTCTCTGGTTTCTCTTTTAGAAGGAATCGCGTGGTAGACAAGAAGTCCTTGTAGTGATCGTCCCCAGAGACGGCTGCCTCTCCCGCAACCGTGAACAACTTGTACGGGGTTGCAGATAGAAGCAATACACGCACCCCCTCGTAATCAAAGAGTTGCTGTGCAAGTTGCCGAACGTCATCAGCATCCACTTCATCTTTTGGCACTTCCAACAGATGTTTAAATCGTTGAAATTCATCAAGAATGACGAGATCTGGTTCCAGCGCATCGATACTGGCTCGTGCCAAGCAAGAGCGAATGGCACCGATCAAACGTCGAGCTGTTCGCAATTCGCTTGATGGAATTGAATGCTTCCGGTAACACGCCTCAACCATCGCATCAACTTGGGCTTTTAGTGGAGAGCTATTGAAATCACGCACGAATCGATTGCGAATATCGCTATCAACTTTTTCAGGATCACTGAACTTTGCAACATAGAAATCCCAATAGCCCTTGACATCAAGGCGGAGAAAACGTTCCAGACTGGTTTGCCGATTGGGGTAACTCTCCAACAACATCGAGTAAATTAACGCCCGCTCTTGAACTTGACCCCCCTGTTGACCCTTTTCAAAAGATGTTCCAGGGGTGAAAGCAATGAGATTGACGGTCTTGCCTCCGTGAGCACTCTTCTCATTAAGGTTCTGTACTTGAGCGGCAAGCATCGTAATTCGAGTATCTGACTGCTGACTCTTGTCTCCAAGAACATTCAGTTTCTTGATGTTCTGCTTTGCAATTGCTGAATTCGAACAGATGTAGATGATGTCAATCCGTTGGACCTTGTCTTCCCTCTGTAAATGATCAATCGCCTTGGCAATTACACCTTTTGCGACCATGGTCTTTCCTGTGCCCACTTCATCTGCAACAAGAAATCGCTGAGTTGAATCCTCGGCTTCGTAGAGACGATGGAAGGCGTGTTCAACAGTACGTCTCTGAAAGTCCTTCAGGCCACTGATAACAGCAGGAGCGATTTCATTAGTCACGATGTGACTCCATTAGCGCTTTGGCATCCTTGACGGACGCCCACAGTTCTTCCCATCCTGTTGGCAGCACTTTCCGACCTTCGACGGTTGCTTGTAGACGAGACACCATCTCCCCAATTTTGTCGATGGATTCAGGCGAACGAGATAATGCGGCCAACAGCTGCTCTAGCAATCCAGAACCTGAACTCATCCAAGATGATGACGTGACTTGTTCATCAAAGAACAAGTCACGTGATGAAATTGCAGAATCATCACCAGATGCATTGAGAAGAAGTGTGACGAGCTGTAGAAACAACTCGGGGCGAGAGATGTGATGGGCGAAGATTCTGTCCAATCGATCTGGCGGCCCACCCGTCAAAGTTGCAAGCACAACGGTGGAGACCGAGACGGAGTCTTTTGACAACGTAAGCACAACGAATGGAGTAGACGATTCAACTCCACTGAGTTGCCACGATTCATTCAGTGGCCTTTCAATTTCGATGACTCGACTAGCCACCTGATCGGTCATGAGTGAGACCTTTAGTTCGGACTTTTCGATATTGGGATCAACCGCACGCGTGGATGAGACTGTTTCGTGCCATCCTTCTTCATCTGATCCAGTGATGTGAGCGGTTAGCGATACTTCTGCGATGGATAACAGAGCTCGCTCTAAGTCCCAGCGAAGATCTTCAACTTCATTAACATCGTTCGCAGGACCAAGGTCGTGTCCAAGGAGAATTGTGCGAAAATCGCTCTTCTGCCCCACCATGGAGTCGATTCCAAAATCCCTATTCTTCCCAACAATTTCAACCAAAATCTCATCATTCACCGACCAGCCTTCGCGGGTGGCATTCGCAGAACCAATCATCACATGGGTGTAGTGGCCATGTTCATAGGCATACAGCTTGGAGTGGAGCCCCGATAACTCCCATCTCACTTCGGTGGCTTCGTCATCACCAACACCCCCAAGTGCTGCGGAATCATTGACGACGTAGAGGTGAGAATCAGGATGAGATAATTCCGTCTTCACCTCATCTCCCAAAGCATTCAACTGGTCCCCACGACTAACCACGTGTAGAACATCGCAATCCAAAAATGGTTCAACTCCCCCATCGTTCAGAAATGGGGACACCACCAACACCTTCTTTCCAGCGATTTTCGGCTTGGGAGACGGGGTTGCACCAAAGACATGAATGGAGAGCCAATCATTCACATTTGCGACTCCATCAGGAGCCTCCCATTTAACGTTTTTTAGCGCACTCACCGTCGTAGATATTTGAGTCTGTCGATCTGGGCTCAACCCGCCTACTCGACTTGGAAGAGCCTCCAAGAATTTACAAAGTGAGTTGTTGTACTTGTGCCCACGTCCTGTCTCAACACCCTCTAGTGCAATAAAAGAATCCCACGATCTATCAAATGTGAGATTCCGGGATCCGCAAATGAAGCGGAATTTGTTTGGTTGGTTGAGGTCCGAATCCAGAGGAGTGAACCGAAGCACCCAAATTTTGGGATGAAAGATTCCCTGCCGGTTCGGTCTCGACACCTCGTGGATGACCGGCTCCAAAAAAGACAGCAATTGATTCGACTTCTGTGGAACACTCACCATTCCTTTTTGGCAGAAGACATCAAGGCGATCCGAATACTCACGCACTGTTTGCAAGAGAGCTATCTGATTCGTATCGCGGGACAAATCTCTTCCCGCAAAACCCAGAGGAACAATTAGCAAGGCTGCGAGATCTAATGTATAAGTAGTTGCGATGGCATGTTGAAGTGTGTAGTCCGCTGGGGGTGACAAGAGATCAACAAGTAGTTTTCGATCGCTTGGCGCAAGCACTAGTTGCCTCCTTGACTTCGGCCATCCGCGATGTCGTTGAGTAGGCGTTTCACCGAGTCCCACCGAAACGTCATAAGACCAGTTCCAGCTTCGCCCTGATATGCAAACAAGCGGTCTTTATTGGTTAATCGAGCTTGATGCTTCTTATGTTTTGACTCCCGTTGGTAAATCAACTCTCGAACCTCAGGATTACTACAGAAACCGTCAAGACCGTGCTGAACAACCATTGCAGCCAATCCATTAACAAAACCACGCGCCTTCTCTGAAGCATCAATTCCGAGTGACTCAAGGCAGCCCCAAAACTCATCCACCTTTTCGCACCACGTACTTAATTCCACCTTGGAGGCGCGTCTCGCCCATTCGAGAAGCCGATTGTCGTAATCAGTGGAAAATGAAATTTCTCGTCCGTGACTTTGGAGTTTTTCAATGAGCATTGCGTTGTAAATCAGCGATGCGCCTTGGGCGAGCAGCGAGAAGAACTGACTATGACGTATGAGCTCTCTTAACCTGGCATCAACATCGTCGGGCAAATCAAGATTCCAAACGAAGTCAATTTTGTTGTCCAGGAAACCCACATCGTTTTTCAGCAACATCTTTGCAAGTGCACTCAAAAGATTGGGATGCTCAACACTTGATGTCGAGATAATTTGCTCGCTCAGCCAGTTTGCCTCAATCTGAGTAAGACGAAGTTCAGCGAACTTCATGTCTTTGAAGTCTGTAGGTGGCGGTGGCATATCGCACCAAAACGGAGACCCTCCGCCTACAAATTCGCCCTCATATTCAATGTCTTCGCGAGACTTAGCCACCAATTTCCCGAATTGTTGAATAGACCGGCCCCGCAACTTGAAAATTCCGAACTTTTGGAGTCCCGACCAATAGATAGAAGAGGGAACGGTTTTCAAGGCTAACTTACGTTGAATTCCGATGACGCCACTTGTGTCGTCAGATTCTTCGAGTGCGCTAATTAACTTCAGTTCAAGTACGCGAGCACGCTGAACCACGTCCTGCGATGACTTCTTTTGCGCTGCCTGAAATATCCACGGAATGAATAGAAAATATCTTGCTCGAGTTTGCAGGACTGAGGTTCCCGGGAAAAGTGCTCCGCTAATGGCGTCACGGATAGTGCCAAAACCTAAGTCATCCACTGTGTCCTTGGATTCAAAGGCCTTAATTGATTCGTAAACGCTCTGCTGATGTTCCGCAGAAAAGTCCAACCACGCGACTATTGATGACATAGGAAACTTCCTACTTCTTCTTTAGACGGACTCAAAAAGTTCTCGTCCACTTCGGGTACCTCGAAAGCCTTCTTCACCATGACGCCAACTTTGAAACGAATCATCAGGCGAGCTCATTCATCACCATTTATCAAGATGACACGTGTGTCCTTCAGATTCTGCGTGTACTTGATTGCCTCGCGAGAAAAAGAACTCGTTGCAATGAAAATTCCTCGGGAGGCATGTATCCCGGCGAGCGCACCTACGAAGGCTTGCATTTGCGGTCTAACAATCATTCCCTAAAACCACTTTTCATCAAGAGTTGATCTGTCAACGCAAGTAACTCTGGGTATAAGTCAATAACGTATCTTCGGCTTGACCCCCCATTTCCAAGATCATTTGCTTCATCTATGCGTTGCTTAATTGAACTCCTCATTTCAGCGAGCCGACTGGCGGCGTCCTCGGTGATTGGGGCGTACCGACCTGCGAGTGCCGCAGAGCCTTCTTCGGAGAGAATTTGATGAGAACGCTGATGCTCCTCGGGTCCAAAACCCTGGTGAGTATAGGCCAAATCCATCAATCCTTTGGCCACCGAATCAGAAGCTGGAACTGAAATAGTCTCACGACTCTCACCTAACCTTGAACGATAGGAGATCAATCTCCAACAATCTCCGTCCTCACCCAGTTCCCGATCCACTCGATCCTCGGCAAACGCGAGAAGTAGCCCTATAAGCGCGCACCAGTCGTCCCGGCCTAGAAGTTCTGATAGCGGACTCGCTCGGCTAGACATGAATATTTCACATGCAAAATGATCATGAAAAGATGATCTAATTTCCTGAGCAATGTCGAATAGAGAATCAGATACTCTGGCACAACTTGCTCTCTCATCTACCTCAATGGCTTTAGAAAGAATATTCCTAATACGTGAAGTAGCTACCGCTACAGATGAAGCAACCTCTGTCTCCGGAGACAGTAAACCATCAGCGTTGATTTCCTTTAATGTCCAATAACTATTTGCAAGAGCTCTATGCATCGGGATCCGGGCTGAATAACTCTCTTGTGTGCCCTCAGAAACAATCAGTCGAAAACTTGATGAAGGAAATAACTCCTTCAGCATCGTCGCTACTTCAAGAATCCATGCAGATCCAGTGGCCCCAGTTAATTGAGTTGTCAGAATCACTTCATTCGGGGAATGAAGTGATTCTCTTAGAAAGGACTCAACTTTCGTTCGCTGCATCAAGAGCGATGCCTTCATGACAGGCCTAGTTGTCTTTCGCAGAAAAATGTCAGGGATATCCCTTAGTGGCAAAAAAGAACTACTCAGGTCAAACCAACGACTAATGTTTCCGCCTTGCGTTCGGGCCCACGCCTGAATTGGGGGCACCACATCGCACTCATACCCGTAATAGAGCTCGCCAAAAACTTCAGAGTCCACATCTAGTGTCAGGTATTGAGCTGCTAACGGCAGTTGATCCTGTAACTCTTTGACAACGGTGGAACCGCCACCACCGAAGCCAATGACAGCAACTTGCGGAGATTCCATATTCGACATCAGGCAGCTGACTCTTCGTACAAGAACTTTTGGAAATCAAAAAACGCGTTACGGACACCATCTGCACTAGTTCCGATTTCTTTGAGGGCATCGTTCACTCCGCCGTACTTGAGTTGCAACAACTCGGGGAGTTTCAGTGGATCTAACTCCTCCACCCCCTCCGTCACGTAGTGGTCAAGAACGAAGTCAATAAAGTCGCGTGTTCGGTCCGAGAACTGCACTGCAACTCGACGACGTGCTGAAGACGCACGCTTCTCGCGAGTCTTCTTGGGTGCCGCAAAACTGATGTATGCAAGCACGTCATACAAGTCGCTCTCTGTTGCAGAAATCAGTTCTTGAATCTTGCCCAAATCGACCATTGAGAATCCGTGTTCGCCCAACTTGGTTAGCAACTCTGAGCGAGTCAACGGGTCAGACCAGATGCGACGCAGGTCAGCCTCGTTCTTATAGAACGATGGCAACTCACCAAACAAGTTCTTCAAGAACTGTTCAACCGTCAACTGCTCACCGTTCGGACCCCAGAACGTGGTCGTCATCGTGAACTCAAACTCACGAACTTTGCCCTCGCCTAGTTCGATACGAATCTTCTCGGGCCGTTCAACAGTTGGCTGATCCGGATCCGGAGTCCGTGGAGTTTTGGGTTCACCTGGCTCCTCGGGAGGAACGGGGTCCCCATCCCATTCTGGGTTACTGAATAGATGGTGTGCCTTCACAAAGTCGTAGATCGTGAAGTATTCCTTGTCTTCAAACAAGCGGGTTCCGCGACCGATGATCTGTTTGAACTCAACCATCGAGTTGATAGTGCGCAACAGCACGATGTTGCGAATGTTCAACGCGTCAACACCCGTAGACAGTTTCTGCGATGTTGTCAAAATAACTGGTATTGACTTCTCATTGTCTTGGAAGTCAGCCAAGTGTTGGTCACCGATAGCGCCTTCATCGGCAGTCACACGATGGCAGTAGTTTGGGTCTGGAACTTTCTTGTACTTGTTAATCAAGTCGCGCACCATCAAAGCGTGCTCCTGGTCGTTGCAGAACACCAAAGTTTTCTCATATGGATTGATGAGATCCATAAACACCTTCACTCGCGCCGCCTCACGAGCCATGATCACTATTCGCTTGTTGAAGTCCTTCTCTTTGTACACATGGTTCTCATCTACTTCACCAGCGATAACTTTGTCTTCAGGCGAGTACTGGTATTCATCAAAGTTTGTGAGGAACTGACGTACTCGGAACGGCGTCAAATAACCGTCATTGATACCTTCTTTGAGCGCGTACGAATACACCGGATCACCGAAATAGTCATAAGTGTCCACGTTCTCAGTGCGTCGTGGAGTCGCTGTCAATCCAAGCTGCACAGCACCTGAGAAGTACTCAAGAATCCCACGCCAACTGCTCTCATTGTGCGCTCCTCCACGGTGGCACTCATCAACCACGATGAAATCAAAGAAGTCTGGCGGGTACTCGCCAAAATAAGGTGCCTCATCACCGTCGGCGTCATGGCCTGACATGAACGTCTGGAAAATAGTGAAGAACACACTGCCGTTCTTAGGCACCGCACCCTTCTTGCGTATGTCATCTGGACTTATACGTACCAAAGCATCATCTGGGAACGCACCAAAGGCATTGAAAGCCTGGTTCGCCAAAATATTGCGATCAGCCAAGAACAAGATTCGCGGACGACGAACCTTGCTTCCATCTTTCGTCCAACGAGACTGAAACAACTTCCATACAATCTGAAACGCCACAAACGTCTTACCCGTACCAGTAGCCAACGTGAGCAATACACGATCTTTGCCGTCAGCGATCGCTGCCAACACCTTTTCAACAGCAATATCTTGGTAGTAGCGACCACCGAACACACCACCATTTGACTCAAACGGAATATCGGTGAGTTCCGTCTCCAAAACCGATGTGCTTGCAAACGTTCTTTGCCACAACACCTCAGGGCTCGGCACTGCAGGAACTGGTCCTTCAACACCAGTTTCCATATCAACTTCATAAAACCCGAGACCGTTCGTTGCATATGCAAACCGCACACCCAGCTTTTCGGCATATTGCTTTGCCTGACCCAGACCCTCGGTTAGTGGCTTGTCTTCCGACTTTGCTTCAACAACCGCCAATTTGCGGTTGCGATACAACATCAAATAATCAAGGATCAAACGCTGTTGCGGACGCCCAGCACCCAAAATACGACCAGGAGCAATCACATATTCGCGAGCCACGCGACTGCCATCCACCTGACCCCAACCAGCAGCACTAAGCACCGGGTCAATCAACTCTGCACGAGTTTCTGCTTCATTACGCGCCATTACAAATCCCCTGCAAATGCTGATTCAAGAATTGACTGACGCAGATTCTTCGCCGCAGTCAGTTTCGCATCGTACGCAGTGACCATCTCCGAAGTCTTCGCCTGCATCGAATCCAGTCGCGCAACAATCCGCTTCTGCTCCTCCAACGACGGAACCGGAATCTGCATTTTTGACAAACCATCAATGGTCAATGTGTCAACGGTTGCACCATTACCGGCATTCAACTGATCTCTGAATCTTGATGACCTGATCCAATACTGCACATAACTGCTGATGATCTCAGTCTGTTTGTCTAGCCAAATAACACTCGCATCTTTGAAGTAGAAACGATCAGCCTCTTTGACCACATACGAGTTCCCGATTGTTCCAATAGCTGTAATCATGATGTCACCGATTTTTGGGACACCATACTTTTGAACAAGATCCGAGAAGTGCTCCTCCGAGATGAATAGCTCATTCTCCACAAACCCGTGCTTTGACAAAGCTGTTATCTCCCGACCTCGATAGAACGGAACTCCTGACTGCTTCCATTCTGATTTCAGCACCCGCTTGCTTGAGCACACCCGAAAGATCGAACCAAGGGTTTTGATGGGCAAGTCGTGATTGTTCTCAAGTGCGTCACGCAAAGCACTGGAGAACAAGTTGTTGGCGTGGGTGCGGGCTTGTTCGTAACATGCAGTGAGTTCATTGACGCGCGCAGTCGCAGCATCAAGCAATGCAACAATCCTCCTCTGTTCCTCCAATGGTGGCACCGGCATTTTGATGGAAAGGATTGACTTCGACGAGAGATGCTTAACGGTCGTGTAGCCCGTCACGTCTTCAATCTCTTTCAGAAACTTGTTAATCCCATAGAACAAGAACCGAGCATCAAGCGACCTGCCAAAATCACGCAAACGGCATACTCGTTGATTTAGAAGAGCAGGATCTCCCTTCCATTCGTAGCAACGAAATTCACCATCCATGCCGATTAAGTAGTCACCTGCAGTGACGACGTATTCGTCGTCATATGACCCAAAAAAACGAGTCTCAGTTTCAACTCCGCCCTTAAGGTCTCGGATCCTGATTAAGCCAATCTTGCCACTGGGCGAGAAGGATTGTGAGTCAAAGGCGTAGCCGTTCTGCACAGTCATCAAGTCACCAAGGGTTTTAACTGGCCAGTCGCTCATTTCAACATCTCAGAGAGTTCGGCGAGCAGTGTTGTTGCTCGTGCGTCAAGGGTTTTGATTTCCTTGAGGATGTCTTGTGGAGTTCCTAGTTCGACCGGTCCAGCAGCATTCGGGTTACGTACAGTGAGGTCGTACGTGCTTGTATCAACCTCAGCAATGTCGACAGTCCAGGAGTTCTCAGAGTCTTTCTTGGTTTTCTGTAGTTTGACAAAGTCTGCGAGGTCGGCATCGTTGAGTGGGTTTGTTTTGCCCATGTTGCGGCCAACGTTGAGTTGGTAGTACCAAATCTTCTTGGTTGGTGCACCTTTGTCGAAGAACAACACGACGGTGCGTACACCAGCACCCTGAAATGCACCTGATGGCAGATCCAAGATGGTGTGAAGGTTGCAGGTTTCAAGAAGATGTCGGCGCAGTGCTACTGATGCGTTGTCTGTGTTGGACAATGTGGTGTTTTTGATTACCACGCCACCGCGGCCAGGGGCTTTGAGAATCTTGATGAAGTGCTGCAAGAACAAGTATGCGGTTTCACCTGTCTTGATGGGAAAGTTTTGTTGTACTTCTGCTCGTTCCTGCCCACCGAACGGAGGGTTAGCCAGTACAACGTTGTAGCGATCTTTCTCTTGGATCAAGCTGATGTTTTCGCCCAGTGTGTTTGAGTGAACGATGTTTGGAGCATCAATGCCATGAAGGATCATGTTCATGACAGCGATGACGTACGCAAGCGATTTCTTTTCTTTTCCATAGAAAGTCTTTTCTTGAAGAGTCTTCATTCTGCTGGTGGTCATGCCGTCTTGTTTTGACATGTATTCGAAGGCTTCACAAAGGAACCCCGCCGAACCCACTGCACCGTCGTAGACGGTGTCTCCTACTTTGGGGTCAACAACGTTGATTATGGCACGAATGAGTGGGCGTGGTGTGTAGTACTCGCCACCGTTGCGACCGGCATTACCCATGTTTTTGATTTTGACTTCATACAGGTCAGACAGTTCGTGCTTTTGGTTTTGTGACCCAAACTGCAAGCGATCGAGTGAATCGATGATGTCGCGAAGGTTGTAGCCACTCGACATGCGGTTGCGTACTTCGTCAAAGATTTCACCGATTTTGTATTCGATGGTGTTGGTGCTGGCTGCGCGTTGTTTGAAGCCTTTGAGGTATGGAAAGAGTTTGCCATTGACGAACTCAATGAGATCTTCCCCAGTGAGAGCCGTGTTGTAGTCGATTGCGCCTTGGGCATTGCGAGGGGCTGCCCACACACTCCATCGGTATTTCTTGTCGAGGATGTATTCGTACTTCTTGTTTGTGAGCTTGGCTTCTTGTTCGCGGTCCTGCTCAAGAGCGTCAAGGTACTTGAGGAACAAGAGCCAGGAGGACTGCTCGGTGTAGTCAAGTTCGGAGGTGCAACCAGCATCCTTACGCAGAAGGTCGTCAACCGCCTTAAACACCTGCTGAAACACTGGTGCCTCGGGCTTAGCTGCTTTCTTTGTTGTCGCTGCAGCTTTTTTGGTTGCCATGTGGGGTCCTCTCAGGAGTCCGATTGCAATACGCCGAAATGGCGAATACAGACTTTTGTATTGGTCAAATACAGACTAGGGCTCAGGTGTCACAGCGATTCAGATATGGCTCCCTTTGCGACTGAACCACCGCAAGCCCAAGCCGCTAACCCAGGGTTCATCTCATCGGGCCTCTAAATCTGGTTGGCCTCCATAAACCCGCTACGCGGCCGGGTTAACCAAGTACCTATTCAAGAAGAGAGGTCACATTAAGGGGTATTGCCTTGAATCTTGTCTATGCCACGACGCAACTCGCGCACGGATACAGGTTGCCATCATCAATACACCCCGGGTCTAGTGTTTGTCTAATGGGGCGTTTATTGACGATTGGTGGCTCGATGTTGTTCATCGTCAACGGGATCGGACTGTTCTTTGCGGATGACTGCTCAACGGTTTCGTTCGATGGGCAAGGTGGTGGTCGTGTGATGACAGCAGTTTGCTACCGCGATGCACAGGGTGCAGTGCCGACATGGCTTGCGGCACTCATCATGCTGGGTATTGGTGCGGTCCTTGCACGACTGGCGCTTCAATCACGGAGTAATTGAAACATGGTATTCGGAAGAAAAAAGGGCGACCCGATGATCGATTCATTCGGTCCACTCGACACGCTCATCGCTGCATCCCAAACTCTGGTCGGTGGGCAACGTGATTTTGTGAATATGGCGCTACTCAGTGACGAGTTCGTGGATGCGGCAGTTGAATCTGGACGAGCACTCCCCCGTAGTGAGGTTGAGAGACTAAATCAGGTGTGTCGCATCGGGTTTGCAAGTGCAACATCACTGGCCAGACTGCGGTCGAGTGATTTTTCCACAGAGATGGAAGCAGCAAAACTCCTCGTCGCGGGCTGTCTTCAAACTCAGCCACACCAGATAAACCTCATTGAATATCGAGAAGGCTTCGCGCTTGCCTTAACTGCGATCAGAGGGGGGACCCGCATGATTCAGCTGCGACGAGACGATCAAGCCATGGTAGTAATAGCACTGGGAACAATGCTCGCTCGATTCGCGTGTTTAGGAGGGAATGAGAGCACCGATGTTTATGTCGTCACTTGGGGAGACAGCGGTGAAAACAAGTGCACCTTCTACGTGAAGCCGGACCTTTCAATCAGTTGGACACCGGAGACGAATGAACCTGAACTCTTCGCGCAAGACCACCCCCTTGCAGCACTGTCTGAACTTGAGCGAGCACTTGGAAAGGAAGTCTCTTTTCCAGAACGACTCAGCGCCAATAACGACTTTTTCCAAAGCCTTATTGAGAGTGGAGCGGCAACGTTTGAAGCAACTGATGAACCGTACTTCAAATGGAATCCACCGCTTCCTGACAGTGGCAACAGTAGCGTCGACTAATGGCCGGTGAAAACTTCGGGATGGCAACGCGCCACATGATGCGCTTTCAGCAATATCTCAAGGCCGAAGAAATACTCCTCAACGCTGGCGAAGGAATCCAAGTTGAGACTTCTGAGCGCCTCGGACGCGGAAAAGGTGATGGTCTATTGGGAATAACAAATGAACGCCTCCTCTTCGTGTTTCACGATGATCGTCTTGCGAGCCCATTCTCGATTGACAGATCTTGGATACGAAGCGCAGCGCGAGGATGGGTTGTCATTCCCGGCAGCTCACAGATCAAGATCGCAACAGACCGAACTCACGGAAGCGCGACACTCACTTTCTATGTCGGAACTCGCTATTCACGTGACATCGTCTTGCTCCTCAACTAGCCCTTATTCAGCAATTACAGGGGCCTAATCTGCATCTACTTCGGCAGTGAACCCGGGATTCCCCCAGCACAACGGAACCGGGCCACTGAGCAAAACAACGTCAATGCACCGCCTTGCAACGCACCCCACAACACGCCTTCATTTGTGCGGTCCGCGCGAGACAATCGCGTCACGTGTTTCACGCAATCCTCTGCCGACAATCCCCATATCTCATGCAACTGTGGCAATGGTGCTTCCCACGCATTCCAATTAAATGGCTGAATCATGTGCACGGAACCCAATAGCGAGTTCAACTGCCCTACTTGGCCTTCACTGGGCCAACTCAATTGGGCGAGTTCTGCCAAGCCGTCGAATACCCGTAGCCATACCTGATCTGTGTCTTGCTGCATATTTCCCCTTCGTGAAGGGGCGCACTATAGCAATTTTAGTTTTTCAGGTTTTGTAAAGAGACCATGTGCTCAACACCTCTGAGAGAAGAACACCAGAGCGATACAGTTGAAATATGAGCCCTAGATCTTTTCTTTCAAAGTGGGCAGCTATCTCAGTAGTCAGTGCCCTTGTCGGTGTTTTCGGCATACCCACTGCACACGCGGTTACGTATGGCGACCCTGTGTTGGATGCCTCA
>Ga0164292_10002133_pt1 | contig 16151 bp, 16 predicted proteins | sample GEODES117metaG_FD_111486 | JGI IMG/M metagenome (GOLD analysis project Ga0164292, IMG submission 111486) | Eutrophic lake water microbial communities from Lake Mendota, Wisconsin, USA - GEODES117 metaG | ecosystem: Environmental > Aquatic > Freshwater > Lake | place: USA: Lake Mendota...
TAGTTGCTGCAAACACAGCAGCTTCTAATTTTTATCAAGAACAATTACAACTTCCTGCTGCCCAACATGGCCGAGATTTTTTAACTAAACGTGGCTTTGACCGGGATGCTGCTAAAAACTTTAATGTTGGTTACGCCCCAGATGAGTGGGATGGTTTATATAAAGAGCTAAAGAGCAAAGGCTTTACTGATGAGGAGTTAAATATTGCTGGCTTAGTCAAAGAGGGAACCAAAGGAATGATTGATCGATATCGAAATCGATTAATTTGGCCAGTTAAAGATATTTCCGGTGATGTAGTTGGTTTTGGCGCTAGAAAACTTGCTAGCGATGAGGTTGATACCGGACCAAAGTACTTAAACTCACCTGAGACTCCGGTTTATAAAAAGAATGCAATTCTTTATGGCTTAGATATGGCAAAGAAAGAGATTGCAAAAAACCGTCAGGTAGTAATTGTCGAAGGGTATACCGATGTAATGGCAGCACACCTTGCTGGAGTTAGCACTGCGGTTGCAACCTGTGGAACTGCATTTGGCGATGAGCACATCAGAATTATTAGAAGATTGTTAATGGATGCCGATGCATTTCGTGGTGAGGTTATCTTCACCTTTGATGGTGATGCAGCTGGACAAAAGGCCGCCCTGCGCGCATTTGAGGATGATCAAAAGTTTGTTGCCCAAACCTTTGTTGCTGTTGAGCCAAATGGCATGGATCCATGTGAACTTCGCCAAGCACATGGCGATGACGCAGTTAGAAATTTAGTTGCCAGACGAGTCCCATTATTTGAGTTTGCAATTAAATCAGTAATTGCTAATTACGATGTTACATCCGCTGAAGGAAGAGTAAATGCACTAAACCAAGTTGCACCATTAATCGGGCGAATAAGAGATGCATCCCTTCGGCCTGAGTATGTTCGACTACTTGCTGGCTGGCTTGGTATGGAGGTAGATATTGTTTCTACTGCAGTTAAGCGAAGTGGTAAACCGGCAGAAGCTGGCAGTGATAAACGAATTAACTTAACCGATCCAGTTTTGGTTTTAGAGCGTGAGGTATTAAAGGTTAAATTACAGTTGCCATCCCTTGCCCATAGTTGGGTTGATTTAGAGCCAGCCGCATTTTCATTCCCGCTATATGGTGAGCTTCGCACCTTAATTGATAATCAAAAAGAGTTTAGTACCCAAGATTTACTTGAAAAGTGTGAGGGTGAAGAGCTTAAATCTTTAATTACTGAGTTAACTGTTGAACCGATCAGAACAGATGGTGAGGTTTCAGATCGTTATATCACCAGTATTTTCGCCCGACTTCGTGAGGTTGCATTAAGTAGATCAATTGCCGAGATTAAATCAACATTGCAGCGATTAAATCCAGTTGAAAATGATGCGCAGTATCAAGAGATTTTTGGTCAATTAGTTGGCATGGAGGCAGCCCGTCGGGTGCAAAAAGAGTTAGCACTTGGGGAGAGTTAAAGAGAAATAAGCGCAAGGTTTGAGCAGGTTAAGATATTCGCTACTATTTGCCCTCACCAATCTTTAATTAGATTGGCGTAATCCCTGATAGCTCAATTGGCAGAGCAGCCGGCTGTTAACCGGCAGGTTCTTGGTTCGAGTCCAAGTCAGGGAGCATGGCGCTATATAAAGTTCAGGTTGCATTACCTGACCGTCCTGGTTCATTAGGTGCGGTCGCATCTGCAATTGGTTTTGCCGGCGGTGACATTCGCGGGCTAGTAGTGCTGCGTAGTGAGAATGGCCGAGGAATTGATGACATCACAATTGCAGTTCCAGGTAGTGATCCAACAGATTTAGTTAATGTTTTAACTTCAATTGGTGGGGTTGAGGTTATCTCAATTACCCCAGTTGTTTAATTAAATTTTAACTGCGCGTAATTGCTGAGCTGATTGTTCTGGCTCTAGATCCATAATAAAAGCACCCATTGCAGACTCTGATCCAGATAAGTACTTTAACTTTCCAGGTTGGCGCCGGACTGAAACTATCTGCCAATGCAGGCGCATACTATTACTTCCTAGATTTACCGGCGCTTGATACCAAGAGGCGATATATGCCATTTCGATTCCAAAAACACCATCTAATCTAGTTAGCGCCTCCTTTGCCACCGCGGCAAAGTTTTCTGATTGATCTTCATCTAAATCACTCATCCTGGCAACTGATCTCTTTGGCGCAATATGAATCTCAAATGGATACCTGGCTGCATATGGCACATAAGCAATCCACTCTTTGTTCTCGCAAATAATACGTTTTTCATCTTTAATCTCACGCTTTATAACATCATCTAGCAATACGCGGCCAGTTTTTTTAAGATGTGAATCTGCTGCTTGCAACATTTTTTCAACTCTTGGGGGCAAGAATGAGTAGGCATATATCTGACCATGTGGGTGAGAAAGGGTTACGCCCACCTCTTCACCACGATTTTCAAATGGAAATATGTATTCCATGAAAGGTAGTTTTGAAAGAGCTGCATCTCGATCCTTCCAAGCTTCTAGCACTGTTCTAATCTGTTTTGTGGGCAGCTTTGCAAAGCTGGAGTTGTGATCTGATGTATAACAAACAACCTCGCAAGCACCAGCTGCATCTGCATTTGGTGTATCAATTCCACTTATTTCTGGCAGCTTCCAATTATTACTTGGTGTTGTAAGAGCGGGGGAGCGATTACCGAAAACAACTACCTCATAATCCTTATCTGGAATTTCAGTTAATTTTTCACCACTTGATGCACATAATGGACACAACTCTTTAGGAGGTAAGAAGACTCGATGTTGGCGGTGAGATGCAACTGATACCCACTCATTAACTAGGGGATCAAGACGAAGGTGACCAATGCCAGGTTGCGCCTCATCCTTTCTTTTATCTTCAGCACTTCTATTAACTTCAGAATGATCGTAATAAGAAATAGTTCTACCATCGCAAAGTTTGAGATCACTTCGATTAATGCCACCAGGCAGGGCTTGTTTCATAAGGCTTAACTGTAGTGCAAAGAGTTAGTGCTTTATTTGTTTAGCACAACTATCACCTGGCGCCTTAGTGGTAGTTGGCTTAGGTGTTGGTGTTGGCTTAGGCAGTACTGGACCTTGCATCAATGTAATTGCAAGCGGCATTTCATTATCAGCATGAGTCTTAGAGATATCAACATAATTTAAAGTACCAGCAGTAGTTCCAGCTGGCAGTCCTTCGATTGTTAACTCCCAGCGCCCACTTGCTGAGCGGACCGCAGTTTGTTTCTTTATTTTAAGTGCAGCATCAGTTGGTCTAAAAACAACAGTTCCAGTAACAACTGGAGTTCCAATACTTCTAAAGACTTCAACATTAATTTCAACTGGATCATTCGTGTCGATGGCTGCAACTGAAATCAAGTTAATTTTTGTTGGCTCATTTACCGGCATTAGGTCAGCCACCTCTGGTTGCCACTTACCTTGAATTAGAGACAGAAAACTTTCCGGTGTTCCCCTAAATACATTTAGATCCAATCGAGAACTTGGAACTCCATATTTCTTACCAATCCCACAAGATGAGTACTGCCAGATCTGCCATTGCGATGAACAATTAGCGCTGCTCCAGGAGTGCACAAAGCAGCCGATTGTTGCCCTTTGTCCAGGTTGAGCAATTGGATCTGCTGGATTAATTCCGTAGTGCGCAAGCCAAAGTGGATATTGGCGAAGTGTTTCACTTCGAGATGTTGCACTTTCTAGAAATTGAGAATAAGAATACAAAAATGGTTTACGGCCAGTTTTTTCCTCAACAGTTTTAAGCCAAGTCTCTGCCCAAAGTGTGACCATACTGCGAGACATAGTTTTTATACATGATCCAGATTTACTCTTCTTTACACAATTATTTTCTAAATCAAGAGCAAGTGGTAAATCTCGTTCGTTATAGCCACCTAACGATGCCAACCGCCAAATTACTTTCTGAGCCTGCGCCTTTGCATCTCTAATAACATATTCAGAATCTTCACTATTTGGTAGATAAGCGAAGTGATACATGCCGGTATATAGGCCAGCAGCCTGGGCGGCATTACGATCTTCAACCAACCACCTCATAGCCAAAATGTCAGCAGCTTCTTGGGCATCAGAACCTTTAATCATTACAAATCGCATTCCAGCATCAAATTTCTTTTTAAAATCAATTGGCTGATCATTTGGATGTTGCCACCGGCTTACATCAGAACCTTGAATTCGCCCACCAGTTAATTTAGCAGTTTCAGGTGTGATAAATAAGGCGTTTGAATCAGAAAAAATTTTAGAGTTATCAACCTTAAAATTTACCGGTTTAGAAAGCGTTTTCTTTTTCCCAACTGTCACAGTTGCCTTGTATTGACCCTCTGCTTTAATTGCAGTTGCAACTGTAGTAATTCGCCAGGAACCGCTGCTAGTAGATGTAACTTTAAGTGGTGTCACTTTCCATGCCACTCCATCAAAAGAGCTAATAACTACCGTTCCCTTTGCGGCAGGTTTAACCTGGCCATAAAAAGTTACTAGGGATTCACCGGCATTTGGTGTGCTGGCAACTGCAAAGGAAATTGTTGTTTTTGCAGTAGCTGCATTTGCAACTGGTATAAAAATACTGCAAGTAACTACGGCTGCTAATAGTAGAACTAGTGGCTTCACCGCTCTATTATCGCTGGTGTAATCCCTAAAACTGACTTAATTGTGCTGATAAGTAACTGAGTGTGGTCTGGATTACGTGTTTTTTTAAAATCATGAGCGTTTGCAAACTTTTGACTATCAGAAAAATCTAAGGTTAATTGATCATTTTCATATGAAACCAATCTGGCATCAAAAAATGCCAGCCAGGCGATCCGATCTTTTTCTAGCAGCAGGTCTAATACTAAATTCCACTGCTCTTTAATTTGCGCAAGATCCATTTATTAAATCAAAATGCCGTAAGCAATCAAAACTATCAATAGCGCCAAGGCTAATAATTTAACGGTTTTTTTCATGAAAAAATTAGTTAATTGTGGAATAAAGGTTAAAAGCAGGGTAATGCCACCAACTGCAATTAAAACTGAGCTCTTAGATAAATTTGCCTCAGAGCCGGTTTGATAGCGAAGATTAATTAAACCCATAGCAAGAATCGCATACGAACCAAATCTATAGTTATTGATAGAGGCCATTATTTTGGAATTCTAAGTGAGTGAAGGCCACCATCTACATTTAAAGTCGTACCAGTAATAGAGGCCTGGATTGGACTTGCCAAGAAAATAATTGCACTTGCAATTTCACTTGGTGAAACCAATCTTCCCATTGGCTGTCTTGCCTCCAAAGCAACTCTGGCAGCTTTTGCATCTGCAGATTGGTCAAGCAATCTTTTAACCCAAGGTGTATCAGCTGTTGCAGGATTAACCGCATTGACTCTAATGCCATCAGCTAGATGATCAGTTGCCATTGCAAGTGTTAATGCCAAAATCGCACCCTTTGATGCACTGTATGCAGCTCGGTTTGGAATGCCATCAATGGCAGCAACTGATCCAGTATTTACAATTGCCGCAGATTTGCTTTCCCGAAGTAGTGCAATTGCAGCTCTTGAAACTCTTGCTGTTCCAACCACATTTACATTTAGCACTTTCTGCCAAATCTCATCTGTTTCTTTCTCAACGTTTGTTAATGATCCAATTCCAGCGTTGTTGATCAAAATATCTAACTTACTACTTGTTTTTTTAAATTCAGCAAAAGCAGATTCAACTGAAGTAGCATCACCAATATCGCACTTAATAAAGGTTGCAACAGATGCCATCTCTCCTTCGTTAATATCAAAACCATAGATAGTTGCACCACGTGCTTTTAGTCCCTTAGCAACCTCAAGTCCAATTCCGGAGCCTGCGCCTGTGATTATTGCGGTAAGGCCTGCGAACTCTTTATCCATAATTATCAATCCGATCTTCTATCTCAATAGGCGAACAGTATTCACTATTCCAACACGCTCCTATACTATTGTGAATATGGCCCGTCATAGCGAATTAGTAAAAATTCCACGCATAGATCGATACATCACAAAGCTTGCGTTAGGAACCGCCCCCCTTGGTGGCTTATTCACCTCAGTAGCAGAAGCAGATGCCGAGTCCACAATCTTGACTGCAACTGAAGCTGGAATTAAATACTTTGATACCGCACCCCTTTATGGTTATGGAAATGCCGAGCGAAGATTAGGTTCAGCGTTAAATAAATCAGGTAAAGATTTTGTAGTTTCAACAAAAGTTGGCAGAGTTTTAAATAAAATAACCCCAGAAAATAAATCAGAGGATGATTCACTTGGCAGTTATGTTGATGTTGACCCCACTCTCACACCTATTTTTGATTTTTCAAGAGAAGGAATTCTCAGGTCTATCGAAGAAAGTTTGGCACGGTTAAATATTTCTGCAATTGATATTGCATACATTCATGATGCAGATGACCGAATTGGTGAAGCAATTGAGAAGTCATATCCAGTGTTGGCTGAACTTCGTTCACAAGGAGTAATCAAAGGCATTGGTGTTGGCATGAATTTCTGTGCACCATCAATCAAAGCGGTTAAGGAAATGGATTTAGATATTATTTTAATTGCCGGCCGATTCTCACTCCTTGACCAATCCGCCCAAGAGCAATTATTTAAAGAGTGTAAAAAGAAAAACACTGGGGTAGTAATTGGTGGTGTTTATAACTCTGGAATTTTAGCTAATCCGGTTGCTGGTGCCACTTATGATTACGCTCCTGCTAGTGAAGCATTAATAAAGAAAGCCCAACAAATTAAACAACTATTAGCAGATTTTCATGTTCCCCTTACTGCAGCTGCAATTCAATTCCCACTTCGCCATCCAGCAGTTACCTCAGTATTAACTGGCTCTAGAACAGTTAAAGAGTTGACTGCAAATATTGCAGATTTTGACCGAGAGATTCCAGCAGCTGTTTGGGATGCACTAGAGGAGTCAGGCCTAGTTAACCGAATCGAACTTTAAGATATGAGTCATTTAGCAGTAATTCAAACTCCAACTGAGCCATACAAATTAGTCAAAGAGATTAATGGTAAGTACTTTGAAATAGAGGGCGTAAAGACATTATCTGATGCCCTATCTCAACACCTGGGAGCATTTCGTAAGTTATATGAAGCACCAAGTAATAAAGAAGTAAAAGGAAAATTAGTCGCACCGGTTGCAGTAGATAGTGAAGTTTGGGGCGCAGGTGTTACATATCAACGATCTAGAGATGCTCGCAAAGAGGAGAGCGGAATTCCTGATGTTTATCAATTAGTTTATGAGGCAGATCGTCCAGAGTTATTCTTCAAAGCAACTGCGCGCAGAACAGTTGGAACAGATAGTGAAGTTGGAATTAGAGAGGATGCAAAAACCTCTGTACCAGAGCCTGAAGTTGCGATAGTGATTAATAAATTTAGCGAGTTGATTGGCATGAGTATTTGTAACGATATGACCTCAAGAAATATCGAGGGTGAAAATCCGCTGTATCTATCCCAAGCCAAAATTTATTATGGTTCAAATGCACTGGGCCCAATGATTCGGCCAATCTGGGAGATTGTAGATCATGACAAACTTGATATTTATGCCAAGATTGAAAGAGGTGGCTCAATCATTTGGCAGGCTGAGACTTCACTTAAATCTTTAAACCGATCTTTTGATGATTTGATTGATTATCTATTTAAGTGCCAACACTTCCCAGTTGGTGCAATCCTTTCAACAGGAACTGGAATCGTGCCACCACTTGATATTTCACTCGTTGCTGGTGATCTTGTTACGATTACCGTTGATCAAATTGGCACATTAGTTAACAAGGTTGTGGTAACACCAGAAGATATTAATGAACGGATTAAGTAATGAGTGAACATGTAGTTTGGACCCAGTGGGATGATTTAAATGTGCCAAGTAAGTTCAAACGTCTTTCACCTGCTACCACCCCAGTAGAAGGTGGTGATTTATCTGAGATTACCTTTTATGTTCCTTGGTATATGGGCGGACGGCCTGCCCTTGAGTTAACAAAGCAGATGCCAAATCTCAAAGTATTACAAGTGCCAAATGCCGGCTATGACGATGCAATTGAATATATTCGCCCTGGAATTACTTTATGTAATGGTAAGACTATTCATGATGATTCAACTGCAGAGCTGGCAGTTGGTTTAACTATCGCATCTCTTCGTGGTTTTCCTGACTTTGTTCGCAACCAAGATAAGTCAGAGTGGGTTCATGTTAAAAATAAATCAATAAATGATCGCAAGATTGGAATTATTGGCTTTGGATCTATTGGTAGCACAATTGCAAAAATGTTGGCAGGTTTTAGTGTTGAAATCATCCCTTTCACGCAAAGCGGACGAGATAACACAACGGTGATTTCAGATTTAGATAAACATTTACCTTCACTTGATGTAGTGATTTTAATTTTGCCACTGACCAAAGAGAGCAAGCATTTATTTGATGCAAAGCGGTTAGCGTTAATGAAAGATGGTGCCCTATTGGTCAATGTTGCCCGGGGTCCAATAGTTGAAACAGATGCATTAGTTAAAGAGCTAAACTCAGGTCGAATTACTGCAGCCCTTGATGTAACAGATCCAGAGCCACTACCAAAGGATCATCCACTTTGGCGGGCTAAGGGAGTTTTAATATCACCACATGTTGGTGGAAATACCACCGCTTTTGAAAGTAGAGCTAGAAGGTTAATTGAATCCCAATTGAATTTATTAGCATCTGGCAAAGCACTAGAGAATATTATTATTGAGAAATAAATGAGTATAAAAGTTGAAGTTTTTGATTCCCGGCGTAATCAATTGGGTGAAGGTCCAACGGCAACTGGTGATAAAAATAACCATATTCAATGGGTTGATATTTATGGCCAAGAAGTTAGATGGCAGAATTTAGAATCTGGACAAAGCGGTGAGTACAAAACTAGTGAGCCAGTTGGTTTTCAAATCCCTCGCACAGCAGGAGGTGAAGTTTTAGGAACGGCCAATGGCCCAGTTTTAAGAGATAAAGATGGCACCCTTCATAAATTGCCAACCAGAGAATCTGCAGATGGCTTTAAAGATAAAAATGTTTTGCGTTGGAATGATGGCAAGGTTTCACCAGATGGTTCATTGTTCCTAGGTTCGATGGCGTATGAAAACCAAATTAATGAAGGTGCTTTTTACCGACTGAGTAAGGATGGCATAAAGCTAGAACGCCTCTTTGGTGAGGTTGGGATTTCAAATGGTATGGATTGGTCAGTTGATAAAACAAAAATGTTTTATATTGATACCTTATCAATGAAAGTTGATCTTTTTGATTATGACAATGGCCAAATTAGTAATCGCCGCACATTAGTTGAAATCTCAGATGGTATGGGTTATCCAGATGGAATGTGCTCAGATAGTGAAGATAATATTTGGGTAGCCTTTTGGATGGGCTCATGTGTTCGGGGTTTTGATGGAAAAAATGGAAAGCAAATTAGTGAGATTAAAGTTCCGGCTCAAAAGGTTACCTCCTGTTGCTTCGCCGGTGAAAAACTTGATAAATTAATTATTACTACTGCTGTTGGTAACCCAGGAGAGAGCCTTGATCTGCAGCAATTCCCTGAGTCTGGATTTGTATTTGTTACCAGCCCTGGCGTGGTTGGTAAAAAGACGGCTCTTTACGCCGCTTAAATGAAAATTGACCTTTTCACCTTTGGTGAACCACTATCGGTATTTATTTCAATCGACACTGATTCTGTGGTGAGTGCAAAAAAATTTGAACGAGTAACTGCTGGCGCTGAGGTTAATGTGGCTGTGACTATCTCGCGGCTTGGCCTTAAACCGGCTTACTTTTCAAGGTTTGGTAATGATCAATTAGGCTCAGTTATGTTGGCAGATATTCAGGCTCAAGGAGTTGATGTTTCACTTGCTAAGCGAGTGAACTTATTTAGTGGAGCTATGGTACGAAATCCTGGTGGAACTGCGCCGGTTGAGATTAGTTATTTAAGAAAAGGCTCTGCTGCTTCTACTATTGAACCAGAAGATATTTTAGATTCATATATTTCTTCAAGTCGCTGGCTACACACAACTGGTATTACCTGCGCTATTTCAGAAAGCGGAGCAGCAGCTGTCAAGCATGCATTGACTAAAGCAGCCTCCTTGGGAGTTAAATCTAGTTTAGATTTAAATCTTCGCCGCAAGTTATGGAGTGAGGCAGATGCGAAAAAAGTCTTGCAACCGCTAGCTGAAAATATTGAGTTTTTAATTGGCGGCGAGGATGAGTATCAGGTGGTATTTGGAAGTTCGGATGCAAAAAAAGTTTTAATCGAAGCTAATAATCGAGGCTGCAGAATTGCAGTAATGACTAAAGGTGATCAACCAATGCGATATGCAATTGGTGGTGAATATGGTCAGATCACTCCACCAAAGGTAGTTGCGGTAGATCCAGTTGGTTCTGGGGACGCCTTTACTGGTGGCAGCATCGCAGGTTTATTAAGTGGCATGAGCGAGATAGAGGCGCTAAAGCAGGGAAGTATGTGTGGCGCACTAGTTGCAAGTATGTTTGGGGATTGGAACGGCATACCAACTGGCGCCAATGGTGTAATCGATCAGGCTGTCGCTGAGAAGTTAGGGAGTAAAAGATGAAGACATTAAATTCTCTACTCTCACATAAATTAATGGCATTAGTTCGAACAGATAGCAAAGAAAAAGGTCAAGAGTTAGCTGATGTTTTAGTTGAAGCTGGAATTAAAGTAATTGAAATAACGATGACCACACCTGGTGCGGTAAATATAATCGAAAAGTTAGCCAAAAATAAAGATTTAACTGTGGGCGCAGGCACTGTCTTAAGTACTAAGGATGTAAAAAAAGCGGAAAAAGCTGGCGCAAAATTTATTGTTTCCCCCGATACAAATGAGGATGTAATTAAAGCCAGTAAGAAGTTAGGACTTATTTCAATGCCGGGAGTTGCAACCGCAAGTGAGGTGGCAATTGCTTTGGATAATGGTGCAGATATTTTAAAATTATTTCCAGCTTCAACTTATGGACCATCTCACCTAAAAGCTTTGCGAGATCCATTTCCTGGAAAACTTTGGTGTCCAACTGGTGGCATAACTTTGACTTCAGTAGATGATTGGTTTGCAGCCGGTGCTGACTTAATTGGATTAGGTGGCCCATTAACTAAAGGTGGGTTAGATAAGGTTAAAGAAAATGTGATCGCCTTTAATAATGCAGTTGCTGCAGCAAATAAGGTGGGTTAAGTAAGTGAAATTAGCAGGTGAACATATATTTGTAACTGGTGGGGCCAAAGGTATTGGTGAGGCCATTGTCAGAGATGCCACAAATGAAGGCGCTAAAGTTTCATTTGTTGATATTGATGTAACAGCTGCTGAAAAACTTGTATCTGAGTTAAGCGCAAAGGGTGCTCAAGTAACTTTTGTTAAAGCAAGTGTGGCAAATTTTGATGAGTTGTCTGCAGCCTTTAAAGCAGTTGTCGCAAAGTTTGGTGATGTAACTGGTCTGGTAAATAATGCTGGAGTTAGCTCACATGCAGACCCAGTGACAATGACAGATAAAGAGTGGGATGATTTTTTCGCTGTAGACATGAAACCAGTTTGGCTTACTGCAAAATTAGCCTTACCAGCTATGCGTAAAGCTAAAAAAGGATCAATCGTAAATATTTGTTCTATTCATGGACGGCTGACTTATCCAGGATTTTTTCCATATGGCGCAGCAAAATCAGCTGTGCTTGGCTTAACTAGAAACCTTGCATTAGATGAAGGTAAGTTTGAAATTAGAGTAAATGCCGTATCCCCAGGTCACATTCTTACTGATTTAACTAAAACTTGGTTTAAAGATGAAGCAGGTAGGGAAGAACGTACAAACTCAATCCAACCATTAGGACGGATAGGGCAACCAAGTGAGGTTGCAAAGGTTGTTACATTTTTACTTTCTAGTAAATCTACTTACGTTAGTGGTTCTGATTGGGCAGTAGATGGCGGATTAGGATCAAGATCAGCATGATTCTAAAAGATGAGCATTTATTTGTAACTGGCGGAGCAGCTGGTATTGGCGAAGCGATTGTATTAGGTGCTGTGCAAGAAGGTGCCAAAGTTTCATTTGTTGATATTGATGATGCGAAATCAAATGCATTGGTTGAAAAATTAACCAAAGAGGGACATCAAGTGCAGTATGCAAAGGCAGATGTCTCAAAGTTTGAAACTTTTAAAGCTGGCTATGACAAATTAATTTCAAACTTTGGTCCAGTGACTGTGGCGGTATCAAACGCCGGTAGAAATTCTTACGCTGATGCAGTTGAGTATGCAGAGCAAGAATGGAATGATTTTTTTGCGCTAGATCTTAAATCAAGTTGGTATCTAGCAAAACTTTGTTTGCCAGAAATGCGTAAGAACAAATACGGATCCATTGTAAATATCTCTTCAATTCATGGTCGAATGTCTAGACCAAACTTTTTCCCATACTCTGCTGCTAAAGGCGGAATGGTTGGATTATCTAGAAACTTAGCCCTTGATGAAGGTAAGTATGGAATTAGAGTCAACTCAATCTCACCAGGAACTACTGCAACACCACTTTTGAAGAGTTATATGGAAACGTTTCCAGATGAGAAAGCACACGCTTTATCGGTTGCACCAAATGCAAGATTTGGTTCTCCTGAAGAAATTGCAAATGTAGTTATATTTACTTTATCCAAAGATGCATCATTTATTACTGGCGCCGATCTTATGGTTGATGGCGCTTTACATGCCCGCTATGCCTAATTAAATTAGATTTAATCCATACGCGCGGTTTGCAGTCCCTGCCCAAAAATTGTTTTTCTCAGCATCAGAAAATGATTTCGTAAACTCTTCAACCAAGTCAACGCTTTGTCGGTAGGTTGCAGCAAGTAAACAAACTGGCCAATCAGATCCAAACATCATTCTTGCTGGTGTAAATGAGTTAGTAATCTGCTCCAAATACGGCCAAAAATCTCTTTGTTTCCAATTCTTCCAATCAGCTTCAGTAAACATTCCAGAGACTTTAACATCAACATTTTCAAAGCTTGCTAATTGCATCAATTGATCTGCCCATGGTTGCATCTCACCCTTTGCAATATAGGGTTTTGAAATGTGATCAAGCACAAACTTTGTATTAGGGCACGCTTTTACTAAATCAATTGCAGCTTGCATGTGGGGGGTTTTGGTTAATAAATCATAAACCAAGCCACGCTTGCCTAATTCTTGAACATTTTTAATTACCTGAGGTTTTGAAAGATATTTAACATCTTCATAATCATGGGCGATATCTCTAATTCCGACTAAATATTTAAATCCACGCATCGATTCATACTTATCTAGATAAGAAATAGCATCGGCTGAATCAATCTTTAGAAAACCAACGACGCCTGCTACAAGATCATCTGTTTCTGCTAATTCGAGTAACTCTGGGGTTTCATCATAATTTGTAACAGTCTGAACAACTACTGTCTTTTCTATTCCGCAGCCAGTTACTGCCTGCCGCAGGTCATTAATTGAGAAGTTCTTCTTAATTGGATTAAGTGCATCGCCAACCATCCAGCCTTGTTCTCTAACCGATAAATCCCAAACGTGGTGATGTGAATCAATTCTCATTATTTGACCTCTCTCTTGCTCTTGTTAAATTCACTTTGAACTTGATCTAGTTTAACTGACATAAAGTGAGACTCAATTATTGATGTTTCCATGTCCCACCCCAAACTCTGATATAAAAATTTCTTACCGTTCTCAAAATCTGATTTATTTAAGGTAGCTGTATGTAGCCTAGACTTGCCAGTCAGATTTGCCTTTTCATTTCCAAAAATAGGGTCAAGAGTTGGGTTTGCAGTATTATCCTTAATCGAATTGTTAAAGAAATAATCCGGTAAATTGTCCTCATCGCCTGAAAATCCTAGAAGCGAGTTGAACTTTCGCATCAACTGTAAACGAAGTGCGCCCAATTCAAGAATTTGCTCTTTAGTTACCTGGATTTTTGTTATGACATTTACCATTCCAATAACTTGAGTAAGTCTTAAATCTCGTGTTGGGGGAGAGGCAAAAATGCAAACACCAAGTGCATCTAGCGCACTCCATAATTTCCAAATAAGCAGGACCGAATTAACTCGTCGCGAGTCAAGTGTTGCAATTGGCAGGCCTCCTTCGGGGATTCCATACTCTCTGCCAAAAATACTGTGTCGATCCCAAGACCAAATTGGATCAAAATCTATGTCGTGTTCAACTACGTCATAGCGAGGTCCGGTTGGATTTAGCGCCATCGCAAGCCCCAACCCTTGATTACCTCGAGGATCAAAGGGTGGAATTGGCATATTTTTAATTGTTAAAGCTTTTTCACTTAATTTCAAATTGATAACTGTTGTAACTAAGTCTTTAACTGGTAAATCGCGAGCAGGGCGTTCCTGTGTAAGAAGAGCACTTATGTACAGGTGTTCAACACCTAGCTCGTGACAGTAAGAATTAAACTCAATACATCTTCGAGTATCACTTTCTCCCCACTGTGATGCAAATACGGTTACACCAAGTTGGTGAAGCATAAATCCTTGTTTTGGCTTATCTTTATCTGTAATCAACATTTTTAGACAATTCTGAGGGCAATTTGGGCAAGACAGTTCAGGTTCGATCTGATAAAAACTCATATATGAATTTCCATCAAATTTAGAGGCTGCCTCAGGCAACTTTTCTGCAAAATTATCTCCTGCAAGATATCCGGAAAGAGTTGGGTTTACATAAATTCCAAACCCCGGTGGATCAAATTGATACTTTGTTAAAACACTTCCAGAGTGTATTTGACTCATATATTCGGAAGAGACTTGATCAAGATAGGCAATTTTTTCTAATGCATTGCTCTTTTGGAAATTAATGTATTTAATACCCAAGCGGCCAAACAATGCACCAAAACCACCTGTTTGAGTTGGAAATCCGTAATTACAAACAACAGAAGCGGCCAAACTTTGGTTCTCACCAGATTCACCAATTGCAAGGATAGTATTGTCATTACTTTTAACTGACTGAGTAGTTTCCCAAACAGATTTTCCAATTAATTCATCACATTTAACAAACTCAACAGTAATATCATTTACTTTTTTTACAATGCGCAAACCAATCAAATTGGGTGACTTACCTACAATACAAACTGCATCGATCATTAGCGAACGTAGAGTAGAAGCCAATTCACCCTCTATTTTTGCTTCTCCTAACCTTTGAGACTGAGGCGATATTCCAGTAATACTGGTTACCGATAAACCTAAGCCGGGATAACCACCAACAACTCCGGTTCCTATAATTACAAAATCTTTATTGGTAATTTCAACTGATTCGTTTTTACGAGCAGTGCTATCTAGAAGCAAAAGACTAACCGGCAGCAAAGAGTCGCTCTGATAGGTATCTAAATGATATTTCTGAGTTAAGGTGTCAATGTGTAAAACTCGTCGATTTACCATTAATTCATCATTCACAATAGACCGACCTATCTTTGAAGAATATAGTAGAGTGCATGTTACATATTACATCTAGATTTGTGGGGTAAAAAGTGCCAAAGATTATTCAATTTAAGACCACAGATGTGCGCTTTCCAACCTCACGAGGCTTAGACGGTTCAGATGCGATGAACCAAGACCCAGATTACTCAGCTGCCTATCTTGAACTAATTACTGATGATCCAAAATTATCTGGCTATGGCTTAGTTTTTACAATCGGTCGCGGTAATGATTTGCAATGTGCGGCAATTGATTTACTTGCAAGTTATGCAGTTGGCCGCGATGTTGATGATTTAGCTAAAACCATGGGAGATTTCGCACGTTCCCTAGTGCGCGACTCTCAGATGCGCTGGCTTGGCCCTGAAAAAGGTTTAACTCACATGGCAGCTGGTGCGGTTATTAATGCCGCCTGGGATCTAGTTTCAAAGCGAAGTGGTAAGCCACTTTGGAAACATTTATCAGATCTAACGCCGGAGGAAATCGTTGATTTAGTTGATTTCAGATATATCTCAGATGTTTTAACACCGGCCGAAGCATTAGATATTCTAAATAAAGCAAAAGCCAACCGTGCTAAAAATGAAGCCGATCTAATTAAGAATGGTTTACCTGCTTACACAACTACACCTGGCTGGCTTGGATATACCGATGAAAAAATGGTTCGGCTAGCAAAGCAAGCAGTAGCTGATGGATTTAAACTAATAAAGCTTAAATGTGGAGTCTCATTAGAAGATGATAAA
>Ga0164292_10002140_pt1 | contig 16127 bp, 11 predicted proteins | sample GEODES117metaG_FD_111486 | JGI IMG/M metagenome (GOLD analysis project Ga0164292, IMG submission 111486) | Eutrophic lake water microbial communities from Lake Mendota, Wisconsin, USA - GEODES117 metaG | ecosystem: Environmental > Aquatic > Freshwater > Lake | place: USA: Lake Mendota...
CAGAGCCGGAGGCACGGTGCAGGTGTCGGCCCATGGGGGTCAGTAGCGGCCCTGAAAGCCGGCAAAGCCGCCGTGGAGGATCGTGCTCGAACCGGCATCGATCTCCTGGAGCGCACTCGGCGCCGCCAGCGTCGACGGCCATTGGCCGTCTGCCTGGGCGATGTTCCCCACGCCGACGACGCGGTACCCCACCCACAGGCTCCAACGGTCGGTCACGTCCCAGGCCACCGAGCTGTCGACGCTTCCCAGCCACGAGAAGACCCCGAGCGTGGCGTGGACATTGACCGGCTGGCCGCCGGCAAACGTGGCTCCGGAGCCGTTGACCGTCGTGAGCTCGGTGGTGTTCGTGATCGCGTTGCCACCGATCATGAACTTCGGCACTGCCGAAAGCCGGATCCGCGGCGCGATCCGCCAGTCGGCTTTCGCACCCACCTGGGCCCCGAAGATGTTGTTGTTGGTCGCCACGGAGAGGAGCGATTGATTGGCGCCCACCGATGACGGCGGCAGGGTGGATGATGTCGACGTCAACGTGAGGACGTCCTGGAGTTCGAAGAAGCGGAATCCGGCGAGCCACATGAAGCCGACGCGTCGGTCCGACGGGAGGAACTCGGGGCGCCCACTGACGGAAGAGAGCCAGTTGATCTCGACGTCGTTGACGAGGTCGGATCTCGACACCTGCTGCTGGCTGGCGTCGGTGAGGAACGCGGACGCGGGCGAGCCGGCGAGCGTCACTCCTGGAGCCTGAGGGATCGCATCGATCCCCGTCCCGGTCACCGTCGCGGAGGTGCCGAGCCCGTACACCCCCCAGTAGATTCCCTCGAGGGCCCATGTCTGCTGTTCCCCCATCCACCTGCCGACCTGAAAGTCGAGCCCACCCGGCCAGGTGGCCGCCGCCGAAGAGGTGGAGAGCGTGGAGAGTCCGGCGACCGGTTGCATCGTCGCCGTCCCCGCCGGGAGGGTCCTTGTCATGATCAATCCGCTCGCGCCGGCGAACCATCGAGGCCAGAGCGGCACGATGTCGCTGGCGACCGCCTGCGGAAGCGCGGCGTAGCCACCGAAGACATTCGGGTCGGGAACGTACATCGGCGGCGGCACCACGCCACCGTCGAGCGGCACGCCCCCGCCGACCTGTCCGGAAGTGAGCGGAGCTGACGGTGACGCGTCGGCCGCACCGGACGGCATCGAAGAGAGTGGAAGCCCTGGAGCCGTCGGGCGAGCCTCCACTCCGACGGCAGGGGGCGCTTGGGGGGGCGACGACGGCGCTCCGGGGGCCGAAGGAAACTCGGGGAAGGCAGCGGCCGGTGGCGCCGCAGGGAGCGACGGCGGCGTGGCGAGCACCTCGGGAGGAGCCTGGGCCCAGGCCGGAGCGCCACCGACCAGGACCGTCGCAACCACGACGCGCCACATGCCCGCCGACAGCGTGGGTACCACGTGACGACGCTCGACGGAGGGTGATGAAACGAGCATGCCTATCACGGATGGGGACCGTCGATGCGTACGCGAACGGGAGGGCGGACTCTCGGATTCTGCGACCGCGCCCCTCCGGTTGCGTGGGGCCGCCGGGGCTTCGAGCGAGCTCTTCATGCGCCTTTCCTCCGGCACTCCGCAGACGCGAGGACCGGAGCGGGAGAGTCTTTGAAACGCCTCCGCCGATCAAGGCCGATTGGCCACCGGTCGTCGGCCCATCGGCGGTACAATCGGGGGATTCATGGCGTTGTGGGAGTTTGCGGAAGATGCCCCGATCGCGGTCGACCTCCCCCCGGAAGCCCTGCCAACGGCGTGACGCCGCGTCACGGGCGGCTGCGCTCGGCTGGCTCGATTCACGGGTGAATTACGAACGCCAGGTACCAACCGGTCCCGGGGGCAATGGGTCGTTCGGCCTGGGACGGATGCGGCGGTTGCTCGCGCTGATCGGCCATCCGCACGACGCCTTCCCGGTGGTGCATGTCGCGGGCACGAAAGGGAAGGGGTCGACGGTGGCGATGATCGCCGCGATCCTCGGGCAAGCGGGGCTCCGCGTCGGCCGCTACCTTTCTCCCCACGTCCATCGGCTCGAGGAACGGATTGCCGTCGACGGACGACCGATCGCCGAAGCCGACCTGCTCCGCTCGTTCGCCGCCGTCCTTCCGGCCGTGGAGCAGCTCGACGCCGCCGCGATCCGCCGCGGCACCCGCGTGCCGACCTGGTTCGAGGTCGTGACGGCCATCGCCTTCGATCATTTCGCGCGCCGCCGGATCGACATCGCCGTGCTCGAAACCGGCCTCGGCGGACGACTCGACGCCACGAACGTCTCCCGCCCCGTCGTCTCGGTGATCACGAGCATCAGCCTCGACCACATGGCGATCCTCGGGCCGACGGTCCGTCACATCGCCACCGAGAAGGCCGGGATCATCAAGCGCGGCTGCCCGGTCGTGTGCGGTGCCCGCGACCCGGCCGCCCGCGAGGTGATCATCGCCACGGCTCGCCGTCGGCGGGCACCGCTGCGGCTCGTCGACCGGGATTTTTCGGTCGAGTCGCTCGCCTCCTCCGACCCCTCTCCCCTGGCCGGTGGCACGCTCCTCCTCCACGCGCCGGAGGCCGGCGGGCCGGGGGCAGCCTATCGGCTGTCGCTGGCCGGTCGTCACCAGGCAGACAATGCGGCGCTGGCCGTGATGGCGATCGGCGAGTTGCGGCGGCGCGGCTTCCCGATCGCGGAGCAGGCGGTGGAGGCCGGGTTGGCGGAGGTGCATCTCCCGGCGCGGATCGAGCGGATCGCCGACAAGCCGCTCGTGATCCTCGACGCGGCCCACAACGTCGCCTCGATGCAGTCACTCGTCGAGACCCTCGAGCCGTCCCTCGCGGCCACGGCGGCGCGCGGTGCGCCACGGGTGCTCCTGTTTGCCGCCAGCGCCGACAAACAGATCGAGGAGATGCTTTCCTGCTGCCGAGGACGGTTCGACAGGGTCGTCGTCACCCGGTATCTCACCAACCCCAGGGCGGCGACGACCGAACGGCTCGTGGCGGCCTGTGCAAAGGCGGGGTTGCCCGTGCCGACCACAGCCCTGTCACCGGCCGCGGCCCTCTCGACAGCCCGGAAAATCGCCGGCAGCCGTGGTCTCGTGTGCATCGCCGGGAGTTTTTTCCTCGCCAGCGAGATCGGCGCGGGGTGACGCGGTCGCTCCCCGCGGGAGCGACCGCCGAATCCGCTCCCCGGCGACGTGCCTGTTCACTCGCCCGCCCCGGCCAGCACACGCTGCGATCCGAGCGCCGCGACGGCGCGGCCGAGGACCGGGTCGACGTGCCGCGGCAGGCGGGCGGAGGAACCGCCGCGGTCAGTTCCGACAACCGGCGCCGATCGAAACCCTCCCGCGGCCGGATGACGGGGCACCGCGTCACGGTGCAAACGCCACTCGCGCACCTGTTCCAACATGCCACCCGGAGGATCGATCTCGTGGCCCCGGTCGGGGACGACTCCCCACACCCCCGCTTCGGGGTCATGGGGACGGCGGTGGATCGCGGCGAGGGTCGGGCGGAGGTATTCGGCCGTCGTCAGGCGGAGGGCATGCCGACCGTCGGACAACGGCACGGTGGTCTGCACGGTCCCCTTCCCGAAGGTTCGACTCCCCACCACGGTCGCGCGGCCATGGTCCTGCAGACAGGCGGCGACGACCTCGGCGACACTCGCCGTCACGCCATCGACGATGACCGCGATCGGCACACCGCCGAGGACCACGCCGGGAGTCGCGCGGCGGACGTCGAGGTTTTCACCCGACACCGGAAGTGGACGGGTGCCGGCGGCCGGACGCCTGAGCAGCGACACGATCACCCCCTCTTCGAGGAATCGGTCACACACATCGATCGCGGCGTCGAGTGTCCCACCGGTGTTCCCGCGGAGGTCGAGAATCAGTCCGGCAGGCTGTCCCGAGACCGTGATCTCCGACAGCGCCCGATCAAGGTCGTCGACCGTGTGGGAGGAGAACCGGGAGAGGCGGACGAGTGCCACGCCATCCTCCCCCTCGATGAACCACTCCCACGATCCGTCCGCCCGGCGAAGATCGCCGCAGACGGTCTCCATTCGCACGACCGCCCGGTCGATCGGCACGCTGCGCGACGGCAGCAGCGTTCCCACCTCGTCGAGGTTTTCCTCCGGATCCCCTTCGGGCGGGGCGACATCGAGGAGCACTCGACTCCCGGCCGCGCCGCGGAGCATCGCGATCACTTCTTTGAGACGCATCGACTCGGTCGAAATCCCGTCGATCGCGACGAGCCGATCACCGGCGGCGATCCCGGCTTGCCACGCCGGCGATCCGACCGAGGGCGTGACCACCGTGGGATACCCTCCCCGCTCCCCGGCCACGAGTTCCAGGCCGACCCCGGCAAACTCCTCGGCAGGGCCTGCAGCCGAAAGGATCCCTGGCTCGACGGTCACGATTGCAGAGTGCTCGTCGAGACGCGTGAGCATCCCCTCCATCGCACCGTGAAACAGGTCGTCGTCGTCAACCGGTTCGAGGGCCAGCCGCCCGACATGCCCCGACACCTCGCCGTACAGGCGTCCCTTGCCACCACGGTCGCGGGCAGCCCATGCCAGAAGGCAGGCGACGGCGATGAGGCAGATGAGGACGAGATTGCGTTTCGGCATGGGGGGAACGCGGCGCGTTGAACCGGGGACGGTGGATCTGCCACGCAAGCAAGCGTCGTAACGACCGCATTGCACGGTCGGTGGTGATTCGGAAAATCCAGCGTGAATATACGCCCCGCGACGTTTCCAGGGAAAAGCTCCGTGCTCGCCGCGCGGGGCTCCCGGAAGTCGATCCGACCGCCGTTCCCCGACTCACCCCCCAGATTCACCCAAGCCCCCCAGTCGCCCACGGATTTCGGGTGAGTAAACCCGGTCGCTGAACAGCGTCCGATGCGATTTTGCCGGGTCATTCGCGTGGTCGGCTGGACTGGCGCGGGTGCGTCAGTCCGGCGATCGGGTGCCCGAGCGGCGGGGAGCGACCACCCACGAAGCGATCTGGCACGCCGGGCAGCGGGTTTCTACATTCCGCCGCCCCGGATTGGCGGATCCTCGACGCCCCCCCTGTGAAAGACAGCCATGGCACGTACCTCGACCTCGCGCCGCCGCGAACGCGACTCCGACCCGATGGACTCCCTCAAGCCGCTGATCGTGCTCGGGCTCCTCGGCACGATCATGTACGGGGCCTACACGGTGGTGCAGAAGGGACCCTCGACGCCCGCCGGCGACGCCGTGGCCGACACCTCCGGAGCTTCGTTCTCGGCGCCGGAGATCTCGCTACCGAGCGATCCGACTGCAATCGGCGCCCCCCCTGCGCATCCGCTTGCCGGAGCCGCGCCGCTCCAGGCGTCGGCCGTGCCGCCGGGCAACCCGATCGCTCCCGCTCCCAGCGCCCCCGCTCCCAGCGTGCCGGCCTTCCCGGCAGCGGCTCCTGGACCACTCGCCGAGACGAGCCTGCCGCCGCCGACCACTCCCATCGGCCCCCCCGAACCGCTCACGCTCGCCGGTCCGGCCGAGGCGGTCGCCATGTCGGTCGCGCCACCGGTCACGGCTGCCGCACCGGCCCCGAGCCCGCTCCTTCCCCCGCCGGCCGCTGCCAGTCCTCCCTCGGCGGCCCGCGGCGCGCCGTCGGCAGCGTTTGCCTCGGCTTGGGCCGATGCCCATGAGATGCTCGGAGCCGGAAGATATGCGGAAGCACTGTCCGTGCTGTCGCTGTGGCACGACGACACCTCGCTCGGCCTCGAGGAGAGCCAGCGCCTCGAGGATCTTCTCGGTCAACTCGCCGGCACGGTCATCTACTCACAGAAGGATCTCCTCCTTCCCCCCCACATCGTCGCGCCGGGCGACACCCTTCCCTCGATCGCGGCCCCTCTCCAGGTGCCTTGGCAACTCCTCGGCAAGATCAACGGCGTGACCGATCCGGCGCAACTCGTGCCCGGCGAACATCTGAAGCTCGTCCGTGGCCCCTTCGACGCCGTGATCAGCGTGTCCCGACGACGAATGAGCCTTCAGGTCGGCGGGAATTACGCCGGCAGTTTCCCGGTCGTCCTCGGTCGTCAGATCTACGATCGGATCGGCCAATCGGTCGCCGTGATCGATGTCCGTCGGCCCGGATCACTCTCCGAACCGGCCGGCATCGCCGCCCAGGTGGCCTACGCTCCCTCGTCGGGACCGAAGTCGATCGTTCTCGGCGAAGGGATGGCGATCGAAGGCGTCGAAGATCTCAGCCTCGTCAACGACACCGCCTCGGCTTCGAGCGTGATCGTGTCACTGCGCGATCTCGAGGACATCGCCGACATCCTCGGCCCCGGTTCGCAGGTCCTCGTCCGCAAGTGATGCCGGTCACGACGCGACGATCGCCGCACGTGCCGCCGCGATCGCCGCCCGGACGGCCGCCGGGCTCCGCTCCTCGGCGACGATCCGCACGATCGGCTCGGTGTTGCTCGCGCGGACGAGGAGCCAGCCGCCGGGCCAATCGAGACGGAGGCCGTCGAGCCGATCGGCCGTGGCAGCCGGAAAGGCCGCCGCGACTCGATCGATCGCCGCGACGAGCCCTGGTCCGGTCGTCTCCGGGGCGAGGTCGATCTTCGCCTTTTCCATCACCAGCGCCGGCAGGCTCCCGGCGAGCGTCTCGATCGGCGTCACCCCCTCGCCCCGGCACATCGAATCGAGAACGAGCGCCATCGAGACGGCGCTGTCGCGGACGAGGACCACGCGGGGGTGGATGACCCCGCCGTTTCCCTCGCCGCCGATCACCGCCCCCACGGCGAGCATCCGATCGACGACGTTCGCCTCACCGACCGCGGAAACCTCGTACGGTACCCCGTGGCGTGAGGCGATCAGGCCGGTCATGGCGCTCGTGGAACAGTTCACGACCACCGGCCCGGGAGTCCGCGCGAGGACATTCTCCACGGCGATGGCGAGCGTGCACTCCTCGCCGATGTAACGGCCGAGCGCGGTGGCGATCGCGAGGCGGTCGGCATCGGGATCCTGGAAGAATCCGACGTCTGCACCGCAGGCGCCGATCCTCGGCAGCCAGTCGGCGAGATTCTCCGCGGTCGGCTCAGGACGGTGTTCGAAGAGTCCGTCGGGAGTCCCACCCTCGACGACGACCTCGCATCCGAGTGCTTCGAGAAGGGGAATGCCGACGCGGCTTCCCGCACCGTGGCCGCTGTCGAGCCAGACCTTGAGTCGCCGCTGCCGGATCCGTTCGACGTCGACGGTGTCGAGGACGAGCCGGACATGCGCCGCAGTGCCATCGACCTCGCGGCGCGTTCCCGGTCGCACGGCTGGGGGAGGGGTACGTTCACCGGCTGAAAACCGTTCGAGGACCGGCTTGCCGGCGGCGGCGGGAAGCACCCGCCCCTCCGCCGAGAACAGTTTGAGGCCGTTGTAAGGGGCCGGGTTGTGGCTGGCGGAGATCTGTAACCCACCGACCGCGTGCTGCTCGCGGACGACGATCCCCACCGTCGGGGTCGCCGCGATGCCGCAGTCGATCACGTCACGGCCATCGGCAAGGAGGGCCGCGGTGATCGCCTCGGCGAACATCCCGCCGTGCGACCGTCCGTCCCGGCCGAGGACGATGCCCCCTGGCGGCAGCCGATCGACGAACGCCCTCGCGTACCGGACGGCCACCTCGGGTGTCAGCGATCCGCCGACGATGCCACGCAGACCGGAGACACTGACGATGAGCGGGTCGTTCACGGGAACTCCGGGAAGGCGATTGGGGAACCGTGCGAGGACGCCGGGGCACGGGGCAGCGGCGGAGTGGGCGCAGAGACGGTCACCGCCGAAACGGCGGAGCGGAGTATAAAAGTTGTCCTCCGCGCCCGCACCATCCTTCCTCCAAAGCCGCCCCGGAGCCGTCCTGCCATGCTCACCGCCCGCCTCGCCGCCCTTCGGTCAGCGCACGCCGCCGGCGCTCTCACCGATCACTCCCTCCGCACCATCCACACCTGGCTCACCGAACCGCGCTACGCCGAGTTCGCCGCTCCACTCGGCGACCTCGTCGACCGGGCGGCGGCCGCCGGCGACACGAAGGCCGCCTGGAAGGATCTCGACGATGCCTACTGGACCGTGATCCCCTTCGGCACCGGTGGCCGCCGCGGGAAGATGTTTCCGGTGGGCTCCAATGCGATCAACGACCGGACGATCGGCGAAAGCGCCCAGGGCCTCGCCGACTACGTCCGCGGCGTTATCCCCCCCGGCACGACGCCGACCTGCGCCATCGCGTACGACACCCGGCACCGTTCCGAGCATTTCGCCAAACTCTGCGCCGAAGTCCTCCTCGCCGCCGGATTCCGGATTTTTTTCCTGCGGGGCTATCGGAGCACGCCGGAGCTCTCCTTCGCCGTCCGCCACACTGGCGCCACCTGCGGGATCATGGTGACAGCCAGCCACAATCCCCCCAGCGACAACGCGGTGAAGGTCTACTGGTCGGGCGGAGTGCAGGTGTTGCCGCCCCATGACCGGGGGATCATCGACCGGGTGATGGCGGTGGATGCCGTCGCACGGGCCGAGTTCGCCGCCGGGGTCGCCGACGGCCGAGTGGCGTTCGTCGAGGAGGAGGTCGATGCCGCGTTCGTGGCGGCCGTCCTCCGTCAGGCGACCCCCGGGCGACGCGCCGTGTCGATCCTCTATACGCCGCTCCATGGCGTCGGCGCCAGTGCGGTCGTCCCGGTGCTCCGAGGTGCCGGCTTCACGAGCCTGCGGCTCTACGGCCCGCAGGAGACCCCCGACGGCGATTTTCCCAACGTGCCGGGGCATGTCTCGAATCCCGAGAACCCCGCCGTGATGGATGGCGCGGTGACCGAGGCCCGCGAACGCGGCGACGGCATCGTGATGGCGAGCGACCCTGATTGCGACCGACTCGGTGCCTCTGCCCCTGTCACCATCGGCGGGGCCGAGTGGCGGGCGTTCTCCGGGAACCAACTGGGGGCGCTCCTGGCCGACTGGGTGCTCACGACCCGCGCCCGTCACGGCACCCTGCGGGCCACCGATCGGGTGGTGACGACCCTCGTCACCTCCGGCCTCGTGCGGCGGATCGCCGAGGGGCATGGCGCCGCGATTACCGATTGGCTCCAGGTCGGCTTCAAATGGATCGGCGAGGAGATCGATCGGATCGGCCCGGAGCACTTCGCGTTCGGCTGCGAGGAATCGCACGGCTATCTCGCCGGCACGCATGTCCGGGACAAGGATGCGAGTGTCGCGGCCCTGCTCCTCGCCGAGCTCGCCGCAGCCCTCGGCGCTGACGGGGCGTCGCTCCACGACCACCTCGACAGGCTGTTCCTCGCCCACGGGTGTCATGCCGAGAGGCAGGTGTCGGTGACGCTGCCCGGTGCTGCGGGCATGGACAGGATGCGTGACATCATGACATCGCTGAGGCACGCCCCCCCCGCCACGATCGCCGGCCTCGACGTCCTCCGGGTGCGCGACTACGGGAATCTGACCGTGGCCGAACGCGGCGCCCCTCCCCGGCCGTTCCCCGGGGCACCGTACACGGCAAAGAAGGGGGATCTCGTGATGTTCGATCTCGACGGCATGCCGGAGGGGCTCTCCGGCCCGGCCACGGAGGCTCCCTTCCCGACGCTCTCCAATTGCGTCGCCGCCCGTCCGTCGGGGACCGAACCGAAGATCAAGTTCTATCTGTTCACGGCCGCTCCGCCGGCCCCAGCCGCTGAACTCTCGGCAACCAAGGGGATGCTCGCGGTCCGGCTCGACGCCATGGAAAGCGACCTGCGGCGGCTGGCTGGGGTGTGATGGAGCCGGCAGGAATCGCGCCCCGCTGCGGAAGTCGATCGCCGACCGGCCTGATACCATCTGGGATGTCGGCCGGGAGCCCGACTCGAGGCTCTCAGACCCGCGGAGATAGGTTTTCCCATGAGCGAGCAGGTCGGCGTCGTCCTCGTGTTCGTCGGCCTCTTCCTGGCCACGTCGGGCTCGCTCGTCTTCGTGGGCCGCAGTCTGCGGGTGCTGCTCGGGAGGACGGAGCGTCGCCGACTCCTCGGCCCGGCAGCGTTGCTCGCGGCGGGGCTCGTGATCGGAGCGATCCCGGTCGTCGCCCAGAATCTCTACTTCTCGATCGTCGGGCTCGCGGAGCGGGAGCGGGTCGTGAACGGCCGGCAGGCACTCGTCCTCACCGGCTGGGACCGGAGCGATTACTCGATCCTCTCGAGGAAACCGGGCGTCGAGATTCTCGAGATGGGAAATGCCGATGTCACCGACGACACGCTCGATCTCCTCACCGGCCTGCCGAAGCTCCGTGAGCTGACCCTCAACGACTCGCGGATCACCGACGAGGGCTTGAGCAAGCTCCGCGCCTTGAAGCAACTCGAATCGTTGCGGATCGCGCGCACGGCCGTCACGGCGGACGGTGTGGCGGCCTTCCTCGCCGACCCGCCAGCACGGCTCCGCGAGATCGACGTCACCGGCAACAACGTCCCCACATCGACCCTACGGAAGTGGAAGAACGCCGCGACGGCCAACGGGCCCCCGCCGGCCGAAGGGGCACCGGTGGCCCTCGAGCGACGCTACGTCAACTGATCCCCGCCATCCCCTCCGACCAGGAGACTGCTCACCATGGGCATCGACAGACTCGAATTGAAGGAAGCCAACCCGGGTGACGTGGCCACTGCCACCTTCCTCTGCGAAGCCAGCGCCCTTGCCTACCTCGGCGAGGCGGCGGGGAAGAAGGCTTTCCAGGAGCAGCTCGGCCTCGATGCCCGACTGTTCAGCGCCGACAACACCCAGGCCTGGTTGGGGACGAACGCCGACCACATCGTCGTCGCCTTCCGTGGCACCGAGAGCCCCACGAGCCTCGACGGCCTCAAGGACATCCTCATCACCGACGCCATGAATCTGCTGGTCGTTCCGGAGGGGCGTCTCGGCCTCGACCTCGCTGCTGCCGGTGTCGGCGCCAGGTTCCACAAGGGATTCGTCGATGCGATCGGGGCGATCTGGCCGGAACTGTCGCCGGCGGTCGAAGCCGAGGTGAAGAACTGCGACCGCCCCGTCTGGATCACCGGCCACAGCCTCGGGGGGGCGCTCGCGCTGCTTTCCGCCTGGCTGCTCAAGCGAAAGTTCATCGGCGTCGAGGAGGTCTGCACGTTCGGGGCCCCGATGATCGGCAACCGCACGGCCTGCGAGGCTTTCAACAGGGAGTTCGCCGGGAAGATCCATCGCTACGTCAACGGTCGCGATCCCGTCCCGAAGCTTCCCGGTCTGTCGCTTGTCGCCAACGAGTTCGTCCATGTCGACCGTGAGCGACTCCTCGGTCCGCATCCGATGACCGGCCTGATCGAGGTCGTCGGCGGGGTCGCCGGAAAGGCGGTCAACGGTCTCCTCGCCGGGACGCTCATCGACGAAGCCTGGAAGGGGATCAATGCCGAAGTCGCTACCCACTTCCTCGATTGCTACCGCGACCTCCTCCGCGGGTGACGATCGCCCCCGCCCCCGTGCAGGCCCGCCACGATGGATCCGTCGACGATGCTCGCGCTCGGAGTGGCCGGGCTGTGCGCCGGATTCATCGACTCCATTGCCGGCGGCGGCGGATTGATCTCCCTCCCGGCGCTCCTCTGGGCAGGCCTTCCTCCCCACCTCGCCCTGGGCACGAACAAACTCCAAAGCGCCGTCGGGACGACGATGGCTGTCCACCGTTATCACTCCGCCGGCCTCATCGATTGGCCGACCATGCACGTGGCCATCGGGGCGACGGCGATGGCCGCAGCCCTCGGCACCGGGGCCGTGCTGCTGGTCGACAATCGGGTACTCCGCTTCGTCGTCCCCTGGCTTCTTCTGGGCGTCGCGATCCATGTCCTGCGGCGCCCGACCCGCGGCGATGCTCCCGGTCGTGTCCTGCTTTCCGCCGACCGCTTCGGAGCGCTCGCCGGGGGTTTGCTGGGGTTCTACGACGGGTTCTTCGGCCCGGGCGCCGGGGCGTTCTGGACCGCCGCCTGTGTCCACTTCCGCGGCATGGGGCTCTCGAAAGCCACGGCCTTCACGAAGGTGGTGAATCTGACGAGCAACGTCGCAGCCCTGACGGTGTTCGCCGCCTGGGGGCAGGTCGACCCCGCGTCGGCGGGTGCGATGATCGTCGGGCAGGCGATCGGCGGACGGCTCGGCGCGGGATTGGCCGTGAAGCATGGCGCGCCGTTCATCCGCGTCGTCTTCGCCACAGTCGTGTTCTCACTCGTTGCCCGACTTCTCTGGCAGGCGTTTGCCGGGTGATCGGCCCGGACGGTGCGGCACGCTACGATGGTGGCTTCCCCGATCCGTTGCCCGCGTTTCCTCGGGATGCTTCCTTTTTCGGAGTCTGTGCCATGCCCCGCCGGCTCGTCCTCGTCGCGATCGCGCTTGCGCTCTTCTTCACCGTTCGGCCGAGTGCCGCGGCCGACACGCCGGCCGGCCTGACCGGTCGCTGGGATCTCACCGTCCACGCCGCCGGCGGAGACCATCCGGCATGGCTCGAAGTGACGAAGTCGGGGAGAAAGTCGCTCGTCGGCAGGTTCGTCGGGCAGTTCGGCAGCGCCCGGCCGATCGCCACGATCGAAACCATGGCCGAGGCCGGCACGGAGCGATTCCGGTTCGTGATCCCGCCGCAGTGGGAGGATCGCACCACCGATCTGGTCGTCGAGGGACGGCTCGACGACGGCCTGCTCGCCGGGACGGTCACCGATGCGGAAGGGAAGCCGATCCGCTTCGAGGGACGTCGCGCCCCGCCCCTCGACCATCCCGAACCGACCTGGGGCGACGCGGTGGAGATCTTCAACGGCCAAGACCTCGGCGGCTGGAGACCGCAGCATGCCGCGGTGGCCAACGGCTGGCGCGTGATCGACGGGATCCTCGTCAACGCCGAGCCCGGCAACAATCTCCGCACGGATCGGACCTTCGACGACTTCAAGCTCCGCGCGGAGTTCCGCTATCCCAAGGGGAGCAACGGCGGCATCTATCTCCGCGGCCGCTACGAGGTGCAGATCGAGGACAACTTCGGCGGCGAGGCCGATAGCCATCGGATCGGCGGCGTCTACGGCTTCCTCACCCCCTGCACGAACGCCGCGCTGCCCGCAGGGGAATGGCAGGAGATCGAGATCACGCTCGTCGGCCGCCGCGTGACCGTCGTTCTCAACGGCGAACGGATCATCGACCGGCAACTGATCCCGGGAGTCACGGGGGGTGCGCTCGATTCGGACGAGGGAGCCCCCGGACCGATCCTCCTCCAAGGCGACCACGGACCGATCGAGTTCCGCAGCCTCACGATCACGCCTTCGGACGGGTGAGACTCAATTGCCGACGCCGACGTCACGGACGTACTTGTGACACTGGATGCACTTGAGCGTGACCTCCATCCAGGCAAGCGCCGCACCGTCGAGATTCTTGTCCTTGGCCGCGGCCCGCAGCGACTCGCAGGCACGGCGGAACTCGCGGCTCTGACGGGCGTAGTCCTCCGTTTGGAGCACCTGCCAACTCGATGCCTGACTGGCAAGCGCCAGGTCGTGGGCCCCGCGTTCGATGAGGTCGTAGTCGGCCAGCGCCAGACCCTCCATGACGTGCTGCGAATGGCCGAGCTTGGCTCGCATGAAGAGCGCGACGTCGTTGGGCTTGTCCCCGACGGCCGGCTCCTGGGCCGCCAGCGGAGGGCGGCTCAGCGACAAGGCCGGCACCGCCACCACCAACGCGACCAGCGCCAGCCATCCCGCCGCTGGGTGCCGCTTGAATGCGTTCATGATCGAATCCTCCGTCGATGGGTCGGTCCTGACGTCGGGATTTCCGGACGCCAACATCCACTATCGCCCCGAACCCCATCGGAAGACAAGAGAAAAACCGCGATCCTTCCCCCGATCAGCGGGTTGGCCCCGGGGTGGCACGTCACCTCGGCCACTTTGGCGCCCGCGGAAGCCTGCTGCTACCATCCGGCCGGTCTATCCACGGGGACCGGTGCGTTCCGCCTGATGAAACCTGCCACGTTCCTCCTTCCGATCTTCGTCGCCGGGGGCGCGGCGGCGCTCATCTACGAAGTCGTGTGGTTTCAACTCCTCGCCCTTCAGGTGGGTGGTGCGACTCGAGCGATCGCGATCGTCCTGGCCACGTTCATGGCCGGTCTCGGGGCAGGCGCGCTTCTGATCCCCAGGCTGATCCCGTCGACGACCGATCCGCTGCGCGCCTGTGCCGCGCTCGAAGCCTTCACCGCTCTCTGCGGCCTGGCCATGCCGGGTGCGATCGTCGCCACCGGGGGATTCCCCGCGACGCTGCAGTGGCTCGCAGTCAGTCTGCTGATCCTGATTCCGACGCTGGCCATGGGGGGCACACTGCCGATCGCCACTCGGGCCCTCTGGCCCGGACAGCGGGCCGCGCGGCAGGTGGCCGGTCTCTATGCGGCCAACACGATCGGGGGCGTGGCGGGCTGCCTCCTCGCCGGGTTTTACCTTCTCCGCGTTCACGACACCTGGGTCGCGACAGTCGTCGCGGCGACGCTGAACCTCGCCGCCGCTCTCGGGGCCGTGTGGATGGCGTGGAGCGGGATACCCTTCCGATCCGCAGCCGTCGCGCCAAGCCCTGGCGCGGGGCTCGGCCGCTTCCCGGTGCGGCTCGATCACGGGGTGCTCGTCACCGCCTGTCTCGGCGGAGCGACGGCGCTGGCCGCAGAGGTGGTGTGGACGCGGCTCCTCACGCTCCTTCTCGGCGGCACGACCTACACCTTCTCCCTGATCCTGGCCGGGTTTCTCGCCGGGATCGGGATCGGTGCCGCCATCGCCGGTCAACTCCGCCCGCCGAGGTCATGGCTCGCCTGGTGTCAGGTGGCGCTCGTGGCGGCAGTCGCCTGGGGAGCTTGGAGCCTCGGTGTCGGGCTGCCGGCTTGGCCGGTGAATCCGCGTCTGGCCTCTTCCCCCTGGGGGCAGTTCGAGATCGACTTCGTCCGCTGTCTCGTGGCCGTTGTGCCGGCGGCGATCCTCTGGGGAGCGAGCCTCCCGTTGGCGATCGGCGCCCTCGCCCACGGGGGAGTCGCCACACCCCGGGCCACCGCCGCCGTCCTCGCCGCCAACACCTTCGGCGCCATCCTCGGCAGTCTCGCGACGGCCCTCTGGCTCCTTCCCGGGGCAGGCAGTCGGGCGACGCAAGGCCTGTTGATCGCCGCAGCAGCGGTGGCGGCGGTGGTCGCCATGCCACCCCGGCGCCGTGGGGTCACGGGGCTTGCCGGATGGTCGAGGATCGCCGCACCGCTCACGGCCATCGCCTTGGCGGCGTGGCTCATTCCCCGGACGCCGGAGCTGGCGCCGTCGCTCGTGGCCTGGGGACGGCTGGCGGCGGTGTTCGGCAAGCAACCGGTCGAGTTTCTCGTCGTCCGCGAGGGAGCCGACAGCACCCTGGCGGTGTCACGATCGGCCGACGGCTCCCTCAACTACCACAACGCCGGCAAGGTACAGGCCTCGGGCGAGCCGCAGGACATGCGTCTCCAACGGATGCTCGGCCACCTCGCGACACTCGTCCCGGATCGCCCCCGCAAGGTCCTCGTCATCGGCTGCGGTGCGGGGGTGACGGCAGGGAGCGTGAGCGTCGATCCGGCCGTCGAGTCGGAGACGATCTGCGAGATCGAGGCGGAGGTGCCGCGGACGGCCGGCGAATACTTCGGCCCGATCAACCAGGACGTGATCCGCAACCCGAAGGTGACGGTGACGATCGACGATGCCCGACACTTTCTCCGCACCACACCCGACACCTTCGACGCGATCACGAGCGATCCGTTCGACCCCTGGGTGCGCGGTGCCGCCAATCTCTACACACGCGAGTTTTTCCAGTCGGCTCGCGACCACCTCGCCCCCGGTGGCGTGATCACCGTCTTCGTCCAGCTCTACGAAGCAGGTACCGCGGCGGTGAAAAGCGAGATCGCCACCTTTCTCGAGGTCTTCCCCGACGGCCTCGTGTTCGGCAACACCGCCGGTGGCGAGGGCTACGACCTCGTTCTCCTCGGCAGCAACGGACCGCTGACGATCGACCTCGATCGGATCGACGAGCGCCTCCGCGGCCCCGGCACGGAAGCCTTGCGCGAGTCGCTCGCCGACATCGGCTGCTCGAATGCTGCCGACCTGTTCGCCTCGTTTACCGCGACCGGCCCGCAGTTGCGGGGCTGGCTTGCCGA
>Ga0164292_10002143_pt1 | contig 16109 bp, 16 predicted proteins | sample GEODES117metaG_FD_111486 | JGI IMG/M metagenome (GOLD analysis project Ga0164292, IMG submission 111486) | Eutrophic lake water microbial communities from Lake Mendota, Wisconsin, USA - GEODES117 metaG | ecosystem: Environmental > Aquatic > Freshwater > Lake | place: USA: Lake Mendota...
ATTCAGTATATGGATTATTAGGGTTCTTTTTAGCAGGAGCATTTATATTTGTATTTATAATTCTGGGAGGCATTTTTTGCGTTCCATTCGCAGTTGGATATGGTCTCTTACGAATATTTACAAGTGCTGCTTCCAGTAAAACTGGACCATCTATGCATCTTTTACAAACTCCGGTTACTAGTTTACAAGGAGAAAAAGCAGAGGTATCTATAAACACAAGTAATGGTGGTGTAGATGATCCACAAGCAATTCCTTACACACATATGGAATACTTATTGGATATGATTAAAACAAACGTATCAGTCCACATACTTACTCTTTATTACGTGTATTCCATTATCAGTCAATTTACAGTACAATTCGCAAATATCTTTGTTGCTGTTCTAGTTGTGTTGTATATTATTTACAGAACAACTATTGATTTTATTACTGTAAAGCGTCTTAATGAAAAGGGATGGATAACACACACGGAACCTGTGAAGATTAACTTTGGGTCCTCTATAAATGCCATGTCAAAGGCAGTACCAACTATACCAATAATACCTGTAATATCTTCTAAAGAGTATTCAGCTTCCACTACATTCCCAAGTTTCTCTCAAGATACTATTCCACAAATTCAAAGTCCTGTAAATAAAAATGTAGAGAACAATAGACCAGTTGTAAAACCTATAAATATAACAGAAAGTGAACCATTACCAATAGAGGAAACAACCGCACAACAAAGTGCTAACCGCCTTTATAATACAGCAAAAACAAATGTAGTAAATACAATTGGAGAGAAAACCAATAAGTTCATTGAGACACTACCAAAAGAACATCAGACAAAATTAAGAGAAATGGTAAATACCATTAAGACTGGAAAGAATACAACAGATACTTTAAATAAAGTAGTTTCCCAGGGAAAAGAACATGCCATTAATACTATTGCTAAAAAGTTGAGAGATACAGCAAGCTCTTCTTTTTCAAAGTTGCCACAAGAACATCAGGAACTTGTTTCTGGAATAACAAAGAGTTTATTAGAAGAACCTAAGAAGCCTGAATAAGGTCTTTAAGTATTTTTCATAAGTATTATTAAAAATTGATTTAAACCAGAACATTTAAGCTATTCATACCCCAAACACTTTAATACAATGGAAAAACGACTTAATGCTAAGATTGAATCTTATGTTTCTAAATTTAAAAATATTCTTGTGGAAAAAATCCAAGAAGGAGAAGATTTTGACAAACTGGTTTCTTATATCCAAGAATATCCTGGATTTACTCTGGAAGAAAATGATTTTGCTAAACGCAAAAGATCTAGCAATTCTGTTCCACTATGTGAAAGATGTACTGCTAAAAGAATGGACGGAACTCAATGTACTAGAAGAAAACAAAATGAAACAGAATTTTGTGGAACTCATATTAAAGGAACTCCACATGGCATAGTTGAAGCTTCTGAAGTTAAAACTGAAATGAAACAAGTTGAAGTATGGCAACAGGAAATTAATGGTATTGTGTATTATATTGATGATGACAACCATGTCTATTCCACAGAAGACATCCAATCTAATCAACCAGTTCCAAAAGTTATTGCTAGATACCAATTATCTAATGGTGTATATACTATTTGCTAAATAACATAACAAAAATATTTGTGATGATATATAACTAACTATACTGTTTTTTTGTGATATTCATCTATAAAATCAAATACTTATTACTTGAACATTTTTATAATATTTTCTGTAGACATGCTTCCATACAAATTTCCATTGTGTAATTTGGATTGTATGTATTTAATATACGCATACAGAAAATATGTTTTTTCTAAATTCCCTTTTTTTGTAAAGTGAGACATGTCACATCTTTTACCATTTTCTCTCTTTGATGTCTTGGAGTATTTTGTACGATAAAGAGAATTGATTTTTTTATATGTAATATTTTCTGAATTACTTTTTCCAGAAGTCTTTGATATTGATTTTGTGGAATAAAGAGGAATAATATTTTTGATCATACATTCTAAATTATTTGTATCAGTTGTATTAACAGTAGCTACTTCCTTCAACATATTTATTATACTACGTTCTTGTGGATGAACCGAATATGTGTAATATTCTGTCAAACTATTATACTTAACTTTTTGTATTGACAAGTTGGTTAGAAGTTCACCTTCATATAACCCAAAGAGGTTTTTATTAAATTTCTGTTTATCATTTGTTAAATATACAACATTACACTTTGATGTACACTTATTCTGGAATACATCTACCAATAATAAATTGTAGAGAAGATCATCCATATTGGAAGCATTTGGTTGGTGATATTCTAAATTGTATATTGATAGTTGTGAACTTCTAATATATTTATTGAAATCAGAAGGATTTTTATAGTTGAGGATATCTATAACATTTATTCCAATAGTACTTTTTGAAACGATAATTACATATTTATTGTGTTTTAAACATTTCAATAGGAATTCTCTCATTTTATTAATTACAGGTTCCTTATACTTGTAATGGTTCATTAATACATACAATACATTAGAAAGGTCAACCAATACAACGGTGGATGTTTTTATGATTGTATTCTTTTGTTTTGTGGTTAAAATCATTCTTATTAGTATATGTAAAGTTTATAAATGGACGCAAATAATGCGTTGATATACCGAATAAAAAAACTATCGCACCTTAGTAATATCATAGTCTATTTGTTTCTCTCAAATGTGTGTAGAGTATTTATAAATGCAACTTCTATCCATAAAAACACAAAGAAGAAAATACCAAGACCAACTGGAATGAAAATATTAAACGCATGGACCCCATTCTCTACTCAAATACCACAATCAGAACATACACAATTAAAACTAAAGAAAGCTTTACAAGAACATGTGGAAGACTATCAAAATAAACGATTGAAATACAAACAGTACATCAAGTGTAATAGAACCAATAAAATAATAGAACCTCAAGATTTGGAAAAGCAGTGGAATGGTCGCTATAAAAAACTGATTGCGATTACTCCAGGAGGATTCTACGGTTATTACATGTTGGGTGTTGCTAGATACATAAAGCTTAATTATAATCTGGATGACTATGTATTTACAGGTAGTTCTGCTGGTTCCTGGTGTTCTCTCCTTTTATGTTTAAAGAATAAAAAACAAATAACTATAGTATTGTTCCAGATAATGAAGGGAATACAAGAGATACTACTCAAAAAGTCAATATATGAATTTCTTTTTTACATGAAACAAAAATTGTTGGAACTTACAACAGAAGAAGATTACAATCTGGAACAATTATATGTAGGAGTTCTAACATATGAAAACTATGAATTGAAGACAACCATATATTGTAACTTTACAAGTCTGGAAGATGCCATCAACTGTTGTATTTCAAGTTCAAACATTCCATTTATTACTGGAGAGTTCTCTCATACATATCAAGGAAATGTTGCTTTGGATGGAGTATTTGCGAAGTATCCTTTTCTGAATATATTGGAACCTTCTCTTGTAATTACACCAAAAATATGGGATACTCCGCATGTTAAAAAAAATGGGAATAGTCTATTAGCAAAGGATAAGATTGATTTACTATCCATCTTCTTGGATGGATTTAACGACACCCTTATCAACAATGATATTCTGTGTGAGTTTTTGGATTAGTCTTGGAGAGAAAATAGTGCTTCTGGCAGGTGTTATAACAGGTTCCAAAATTTCGGTACTATTTTCAATTGTGTCCTCGGTCTCTGGGGGTTCCAGTAGAACAACCGTTTTCATATCTTTTGTATCCTTAAACTTCTTGACACTCATAGACCTTCTATGTAAATTACACTTAAGGCAACTTATCACCACATTATCTGCAGAATGTCCTATAGAATTATCAATTCGGTCTAGAGACCACTGTGACATCTCTCTAACACGTTCATAAAAAACATTACACCCTTCACCACAATAATGACATATCATATTAGATGCCTGTAATTTCTCTACACATTCTTTTAATGTAATTAGTATGTCTCTCTTCTTTTTTATAACATCTTGTGATTTATATCCAGAGAGTTTCTTTTCAATCTCATGTTTTATTAATAAACAATTAGAAGTTATTGTTTGTTTGTTTTCTTGTGTAATAGAATTTGAGAGAAATGTATGAAGTTCATTTAATAAAACCATCTGTACTTCAGTAGAATATAAAGATGCATCCCATCCAATAGTTGCTACACGAGGTTTATTAATATCTGCTGTGGTTCTAGTTACCTTCTTTATTTGATAACGATTATGAGTACCAGTAATGTCTACTTTTTTCATATGTTACAATTATATGATATGTATAAAATAATATAATTAGATTGTTATCAATATTATATATTAAATGAGTTTAAATAAGACAAATGTTAATATTAACGTATTTTCTATCAAAAATAATGAGACAGAAAGTAGATTATCAGATTTATCCGGAGATGAGACCGATAACCCCGATAACAACTTGTGTCAGGAAGAAGAAGATTATCAGAGTGAAGAGTTTGGATTAAATGGATTACAAGAATCTTGTGAAAATGTTGTAATTGATAATCTGTTACCAATCCCCACTTCTCTCAAACAGGATTCATCACAATATAAAAGAACAAAAGAGGAACCTGTAAAAGAATCTGGAAAACAAGAGTGCCAAGAACTAAAAACACTTCGCTATAAAATAATGTTAATGAATGGAAACACTCCAGTTGAAGAGATATGTCCAAACAATAGCTATGATAATTTACAGAAGTTCCTAGAAAAAGAAAAGAACAATAACACAAAAGAAACTTGGAGTAAGCTCAACAAGTCAATGAAATATAAGAAAATTACAGAATATGTGGAGAACTACACACAAGCAAATGGATTAACAGAAACAGAAACTAATCAACTTATTGAATTGTTAAAGTCCAACATGTCTCGTGGAAAGCTTGTGAAAACAAAAGAAGTAAATTATGACAAGAACAAGGGAATTATTAAGGATATGCCGTGTCTTGTGTTTAATAAAACAACTAGACATTTCACAATTAAGAATATGGATGGTGCCAAACATACCACCACTTTAAAGAAGAACTCTACACAACCAATTAAGGCAGGTACCTCAGTGTCATCCATATTATCTTCCTCACTAGCAGCATCTCGTTAACTAAACTTTATCTTTATAGTGTAATATAAAATTGATTATAATGTTTTGATATAAATAAATCATCATATTATTTTAGTAATTCATAACATGGAGATTTATCAAAACGACCAAACAGATTTTATATTACCCATCATTGAAGAATATATTACAGAACACTTTAATGTGTTAATTGATCCAAATTACCTTGGTATTATTGAAGATGATATTCTGGAATTATTCTGTCCTAATCTGGAAGATGAAACAACAACTAAAAAGAGTACCAAAAAACAAAAACAACAAACACTAACAACAGCAACCACCTGTGTTAAACCCCTCTCTACAAATGACCTGGAAGACCATATTCAAGAAGCTCTTCAGCACTTCTTTACTTATATAATGCCACGCCGATCATTCTCTTCATCATTTACTTTTAAACCAGTTAATGTAGAGAAGATTACAGAACAATTGGAATACCTGCGTTCAATTCCTCAGCCAGTTCAACGCACAGAAGAATGGTATAAGTTTAGACATAATCTAATTACAGCAAGTGAATTAGCAAAAGTATTTGATAGCCAAGCAGTACAAAACAGTCTTATATATAGCAAGTGTAAACCATGGGAACCTATGGGCAGGTGTAATAATCCATCATCTCCTCTACACTGGGGACAAAAGTACGAACCACTATCTGTAATCATATACGAAGATGTCTACAAAACAAAAGTTGGGGAGTTTGGTTGTATTCCACATTCCAAGCATTCGTTTATTGGAGCATCACCCGATGGCATTAACATAGACTCCACTTCAGAAAGATATGGAAGACTTTTGGAAATAAAAAATGTATTTACGAGAGAAATTGATGGTGTTCCTATGCCAGACTATTGGGTACAAATGCAATCTCAGATGGAAGTCTGTAATCTAAACGAATGCGATTTTTTGGAAACCAAATTCATTGAGTATGGGAGCTATCGGGAATATATGGAGGACAAATTCCCTCAAGGTTCCATTGCAAACGAGTTGGAAGATGTCTATCAAGAAACTACAAATAACGATGAACAAGACCAAGATATTGAAACTCCATTCTGTAAATATCGCTACAAGGGATGTATTATGATGTTTATGAAGACAGATAACAATACTCCGATATATGTATTCAAACCTCTCTATTTGAACGATGATGATGAAGAAACTATTTGGGAAGAAGATACAATTCACCAAAAAGAGGAAGAAGGCCTAAGATGGATTACAAATATTTATTGGAAATTGCAGGTATTCAGTTGTGTGCTCGTATTGCGTAATAAGTTTTGGTTTGAAAGTGCTCTCCCACAAGTTCGTGAAATTTGGAATACCATTGAACGAGAACGAGTGGAAGGATATACTCACAGAGCCCCTAAATCCAGAACAAAGAAACTTCCATGCGTTTTATTAGACCACTCTCCTCCACCAGATATAAATAATACATTATTTGAAGAGATGGAAAATTATGTGGAGCCTCCTATGATTGAAGAACAAAATGATTAAAAGAACGAGGGAGTTGTTGTAGTATGTAAACCAATACGAACGCCACTTCCAGTTGTAGATGATTGATTCCCATATAAAGTATTACACATACTAATTGGACTGCAATTACCAATATCTGGATTATCAAAATGTTTAACATTATTTGTAACTTGATCATATGAACCAACTTGTGATGTTGGTCGGGTTTGCCACAAGTCACTGCTATTTTTTTCTCCAAGTAGTCCAGTGGGATTTATTACAGGATAATCTTGTAATAAGGTACCTGGACTGTTAGAGCTTTGTGGAAGTAATGGGGTGAACCCTTCTTTAGAATATGGTGCTGGTACTGGTTTAGATTCTGAACCAAATACCAAAGAATACATATACGCGAGTGTTATAAAAACAAAGAGAGCTACTAAAAAGTTGTTAATACTTTTATTCATGGTGCTATAATATAATGTAGAAGATATGTGAGAGAGAGAGAACTATATAAAGTATTTTAAATTGTAAACAAATCCAAAATAATAATTAAAGATATTGGATTATAATATATCATCTACTAAACAATGGATGAGAATATGTTTGTTACTAAAAGAGATGGATTGGTCCAAGAGATTGCGTTTGACAAAATTATGAAGAGAATTAAAAAGTTGTGTAATGAGTTTAATATCCACGACATTAATTATACTACATTAGCCATCAAAGTCATTGACCAATTATATAACTACATCCACACTACTAAAATTGATGAACTTACTGCAGAACAATGTGCTTATTCATCTTCTAATCATCCATCTTATTCTGTATTGGCCGGTGCTGTTATTATTTCAAATAATCATAAGAACACTAGTGATTCCTTTTTCACTGTTGTTGAAAGTTTATTCCGCGACACAACTCTATTAACTGAGGAATTTTATGATATGGTGGAGAGAAATGGAGCCGAGTATGAAAGTATGATTGACTATTCCAGAGATTACTTGATTGATTATTTTGGATTCAAGACATTAGAAAAATCGTATCTTCTTAAGATTAATGATATTCCTGTGGAGAGAGTTCAACACATGTGGATGAGAGTTGCTATTCAAATTCATGGCGATAACCTTCCACTTGTTAAAGAAACCTATGATTTGATGTCTACTAAGAAGATGATCCACGCAACCCCAACTTTATTTAACTCAGGTTCCAGATATCCACAGCTTAGTTCTTGTTATTTGATTGGAATGGAGAATGATAGTTTAGATGGTATCTTTAATACTCTCAAGGATTGTGCCAGTATTTCTAAATGGGCTGGTGGTATTGGTCTTCATATTCACAATATTCGTGCTAAAGGTTCTGTAATTAATTCCACAGGAGGAAAAACAAATGGAATTGTTCCTATGTTGAAAATTTTCAATGATACCGCAAAGTATGTGAACCAAGGAGGCAAACGCAATGGTTCTTTTGCGGTATACTTGGAACCTTGGCACTTGGAAGTGGAAGCCTTTTTGGAAATGAAGAAGACCCATGGAGATGAGGAAACAAAAGCAAGAGATTTGTTTTATGCGTTGTGGGTTCCAGACCTATTTATGAAGCGTGTTACTGAAGAAAAAGATTGGTCTCTGTTTTGTCCCAATGATGCTCCTGGATTATCAGATGTGTATGGTGAAGAGTTCAATGAATTGTATACCAAGTATGAAGAAAGTGGAATTGCTAGAAAGGTGGTTCCAGCAAGAAGTCTATGGCTAAAGATTTTGACCGCACAAATGGAAACAGGAACTCCATATTTGCTCTACAAGGACGCGTGTAATTCCAAGTCCAACCAGAAGAATCTTGGTACTATCAAGAGCTCTAACTTATGTACGGAAATCATTGAGTACTCTGATGATAAAGAAACCGCAGTTTGTAATTTGGCAAGTATTGTGTTGCCTTCTTTTGTCAAGGATGGTGAGTTTGACCATGAGGAATTACACAGAATTACCAAGATTCTTACCTGCAATTTGAACAAGATTATTGACCTCAACTTTTATCCTACAGAAAAAACAAGAAGAAGTAATTTTAGACATCGTCCTATTGGCCTTGGTGTACAGGGATTAGCAGATGCGTTTATTATGATGAACATTCCATATCACAGTGAAAGAGCGGCTTCCTTGAATCGCGATATTTTTGAAACCATTTATCATGCGGCGGTTGAGAAGTCTTGTGAGATGGCGATGGAACGCACTGAATTCTGGGAAACTCTTGGAGATAGACAGGGACAATATATTAGAAGTTCTTATCAACAAAATCCTGGAGCAACTCGTCAAGAGAAACATATGAGTTTTTTACCAGAGGAGCTTATTGGTGCTAAGGTTGGAGCTTATAGTACCTTCACTGGTTCTCCTGCTTCTAAAGGTATTCTTCAGTTTGATATGTGGGGAGTTACACCAAGTAATAGATATGACTGGGATAAACTCAAGAGGGATGTAGCAGTTCATGGTCTTCGCAATTCCCTGTTGGTTGCTCCAATGCCAACCGCAACGACTTCACAAATTCTTGGATATAATGAATGCTTTGAGCCATTGACAAGTAATATTTATACAAGAAGAACATTGGCTGGAGAGTTTATTTTGGCCAATAAATATTTGATGAAGGATTTGATGGGATTGGGATTGTGGAATGAAAAGATGAAACAAAACATCATTGCTAATAAGGGAAGTATCCAACACATTGTATCCATTCCAGAACATATTAGAGAGAAATATAAGATTGTTTGGGAAATGCCAATGAAACATTTGATTGATATGGCTGCAGCTAGAGGTCCGTTTATCTGTCAATCCCAGAGCTTAAACCTGTGGATGGAAGACCCGACTTATCAGAAACTCACATCAATGCATATGTATTCACACAGAGTTGGGCTTAAAACTGGAATTTATTACCTGCGAAGAAAAGCAAGACACACCGCCCAAAGCTTTACTATTGAGCCTGAAAAGAAAAAGGACTTGACAGTTAAAGCAAAAGAGAGAGAAGAAGAAGAGAATGAAGTATGTGAAAGTTGTAGTGCTTAAACTAACAAAAACATAATATAAATACAATGAGTATTATAAACAATTTAAAATTATTTTAAAAATAAATTTAAATGACTTATATTATAGATTATTTGCTTACAATATCAATATTACCATTATATGTTGTGGTTGGAGCATGTTATATTTCTACTGTATTGCTTGAACATGTAGTTAATATACCAAATAAAATACGTGAGAGAAATCAAAAACTAAGATTAAAAGAGTTGTCTCCGAAATATATTGATTTGGAAACATTCTGTAATTTTAATACGTATTGTTTTTTTACGTTTGATGATGTGATTGACAATGAAGAAATAACAAAATGGTACCATCAATATAGACCACACATATACAAAAATTATGAAGATAAACTTATCCAAGTTCCATTATTAATAAATAAATATAATGCTGAACTAGCGTATGTATATATGGATGGAAATACTATTGTTATAATTGAAGATGATATTGAAAAATATAAAAACAACCAAGAAATAAGTATTTGAATTTTATAGATAACAATAAATAGTTTATATTATTATTATTTATTGTTTTTATATAATTCCTAGTAAGAATGGTTTATTTTAAGATAATAGTTTTACATGTGCTGTAGCACATAATGAACCCGCCATAAAGGAAAGAGTAAGTACTGGATAACTACTATATAATACACAGTATGAAATAAAAGATAAACTTTCATAATTGATTGTATGAAAAATAAAGAAAAGAGTGATTGCCAGTTCATTTGTGTGTCTCACTAAGAAAATAAAAAATAATTCCAATACAACATAATACATAATACTTAATTTTGGAAAATTCCAAAATTCCTTAAGTCTTTGTAATCTATATTTGAAAGCGTAAAATACAGTAATACCTAAAGCCTCATACAAATAATTATCTTTAATAAATAACGCAGCGTTAAGTATGTCCACTAAACTTCTCACCATAAGAATTGCTAATATCTCCAAAAAAGTATTATTTGTATTATCTAGTAGGTTGAATCGGTCACCTTCTACTTTAATACAAGTTACGTTAAGATAAGTTTGATTAAATGAAGTAATAGACATTTGTTATTTGTTACATATGGTTGTAATAGTTATTTATATTCATTTTAAATTATAAATAACATTGAATACTTTAGATGATACTTGGTGTGTATAGTATTTTGTTGAGCTCATTATAATATGACTCATTTTTATGTAAAAAATAATTTATAGTTGTTATAAGGTCGTATAAATAGGGTTATGATTATGTAATTTGGTCTTCAATAGAATTCTGAATGACATTCATGCGATTCACTATTTCGCGTTTTATATCCATTGTTGTTGTGGTTCCATAGACAAGAATGATATAGCAAAGAAGACATGCATACACATCAACGAGAGAGTTGTGTAATCCATCTGGGCGATAATCAAATATTTTTTCATAGAGTTCAACAAGTTTTGGAACCTTTTTGTATTTATTTCCACGAACATTAATGCGAACAATATTACAGAAGTCAACTGAGCGTCTCATAGTACAGTAGGTTTTTGGCCTCATATGATCCACTATATACTGTATTTCCCTTACATAATGTTCTCTTACAGCAGGGTCTGGGTGTCCATCAGCCATTTTTCTATATACAGATGTAAGTCTGTCCATATCAAATGAAATATTGTGTCCAACAATTCTTTCGCAATCTTTAGTGTCTTCAATAAACTGGTGTAATATAGGAAGTACCTCTACCCCACTATTAGCACACATCTCATTTGTGATGTGATGAATGCGAATGCTCTCTTTTGGAATAATATAATCAGTTGGTTGTTTAATAATAGAATCCACCTCTTTCTCAATCTCATTGGTTTCTGTGTTATACTTTACATAACTAAACTGTACTATTGTGGGAATGAACCCACCCATTGGAAGTCCACTTGTTTCAGTATCAAAGACGATGATTTTCATTTTACGCTTTTGTTTGTTATAATATGTATTGTAGGAGTTTTTATTTCAATTTTGTTAAATATAGCATGTTCTGTATTTCATAAAATAGAGAGAAGACCCCAACATTAATATATAGTATTTTCTTTAAATACTTTTGTAAATATTTATACTTGCCCTCCAATCCTATAGATACCATTAGGATTACTGGAATACAATCCCAAATTCATGTGTTGTTTATTACACAACCCATTAGTTGTGCTAAATGCGGCTAGACGGTTTTTGGCCCTTCTGTTTGAAATACTAGAGGCACCTATTCCACTTCCTCCTTGTACATATTTATTTTCAATATATTGAGGACGATTTGTGGAAAGAGAACCTCCAGCTCCAAAATTAGTAGAACGTCTACCACCACACCCACCTTTTTTATATAAGAATCCTGGAAATCCAACAGAACTTCCATACCAGAGAGAACCAAAAGTAGGCATTATAAATATAGTATATAATGAAATTTTATAATTAATTACAAAATGTATCTTCATTGAAAATAAATTCTCTCCATTAAAATTCTGTTTCTCTACATTAAAATTCCATATTATTATATATGTCACTCAACCATCCTTTAACGTTCATAGTGATTGCCGTAATTGCCATCATTGTTATTATATATCTTGAAAATGTTTACACTTATTCTACACCGTTAATCCAACAAGGATCTATTATTCCACTACCGATAGACTCATATGCCGAAGGATACTCATCTTCTATTGACTACAGCATGCCTCAAACAACCACTATATCATTTGTTCCATTACAGAATACCACCACTACTGTAACTTACAATCATTTAGAACCTCCTATTCCAGATTCTGGAAATTATAATAATCCATCTCCGAGAGAATGGTTGCCTAATACTCCTTTTGTATATGGTTCTGGAACTGGGTCAGGTACTGGTACTGGAAGTGGAAGCGGTTCTGGTTATGGTACTGGCCCGGGAAGTATTACAGGAAGTGGTTCTGGAACAGGTTCTTCTACAGTATTAGCATCATCTTCTCCATCATCTTTAGTTGTAGGAACTGGTTCATCTACAACTTCTTCATCTGGGTCTTCTTCTTATGGAACCGCACAACCAAATACCTTATCAAATATTTTAGGCTCTACAAATCAAAATATCATTAATGATATTTATTCCACACAACCTCCAAATACTGCAAATAATTACCCAAGTCGTATTAGCACATTCCAACAATCCAACCAAAGATATTGGAGTGGAACTGGTTCTGGAAATACTATTAAGGAAGGTATTGAGAGTTTAACACCTCCACCTCCATCAGATACTCCAGGGTTGCCTGGTTCTTTTGTTCCAAAGACCTTTATTGTTCCTCCAGTATGTCCTACAATTCAACCAATAGTTATAAATGATTGTTCAAAATGCCCGACCAGTGGAACCGGAACAGGAAAAGGAACATCTACTGGAAGTGGTACATCTATAGGAACTGGAAGTGGTACATCCACAGGAACTGACCCCATTAGTTCTTCTTTAAGTTCTTTTAACAAATATAATCCATTCTCAAGTGCTCCTGCTTCTGCTACAGGAATATCTACAGGAACTGGTTCTGGTAGTGGAGTATCTTCTGTTTCTGGTACATCTACCACTCCTATTGGGTCTTCTTCCATAAACCCAGTTGGTTATCCTGGAATGTCTCCTTCATGTAGTTCTCTCACATCTGGAAATAATCAAGTTCCACTTCCAGCTCCTGCCTCTTTTGGTGGAATGAAGCTTTAGATGAGAGAATTTTTAACTTACATTTATATATATGAATAAACAAACCATTTTAATTGCGTCATTGGTTGTTTTGGCAGTTATTTTTGTTACATACTGGAGTGTTCGTAGCGTACCACTTGAAGGCATTACACTCCAATATCCATCAGATTTTAAGCAACCTCTTCCACCTCTCTCAACTCTTATAGATACTATTGGAACAGGTACAGGAACAGGAACAGGTTCAGCTACTGTAGGAACTGGTACTGGTAGTGGAACATCCACAGTAGGAAGTGGCACAGGAACTGGAAGTGGAACTACTACCGATAGTGGTTCATCTACTGTAGGAAGTAGCACAGGAACTGGAAGTGGGTCTGATACCGGTAGCGGAACATCTGCAGTAGGAACTAGCACCGGTACTAGTGCCGCAGCAACCACGGTAACAACCACACCAACTACTGGAAGTGCTTCCACCGCAACTCCTGTAACAGCAACTACAACACCTATTACATCTGTACCAAGCACAACATCTACACCAACCCCATCTGTGTCCACTACAAACTTTAATCCAGAAATAGCAAATGTAATTACTCCTATCATCGGTGGAAAACCTGTTCCAATTGTGATTTACTCAGTTCCAACTGACTTTACAAGAAACGTAGCAATGCCTTCAGCAATTGTTCCATTGAATTCTCAGATACAGCAAACATCTACTTCTCCTGTTGTTTCTGGTTCTGGTTCATCTCAACTACCATACGCGACTACATCATCAGCCACATCTGGCCCATATGTATATACCCCACCAACATCAGGTTCTATTGACACTTCTGGAATTTCTCCTTCCATAATAAACCAGACATATCAATATGGAACACAGACCATTCCCCTCACTACTTCCTCCTATCAACAACAGCAAATTCAACAACTTCAGCAACAACAATTACAGCAACAAATCCAACAGCAACAACAAGCTTACACATATGGTTCATTTGCTCCTTACAAGAATACTTTAACTACTATTACCTTCTCTAATGCTCCAACAAATCCATCTGGCTCTGGAAGTGGTGCTGGTTCAGGAACTGGAACAAGTATTGGAACAGGAACTGGAACAAGCATTGGAACAGGAACTGGAACAAGCATTGGAACAGGAACTGGTGCCGGAAGTGGCTCTGGAACTGGGACTGGAACTGGAACTGGAACCGGAAACTACTCTACATACCCATATCAATCTACACAAACAAATCAACCGACTGCTCAACAGATTATGCCCTATACATTTACAATCAACTCTCCTTCTCTAATAAGCTCTAAAACAACTTCTGCTCCATTAATTACAGGAACTGGTAGTGGAACCTCATGGTCCCCAAACACTTCTTACACTATGTATAGAAGTGGTACTGGTTCATGGTATGGAGGAACTACCCAAACTCAAAATTAATTAAAGACATAAAATACAGACATAAAATACAGACATAAATAATATATAAAAATAACTTAAAGAACCTTAGACTTATCCACAACGCACTTATTGCGATTTTTCCTTGTACGTATACATTTTTTGTTCATCTCAAAGGTCGGAGTTTTATGGTTTATAGGAACAATCTTAATAAGACATTTTGATTTAGTTCCAAAGAGAGGCTCTGTACATCCCTTCTTTGATTCCTTTGGAGAAGCGACTTTCTCTATATTACTCATTTTAGGATCCACTAAACATCTGGCACGAAAGTGTTCATATCTCTCTCTAACATCATCATAAGAAAGGTTTGATTTCTTCTTTAACATATTATTAACGTGCTCATGTAAATCATAGATATACTTGGAAAATGTATCACGCGACTTCATTGTAGTCATTGTAATTGGCATCTTTTTAAAATTAGCTTTTAAATTTATCCTGCAATACTTACATGGCAATACATTTACCAAATTCTTTACAAAGTCCATATAATGTTTTTTGTTTTCTTCAGTTGGATTTACGGGATAGTTGAAACTCATTGTGTGTAAAAAGTGCCACATGGCCGGTCCCCATACGGCAGTCAACATACCATCACCACTATTAAAATCGTCCTTTGTATAAACACGCATCTTTTTAGTTTTACCCATATCTTATATATTTAGTAATGAAAATGTATAAGTTCAAATATTTTTTGTTTTCTGTATAGTTTATATAATGAATTACAAGAACTTGTTAATGTATGGAGGTATAGTAGTTACCATTGTTGTTATTATAATTATACTTTATCTTTGGGTGAGAGAACCACCACAATCATTTCAAGCATTAGAGAGTTTTTCTGGAACAGGTTCTGGATCCAGTGGAGAGAAATATACACTAATGATGTTCTTTGCCAACTGGTGCCCTCATTGTACTGCCGCAAAACCTGAATGGGAAACCACTAAATCCCAATACAATGGTAAACCTATCAATGGACATCAAGTGAACTTTGTGGAATACGACTGTACCGAACCTGGGCCTGATGTGGAAAGTATGATGGACAAATACAAAGTAGAGTCATTTCCTACTATCATACTCGTTTCTCCTACTGGAACAATGACACAATTGGATAATAAACCAACAAACACTGCTATTGTTAATTTTTTGAACGCAAATGTTAAATAAGAACATTAACCAAGTTAATAGAGAGAAACTATATACGGAAATATTACACATCTTTTTTCTAATATTTATGTAAGACATATTACACAATGGCTAGTATATTTGACCTAGACAAATTTCAAGACAGCTCTACACGTATTGATATGGATGAACTATATGAAAAAAAACAACAACACGACAAACAAGAATTA
>Ga0164292_10002144_pt1 | contig 16107 bp, 12 predicted proteins | sample GEODES117metaG_FD_111486 | JGI IMG/M metagenome (GOLD analysis project Ga0164292, IMG submission 111486) | Eutrophic lake water microbial communities from Lake Mendota, Wisconsin, USA - GEODES117 metaG | ecosystem: Environmental > Aquatic > Freshwater > Lake | place: USA: Lake Mendota...
ACCCATTGCAGACAGGGGGATAGAGGCTAACTTCGCGCTCCGTGCGACGCTGCCTGTGGCTAGGGTGTCTTTATCGCCCTTACTGGCTTTTTCTGTCCGCGCCTTTCCAGCGTGTGCATCAGCGGGGAGTTTGGCCATGGCGGTAATTCTTCTGGTTTGCCCTACTGGGCGCGAGTTGAAAGCGCACCTTTCCAATGACAGGAGCACTCAGGATGAAAAGACCAGGTGTGGCCTTCCTCACGAATTCCCCAGCCAGTATCTGAAGTAGCTGATTGCAGAGAAAAGGCAGAGGTTCGCCCAACGTGCTCGAGGATTTTTGTGTTAACCGCGAGAGAGCGTATGAATTCCGCGGTCAGGGCAGATGTTAAATGTGCGTTCGCCATCGGAACTTGCTCCATTCGATCAGAGAAGAGCGTTAGAGCAACGCTTTGCCACTGTGGATCGCGCTCGCTGCGATGCAGTTCAATGCAATGAAAACACGGGCTCACTCCTGGATGCACGAGAGGTCCAATCAAAGCCCCTAGTGCGGTTGCGCTCACAAAGAGATGAGTTATTTGGTGCTCCATCAAAAATGCCAAGAGCTCTGGCTCAGGATATGTCGTAACAAGAACCAGTGAATTCTCATGTATTCCAAAGCTGTCGAAACCCTTGACACCTCCGACACTCTTGACACTTCCGACACTCTTGACACTTCCGACACTCTCGCTCACGCTTTCACGTTGACCACTAACTAAGTGAGGCGGCTGCATAGCGTTGTAAGAGCCCCTCTTGCTATCCGCCTTCAAGTTGCCACTGTTGATGAGTTCTCTGAATTGCGATGCAAGTATGTTGTCAAAGCTATCTCTCTGATTTGCCACACGGACAAATGCTCCTCGAACATCTTTAAGGTGGACTAATCGCTTATCTAACGTCGAAACCTGAAACATTTCTTCTAGGAGCAATGGAGCAATCGCCAAACCAATTTCGTTCATATGACTTATTACTATCTCTTTAGGGAGTACGTTAAGCATTCTCTTCTCAAGAAAATATTTTGCGTGGAGCTGTTCAATCAATGTATTTATCTCTCGAACGGAAATATCGTGATTTCTCTCGACGAGACAATTAATTGATTGCCAATCATGCAATGCACGCAGTAACGCTCGGAATTTCAAATCGGGAAGTATCAATTGATCGGATATATGTCCGATGAAGAGCCCATCCCTACGTTCCATAATCAACACACCAGGCTTAATTCTTATCTCATGACTCATTAAAGAAGCGTAAGGGTGATTAATTGCCAAGCTGTGGACAGCTACTAAATCATGTTTACAGCAAGAGGAAATTTCTCAAAGCGTAACCAAAAACTTACTCGTCAAAGAGTTGATCAAAATCTCCACTTGGACGGTGCGTTCTTCCTTCAAAGTATCCTTCAGCTCGATCAAGTTGTGGATATCGCTCTAACAGAGCACGAAAATCTGCTCCGTGTCCTGGGATCAAAATATGAATGAGCTCGTGAATTAGTAAGTAGTCGAGAGCGTACTGCGGGGCATCGCGGAGGCGATCGGAAATTCGAATGGTCTTATCTTCGATTGTGCAGGCGCCCCAGATTCGAGACATTCGCGACGACCATTCGACCGATACTGGCACGGCTTTACCATCGAGATACTTTTTATTTAGATGCTGCGCTCGTTCGAATAGTTGGGTGTTGGTAGGAGTACTTTCGTCGTGGAGAATCTTTTTTACCATTTCATCGACAACCTGATTTGCTTCACGTTGGCTCATTCTGGCAGGGATGGAGACGATAACTTTTTCGCCATTTCGGTATGCCTCGATCGTTTTTTTGCGGCGGGTGCTGCGCCGAACTTCGATGATTAGTCCGATATCCCGCCCGTCATTGCCCATTCGGGGGAAAAGGTCTCCTTGGATAAGAGGTGGTTCCGTCGCCCTGGCTGCTCGCCCGGAGCGTGTCGGCCGAGCGCCTCCTGGACGCGCATTTGATGGTTTTCTTCTGCCCATCCAGAGATTCTCTCGCGCCATGGCAGGAAGTTATCCACTACCTGTGGAGAAATCGTGGAACTTTCGGGAGGGTCGGGAAATCTTTTTTCGCCCCCTAATTAAGCGGACTCTGTGGAGCACCGGATGCTCCACTCTCGTAAGTATCCACAAGTATTCGATCACTGTGCACAGTTTCCACCAACGTCATCCACAGGTTGATCAATATTTTGCCGCTAAATAGATGAGCACTGCTGCACTTGTCATCTTCTGCAGCTGCGCGAGTTCATGCGAGCGGCGCAGAAACTCTCAGCGATAGAGCTGAAGCCGGCTTGATTCTTTCCAACTATCCCCGTACTTTCGCGTCAGAAGTCCCCGGATAACCGGTCACATATCTGCAAGGGGAAGGCAGATAAGTGAACGTGCGCCCCGGGGGCTTCGCTAGTTATTGCGGAGATTCATTCACTTCCATGAACTCGATTACTTTCAAGTAGCGCAGATTGTTCGCTACTAAATGCACATTCGACAATCGTGATTAGAGCGCAGAGAGATCATCAGGAGCGCTACGCCCTGCTTTAAACAATTCCGGTGATTCAAGTTCTTCGCTCAGGGGTAGTGAGCCAATAGATTCCCATAAACCATCGCGATAATCGCTGCCGTGCAGCTCGCCTTGAATTCGAAAGAATTGCGCGGCATCTCGAGCCATTCGCGGCGATACCTCAAGGCCCAAAAGGGCAGCAAATACTCGTTGAAGCGGTCCATCTGTTGCTCGTTTTCTACGCGACATTTCGCGAAGTGCCTGGCTATGTGGAAGTTGTGCAGTTGCCGCTTGCGCGCTCACTTCGTCTATCCATCCCTCAATCAGTGCAATCATTAATTCAAGTCGCTTAAGCGCTGCGCGTTGCGCTTCACTCTCTTCTGGTGCGAAAAGACCATTCTGGATTGCTTCGTTGATTGCTTCCGGATTACCACTTAATTGATCAAAGTCTCCTTGCACCTTTTGTATATCCACATGGATCCCCGCTGCATAAGCCTTGACCGATTCAGCGATAGCTTCGTGGAGCCATGGTGTATGAGAAAAAAGACGAACAGATGCTTGTTCGCGAAGCGCGAGATAGTGCAGCACCTCACCAAATGGAATGTTGAGACCTTCTGAGTAGGCCAAGACGTTTTCGGGGATAAGAATTGCGCGAACGGGATCAACAAGAGGGATGCCAACATCGCCAGCGCTTGTTACTGAACTTGCCGCCGCTTTGAGAGCTTCCGCTAATTGAGTAGCGAACATTACGCCACCGATTTTTTTCATCATCTCGTTCATCTGCGCAAAGACGCCAGCCATCGCAGGTTCTGCTTCAGAAGCGAGCGCACTTCCGACTGCAGTTCCCAGTGAATGAGAGAGCGGTTCAACAACTGAGCACCATGTTGCGACTGACCCGGCAACCCATTGGGACCGGGTCCACGTTTGTCCAGGCAAGTGCGAGCTAGCGAACGCTAGGTGTGGGTCGAGCCAAAGATCGGCAACTCTGAGCGCATCAACACATTGGTTGAGCAGCTCGTGCGAAATAGCGTTGCTATCGCGGATAGTTGCAAGCTCTCGAACAGTTTCCGGTGAGAGCGATGAACCATCGCCACCAGAACTGAAGGCGCGCCCCAGACGAGAGAGCATCTCGCCCAACTGGCTAAAGTCGAAGCCCCCTAGCCCCTGTGGTTCACTCATTCCGGCACTTCCTTAACTGCTATTTTGGCTTGCAAATCTGGTCGGTAACGTTCCTACTTACCAACAACACTGTACCGCGAAGCTTTATTCCGAGCCTTCTGAGCCTTTCGAGCAGCTTGCTTACGAAATCCTCTCAGGGATTCCTCCAATTCAGCGCCAGAGATACCTTCTGGTTACCCTTGGATTATGTCGGCGCTCGTCTGGTGGCTCATTCCACTCATTGCATGTATCGGCGCGCTTATTTATGTCTGGTGGTCCATCAACTCCAAGCGCCGCCAGAACACATATAAAAGCATCGCTGAGTATGAAAACTTCAGATCGGCTTTCGATAATCAGGCAGAGCGCGCACTGGCGCTAGGCTCGAATGAGCCAGGAGCACAAGAAGTTCGAACAGTAAAAAGTCGATCAGGAAAAGCAGGGAGAGCGAGAACAGCGAGAACAGCGAGAACAGCGAGAACAGCGAGAACAACTGGAATAGATCGAGAGCAAGAAGAGCGAAAGAAATAATCGTTTATGGTTCGTAGAGTTCCCTCCCGCTATTTCTTCCTGGTTGCGCTCCTACTTATTGTTGGATTGCTCGCACCACTGCCATTTGTTTTAGTTGAACCTGGAACACCAGATAACATTTTTGGAAAAGTAAAAGGTAAGCAAGTGGTTGAGATAGTTGGTCGAGATAGTTTTGCAACGACAGGCAAACTCAATCTGACAAGTATCTGGGTCACCAATCCTGAATCTCGGCTACATAGTTTCGAGCTTATTCGTGCATGGACTGATGGGGAGCGTTCGGTCCAGCCACGTGAGGTTTTCTATCCCAAAGGAACTGACCCCAAGGAGGTAAAGCGAGAGAATGTCGCAGATATGAAGAACTCACAGATCTCTTCGACATTGGCGGCGCTTACCTATTTAAAAATTCCATACTCACCGCGTTGGGTGATAAAAGGATTGACGAAAAATTCACCAAATAAGGGCGTAGTACAAACTGAAGATGAAATCGTCTCGTTCGATGGTCAAGCTATTACCTCTGGTAATCAATTGCGAACCCTCATCCGTAACGCCAAGGACAAGAATGTCGAATTAGGTGTCATTCGTGATGGCAAAAAGTTATCGATTCCAGTTGAAGTCCGGACGGTAGAGTCGAATGGATCTAAGCAGAATTTTATCGGCGTGCTTGTCTCCGAAAATTATGAACTGCCTTTTGAAGTGAAGATTCGATTAAAGAACGTCGGTGGCCCTAGCGCTGGTTTGATTTTCACTCTTGCAATCATTGACAAATTAACGAAAGAAGATTTAGTCAAAGGTCGAAATATCGCTGGAACTGGAACAATCACGCCATCGGGAACGGTTGGTCCGATTGGTGGAATTGAAGAGAAATTGATCGGTGCATCTCGTGCTGGCGCCACGATGTTTCTCGCCCCCGCGCTCAATTGCCCAGATATTCGTCATAGCCCAAAGGGCTTGCGTGTAGTCCCCGTCGATACTCTCGCTGAGGCGCTTGCTGCGCTTCGGGCTACCGACCCGGAAACGCTACCTATCTGTGGCTAGCCGCACACGTAAAACATTTCGGTCATTTTTCTCGCTCTACTCTCAGAATTCTGTTATCTACGACGAGTTAGCGCCTTCAACTATAAGTAGGTAATCTCGACCCCATGACATTTTCTATGCCAATGCCAAATATGCCCAACGGTCCTCGGGGCGGTCGTCGAAATTCACTTCCATTAACAATCACTATCCTGGTTGTCCTTGGAGTTATCGCAGTAAGCCTGAGCGGTTTCTATGCTGACTTTCTCTGGTTCCGTTCCGTAGATTTTCTTGAAGTGTGGCAAACCACCCTCTTCACTCGGGCAACGCTCTTCGTCATCACCGGTGGGTTGACCGCGCTATTAGTCATAGCAAATGTGCTCTTTGCGTATCGTTCCCGACCAGTTTTTGCACCGCTCTCTATTGAAACAGATAGTTTGGAGCGTTACCGCTCTCAGATCGAGCCAATCAAGAAAATTGCCGTTATCGGCGGCTCGCTCGCAATTTTCTACTTCGCGGGTTCAGCAGGATCGCAACTGTGGAAGCCATGGCTGGTTTGGCGCAATGCAACCCCGTTTGGTGAGAAAGACCCACAGTTCAATCTCGATATTTCATTCTTTGCTTTCGAGCTTCCATTTTATCAAGCGCTCATCGGATGGTTCATCTCAACGGTAATCATCGGACTATTGGCAGCAGCGGTAGTGCACTATCTCTATGGCGGAATTCGCCCGCAAGGACCTGGCGAGCGCACTACGGTCGCAGCTCGTGTGCAACTCTCAGTCCTTCTTGGAGTTATCGTCTTGGCGAAAGCAGTTGCCTACTGGTTTGATCGGTATGCGCTCGCTCTGAAAGATGATCGAATCATCACAGGGCTTACTTATACAGATGTCAATGCGGTCTTACCTGCGAAAGCGATTCTCGCTGGTATCGCAGCAATCTGTTCGTTGCTATTTTTCGCAAACATCATCCGTAAGTCATGGCAACTTCCTGGAGCTGGCGTGGCGCTCTTGGCGATTAGTTCGGTTGTCATTTCTGGCCTTTATCCGGCAGCGATTCAGCAATTCCAAGTAAAGCCGAGTGAATCCACCAAAGAAGCTCCATACATCGAACGGAATATCAAAGCTACCCGCGCTGCATATGGCATCGACAAGGCAGAGATTGTTGAGTATTCGGCAACTGTTAATACTGCGCCTGGCCAGCTGGCTAAAGATGCCGAGACTATTAACAACATTCGCCTCATGGATCCCAATGTCATCTCAGCGACTTTCCGACAACTTCAGCAAATTAAGCCGTACTACACCTTCCCAGAATCACTCGATGTTGATCGCTATTTCATCAATGGCAAGGTCCGTGATGCAGTAGTTGCCGTTCGTGAATTGAATATTGATGGAAACCCCAATCGAAACTGGATTAACGACCATCTTGTTTATACCCATGGTTTTGGTTTCGTTGGTGCATACGGAAATACTCGCGATGCAGATGGAAAGCCAAACTTCTTCCTCGGTGATATTCCGCCGACAAAGACGCTCGGTAAGTTCCAGCCGCGCATCTATTTCGGTGAGAATGTTCCGGATTATTCGATTATCGGCGGTAAGAATTCGGACTCTCCAGTGGAGTTCGATTATCCAGATGATGCATCACCAAATGGATCAAAGACTTACACCTATACCGGTAAGGGCGGAGTTCCAATTGGAAATCTATTTGCCCGTGCAGTCTTTGCAATCAAGTATCAAGAGCAGAGAATTCTGCTATCGAGCTTAATCAACTCCAACTCTAAAATTCTTTTCGATCGTAATCCACGTGAACGAGTCGCGAAAGTTGCACCGTGGCTCACACTCGATGGCGATCCATATCCATCAGTGATCAATGGCCGAGTGCTCTGGATTGTTGATGGCTATACAACTAGCTCTGGCTATCCATACTCTCGCAAGGTCAATCTTTCTTCGTCTACCGCAGATGCGTTGACGACCAACTCCAATGCGATTACTGCGCAACGGGATGCATCCATCAACTACATCAGGAACTCAGTGAAGGCAACTGTTGATGCATATGATGGAACGGTCACGCTTTACAAGTGGGACGAGAAGGATCCAGTCTTGCAGACATGGACGAAGGCCTTCCCTGGCACCGTGAAAGAGAAGAGCGCGATTTCCAAAGACTTAATGTCCCATCTTCGCTATCCAGAAGATATTTTCCGCGTTCAACGTGACATCCTCAGCTCGTATCACGTGCAAAATGCAACCGCCTTCTATGGTGGTCAAGACTTCTGGCGCGTACCTCGGGACCCATCAACATTTGGTGGAAATGCGAGCGCACAACCGCCTTACTACTTAACGTTGAAGATGCCAGGTGAGACAAAAGAGTCCTTCTCACTTACAACGCCATTTGTGCCACGCGGTGGTCGCGAGAACTTGGCCGCTTTCGTGGCGGTCACGGCAGATCCTGGGCCAAATTACGGAAAGATTAAAGTTCTTCAACTTCAACGAAGTACAAACGTTGCAGGTCCGTCGCAAGTTTCTTCGAACTTCGAAGCAAAACCTGAAGTAGCAACCTCGTTGTCGTTACTTCGCCAAGGTGGTTCCAATGTTGAACTTGGAAACTTGTTAACGCTTCCGGTTGGTGGCGGCCTCCTCTACGTGCAGCCGGTTTATGTCCGTGCTACATCAAACACTGCCGCATATCCGCTCTTACAGAAGGTGCTTGTCTCCTTCGGTGATCAGATTGGATTCTCGGATACGCTCAAGGGAGCGCTCGACCAAGTATTCGGTGGTGATTCAGGACAGGAATCATCAGGGGTAGTTGCTGGTGATGGGAATAACACCACGGGAACTGCTGGCCAGAATCTTGCCGATGCGTTGCAGCGTGCAAAGCAGGCGATAGCTGATGGACAGGCAGCTCTTGTGAAGGGCGACTTTGCGGCATATGGAAAGGCACAGACCGCCCTCAAAGCAGCGATCAACGATGCGATTCGAGCCCAAAACCAGAGCAAGTAATCAGTAGCTGCGTAATCGCGAGCGCTCAGGAGAGTAGCTCAGGAGAGTAGCTCAGGAGAGTAGCTCAGGAGAGTAAGAGTGCGCACGGCAGTGCCATCAGCGCCTGCCGTGCCAACTCTGCCTACTCTGCCAACTCTGCCAACTCTGCACAGTAGTTGTTCTGCGATTTGGTCGAGCTCTCTGCTTCACTCTACGATGGTGCTACCGACGCGGGGTGGAGCAGCTCGGTAGCTCGCTGGGCTCATAACCCAGAGGTCGTAGGTTCAAATCCTGCCCCCGCTACTAGATGAAATAAACCGGCATCAATGGTGCCGGGATAGGCAAGCCGACTTTAATTAAATCGGCGCAGCCGGAGCGAGTTCGCGACCACAAGAAGGCTAGAGAGCGCCATTGCTCCTCCGGCATACATCGGATTGAGATTGCCCGTTGCGGCTACAGGAATTCCGATGATGTTATACACAAATGCCCATGCAAGATTCTCTTTGATTATTCGAAGCGTTCGGTTCGATAGACGGAGCGCATCGCCTGCTGCACTAAGCGATGGACGCATCAAGGTTATGTCGGCAACTGCAATTGCGCTATCGGTACCTGTGCCCATCGCCATACTCAAATCGGAGGCAGCGAGTGCGGCTGCATCATTTACGCCATCGCCAATCATGATGACGTGTCGCCCTTGCTGTTGATACTCCTTCACCACCGCGACTTTCTCTTCTGGAAGTACGTGTGAGCGGAAATCTTTGATTCCTGCAACGTTGGCGATATGTGCAGCAGCTTGCTCGGAATCGCCAGTGATAAGAACGCTTTCACAACCAAGTTCTTCTAGGTTTTCAATTGCTTGACGGGAATCGCTCTTTATCTGATCGCCCACTTCAAAGAGGGCGCGAGCAGTGCCATCGAGTGAGACGACAATAGGAGATCGACCGCGAGATTTAATCCCATCAACGGCGCAAATCAACTCTGGCGAATACCCTGCAGTGCCATACGCGATAGATTCAGGCGAGCCAATGAGCGCAAGATAACTTCTCCCGGCAATCTCCACTCGCCCTGCAACACCACGTCCAGGATGAGACTCAAACTCTGAAATCAAACCAAAAGTAACTCCCTTATTCTTTGCCAAGGTAACAACCCCTCGAGCAATTGGGTGCTCGCTTTGATTCTCAATGGTTCCAGCGATGGAGAGCAGTAATTGCTCATCAATACCAAAAGTCTGCACGGCGACAATTTCTATTTGGCCCGTGGTTACAGTTCCAGTTTTATCAAGAAGAAGTACTGCATGAGTGGCAGCGCTTTGCTTGTTGGAGGCAGTCTTGTTACCTCTTCGCTTTGCCTGGCGCCCCTGCACTTGCGCGCGCTCTAAAACTGCTGGAGTGCGCAAAATAATTCCCAACTGTGCGCCTCGCCCTGATGCCACAAGGAATGCGATTGGCGTAGCAAGCCCAAGGGCGCATGGACATGCAATTACAAGGAGCGTAATTGCAGGTGCAATAGATTGAGAGAGATCATTGGAAACAACAAACCAGATTGTGAATGTGGCGATTGATAAAGCAATTATTGACGGCACAAAGATTGCGGCTATTCGATCGGCAAGCCGGGCGATCGGCGCCTTCTCACCTTGCGCTTGCACGACCATTCGAGCGATTCGCGATAGTTCAGTCTGCGCACCCACTCGTTCAGCGCGGACAATCAATCGACCATTTCCGTTGATAGTTGCACCGATAACACGCTTGCCTGGCGCTATATGAACTGGCAGCGATTCCCCGGTGATTAGCGAGAGATCAACATCGCTCTCGCCGTCAACAACTATGCCATCTGCAGCAATTGCTTGACCTGGACGAACCAAAAAGTGTTCTCCCACTTGAAGATGATCAATCGGAGCAAGCACTTCCTCGCCATTGCGAAGAATGGAAACCTCTTTTGCGCCGAGACTAAGCAGGGTTCGTAGCGCAGCTCCCGCTTTAATCTTTGAGCGACTTTCGAGGTAGCGACCGAAAAGAATAAAGAGCATGACGCCGGCTGCAACTTCAACGTAAATCTCACCAGTGGCAGCAGCTTGCGCGTAGCACGACCAGAAAAATGCGCTGAGGGTTCCAATAGATATCAAGGTATCCATGTTTGCACGGCGCAATGAACGCAATCCAACTCGATGTATCGGCCATCCCGCAATGAAAAGGACTGGAACGGTAAGTCCAATAGCCAACCAACCCCACGGGTGATTAGTTGGTTGCAGAAGATTGAGCGCATCAAGGAGCGAATGGATTGCATTATCTATCGGTTCATGCAGCGACATGAACATAGAAATGACAATGGTGGGTATCGCGAAAATTATCGCGAGAATCAGGCGCCAACCAATTCGAGGTGACTCTAATAATTGATTGCTCGTTGCGTTGAGTAGCTCAGCGCGATAGCCCGTTTGTGTAACGGTGTTGATTACAGTCGGGATGTCAATAGTCTCGGGAGCAATTACATGCGCAGTCTCGGTGGCGAAATTTACCGTTGCACTAACGCCTGGCAATTCGTTGAGCGCGCCTTCGATAGTCGCAACGCATGAGCTACAGGTCATCCCATGTAGTTTGAGATCAATCGTGCGCACATCCATATTGCTAGATTAGTCCCAGATGGATAAAGGGAGGAACTTCTGCGACAAGCCGGTCAATCACAGAGTTTTCGCTCGATTACTGAGGAAAGTGCTCCAGCAGCGCGCTATGCAGTAAGCCATTACTGCTCACACCGTTCTTTCCATTTGGCCCATTGATGCCACGGAAATCGGTAAATTGCCCGCCAGCTTCGCTGACAATTATCGCAAGGGGAGCCATATCCCACAGGGCTAGTTTTGGCTCAAGCGCGCAATCAACCGCTCCTTCAGCCACCAGCAGGTGCGACCAAAAATCTCCATAGGCTCGGGTGCGCCATACTTTTTCCGCGAGTGTGAGTAATCCGGGATGAAGTTCACCCCAACCGTCATTTCTATTTCCCGTTGTTGGCGAGGCGAAGGTAGATATCGACAGAGATGCATCGTCTAGTTTTGCTACCGATGAGACTTTTAGTTGTCGAGCAGCGCCACCATTCACTGAGAGAAATGCGCCTCCACCTTTACTTGCGTACCAGCGGCGAAAGAGCGCTGGTGCGCTGACAACACCAACAAGCACCTCCGTGCCCTCCATCAACGCGATTAACGTGCCCCATACAGGTACGCCACGTACAAAATTCTTTGTGCCATCGATGGGGTCAATTACCCAATATCGACCAGTAGTGCTGCCACTGCCAAACTCTTCACCGACGATTTGATCGTGGGGACGTTTAACAGATAAGAGCTCTCGAATCGCTTCCTCAATAGCTTTGTCAGCGTCGCTTACTGGGGTGAGATCTGGCTTTGTTTCGACATGGAGATCAATGGCGAGAAATCGTGAGGTGGCAATGCGATCTGCTCGATCTGCTAGCTCAAGCGCCAACTGTAAATCGCCAGCCAGATCACTAGTTAGATCACTGGTCGAATTACTATCGCTAGCGTTACTCACTTTTTTACCCGCTCTCGTGCTCTCGTTCGCCTATCTAGTTATTGCCTAACCTGCCGCGCTCGCGTCTACAGAATTTTGCTAGCCCTTGCAGTTCTAGTTAGCCCTAGTTAGAGAAAGCCATAGATAGAAGGGTACTTGAAAGCGCATTAGAGATGCGTGAATTAATCAGCCAGCGACGAGAGAATCTGCTGGAGCGCGTGTAGTCGTGATTGGCTCCGTTCGTCGTCAACGGCCCACGCAACTAGGGCACAGCTTTCTTCATCGTGGGAACAATTCTTCTGGCAGCCCTTTGCTACTTCGGCGCAGTCAGGGAAAGCAGCAATGACATTTTCCTTTGTGACATGGGAGAGGCCGAATGAACGAACGCCTGGAGTATCGATGACCCATCCACCGCCAGCTATCTCTAACGCAATTGCGCTCGATGAGGTGTGACGCCCTTTACCTGTTGCTTCATTCACTGAACCAGTCTCACGCTGCCCATGTGGTGAGAGCGCATTGATTAGAGTCGATTTACCAACTCCTGAATGGCCAATCAACACCGTAACTTTTCCATTAATGAAGTGTAGAAAATCATTCGGCGATTTATCTTTTTGGAGAGCGAAGTTCGGAATCTCCATTGCTGCGTAAGCACTTAAGAAATCTGCCCCAGAGCCGAGATCGCTTTTTGTCATAACAAGAATTGGTGTAATGCCCTCTGCAAATGCAGCAACAAGCGCGCGATTGACAAAACCATGTTTAGGTTCTGGATTAGCTGTAGCGCTCACTATTGCAAGGTAATCAACATTCGCGACGAGCACTCGCTCAGATCCGTCTTCAGCTGAGCGGCGAAGTGAGTTTTTCCGTGGTTCTATCCGCACGATTCGAGCAAAGTCTTCGCGCGCTTGATCTGCCTCAGGAATACCGACGACGCCAACGAGATCCCCAACTACTACAGAGCGTCGACCTAATTCACGCGCTGCAACTGCAAAGAATTCCTGGTGCGCATCGGTTACGCAGGTCACTCTGCCGCGATCAATCGTGATTACTCGGGCCGGAAGGGCATCTGAGTATTGCGGCCGTTCTTTGCTCCGTGGCTTTGTAGAACGTGCAGGTCTGGAACGAATATCGTCTTCGTCGAAATTTCGCTGATTGCGCATATCTAAAGCGTTGGCACCTGAAGTTGTGCGAGCATCGCAGACCATAAACCAGGGAAATCTGGAAAAGTCTTCGATGTGGTCTCGATGTTCTCTACGTGGATATCTGGAATTCGCAAGCCAAGCATTGCGCCAGCTGTTGCGAGTCGATGATCCTCATAGGTGTGGAATGTTCCACCATGAAGTGGAGCAGGGATTATCTCGAGCGAATCTTGATGTGCAATAACTTTTCCGCCCAGAGCGCTAAATTCTCGGGCGAGCGCCTCAAGGCGATCTGTTTCATGGAGGCGTAGGTGTCCAATTCCGCGTAGATGAGAGGGGGAGTTAGCCAAGAGTGCAACAGCAGCGATAGATGGCGCTAGCTCTCCAACTTCGTGCAGATCGATATCGATGCCATGGATTACTCCGGTGCCAGTGATTGTTAGATCATCAGATGACGCGCTGCTCTTACCGGCGCCAGCTTTGCTGTTCTTGTTATTTTTACTTGCGAGTTCAACTGGAGCTCCGCGCGTTATCTCGCCACCCATCGCGTGAAAAATCTCGCGGAGTTGATCGCCTGGCTGTGTAGTTATCTTCGGCCAATCTTTAATCGTGACAGAGCCACCTGCAATGAGAGCAGCTCCCATAAATGGAGCGGCATTAGAGAGATCTGGCTCGATAAGTGCGCGTAGTCCGAAAATTTGTCCTGGTTGCACGCGCCAAGTATTAGCACCGATTAATTCAACTCGCACGCCTCGTTCTTTTAGCATGGCAATAGTCATCGAGATGTGCGGCATAGAGGGAAGCGTTGGCCCAACATGGGTGATTGTGAGCCCCTCTCTCATTCGAGGTGCAACTAAGAGCAAGCTAGAGAGAAATTGGCTTGATTGACTTGCATCAATCTCAATTGCGCCACCCTTAATCTCACCTTTGCCATGAATCCTTAGCGGCAAGGAGTATCTGCCACCGTGATCAATCTCGATTCCTAATTCTTCAAGTGCAGCAATCACCGGTTTAAGTGGACGTTCGTGCGAGCGCGGATCGCCATCGAAGGATATTTCTCCCTCGGCAAGAGCGGCCACAGGTGGCAGGAATCGCATCACTGTTCCAGCATTACCAACATCGATCGATGCCGGACCTTTCATTGCTCGAGGGGAGATGGAGATGGATTCAGGTTGCTGATCGACGCCAACTCCAAGTGCGCGAAGGGCATTGATCATTAACGTGCTATCGCGGGAGTAGAGCGGTTTATGAAGCGTTGAAGGGGATTCGGCGAGGGCGCCAAGGACGAGGGCGCGATTGGTTACTGACTTGGAGCCAGGTAGAGCAAGAGTTGCTGCTAGGGGAGCGCCTGCAAGTGGCGCGAGCCACGTGGGCAGGCCAGCGCCTGAAGAGCTGCCAGCGTGCATCACAGGGGCAGCAGCGCTTTTAGCATCGCGAGTTTTCTCTGATGGCATATGGATAAGGGTACCGCCTTAGGCTATGGATATGTGCGGCCGCTTTGCTACCTCAAAAAGCCTTGACCTGCTCGAAGAGGAGTTTTCATTAGTAGATGTTCCTGCTCGAGAGTTGCCGCCGAATTGGAATACTGCGCCCACGCAAGAAGTTTACGTAATGACCGAAGGTCCAAAGATTGAGATTATGCGCTGGGGATTAATACCTTCGTGGGCAAAATCTGATTTTGTCAGTGCGCATACTATTAATGCCAGAAGTGAAAGCGTGCACGAAAAACCGTCCTTCCGCCAGGCGTTTAAATCGAGAAGATGTTTCATTCCTGCAGATGGTTACTACGAATGGGCGACCGAGCTCGGTAGATTTCCCAGCAAGCAACCATTCTTTATTCATCGCGCAGACTCACGTGCGCTTGCTATGGCGGGTGTTTATGAGAATGGCACCGTTGCCATTATTACAAAAGAAGCAACAGGTGCACTTGCAGAGATTCATCATCGGATGCCGCTTTTCTTGCCGGACTCAGAGTGGAAGCGCTGGCTTGATCCCCAACTTAGCGACGAGAGCGCGCTGCGCACAATCATTTCAGAAGGGCTCTCGCCTGAACAGGCGCACTTGGTGGCCGATCCTGTCTCGACGCGCGTGAACAAGATTGCCAACAATGGAGCAGAGCTCATCCTCCCGATTGAGTTAGGCGAGCAGGAGACTCTGCTCTGACCGAGTTCGCGGTGGGCGATGGCGTGACCGTGAGGGAATAACAATCTTCTCTCAGGGGTTACAAAGAGTATGGCGGTACAGTGTTCGGTTATGACGCCCCCAACCGATTCGCAGGCAGGGTCGGGCAAGCAGATTGCTCAGCGGGGGCAAGCTAACGCCCAAGCTCCGGTCGCAAAAAGTGCGACACGCGCGACACGTGCGACACGTGCGACACGTGCGACACGTGCGAAAAGTACTGACGTCGCGGAGAGTTCGGGAAGTTCGGGAAGTGCCAGCAGTGCACCTGGCGCGAGCCAAGGCGTAGTCGCGCGAACTGAATTGAATTCGAGGTTTGAGCGAGATGCGCTGCCATATCTAGATGCGCTCTATAGCGCGGCGCTTCGGATGACTAAAAATCCAGAGAGCGCCGAAGATCTCGTCCAAGAGACTTTTGCAAAAGCCTTCACTTCATTTCATCAATTTACAGAGGGAACAAATCTACGAGCGTGGCTCTATCGAATTCTGACAACAACTTTTATCAATATCTACCGAAAAGAGCAGCGTCAACCGTTGATTTCTGATGGTGAAATCGAAGAGTGGCAGATAGCTGAAGCGGCAACTCATACCAGCGATCAAGGTAAGTCAGCAGAGGTAGAGGCGCTGGAGCAACTTCCCGATAGCGATATCAAGATTGCGCTTCAAGAGTTGCCAGAAGAGTTTCGTCTGGCAGTCTATTTCGCCGATGTCGAAGGTTTCTCGTATAAGGAAGTAGCCGAGATTCTCAATATTCCACCTGGGACTGTGATGTCCCGATTACATCGAGGTCGAAAGTTGTTACGTGAATCATTGGCCGATTATGCCCGTGAGCGCGGTTATATCAAGGCAGGTGAAGGCGCATGAGTTGCGGCAATCATCACAACCTGCCTTGCACCGACGTGCTACACGCGATCGTCCTCTACATCGATCATGAAATCGAGGATAACGAGAGCGTTCACGCAATCGAATTGCACATTCAAGAATGTCCGCCATGTGCTGCTCGAACTGCACAGGAGGCAATTCTTAATCAACAATTGAAAGCGCTACTCAATCGCTCCTGTCGCGAGGAGGCATCAGAACAATTACGCAGAAATGTCGGC
>Ga0164292_10002145_pt1 | contig 16102 bp, 14 predicted proteins | sample GEODES117metaG_FD_111486 | JGI IMG/M metagenome (GOLD analysis project Ga0164292, IMG submission 111486) | Eutrophic lake water microbial communities from Lake Mendota, Wisconsin, USA - GEODES117 metaG | ecosystem: Environmental > Aquatic > Freshwater > Lake | place: USA: Lake Mendota...
TCGATACGTCGAGTGCCCCCTCGGCGACGAGCATGTGCTGCCAGAAGTCGCCGTAGTTGCGCACGCGCGCCACGTCGCGGGAGAGCGCTTCGAGTGCGGGGCCGCGCCCGGCATCACGCCACGACTGCGTCACCGAGATGCTCGCGAATGCGCGGTCGAGCGACGCCGTGTCACTGGCGCGAATGACGCGGCCGTTCAGGTGTGCGGGTGCGCCGTGCGTCGCCCACCACCGCCGTCCGAGTGCCGGGGCGGAGACGACACCCGTCACCGGCATCCCGTCGACGACGAGACCGATGAGCGAGCCCCATACGGGAACTCCGCGCACGAAGTTGCTCGTGCCATCGATCGGATCGACGTACCACTCGCGGCGTGCCGTTGCGGGTCCGATCCGTCCGAACTCCTCGCCGACGATCGCGTCGTCGGGGAACGCGGTGCGCAACACCGCGGTGATCGCCTCTTCCGTCGCCCGGTCGATCGCCGTGACTTCGCTCGCATCGGCTTTGTGTTCGACGACGAAGCTGCGCTCGGTGAAACCTGCGAGTGAGACGGCATCTGCCGCGTCTGCGGCGCGGAGCGCGACGTCGAGATCGTTCACGCGTCAGCGTCCGAGGCTCGACAGCACGTCGGCTTCGATTCCCGCGGCGTCGAGACCGAGCTGGGCGAGGATGACGTCGGGCTTGGCGTGCGGAATGAAGCGGGTGGGAACCCCGCGCACGACGAATCGCGTCGCATGCACACCGTCTCGTTGACGCACCGCCTCGGTGAGCAGCGCGCCGATGCCACCGTCGGCAATTCCGTCCTCGTAGGTGAGCACGACGTCGTGGCGTGCCGCATCGTCGAGCATGGCCGGATCGGCGGGAACGCAGCTGCGCACGTCCCACAGGGTCACCGCAACGTTGCGTGCGGCGAGTGCGTCGATCGCCTTCTGCGCCGCACCAACGAGTTTGCCGACGGCGAGGACGCACACCTTCGCGGCCGGATCGACCGACAATTTCCGCGCAGAAAGACCCGATCCGACGTCGTGTTCGGTGACCTGGCGTGCCGTGCCCTTCGGGTACCGGATGACGACGGGACCCGAGTCGGCGAGGGTCATCGCGTCGTGGAGCATCTGCTGCAGGTCCTGCGCACTCGATGGCGCGAGAACGCGCATTCCCGGCACCTTCGACAAGAGGGCCATGTCGTAGATGCCGTGGTGGCTCGGACCGTCGTCGCCGGTGATTCCGGCGCGATCGAGACAGAACACGACGGGAAGACGGTGCAGTGCGACGTCGTACACGAGCTGGTCCCAGGCCCGGTTGAGGAACGTCGAATACAGCGCGACGACGGGTCGAAGACCGCCCATCGCGAGACCGGCGGCGAACGTCACGGCGTGCTGCTCGGCGATACCGACGTCGAAGAAGCGGTCGGGAAAGTGCGACTGGAAGGCGAGCAGTCCGGTTGGTCCGGGCATCGCGGCCGTGATCGCGACGATGCGCGGGTCGAGTTGGGCTTCCTTCGTGATCGCATCGGCGAAGGCCTGCGTGTAACCGGTCGGCACGGCCTTCGGCGGACCGCTCACGGGATCGAAGATCGGCGCGTCGTGAAGGTGCTTCTCATCGTCGTCTTCGGCGGGCGGATAGCCGCGCCCCTTTTGCGTGAGGACGTGGACGACGATCGGCCCTTCGCTCGAGCGCTCGATCGCCGAATTCAGCGCGTGCTCGAGTTCGTCGAAGTCGTGACCGTCGATCGGGCCGACGTAGCGGACGCCGAGCGCCTCGAAGAACGCCGTCGGCTGCAGGTATTCGCGGATGCCCGCCTTCAACGCCTCGAAACCGCGTTCGGCCTGCGGACCGATGTACGGCAGGTCGTAGAGGAACTGCTCGAAGCGCCGCTGCCGTCGCACGTACACCGGGTTGAGTCGGGCGTTCGTCAGCGCGCGCGACAGGCGTCGCGTGAGTCGGTCGGTGGGTCGCGGCTTGTCGCTCGTTTCGTCGAGCGGGTACGGCGGCTGCGTGAGATTGGAGATCGTCGGCGCGTACGAACGTCCGTTGTCGTTGAGAACGACGATGACCCGGGAGCGGGAGTGACCGAGATTGTTCAGTGCCTCGTACGCCATGCCACCGGTGAGCGAACCGTCGCCGATGACCGCGACGACGTGGCGGTGGTGCGCCGTGCCGTTGTCGCGCGCCACGGCGAGTCCGTGCGCGTACGACAGAACCGTCGAGGCGTGGCTGTTCTCGATGAAGTCGTGGACGCTTTCCTCACGACTCGGGTAGCCCGAGAGGCCCCCGGCCTGGCGCAACTGGGAGAAGCCTCCGCGTCGGCCGGTGAGGATCTTGTGTACGTACGCCTGATGGCCGGTGTCCCAGAGGATCGCGTCGGTCGGGGAGTCGAACACACGGTGCAGCGCCACGGTGAGTTCGACGGCTCCGAGGTTGGAGCCGAGGTGTCCGCCCGTCTCCGACACCGCGGACACGATGAAGTCGCGGATCTCACCGGCGAGGAGCTGCAATTGCTCGGTCGTCAGGCCGCGCAGGTCGCTCGGTTGGCGGATGTCCTGCAACGCCATGGTGACGCAACGCTACTCGTCGCCTCGTTCCTGCAGTCGTGCCAAGCGGGCCTGATTCCAGCCGTGGAGGCGTCCGCCGAGCACGCGGCCGGCGACGAACACCGCAATTCCGCCGACTCCGTCCAACCAGAAGTGGTTGCCTGTGACGACGATCGCAAAGAGCGTCACCGCGGGGTACAGCAACAGGGCCAACCGTGCGGCGCGTCGCCGCACGAACGGGTACAGCGCAAAGACGCACCACGTCGCCCAGCCGATGTGCAGTGACGGCATCGCCGCGTACTGGTTCGAGACCGCCTTGCCCGGTCCTTCGTCGAACGACCACGGACCGCCGTGCACGTCGATCGTGTCGACGAAACCGAAGTTCCGTGCGTCGTTGTACGTGCGCAGTTCGCTGCGGATGCATGCGCCGCCCTCGGCAACGGGCGGGCACGGTGCGTCGAGCAGCCGCGGCGGCATGACGGGGAACAGTGCGAATCCGACGAGAGCGAGCGCGGTGGTGAAAGCGAGGGTGTTGCGCCACAGCGCGAACACCGCCGGGTGGCGCATGAACAGCGCGATGAACACGCCGAGCGTGACGAGAAAGTGGGCAAGGCCGTAGTACGTGTTCATCACCTGCAGGAAGGTGGGGAACCCTTCGAACCAGTCCTGCACGGACTCTTCGTGGTACAGCCCGAGTGCGCGCTCGATACGGATGATGCGCATCGCGTTGACGAACGCCTCGATCGGGATCTGCGTGCCGGTGACGAGCGCCGAACCGAACTGGTTGCGCACGAGGCTGTAGGCGACGTAGAAGCCGAGCACGATGAGTGCTTCCTTCCACCATATGGTGCGATGGACGACGTCACCGGCGGGCCTCGCGCTCTCACCCGTGGGGGAGGCGCTGCGTGACGCGCGCGACCCGTCCGCGGCGGAGTCCGTGCGCATCGCGCCAGACACTACCGAGAGGGCCATCGGTAGAATTCGTCCATGGCAGTTACCACCGACGTGCTCGTCGCACCAGACGTACTTCAACGTGTCCTGTCAGCCGGTCGGGCCGACGGCGCCGACTTCGTCGAGATCTACGTCGAGGACAAACGTTCGACGTCCGCGGGTCTCGACGACGGACGCATCGAACAGGTGTCATCGGGTCGCGACCGCGGTGCGGGAATCCGTGTCGTCGCCGGTGACACGACCGGTTATGCGCACACGGCCGACCTCAGCGAACGCGGTCTGCTCGCCGCGGCTCGCGCAGCCGCCGCCGCGGCGCGGGGCACGTCGGGCTCGGCACGCACGGTCGCTCTCGGCGCACCGATCACGCACCCGGTGAACGACGTTCGCGTCAGGCCATCCGACGTTGACACGAAGAACAAGGTCGAGCTGCTGCGTCGCATCGACGATGCGGCCCGCTCGGTGCACGGCTCGATCGTGCAGGTGTCGGCGGGGTACGGCGACTCGTTCAAACGCATCCTCGTCGCCAACAGCGAGGGAGTGTTTGCCCTTGACGAGCAGGTGCGCACGCTCGTGCGGGTCAGCGTCGTCGCGCAGGGCGACGGCGGAATGCAGACCGGCTACGACTCGCTCGGACACACCATCGGATTCGAGATGTTCGACGACAACGACGTCGATGAACTTGCACGGCGTGCGGCGCGCCAAGCGGTGACGAAGCTGCGCGCCCGACCCGCACCGTCCGGGTCCATGCCCGTCGTCATCAAGAACGGGTCTGGCGGCGTGCTCTTCCACGAGGCGTGCGGCCACGGCCTCGAAGCCGACCTCGTCGGCAAGGGAGCGAGCGTGTATCGCGGCCGCACCGGCGAGTTGGTTGCGTCACCGCTCGTCACGCTCATCGACGACGGCACGATGACCGCCGAGTGGGGTGCCATCGGCATCGACGACGAAGGTCACCCGTCGCAGCGCAACGTGCTCATTCAGGACGGAGTGCTCACCGACTACATGTGGGACTATCTGCGCTCGCGCAAGCAGGGACACGCACAGAGCGGCAACGGCCGGCGCCAGAGTTACCAGCACCTGCCGATGGTGCGCATGACGAACACGTTCGTGCTCAACGGACCTCACGATCCCGACGAGATCGTGCGCGACACGAAGCACGGTGTGTACGTGGCCAAGCTCGGTGGCGGACAGGTCGACACGGCGAGCGGTGACTTCGTCTTCGGCATGACCGAGGCGTACCTCATCGAGAACGGTGAAATCACCGAACCGCTGCGCGACGGAAACCTCATCGGCAACGGTCCGCAGGTGTTGCGCGACATCGACCTTCTCGGCAACGACTTCGCCATGGGCAATCCCGGCACGTGCGGCAAGGACGGACAGGGTGTCCCGGTCGGCGACGGTCAGCCGACGCTGCGCGTCAAGGCGATGACCATCGGCGGCACCGCCGCATGACGCATCCCGCATTCGGCATCAGCACGTCGCCCCGTGAAGCGGTGACGCGGTGAGAACGGACGTTCCCGACCTGCAGGAAATCGCCGACCGCATCGTCGCGCGCGCGACGACGGGGGAGCAGATCGAAGCCGTCGTCGGTCGCGGCGGCGACACGTCGATCCGCGTGTACGAGGGCGAAGTCGAGCACTTCGTGTCTGCACAGAGTCAGGGCATCGGCATCCGCGTCATCCGCGACGGTCGCACCGGAACCGCGTACGCCGGGAGTCTCGACGAGTCGGTCATCGCCGACGTCCTCGCACAGGCGCGGGACAATGCGCGTTACGGCACCGTCGACCCGTACGCGGGTCTCGCCGAGCCCGACGGTGTCGCCCCGATTCCGCAGGTGTTGTGGAACGACGAACTCGCCGCCTGGCCCACCGACGGCAAGGTCGAGATGGCGAAGGAACTCGAGAAGCGTGCACTCGCCGCCGATCGGCGCGTGCGCACGGAAGAAGCGAACTACGAGGACGACTGGAGCGAGTCGGCGTTCGCGACGACGACCGGAATCCGGGTGAGCGGGCGCGGCAACTCGTGTTACGTGTCGGTGGCGACTCTCGCCGACGACGGCGACGAAACGCAGACCGGATTCGGGTTCTCCGTCGGTGATTCGCCGCGCGACCTCGATCTCGGGAAAGCGGCGAACGACGCCACCGAACGGGCGACGCGACTGCTCGGTGCGACGAAGCCGTCGAGTCGTCGCACGACGATCGTGCTCGATCCGTACGTCACGGCCCAGTTCGTCGGGATTCTGTCGAGTGCGTTCAGCGGCGAGAACGTCGCCAAGGGCCGCAGCATCTTCGCCGATCGCATCGGCGAGGTCGTGGCCACGTCGCAGCTGACGATCGTCGACGATCCGACGAATTCCCTCGCGTACACCGCCACCGACATCGACGGCGAGGGGCTCGCCGCACGCCGCAACGTGCTCATCGACCGCGGCGAGCTGAAGATGCACGTGCACTCCTCGTACAGCGCGCGCCGAATGAACACCCGCTCGACGGGCAACGCGACGCGCGGCGGCTTTGCATCGAGCCCCGGCGTCGGCTGCCTCGCGATGCAGGTTCTGCCGGGAACGCGGGGACAAGCCGAGCTCATCGCGGGCATCGACGACGGTGTGCTCATCCAGGACGTGTCGGGTCTGCACAGCGGCGTCAATCCGGTGTCGGGCGACTTCTCGACCGGTGCGGCCGGCATGCTCATCTCCGGCGGTGCACTCGCCGGACCGGTGCGCGAGTTCACCATTGCGAGCACGTTGCAGCGCATGTTGCTCGACATCGTCGCGATCGGCAACGACGTCGAGTGGCTGCCGATGCGTGCCGCCGGACTCACGCTCGTCATCGGTGACGTGACACTGAGCGGTACCTGAGCCGCCGATGCTCTCCGTGTTCGAGGCCCTCGTGCTGGGCGTCGTGCAGGGTCTCACCGAGTTCCTTCCCGTGTCGTCGAGCGGGCATCTCGCACTGGTTCCGTGGCTGTTCGATTGGCAGACCTTCGCCACCGAGGCCGATGCGACGTCGTTCGACGCAGCGCTGCACGTCGGCACCTTCGCCGCAGTCGTCGTCGCGATGCGCGGTGATCTCGCACCGCTCGTACGGGCGGGTGTGCGGTCGATCGGCGCGCCGTCGCGCGCCGTGAAGGATCCCGTTGCACGTCGTGCGTGGCTCGTCGTTCTCTCCGCGATTCCCGCCGGTCTCGCCGGACTCGTGTTGCGCGACGTCATCGCCGATCGTCTCGGCGGACCCGTGGCGGTGGCCGTGTCACTCATCGTCTTCGGCATCGTTCTCGGGTGGGCCGATCGACGCCCGACCCGACGCAGCGGCGACGACCTCGGCGTGCGCGACTCGCTCGTCATCGGCTGTCTGCAGGTTCTCGCGCTCAACCCGGGAACGTCGCGCTCGGGAATCACCATCGCCGCCGCGCGACTGCTCGGCTACGAGCGTGCAGCTGCGGTGCGGTTGTCGTTCCTCGTGGGAATACCGATCGTCGGGGCCGCGGGCGCGTTCGAAGCGATCGACGTGTTGCGCGGCGGGGTGGCGAGTGGCATCGTCGCGCCGCTCGTCGTCGGTGTCGTCGCTGCGTTCCTGTCGGGCTGGCTCGCGATCCGCGTGCTCGTCACGTTGGCGACGATGCGCTCATTCGCACCGTTCGTCACCTACCGCGTCGTGCTCGGTGTCGTCGTGCTGCTCATCGTCGCATCCGGCTTACGCTGACGTCGCACTCAACCAGCACCAGGCGGCACCGATCGCGCACGCGGTGACGACGATGTGGCGCACGGTACGGTTCGCGACGATCACCGCTTCGATGCGGTGACACCACTGCCGACACGGTTCGGGAAGGTTCGCACGCAACAGGTGGGCGCGCAATACGTGGACCCGCGATTGGATGACATGCGATTGGATGACATGCGATTGAGTGACACGGAATCGGTTCACGTGCCCAATGTGTGCGCCGCCCGGCGCACGAGGTCGGTCAGTCGCTGCTCGAAGTGCTCGTGGACGAGCCGGATCCCGACGCACTCGTGCCGGAACTGCTCGCCGAGGACGAATCGGTCGACGATTTGGTCGTGCTCGAGGTTCCGGCGGTTGAGCCGGATCCGGCGGAATCCGTCTTGTAGAAACCGCCGCCCTTGAAGGTGATCCCGACGGGGGTGAACACCTTCTTCACGGGGCGGGGCTTTCCGTCGCTCGGATGCGGCGCCTCGCGCAACGGCTCGTCATCGAAGGACTGCTGCACTTCGATGGTTTCCCCGGTGTCGATGAAGCGATACACGTAGGTCGGCATGCGGCGAAGAAGTCTACGATGAGCCGGTGGCCGTGCGCGTTGCTGTGATCCCGGCTGCCGGCATGGGCACGCGCTTCCGCCCGGCAACGAGTGCCGTACCGAAGGAATTGCTCCCCGTGTACGACACACCGGCCCTGCAGATCGTCATCGACGAGGCCCGTGGTGCAGGGATCGAGAGGATCGTCGTCATCTCCGGCCGGCACAAACCCGCCGTGCGTTCGTGGATCGACGCGACGTACCCGGGTGGTGACGTTCTCGTCGTCGACCAGGACGCCCCGCGCGGTCTCGGTCACGCGGTCGCATGTGCCCGCGACGCCGTCGGGGGCGAGCCCTTCGCCGTGCTGCTGCCCGACGAACTCATGGGCGACTCGTCGTTGTTGCGCGATCTCATCGCCGACCACGAGGCCGGCGGATGGTCGTCGATCGGCGTCGTCAGCGTGCCGCGCGAGCTCACGTCGTCGTACGGGTGCGTGTCGCTCGCTGCACCGCTCGTCGACGGGCGGGCACGGATCACCGATGTCGTCGAGAAGCCGAACCCCGCCGACGCCCCGAGCGACCTCGCCATCGTCGGTCGGTACGTGCTCGAAGCCGACATCTTCGCGGCTCTCGAACGTTTGACCCCGGCAAAGAACGGGGAGTTGCAGTTGAGTGACGCACTCGCGGCGCGCGCCCGCGAGGGTCGTGCCGGTGTCGTCGTTGCGCGCTGCACCCGTCACGACACGGGAACGCCGCTCGGCATGCTCACGGCCGTCGTCGACCGGACGCTGGCGCGCCCCGACGTCGGTGCGTCGCTGCGAACGTGGTTGACGCAACGGCTTTCGCAACCGTGACCCGTTTGCACGCCGACGTCGCGCCGATCGCGGCACATCTCTCGCAGTACGTCGACGATGGTCGACTCGCCGGATGCCACTTCGTACTCGCCGAACGGGGCACGGTCGTCGGCGATGTGCGTCTCGGATGGAGCGATCGCGAAGCGGGACGCACCGTGCGCGGCGACGAGCTGTGGCGGATCTACTCGATGACGAAACCGGTGACGTCGCTTGCGGCACTCAACTTGTGCGCCGCCGGCACGCTGTCGCTCGACACCGCGATCTCCGATCACCTCCCGGAGTTCGCGGCGCCGCTCGTGTGGGTCGGCGCCGACCGCGAGCCGCAACCGGCGCGCGAACCGATCCGCGTTCGCCATCTCCTCACGCACATGAGCGGTCTCACGTACGGATTCCTCTACCGGCACCCCGTCGACGCGATGTACCGGAGCGAGGGCTACGAGTTCTCCGTGCCGAAGGGTGTCGACGTGGCCGCGGCGTGCGAGTTGTGGGCGCGACTGCCGCTCGTCGCCGAACCCGGCACGCGCTGGAACTACTCCGTGTCCACCGACGTGCTCGGTCGCCTCATCGAGGTCGTGACGGGTGAGGACCTCGACGTGCACCTGCGGCGCACGATCCTCGCTCCGTTGGCGATGCACGACACCGACTTCTGGGTCGACGAAACACGTGCCGACCGTTTGGCGGCGATGTACGTGCCCGAGGCGCTGTCGCGCCGTGCGCTGCGCTCGGAGCCGATGAGTCGCTCGGGTCGTCGCCGTCCGCAGTTTCTCGCCGGCGGGGGAGGCCTCATCGGTTCGGCGGCCGACTACCTGCGCTTTGCGCGGATGCTCGCCGCGGGTGGCGAGCTCGACGGTGTGCGCGTCGCGACCGCGGACACCGTGCGGGCGATGACGACGAACCAACTGCCCGGAGGAGTCGACATCGCCGCGATCGGCGAACCCGTGACACTCGGTGACGATCTGTCGGGTGTGGGTTTCGGGTTCGGCGTCGCCGTCGTCGTCGATCCCGAGCGCACCGCGCTGCCCAGCGTCGCAGGTGAGTTCTCCTGGAGCGGCGCGGCAACGACGACGTTCTGGGTCGATCCTGAGCATGATGTCATCGCACTCTTCTTTTCCCAACTCCTGCCGTCGAGCACGCACCCCGTGCGTGCCGAGTTGAAGCGTCTCGTCTATTCGATGATGCGCTGAAAACCCACCGACTCGCTCGTCACGACGCCGTGCGCGTCGACGCCGGCGTCGACCGTGGCTCCGACGAGCAAGCTGTCGTAGCGCCACGACGACTCGCCCGTGCGCTCGTAACGAACCGTGCGCGGCTCGACCGACAACGTTTCGACGTCGATTGCCGCCACCGGAACGAGTGCAGCATCGGGGTGCGTGAGCGGCAGTGCGCGAACGACGAGCGAGTTCGTGAGCGGCGTGCGCGCAAGGTCGACGAAATCGCAGCCGTCGAGATCGGGGCGGTGCGCACCGTTCACCTCGCCCCAGCGACCGTGTTTGTCGCGGGCCAACCACAGGTCCGGTTCCTCGAGGTCGCGGAACAAGAGGAACTGTTGCACGCGGAAGAGCGCCGACAGCCGCACGACGTACGTCGCATCGTCGCGACCGAGCGTTCCCTCGACGGTGAAACCCTCGTTCTCCCAGCGAATCGTGCCGTGCACCCGCTCGTCGTCGGGTCCGCGCCACGACCACGCGAGTCCGTCACCGGGAAAGGGGAGAAGTGCGGCCACGTGCCCAGCCTCGCACGAGCGGTCGCCGCTACCGTCACGGAGGTGATTCCGCTGCACGAGGCGCGCGACTACGTGCTCGATCGATGTCGGGTACTCCCGGGAGTCGAGACGTCGTTTCTCGACACTCCGGGTCGCGTACTCGCCCGCGACGTCGTCGCCACCGAGGACGTTCCGCCGTTCGCGAACACCGCAATGGACGGCTTCGCCGTGCGCAGCGCCGACGTCACTTCCGTGCCCGTCGAGTTGCGCGTCGTCGGCACCATCGCCGCCGGCGACGACCCCGCGCTGCGCTGCGAGCCCGGCACCGCCGTTCGCATCATGACCGGAGCGGTGATCCCCGACGGCGCCGATGCCGTCGTCATGCTCGAGGACACCGAGTCCCCGTCGCCGCAGCGCGTCGTCGTTCGCCGTGCGGTTGCGTCCGGCACGTCGGTGCGCCCCGTGGGTGACGACGTGCGCACGGGCGACCTCGTCTTCGCTGCCGGCGCCGTCGTCGGTCCCGCCGGTGCAGGTGTGCTCGCGTCGATCAATGCGCGTACGGTGCTCGCCCATCCGCCGGCGCGCGTTGCATTGCTGTCGACCGGTGACGAACTCGTCGTCGACGGCTCCCCGTTGCGTCGCGGTCAGATCCGCGAGAGCAACCTCACTTCTCTGCACAACGTCCTGCTCCGCGACGGTTGTGATGTCCTCAATCTCGGCATCGTTGCCGACGACGAAGCCGAACTCGAACGCGTGCTGCGCGATGCGGCGTCACGATGCGACGCCATCGTCACGAGCGGCGGCGTGAGTGTGGGGGACTTCGACGTCGTGAAAGCGGTGCTCTCGCGCATCGCCACGATGCGCTGGATGCAACTGGCGATCAAGCCGGCCAAACCGTTCGCATTCGGCGAGCTCGAGTCGCCGGAAAGCGGCTCCGCGGCGGGCGACCGCGCCGTGCGCATCGTTCCCGTGTTCGGTCTGCCCGGCAACCCGGTGTCGTCGCTCATCAGTTACGAACTTCTCGCCCGGCCCGCGCTGCGCAAGATGATGGGGCACCGCAACGACATCGTGCGCCCCGTCGTTCGGGCCGTCGCCGACACGCCGCTGCGGCGCAAGGCCGACGGCAAGGTGCACTACATGCGGGTGTTTGCCGAGCACCGCGATGACGGACGGCTCCACGTGCGTGACGCGGGTCCGCAGGGCAGCCACCAACTCGCGGCGACGGCGCTGGCCAATGCGCTCGCCGTCGTGCACGACGGAACGGGTATCGCCGCGGGTGACGACGTCGAGGTCATCTGGCCCTTCTGACGCCCCGGCTTTAGGCTTTGGCCATGGCACAGGGAGCATCCGGTCCCTCGCTCATCGATCCGTTCGGGCGTGCCGTGCGCGACCTGCGCATCTCCGTCACCGATCGGTGCAATTTTCGCTGCACGTACTGCATGCCCGAGGAGGGTCTGAAGTGGCTGCCGCGCACCGACGTGCTGTCGTACGAGGAGATCCGCCGCATCGCCAAGGTGTGCGTCGAGCGTTTCGGCGTCGACGGCATCCGACTCACCGGTGGTGAGCCGACCGTGCGGGCACACCTGTCGACACTCATCGAGAAGCTCGCCGAGCTCGTCGTTCCGGCCAACGCCGATTCCCCCCGTGCCGGGCGGCGCATCGATCTCGCCCTTACGACGAACGGGGCGACGCTCGCGCTCATCGCCAAGGACCTCCGTCGCGCCGGCCTCGAGCGGATCAACGTCAGTCTCGACACCCTGCAACGCGACAAGTTCGTGCAGATGACCCGCCGCGACGAGCTCGACTCGGTGCTCGAGGGCATCGATGCCGCGATCGAGGTCGGTTTCTCGCCGGTGAAGGTGAATGCCGTCGTCCAGCGCGGTGTGAACGACGACGAAATCCTCGACCTCGCCGAGTTCGGTCGGCGCAAGGGCGTCGAGGTGCGGTTCATCGAGTTCATGCCGCTCGATGCGCAGGGCGGGTGGATGAGCAACGACGTCGTGTCGCAGGACGAGATCGTCGCCACGATCGACGCCGTGCACCCGCTCGAAGCCGTTCCGGCGCGCGGTGCGGCACCCGCGGACCGCTGGCGTTACCGCGACGGCGCGGGCACCGTCGGCGTCATTCCCACGGTGACGAAGCCGTTCTGCGGTGACTGCGACCGCGTTCGCCTCACCGCCGACGGGCAGTTCCGCACGTGCCTCTTTGCCACGACCGAGTTCGACCTCCGGGCGCTCGTGCGCGGCGGTGGCACCGACGACGAACTCGAAGCGCTCATTCGCCGTGCCGTCGGCACGAAGTGGGCCGGCCACCACATCGGTCAGGTGACGTTCGTGCGACCGAATCGTTCGATGAGCCAGATCGGCGGCTGACGTGAGTGACGTTCATTTCTCCCATCTCGATCCGCACGGTCGTGCACGCATGGTCGACGTGACACCGAAGGAACCGACGCACCGTCGCGCCGTCGCGCGGTGCAAGGTGATGATGAACCCGCAAACGACGGCCGCGATCGCGAACAGGGAAGTGAAGAAGGGTGACGTCCTTGCCGTCGCGCGCGTCGCCGGCATCCAGGCGGCGAAGCGCACCTCCGACGTCATCCCGCTGTGCCATCCGCTGCTCGTCGGCGCGGTGCACGTGAACTTCGAGATCGGCGACGATCACGTCGCCATCGAGGCCCAGGTGGAGACCGTCGAACGCACCGGCGTCGAGATGGAGGCACTCCATGCGTGTGCCGTTGCCGCGCTGACGATCTACGACATGTGCAAAAGTGCCGATCGGGAGATGGTCATCGGCGAACTCACCCTGTGGGAAAAGACGGGTGGTCGACAAGGGACCTACCGGCGCGAGGCCTGACCCCTCGGCCTGACCCCTCGGCCTGACCCCTCGGCCTGACCCCTCTCGTCTGACACCTCGGCCTGACACCCGTACGGGACGTCACCGCAACCACAGCCCTCCGCCGTCGCCGGTGTCGAGAGCGCCCCGGCTGTAGCCCACCCCCGCCACGATCGTGTGCGGGGTGCGCCGGCGGCCAGCGGGAGCCTGTGACAGCCCGCAGCGCGCCGGCAGGCGGGTCGTGGCGCACCGGGTCAGGGTGGGGCGTCTGTTACGAGATTGTCATCTTCGGCCTAGACTTCTCGCGGTACATGAGTCAGCTCATCCTTCTCATCGTCGCCGCCGCCTGGGCCGCAGTTCTTCTGCCCCCTCTCGTGCGCGCCCGCATCCGCAACACCCCGGGTACGTCCGTTTCTCAGTTCCGCCGCCAGCTGCACACCCTGCAGCGCGGCGGACGCCCCCAGCAGGCCCCCTTGCGCTCGATGGCGCGTCCCTTCGCCCCGGCGACCCAGGCGCTGCGTCGACCCCTCCACCAGCTTGGGCACCAGGTTGGGCACCAGTTCGGGCACGCCACCTCCGCGTTCGTGCGTCCCGCCGGTGCCCGTCAGCATGCGCGCTTCGAGGGTCCGTCGTTCGAGCGCGAACTCATCCGTCGTCGTCGCCAAAGCTGGGTCGTCGGACTCTTCGGCGGCTCGGTGCTGTCACTCTTCCTCGCCCTCACGACGCGCACGATGTTCTTCGCGTGGACGTTCACGATTGCGACGATTGCGCTCATCGGTTACTGCTACGTGCTCGTCCAGTTGCGTGCACGCCGCGATGCACAGCGTCGCCAGCACCAGTTTCGCCGCGTGGCCTAGGGCGGTGCGCCGCTAGCCTCGTACACCGCGGGGCTGTAGCTCAGTTGGCAGAGCGGTACGTTCGCAATGTACAGGCCAGGGGTTCAATTCCCCTCAGCTCCACGTGATCCGGCAGGCGGTCTGACGATCTCCCTGTCCCGTAACACGTGCGGTGACTTTTCCCGCACGGCCGACGAAAGTGCCATGCTGACAGCATGGTGATGTCGTTGTGACCACTCCACAGGGCGTTTCCTGGGGTGAGGCGATCGACATCGTCACCGGGCCCGGTCAGCTCTTCGAGTTGACCCGGGACACCGTGCGCGGTGTCGAGATGCAGGTGTTTCGTCACGCTCCCGCGCATCTCGGGGATCTTTTCGCACTCGCACGACGACACGGCGACAAGGAGTTCCTCGTGTACGAGGACGAGCGCCACGACTTCACGACGACGTTCGCCCGTGCCGACGGATGCGCCGATTTTCTCGTGCGCCAACTCGGCCTCGATCGCGGTGACCGCGTCGCCATCGCGATGCGCAACTATCCCGAGTGGGTGATGGCGTTCGCCGGCATCGTGTCGAGCGGCCTCGTATCGGTATCGCTGAACAGCTGGTGGACCCCCGACGAGATGGACTTCGCGCTGCGCGACAGCGGTGCGCGCGTGATCATCTGTGACGAGGAGCGCTACGACACTGCGCGCGCCACGTGCGACGAACTCGGCATCGAGGTCGTGTGCGTGCGCACGAACCGTCCCGCAGGCCCGCGCTTCCACCGCTGGGACGACTGCATTCGCGATACCGCTGCGCATCCGGGAGCGCACGGCGTCGGTCCCGACGACGATGCCACGATCCTCTACACCTCGGGTACGACGGGGCGCCCGAAAGGAGCGGTGTCCACGCACCGGGCGATCATCAGTGCGCTGATGGCGTTTTCGTGCCGCCAGCACGTCGACGGCGTGCGCGCCACGAGCAAGCCGCCGCCCGACGACTTCCCGCTGTGCTTCATCCTCATCGTTCCGCTGTTCCACGTCACCGGATGCGTGGCGGTGATGCTCAGCTCGCTCGTTGCCGGCCTGAAACTCGTCATGATGCGCAAGTGGGACGTCGTGCGCGCGCTCGAACTCATCGAGCGCGAGCGGGTGACGAACTTCATCGGAGTGCCCACGCAGAGTTGGGACTTGCTGAACAGTGCGGACTTCGCGCAGTACGACACGTCGTCGTTGCGTTCGGTCGGCGGGGGCGGCGCGCCGGCTCCCGCAACTCTCGTCGCCAAGGTGGCGCGCGACGTGCGCACCGCCGGCCCGCAGCTCGGCTACGGCATGACGGAAACGAACGCCTACGGCCCCGGCAACCGCGGCCCCGAATACGTCGCCCGACCGACGTCGACGGGGCGGGCGGTTCCCCCGATGCGCGTCGAGATCCGCGACGACGTGGGACGTATCTTGCCCGCCGGAGTGCGCGGCGATATCTGGCTGTTCGGACCGATGCTGTTCCGTGGTTACTGGAATCGTCCCGATGCCACCGAGCAGGCGCTGCGCGACGGGTGGTTGCGCACCGGGGACATCGGTCGCCTAGACGACGAGGGCTTCCTGTACATCGAGGATCGAGCGACCGACATGATCCTGCGCGCGGGTGAAAACGTGTACTGCGCCGAGGTGGAGAGTGCGGTGTACGAATTGCCGGGTATCGGTGAAGCAGCGGTGTTCGGCATACCCGACGAACGCCTGGGTGAGGACGTCGCCGTTGCGATCGTGCCGCTGCACCCCGGTGCGATCAATGCACACGTGGTGTGGGCGGGGCTGTCCGGACGCATCGCCGAGTTCAAGGTGCCGTCGTATGTCGCGATTCTCGACGAACCGTTACCGCGCAACGCCGCCGGCAAGGTGATGAAACGTGCGCTGCGGGAGCACTTCGTGGGTGGGGGCATGAAAGTCACTAAACGGCCGTAAACCAGGTCGTGATTGTGCGAACAAGAACATGTATGCGGCAATGAACTCCGTTACCGATTCATGCGACACCCATGAAGTACGGTCACTCATGGTGAATTCGGCAGATACCACGAGTGGTTCGTCACGCGATATCCACCGTCGTCTACCGCACCGTACTCACGGACGTCGCTCGTCGGGTGCCGGCATCATCCTGTGGTCCGCCGAGCCGTGCCGCAA
>Ga0164292_10002147_pt1 | contig 16102 bp, 14 predicted proteins | sample GEODES117metaG_FD_111486 | JGI IMG/M metagenome (GOLD analysis project Ga0164292, IMG submission 111486) | Eutrophic lake water microbial communities from Lake Mendota, Wisconsin, USA - GEODES117 metaG | ecosystem: Environmental > Aquatic > Freshwater > Lake | place: USA: Lake Mendota...
AAGAGACCGAAGGCACCGCCGACAGCCCAGGCGGCCCACTGATTTTTGCCTGGGCTCATGCCGGCCCAACAGGCGAAGGTTGCCGCAGCGAGTAGGAGGACGGAGAGGGCTGCTGTGCAGCCGAGCTGGGACTTGAGATCGGTTTCGCGTTTGAGACGGACCGGGAGATGGAGAGGCGTTTCTGGAGGGGGCATGAAGTTTTGATTCGCGTAGCTCCTGCAATCGTCTCGGTACTCGGGGGCAAGACGACAGGATGGTCGGTGGCGTTGGGGACGCTAACGTGGGAATGCTTGGCGCACGGCAGCAACCTGGAGTTGGATGGTCTTCTTGCCCGTGCCGCCGGAGTTGATCGCCTGTATGGTGACGGCGAAGGAGCCGGCGCGGCGCGGGACGCCGTAAATGACGCCGGTGGTGGCGTTTAGTTTTAGCCCGACGGGCAGGTTGCTGGCGACGTAGCGTTGGGGGGCGCTGGTGGCTGTGAGGCGGATCGTGGTGGCCCGGCCCTGGCGGAGCCTGATGCGGTCGGGGGTGATGATCATGGGTGGGGCTTGGAGGAGGCCGGACCCCATCATGAACACACGGTAGCGGTCTGCTCGGGTGGGAGTGTCCGGGAGGTAGTTGACGTAGGCACCGTTGATCAGGGCGGTGGCGGCGATAACGGTGCGACCGGGCAGAGCGTTGCGCAGGGCGGCGGCTACGTTCACATCGCCGGGAACCCATTCGCCGGTGGAGCAGGCTGAAAGAATGATGGTGGCCTGGGGGTGGAGCGCGTTGGAGAGCGCGGCGAAAGTGGCGGGCTCGATCCCGAGGACTGCGGCGAACGTCGAGTTCCCGTGACCGGAAAGCACGAGCACATCGGCGAAACCATGGCGCTTGATGGCGCTGGAGGTGATTTTAAGCAGGTCGTCTGAGGTGTCGGCCTGACCGACGACAAGACGGTGGGTTTTGGCAAGGCGGGCGAGCACGCGGTTCTCGGAAAAGGTGCCCTCGCTGACCTCGCGGCTCATGACGACGACGGCGAGTGGGGCATCGGCGCGCCACGTGGGGTCTGCGTAGGTTTGGCCCATCACGCCGAGGACGGTCGGGTTAACGGGGTAGAAGTCCTCGAAAAGGTAGTCGCGCTGAAAGGCGTCGAGGATCTCGGTCGCGTTGAGTCCGAGGGCGGTGAGGTTTTTTGTGCCTTCGTCGCGTTGGTAGCGGTTGGCGATTTCGTAGTCGCGTTCGCCGGTGACGAGGTCGGATGGAAGGGTGTCGAGCAGGCGGAGAAATTCCTTGGGCGGGACGCGCTCGCCGAAGGAGAAGGCGAAGTTCCCCTCCACTGGCTGGACGCTGGAGTTATAGTCTTGCAACTGGGCCCAGTAAGCTGCGCTTGAGGGCCAGCCGGCCTCGCGGAGATTGAATGCGCCAAAGGGGTTGACGAGGTCGCGGGAGTCCCAGCCGACGAGATAGCTCGGGGACAGGCCGAGTTGGTGAGCGGCGGCAACATCCTCGGGTCGATCAAGCAGGGGGAGCCAGGTGTCGAGGGCAGATGCGGGGACGAGGTAACGAACGAGGGCGCTGACGCCGTCTATTGTGCTAGTGTCGTCCCAGGCGGTGGTGGCCGGGCGACGGGAGAGGTAGGCCTTGACCGTGGGATAATACGGTCCGCGAACGAGGACCTGGGTGCCGGTCACAAGGCTGCGAGTGATGATCCTGCCATCGGGAAACCAGACCGGTGATACCGTGCCGAGGCCAAGTTTTGCCTCACCGGAGGCAATCAGGAAGTATTCCGCGAACTCGCCCGGCTCGCGGGGTGCGGCGGGATTTTTGCCGAGAACAAAGCGGTTTCGTACCGTGGTGACGGGGCCGTTGTAGTCAATGCGGACAGGAAGGCCGCGCCGGACTTGGAGCTGTGGCGAGACAGAAATGTTGAGGAGGATGGTGCCGCGACCCTTGAGCTGGGCTTTGATCTCGGGCGAAAGGTCGAGTCCGACTTCGACCTCGCCGCCTGTTGCGGTGACGTCAAGAATGGGTCGTTCGGGTGAGAAAACCAGTCCTGATTCTGTGCCCCCGTGGACAGAAAAGCCCGACGCTGCGATCAGCAGGGCACAGAGTGACGATTTGATTCGAGAGATCTTCATGCGGCATGTGATGGCTTCGAAACGAGGTCGTTGAGGGTGTCAGATTTCTTGGATATTAGCAAGTCGAGCTATGAGCTTCGTTGGGCTGCGGCGAATGGAGTGTAGACTTGCCTTTTTGATGTTGGGATCGGCCTTCATTTTGCGATCAAGTCCTGCAAGCGACTGTCTGATGGGGTTTCTTTGGTTGGCAGGTGGGGGTTTTTGGAACATGGGTGGGGATGATGCGAAGCATGACGGGATTTGGGCGGGGTGAGGCTGTGGCTGGTGGGCGCAGTTGGCTGGTGGAGTGTGCGTCGGTGAACCGGAAGCAGTTGGAGGTGGTGATTTCTTTGCCGAGGGAGGTGCCTGCGGCGGAGATTGAGCCGGTTTTGAGGCAACAGGTGCAGAAGCGGGTTTCGCGGGGTCGGGTGCAGGTGCAGGCGCGTTTGGTGGAGAGTGTGGCGGGTGCGGGCGCGGTGGCGGTGCAGATGAATGCGGAGGTGGCGGCGGCTTACGTGGAGCAGGCGCGGGTGCTGGGGGCGAAGCTGGGCGTGCCTGGGGAGTTGGCGATGGCGGAGCTGCTGAGGTTGCCGGGGGTGATGGTGCAGGGGACGGCTGAGGACGTGGAGGCTTTTGACATGGAGCCGTTGCAGGCGGCGTTTGAGGAGGCGCTGACGAACTTGATCGCGATGCGTGAGGTGGAGGGGGCGAACTTGAAGGAGGAGCTGCTGGGACGTTTGGCGGAGATCGAGCGGTTGCTGGGGGAGATCACGGTATTGGCGCCGCAGGTGGTGGTGCAGCATCGGGCAGCGCTGCGGCAGCGGCTGGCGGATGCGGGCATGGAGCTGCCGCTGGAGGACGAGCGGCTGGTGAAGGAGATCGCGCTGTATGCGGATCGCTGCGATATCTCAGAGGAACTGGCGCGGGCGGCGAGTCACTTGAAGCAGTTTCGCGCGGGGATGGACAGTGGGGAGGCGGTGGGGCGGAGTTTGGATTTCCTGTCGCAGGAGTTTTTCCGGGAGTTCAACACGATGGGTGCGAAGGCGAATGATGCGGCGCTGGCGCACCTGGTGGTGGCGGCGAAGACGGAGCTGGAGAAGATCCGGGAGCAGATTCAGAATGTGGAGTGACGGTGGGAGCGGGAGGCAAGCCAGCGGCTTGCTCCACGGGGTCACTCGGGGACGATGACTTGGTCTTCGGGTTGGAGGGAGATGTCGACGCTGGGGTTGCTGGAGTATTTGCTGAGGTCGGCGGGGATGGTTTTGCGGGTGCCGTCGGGGTTGGTGCGGACGATGCGGGTTTTTTTCAGGCTGGCGTAGGGGGTGGGGCCGCCGCCGGCCATGATGACTTGGTAGGCGGTGATGCCGGGTTTGTAGGGTTTGGGGCCGGGGGCGACGACGCCGGAGACGTAGACTTGGCGGCCGGTATCGCCGGCGATGGAGTCGATGGAGACGGTGACGGTGGGGTTGGTGTAGATTTCCTGGGATTTGTAGGCGGATTCGATGGCGCGCTGGAGGGCGGAGGGTTTGAGGCCGGCGGCGCGGACTTCCTGGATGTGGAGGAGGTTGATGGTGCCGTTGTCGCTGACAGTGTAGACTTTGGAGATTTGGGGGACTTCTTCCGAGGGGACGCCGCCGATGGTGAGGCTGATGCGATCGCCCGGGGTGAGGGGGATTTCGGAGTTTTGAGCGAGCAGGGAGTTCGCTGAGAGGGTGAGGAGGACGATGAGGTGGAGGAGGGTTTTCATGGTCGTAATAGATGAAGGTTAAAAGAGGTCGGCGTCGAGGGCGGCGGGTTTGGGTTCGGCTTTGGCGGGGGTGTCGACAGCGGCGGTTTCGATTTTGGACTGGCGTTTTTTGCGGGGTTTGTTGCTGGCGCCGGAGGGTCCGGCGGCGTTGGTGGGGGTGTAGTAGGTGTAGTAGCTGGTGTAGTATTGGTATTGGGAGTCGGTGCGGGTGTCGACGTTGTTGAGGACGACGCCGAGGACGGTGCCGCCGACGTTTTCGATGGCTTGTTTCACGCGCAGGAGCATTTGGCGCGGGAGTTTGCGGTGTTGGACGACGATGATGGTGAGGTCGGCTTCGTTGACGAGGACGGAGGCGTCGCTCACGCCGAGGATCGGTGGGGAGTCGATGAGGACGAGGTCGAAGCGGGCTTTGACGTCTTCGATGAGTTCGGACATGCGCTGGGAGTTGAGGATGCCTGCGCTGTCGGCGGGGAGGAGGCCGCTGGGGAGGAAGTAGAGGTTTTCGACGGGGGTTTGGATGACGACTTCTTCGAGGGGGATTTGGGTGGCGAGGTAGTTGGTGAGGCCTTTTTGGTTGGAGACGTCGAAGAGGGTGTGGAGGCGGGGGCGGCGGAGGTCGGCGTCGATGAGGAGGACGTTGTAACCGCCCTGGGCGCAGACGAAGGCGAGGTTGGTGAGGGTGGTGGATTTGCCTTCACCGGCGCCGCCAGAGACGACGGTGATGCAGTTGGCGTTGGGGTTTTTGCGATTGAATTCGAGGTTGGTGCGAAGGATGCGGTAGGCTTCGGCGTCGGGAGTGAAGCCGCTGGTGCGGTGGAGGACGCCGACGTCGCGGGGGATGACGGCGAGGACGGGGACGCCGAGGTAGCGTTCGACGTCGTCGAGGGAGCGGACGGTGGTGTCGAGGGACTCGAGCCCGAAGGCGAGGCCGACGCCGAGCATGAGACCTAGGAAGCCGCCGAGGGCTAGGTTCAACATGGTGTTGGGCTTGGCGGGTTTGGGTTCGATCTCGGCTTTGGCGAAGATGGTGGCGGGGCTTTTGACGAGTTCGAGGGCGGACTTTTCTTCGGCGTAGCGGCCTTTTTGCTGGAGGAGGAGGCGTTCTAGGTCTTCGAGTTCGCGGGAGGCGGCAACGTAGTCGCTCATGCCGGCTTGCTGGTCGAGGGCGTCGGTTTTGGAGGTATCGTTGAATTTCTGGAGGCCGGCTTTTTGGTCATTCGCGGCGGCGAGTTTGTTTTGGAGTCCGGCGATGTGGCCCTGGACGGTTTCGACGATGAGTTTGGTGTTTTGTTCGACCTGGGCGCGTTCGGCGAGGACGGTGGGGTGCTTGCCACCGAGGCCGGACTGGAGGAGGCCCTGGAGGCGGACGGTGTTTTGATTGAGTTGGGATTGAAGGGAGGCGAGGGTGGGATTTTGGAGCTGGAGGGCGGAGGCTTGCTGGGCGATTTGGTCGGTGGTGAGTTTGGTGAGGCCCTGCATTTCGGCTTCGAGCGCCTGGATCTCGCGATTGAGTTTCACCATTTCATTTTGGCGGGTGATTTCGAGCTGCTGTTCGGGGGTGGTGATTTCGTAGCCGGGGCGATTGGAGAAGGTGCCGCTGCTGCTGATGTCGCCGACGATGCCGGCGGCGCGCTGGGCGGCGAGTTTTCGTTCGCGTGCGGAGCTGGCGAGGGCTTCCTGCTCGGCGATTTGTTTTTTGATGGCGGTGAGAGCTTCTTCTTTTTGTTTGCGGTCGATGCTGATGCGTTTGGCCATGTAGCTGTCGGCGACGGCGTTGGCGACTTCGGCGGCGCGGGCGGCGTCTTCGTCGTAGTATTCGATGGTGACGAGGTCGGAGCGGAGGGCGGCCTGGGTATCGAGATTGGCTTGGAGGCGGCGCAGTGCGATTTGGCGGGTGGGTGCGTTCCAGTGTTTTTGGAGTTCGAGGGCGTCGACGACGGGGTAGAGGGTTTCGGCTTTGGTGATGGTGTCGATTTCGGTCTTCATCCATTGTTCGGACATGACCATGGAGTCGAAGGAGCGGCCTTCGTCGAAGACGTCGATTTTGACGTCACGGCGTTCGATGCGCATTTCGACGCGGCCGCGGTATTTGCGCGGCATGATGTAGGTGACGATGAGGGAGACGGCGAAGACGAGGATGAGGCAGGAGAAGATGAGGCCGAAGCGGTTGCGGAGGACTTGCCAGGTATCGAGGCCTTGTCGAGTGGAGTCGTTTCCGAGGGCGTTCATGGCGTCTTAGAGGGGAGGCTTGATTGGTTAAGGAAAGTTAAGCTTTGTGGTTGCAAAGAAACCAGCGGCGTTGCGTGGAGCAAGACCGCTGGGGTTTGAGAAGGAGTTCTGGAGGGAGGCTGTTCGTATGCGAGGGGGCAGTTTAGAAGGAGGCGCTCATGCCGAGGGAAACCCGGTTGCGATCGAAGTCGCGGGTGGGGTCTTCGGAGTCCAAGATGGTGTAGGAGTATTGGGCGTTCATGCTGATGTTGGACCAGAGGAGGTAGCTCAAACCAGCGGAGGCGAGGATGGAGTTTTCGGTGATGCTGGGGCTGATGTCGCCGCCGTCGAAGTCGCTGTAGACGTAGGAGAGGCCGCCGTTGAGGGTGAGGCGGCGATCGACTTGGTGGGTGGCATTGATGCCGGTGCGGAAGGAGTAGCGGGAGTCGAAGTTCTGGATTTCCGTGCCGTCAAATCCGAGGGCGCTGAACCAGCGGATGGAGGTGGTGCGGGCGACTGCGTAGTCGAGGGCGAACTCGCCGTAGGGGGCGGTGCTGTCGGTGCGGTCTGAGCTGAACATTTCAACACCACCACGGACGGAGGTGGAGAGGCGCTGGCTCCAGGCGTGGTCGATGCCGGCGAGGATGTAGTGGGAGCGATAGTCGACGTCCGAGCGGTTGAGGAAGTTGACCATGCGGTAGCGATACTCGGCGGTGAGGCTGGTGCGGGGAGTGACCGCGTAGGAGATTTGTTGGGCGACGAGCTGGGAGAGGCGGTCTTCCGACTGGGAGACGAAGTCATCCTGGTAGCGGATGGAGTCGATGGTGTAGGAAGTGGTGGTGGTAATGCGGCGGGACCAGGCGTAGCTGAGGTTGAAGTTTTCGTAGCCGTAGAAGTATTGGCCGTTCCAGAGGGTCGTGGAGGCGCCCATGGCGGTGTTGGGCTCGACTTCGTAGGTGCCGAAGGCGTTGTTGCTGATTTTCAGGCGCTCGGAGATTTCGTGAGCGATGTTGAAGGCGGCGCGGGCGCTGTAGAAAGTGTCTTCGTTGCGGGGGGCGTCGTCGAGGTAGTTGATAATGCCGCCGTCGATGTCGAAGCTCCAAGGGGTGCGGCGATCGACTTTGGTGTAGGTGGCGCCTACGCCGCCCTGGATGAAGAAGGATTCGATGTCAGGGAAGAACTCATTGCTTTCGCCATACTTGAGGCTGTCGTAACCGCCGTTGACGCCGATGGACCAGGTGACGGGCTCAGCGCGGGTGAAATCCGCAGCGCGTTGGACGGCGAGGAGGCCTTGAGCGGAGGCTGAAGTGCTGCCCAACAGAAGAAGCGAGCCTGCCAAGAGAGAGGTGGTCGTAAGGCGCATGATGGGTGAGCGGGGGTTCGAGGAGGTCTGAGCGGCGAAGTCGAGAGGAGTCGTGATCAGGCGTGCGATTAGTTTGTGGCGATGGAGCGCGAGATGGGGCTGATGATGCGGCGGTGAGGGGGATTGTGTTTGCCCTTATCTTTGTCCTTATCCTTGTCCTTATCGTCGTCGCAGATTTCTTCGGTGGTGCGTTGTCCGATCACGCCAACACCGCCTGGGGCGATGAGGTAGATGCCGCGGATGTCGCGGGGGATGTAGGTGAATTCTTCGACGTCTTCGACGGGTTCAGGGGGCAGGATGGGGAGGACGGACTTGGCGTCTTTACCGCTTTTGCCGGAGTAGGTGACTTGAGCGTCTTCGGCGACGGCGGGGGTGGCAGCGACGGGGACGGGGACGTTGCCTTGCATGCCGGCGCACTCGGTGATCATGGGGGCCATTTTGGGAGCGACAGCGAGGGCGGTTTGGACGATTTGCTGTTTCAGGGCTTCGTCTGCTTTGGAAGCTTCGATGGCGGCGCGGACGATTTCGCAGGCGCAGGCTTCGCTGATGACGAGGGCGTCCTCGACGATCATGAGGGTTTTGGCGGTGTCACTGGAAATGGCCTTGCGAACATCGTTGGAGATGTCGTCGCACTTGGGTGCAGCCTGGGAAAGGAGGGCGGAGCCGAAGAAAGCCAAAGGCACCAACAAGCGTGGTGAGCAGGACAATAGGTGCGCTTTCATAATGCAGAGAGGTTGCTGAGGTTTTGACCGATACTTTTTCTATTTCTGGAGCGGGTAGAGGGAATCGAACCCTCGTAGCTAGCTTGGAAGGCTAGAGCTCTACCATTGAGCTATACCCGCAATAGAAACAAAGTATCGTCAAAAATAACCGGACTGCAAGATATTTTTTAGAATTGAAAGAATTTATCTAATTTTCAGAATTCCAAGCTTTCCTGGAGTGCTGACCATTTAGAGGGTGAAACTTTCAATTGGCGACTTGGCCTTTATAACCAAAATTTGTTTTGGCGCAAGCGGTTGATTTGCGAAATGCGGTGGAGGCGTGGGCTTGGATTATGGTGATTTTGGTGGTTGGGGTGGAGGCCATCGTTGGAAGCGGTCGATCAAGGTTGGTCGTTTGGAGATGGGCTATTAGTGGTGGTGATGGGCTCGGGAGATGATTTTTTTGACTGGGAGTGATGGTCGAGTGCGAAGCTGGTGGGGATGGCGATGGCTTGGATGGGTAAGGTGAGGACGTCTAGAGCTGCGGCGCCGATGTGATCGCCGACGGTGGGGGGAGGGATTTTCCAGCGCATGGCCCAGCTCATGCAACTGGTGAGGGAGAGGGTGCTGCTGACCAACAGGAGAAGAGGGACGAGCGTGGGTGGCATGGTGCTGTAGTCATGGATGGAACGTTACTGATGAGGTAACATTTGGTGAAAGGAGAGAGCATCTATCCTGAATCTTGTGATTCAGCGGATTTAGAGTGTCAGCCCGCCTGTGATGGGAATGACTGCACCGCTGATGAAAGAGGCTGCGTCTGAGGCGAGGAAGAGATGAAGAGCTGCGACCTCTTCTGCTCGTCCCATGCGACGAAGCGGCGTGCGGGCGATCAGTTTCTGTGAGAGGTTGGGTGGCAGATTGCAGTTCATGGGTGTTTCAATGAATCCTGGTGCAATGACATTGATACGCACTCCGTTCTGCCCGAGTTCCCGCGACCAGGCCTGGGTGAGAGCGATGACCCCAGCTTTGCTGGCAGCGTAGCCTGCGGCGACAGGCAGCGGGGAGTACGCCAAAACGGAGGCGGTGTTGGTAATGACACCGGAACCTGCTTGGCACATGGTGGGTGCGAAGGCCTGGATGCAATTTACTGTGCCCTTCAGGTTCACATCCAACATTGCCTCCAAGAGATCTTCGGACAAATGCTCGACGCGTTGGTCGCCGATGTTCAATCCGGCATTGTTGATGAGAATGTCCACCTTTCCGTGACGCGCCAACAAGGTGTCTGCGGTCAACTTGACTTTCTCAAGCGAGGTGACGTCTACTTCAGATGAAGAGACGAAGCCTTTCTCCCCGATGAGGGAAGTCATTGCGCCAGCCAAAGACTGTGGTTGCAGGTCCCACATTTCAACTGATGCTCCGGCCTTGGCGAAAGCTATGGAAACTTCCAGGCCGATGCCGGAAGCCGCGCCGGTGACGACGACGACGGTGCCTGTGAAATCATATGCCGGGGAAGAGTTTGTCACGAGGATGGATTCATGGAGGTGGGTGCGAGGTCAATTTCCAAAACGGTGGTTCGCGGGTCCATGTTCAATGCCGAGAGGATGGCTGCGGCCACATCAATGGGTGGGATTGCCAAGGTTTCGGCGGGCAACTTTTTGCCGGCAGCGGTGAAGAATTCCGATGCAACGAAATCGGGGTAGATGCCGATCACTCTTATGCCAAGATGGCGGACTTCCTGGGCGAGGCATTGGGTGAAGCCACGGAGGGCGAACTTTGACGAGACATAGGGGGTGCCGCTGGCCCAGCCGTGTTTGGATGAGACGGAGCCGATGTTGATGATGGCGCCGGAACGGCGTTCGAGCATTTCGGGGAGTACGAGCTTGGAAAGAAAAACGGGAGAGCGAAAATTGACCTTCATGATGGAATCGAGAAGGTCCAGTTGAAGGGAGCTAACCGGAGAAATAGCGCCGAAACCCGCATTGTTGATCAGAATGTCGATGGGGCCGAACGCATCTCTGCCTGTCTTGACGAGGTGTTCCATTTGCTCATCGACTGCCATGTCCGCTGCGACGGGGAGCGCGCGGCCAGCGGTGCCGGCATTGATTTCTGCAGCCAGCGCTTTCAAGCGGGAGAGTCTGCGGGCTGCCAGAACGACGTTGACTCCGTTGGCGGCGAGCAGTCGGGCTGTGGCCTGGCCAATGCCTGCGGAGGCACCGGTGACGATGGCGTTTTTACCTACCAGGGAATGAAGATGTTGAGTGGTGTCCAAAGAAATGAAAGCGAAGGTCCGGTAAGTAGAAGTTTGGGCGGGGAATTTAACGTTGCCGTGCTGCTTATGTGCAGTCTCGCGCAAACTGATTGAAGCGATGGGTTGAGAAGTGCCTGAAGGAGAAATCAGTTATCGGGTTCAGAGTAGTTCCCCAGCAAGATGTGCCAAGAAGTTATTTTGCGCGCTGGAGCACGAGACGAGGAGTATGCTTGATCGGCGGGGGTAGTGGGTGCGGTTATGGATGAAACATTGGGTCCGGGACGTGTTTCGGTGAAAGAGGCGGGGGTGGGAGGTGTTTTGTTCTGGGTCCGTTATTTCGGGTTTGAGTCTTTGATATCATGAAAAAATTATTGAGTCTGTTTTTGTCGTTGGGGTTGTGTTTGAATGGTTTGAGCGGGGCGGAGATTCCGGAGTCGGCGAAGGTGGGGGCGTTTTATGCGGGGTGTCAGGCTTATAGCTTTCGGATGTTCAGTGTGATGGAGGCGATCGAGAAGACGGCGCAGGCGGGAGGGAAGACGATTGAGTTTTATCCGGGGCAGAAGCTGTCTGTGGAGAAGGCGGATGTGGTGCTCAATCATAGCGCGCCGGAGGAAGTGATTGCGGCGGTGAAGGCGAAGCTGGCGAAGGAGGGGGTGACGGCGGTGGCGTATGGGGTGGTGAGGCTGGGCAAGGATGACGTGGAGAACCGGAAGGTATTTGCTTTTGCGAAGACGATGGGGATCGGGATTCTGACGACGGAGCCGGATGTGGCGGCGATGGACCAGATTGAGGCGCTGGTGAAAGAGTTCGACATCAAGATTGCGATTCACAATCACCCGCGGAAGCCGTTGGATCGGTCTTATCTGTTTTGGGACCCGAACTATGTGCTGGGGTTGGTGAAGGATCGGGATGCGCGGATGGGGGCGTGTGCGGACACGGGGCACTGGGTGCGGTCAGGATTGGATCCGGTGGAGTGTGTGCGGATTTTGAAGGGGCGGATTTTTGACAGTCACTTGAAGGATCTCAATGAGAAGGGCAATCCGAAGGCGCATGATGTGCCTTATGGGACGGGGGTGTCTGATGTGACGGCGATTTTAAATGCGTTTGTTGAGGGCGGGTTCTATGGGCCGGTGCACACCGAGTATGAGTACAACTGGGAGAACAGTGTGGGGGACATCACGAAGTGCCTGGAGTTCGTGAAGGCGTTTGTGCCGGCTGGGAAGTAGGGAGGGCGGTGGCTTGGGTCGGAGGAGCTTCATGGAGGCAAGCCAGCGGCTTGCTCCACGAGTGAGGCAACCGAGATGGTTGCACTACCTTATTGGCGTTGGCGGACGGCTTCGAAGAGGCAGACGCCGGTGGCGACGGAGACGTTGAGGCATTCGACCCTGCCGGCCATGGGGATTTTGGCGAGGAAGTCGCAGTGTTCGCTGGTGAGGCGGCGCATGCCGGTGCCTTCGGCGCCCATGACGATGCCGATGGGGCCTTTGAGATCGATCTGGTAGATGGACTGGGTGGCTTCATCAGCGGTGCCGACGAGCCAGACGCCGAGTTCTTTGAGTTTGTCCATGGCGCGGGCGAGGTTGGTGACGCGGACGATGGGGACGTTTTCGGCACCGCCGCAGGAAACGCGGAGGACGGTTTCGGTGACGGGAGCGGATTTGTCCTTGGGGAGGATAACGGCAGCGACGCCTGCGGCATCGGCGGTGCGGAGGCAAGCTCCGAGGTTATGGGGGTCCTGGATGCAGTCGAGGACGAGGACAATGGGGTTGGGCCGGGCCTGGATGAGGGTGTCGAGGTCGGATTCGTCGTAGACGTTGACCTGGGATTTGCCTGGGGAGGAGGGTTGGCTGTGGCGGTTGGGGCGGGCTGGGCGCATGAGGGCTAAGAAAGACGGGAAGTGGGTGGACTGCAAGGTGGGTGGTTGATTTCTCTGCGGAGTTCCGGCATAGGGAGGGCGATGCGGGAGGAGGAGCGAATTTTGATTGTGGGTCAGGGTCTGGCGGGGACGGCGCTGGCGTGGCGGCTATGGGAGCGTGGGGTGCCGTTTGTGGTGGTGGATCGAGATGAGGCGGTGACGTGCTCGAAAATCGCGGCGGGGTTGGTGACGCCGATCACGGGGATGCGATTGAATTTGAACTGGCGGTTTGAGTCGCAGCGGGATGAGGCGGTAGCGTTTTATGAGGGGGTGGAGCAGAGGGTGGGAGAGAGGGTCTATTTTCCGTTGAAACAGGTGCGGTTGTTTCGGGATGAGGCGGCGCGGGTTTTGTTTCGGAGGCGGATGGAGGATCCGGTGTTGGCGCGGCAGGTGGTGCGGGTGGACTGGGGGGATGGGGCGGATGTTGGGTTATTGGATGAGCGGCAGTTTTGCGTGAGGCATGGGGGCTTTGAGCAAAGTGGCGGGGGGTATCTGGATGCGGAGGGCTATTTGAGGGCGAGTCGGCGGTTTTTTGAGGAGCGGGGTTGCTGGCGGGTGGGGGAGGTGAGAGGGGATGCTGTGGTTGATGAGGTGGGGGTGGGGGTGAGGTGGGAGGGTGAGGTTTTTGGGGCGGTGATTTTTTGTCAGGGTTGGGAGGCGGCGCGGCATCCGTGGTTTGACTGGGTGCCGTTTCAGTCGGCGAGGGGGAGCATCATTCAGGCGCGGGCGTTGCAGTTGGCGGGTGAGGAGCGCGTGGTGAACAGCAGTGGGTGCTGGGTGTTGCCGAGGGGGGGCGGGGAGTTGAGGTTGGGGCCGACGTATGAGCCGGAGTTTGATGCGAGGTTTCCGCAAGAGGGGAGCCCTGAGAAGTTGGCGAGGCTGCGGGAGCGGGTGGATGGGCTGGTGGTGGGTGGGGTGGAGTGGCTGCAGGTGCAGACGGCGGTGCGTCCGATCGTGAAGCGGGCGAAGCTGCTGGTGGGGAGGCATCCGGCGCATGAGCGGGTGGGTTTTTTCAATGGGTTAGGGTCGAAGGGAGCGTTGCGGGCACCTTGGGCGGCGCGGCATTTGATGGAGCACTGGGTGGATGGGAAGGAGCTTGAGGTGGAGGTGGATTTGAGGCACAACCTTTGACGATGATGATGCCACGACTTGCCAGTTCTTCAGGGGGTTTGCCGTCGGCGGTGCGTTGGTCGCAGTTGCTGTTGGAGGATCGGTTGCGGCCGGGTGATGTGGTGGTGGATGCGACGCTGGGGAACGGGCATGACACGTTGTTTTTGTGTCGTCAGGTTTTGCCTGGCGGGCATGTGTATGGATTTGATGTGCAGGCGGCGGCGGTGGAGAGTGCGGGGAGGCGGTTGCTGGAGGCTGGCGTGGCGGCGAGTGATTTCAGTTTGTTTCAAGCGGGGCATGAAACGATGCCGATGCGGTTGCCTGGAGCGTTGAGGGAGAGGCTGGCGGCGATGATGTTTAATCTGGGGTATTTGCCGGGTTCAGACAAGCAGTGCATCACGCAGACGGAAACGACGATGGTGGCCTTGAAGCAGGCGGTGGAGTGGGTGCGGCCAGGGGGGCTGGTGACGGTGGCGGTGTATCCGGGGCACGAGGGTGGAGCGGAGGAGGCGGTGCGGATCGCGGAGTGGGCGGGGACGCTGGATGCGAGGGCGTTTGAGGTGCAGCATTTGCGGCCGGTGAATCGGACGGCGGCACCACCGGAGTGTTGGGTGATTTGGAAGCGGGCGTTCTGAGTGATTCAGCAACATGCTCTCTGGTGAGGGCGTTGGTGTTTGGTGTCCGACTTCACAGCTTCGATCCCGATGTACCAGCGCGCTTTTATTGGTGCTGCCTTGCTAACTGTTATCTCTCCATGGGTCTTTGGCGGTGGTGCGCCTACGGCTGAGGTGGCTGACTTGCGAGTCATTTCCCAGCAACCCGAGTTTTATGCGGGCTGGCCGACGGTGGTGCGGCGCTCGAATGGTGAGCTTTGGGTGACGTGGTCGGGTGGGCGTGAGGCGCATGTGTGTCCTTTTGGACAGGTTCATGCGATGAAGTCGAATGACGGAGGAGAGACCTGGACGTTTCCGCGAGTGCTGCATGACGGGCCGCTCGATGATCGGGATGCGGGAATTCTGGAGACTGCCAAGGGGACGCTGATTGTGACGACCTTTTCCTCACTGGCTTACGAGGGGCGTTTGATGTCGTCACCTGAGAAGATGGCGGACTGGGAGCCGGAGAAAGTGCGTCGGTGGAAGGCGGAACGTGATTGGTTGACGGCGAAGGAGAGGAAAAAGGAGCTGGGTGAGTGGTCGCTACGATCCACGGATGGCGGTATCTCCTGGTCTGCGCGCATTCCGACACGGGTGAACAGTCCGCATGGGCCGATTCAACTGGCGGATGGCCGATTGCTTTATGTCGGGAAGCAACTTTGGACTGCTGAAAAGAGGATCGGTGTTGCTGAGTCGAAAGATGACGGTTTGACGTGGCAGATGCTGGCTGAGATTCCTGGTCGCCCCGGTGATTTGGTGACGGTTGATTATCATGAGGCGCATGCGGTGGAAGCAGGTGATGGGACGCTCATTGCGCAGATTCGCAATCATAACGTTAACAATAAGGGAGAGACCCTACAGACTGAATCGCGAGATGGAGGGAGAACATGGAGCGTGCCACATTCGATTGGGGTCTGGGGACTTCCCTCTCATCTGCTGCGGCTGTCGGATGGCCGTTTGTTGATGTCGTATGGTCACCGTCGCAAGCCTTATGGGAATCAAGCCCGGCTCAGCGCGGACAATGGCCAAACTTGGAGCGCGCCGATGACGATTTCGGGCGATGGCAGTTGGGGGGATTTGGGTTATCCGAGCACGGTGGAGCTGGGTGACGGGTCACTTTTGACGGTGTGGTTTGAGGCGTTGAAGAAAGGGCAGAATGCGGTGCTGCGTCAGGCGCGGTGGCGGATCGGGAGCACTTCAGAGCCCGCGAGATGAACCTGACGGGACATGTCGCGGAGTCTGATGATGGTGTGGCATTAGCCTAGATCGAAGAGGAGGCCTTCGGCGTCGGTGGTGGCGGTGAAGGAGAGGGTGGCGGCGGTTTCGGTGCTGATGGCATCGCCGGGGGTCAGGGTGGTGTCGCCGATGGTCACGTTGCCTTTGATGAGTTGGAACCAGAGGCCGCGGCCGTTGCGGAGTTGGTGGGAGATGGATTCGTCTTTGGAGAGGCGGACGCGGTAGACGTCGGCGTCTTGTTGGATGGTGGCGGAGCGGTCGCGGCCGTCGCTGGAGATGACGAGCACTTTGGGTGCGGCTTCGCTGGCGGTGTCGGGATGCCACTCGGTGTAGCTGGGGACGAGGTTGCGTTCGCGAGGTTGGATCCAGATTTGCAGCATGTGAGTGGTGACGTCTGGGGAGGGATTGAACTCGCTATGGAGGACGCCTTTGCCGGCGCTCATGAGTTGGATTTGGCCGGGCTGGAGGATGCGGCCGTTGCCGAGGCTGTCTTTGTGCTGGAGGGCACCCTTGACGACGTAGGAGAAGATTTCCATGTCGCGGTGCGGGTGGGTGGGGAAACCGCCGCCGGAAGCGATATGGTCTTCGTTGATGACGCGCAGGCTGCGGAAGCCCATGTGAGCGGGGTCGTAGTAGTCGGCGAAGGAAAAGGAGTGATGGGATTTGAGCCAGCCGTGGTCGGCGTGGCCTCGTTCGGCGGAGCGGCGGACGGTGAGGGGATGGGTCGCGGTTTTCATGGGTTCTTTTGGGTTGAAGAGACGATTCAAAAGTGGTTCGCCGGAGGCTGCGGTGGTAAGCGCTGCTTGGGTGGCTAGGAACTGA
>Ga0164292_10002149_pt1 | contig 16088 bp, 7 predicted proteins | sample GEODES117metaG_FD_111486 | JGI IMG/M metagenome (GOLD analysis project Ga0164292, IMG submission 111486) | Eutrophic lake water microbial communities from Lake Mendota, Wisconsin, USA - GEODES117 metaG | ecosystem: Environmental > Aquatic > Freshwater > Lake | place: USA: Lake Mendota, Wisconsin...
ATGGATGCGACCATTCGGCCGCTTTCTGACCGTGGTGTGGTCGTTTCTCTGATCTTGCTCAACTATGTTCCTGCCGACGCAGAACGGCGGCGAATCCTCGTGCATCCGAGTTATGCAGACGAATGCCCGAACCGGCTGGCGGCGTTTAACACCCGTACGGAAGAGGGGCGAGCCTGGTTAGAGGCTGCATGCGAATTGCTGGCGCAACGCTGGGGGGCGTCGGGAGGGAGCCAGGGACGGGTTTGGAACTGGATTGTGGGCAATGAGGTTAATTCTCATTGGTTTTGGAGTAATCAGGGGCGGGTCGGCATGCGGGAGTTTGCCAACGACTACCTCGATGCGGTTCGGTTGGTTCATCGCGCAGTGCACCGGCATTCGCCACAGGGGCGGGTCTTTGTTTCACTCGAACACCATTGGAACATCCGCTATCCGGGCGGCGATGAGTTCCAGGCTTTTCCAGCGCGGGAGTTTTTGGAGTACTTTGCCGCCCGAACTCGGGAGCAAGGGGACTTCGATTGGCACATCGCGTTTCATCCTTACCCGGAAAACTTATTTGAACCGCGCACCTGGTTGGATCAGTCAGCGACGGATGACTGGCGAACCACGCCGCGAATTACTTTCCGGAACCTCGAGGTGTTGCTCGAGTTTCTGCAGCGGCCGGAACTGAAATTCGGTGATGAATCGCGGCGGGTCATCTTAAGTGAACAAGGTTTCCACACTCCGGATGGTGCCGACGGTGAGCAGTTGCAGGCGGCGGCTTATTGCTACGCCTGGAAGAAGGTCCAATCGCTTAAGGGAATCGATGCCTTCATTCTGCACCGGCATGTGGATCATGCGCATGAGGGCGGGTTACGGTTGGGCCTTTGGACGCGTCGGATGGAGAGCGTGGCTGAACCGGAGCGGAAAAAGCTGATTCATGAAATTTTCCACGCGGCCGGCACGGACGGTGAAGAGCGTGCGTTTCTATTTGCCTTGCCAATTATCGGGATCAAGGATTGGCACGCGCTGGCTCCGGTCCCAGGGCGGTAGAGCTCGGACGCTGCAGGGCACTCCCCGCTACCTATTGTCAACGGTTACGATTGGGACTTCGTCTCAGGGAGCAGAGGTAAGAATGAAGAGTTTGGCGCGGCGGTGTGGGTGGGTTGCGGGCATTCTATTGATCGGCTGCGTGCTGTTGGGAAATCCTGTGTACGGATGTTTTCAGGCACCACAACAGCCCGAAAGAAAAATGCTGGACCAATTGGCCGGTTTACCACTCCTTCCCAAGGTCGAACCGGGAGATTGGCTGGTGGATTCGGTGGAGCGCCGGGCAGGGGTCTACCGGTCGACAACGCCGGGAGAGTTGGTGCTGGACAACGGATTGGTGCGACGGACCTTCCTGTTGCAACCGAATCTGGCATGTGTCGGCTTGCAAAATCTGCAGAGCGGCCGGGAGTATCTGCGGGCGATTCGACCTGAGGCCCGCGTGCAGTTGGGGGAGCGGGTTTTCGATGTGGGCGGTTTGCAGGGCCAGCCGGTGGGCAACTTCCTGCAGACGGATTGGTACGGTCAATTGCGTGCTGACCCAACAGCTTTTCAGTTGGAATCATTTGCAGTTGGCCCAATCCGGGAGCGATTTGGTTGGAAGCCGCGGCGCGAGTGGATCGCTGGTCAACCACCCGCCTGGCCGCCCCTTGGGCTCGAAGTTCATTTCGTCTTCGCACCGCCGCAAGTGCCGGAAACTGTCGCCAGCCCGGTCGCTCCAGATATCCGTGTTGTGGTTCATTACGAGCTTTACGATGGGGTGCCACTTTTGTCGAAGTGGATTCGTGTGGTCAATGCGAGCGACAACGAGTTGCTGGTAAGCAATTTTACGAGCGAGCTTTTGGCGACCGTCGAGGCATCCAGCCAAGTGGAGGATTTGGCTGAGCCGTTTCTGCCACTCTTGCATGTTGAGACCGACTTCACGACCTGCTCGATGGAGGGCACGACAGCGCAGGTAGATGCAGTGCATTGGAGTAAAGACCCTTCCTTTGAGACCCAGGTAAATTATCGCAAGGAGACGAAGTGTCTGCTCGAATGCCGCCCTCCGGTGGGTCCCGGGATAGGGGTGTCTCCTGGCGCTGAGTTTGAGTCTTTCCGAACATGGCTGCTGCCGCTGGAGACTCGTGATGAGACGCGAAGAATGCTGGCTTTGGGGCGGATGTATCGAACGATTGCCCCTTGGGTCCTCGAGAATCCTCTCATCCATCATGTTCGCAGTGCCGACCCGGCCGCCGTTCGCTTGGCAATCGACCAATCGGCGGAAGTTGGATTTGAGCTGGTAATCATGACCTTCGGGAGCGGCTTCGATATCGAAAACAACTCTGCAGAATATTTGACTGGAATGCAGGAGTTGATCGAATACGCGCACTCGAAAGGCGTCGGCTTGGGAGGTTACTCGCTGTTGGCAAGTCGCTCAGTGGGTGCCGAACACGATGTGGTCAATCCGGAGACAGGCAAGCCCGGCGGATTTGCCCGTTTCGGTAATAGCCCCTGCTTGGAAAGCGAGTGGGGCCAGACTTACTTTGCCAAGCTCTACCAGTTTTATGAGCAAACGGGGAGTGACGTGTTGGAACATGACGGTTCTTATCCCGGAGATGCCTGTGCGGCGACGACGCACCCAGGGCACAAAGGGTATGAGGATTCGCGGTGGAGGCAGTGGGAGCAGGTCACCCAGTTTTATCGCTGGTGTCGCGGGAGGGGGATCTACCTCAATGTTCCTGATTGGTACTTTCTCAATGGCTCAAACAAGAACGGCATGGGATACCGGGAAACGAACTGGTCGTTGCCTCGAGAATGGCAGGAGATTATCGAGCGTCAGAACATTCATGACGGGACGAGGTACAAACTGCCGACGATGGGGTGGATGTTCGTGCCGTTGACCGAGTACCACGGAGGTGGACCGGCGGCGACCATCGAGCCCCTGGCGGAGCATCTTGATCACTATGAGCGTCGCTTGGAGAACCTGCTGGGGGCGGGGGTTCAGGCTTGTTTCCGCGGACCGCGACTTTACGACACTGAAGAAACTCGCGCGATGGTGGCGCGTCAAGTTGCCGCCTATAAGGCTGATCGCGAAATTTTGGACAGCCCGTTAATCCCCTTGAGGCGTGCCGACGGCCGGGATTGGGATGGTTGGCTGCATGTGAATCCCGAGTTGCCGACTCCCGCATTGGCCGTGCTTTACAACCCGCTGCCGACGGCAATTCAGCGGGATATCGAAGTGCCCCTGCTGTATGCCGGCCTGGTGGGCGAGTGCCAATACCAGATTGGCGGCGGCGCTCCTCAATCGGCCAAGTTGGATCGGGCGGAAAAGGTTTTGCTCACAGTTGAACTGCCACCTCGATCAGCGACGCGAATTAAATTCTGGTCGGTGAGGGCCGAATAATGAGCTGAGCTCCCGGACAGTGCGCGGCGGTGGATTGAGAGTTGGTTTGATTGGGATACGATGAGGCGAGTTGTCAGTCACTAGTAAAGTGCCCAGTTGCCAATTAGCAGGCCGAATGAAGAAGCGTTGAAAAAGACGACAAGGCCGGGGCTGGGTTGGAGCTGGCAACGATACTGATGAAGCTACTCAATGGTTTGGTTGGTGTTTTTTTGTCGAGGGAGTCAGAGAGATGAGCAAGGGACCCGCTTCTGGGCACATTGATAACGTGATGCAGGAGAATCGGAAGTTCCCACCGCCGGCGGAGTTCGCCAAACGGGCACGGATCGGAACGCTCGACGAATATCATCGAATCTATGCACGAGCTCGCGACCATCGGGATGATTTCTGGCGTGAGCAGGCTTACGCCGAATTGCATTGGTTCCGGCCCTTTGATTCGGTATTCTCCCGCGAGGGAGATGCCGTCAGTTGGTTCAAAGGGGGACAGACCAACATGTCCTACAATTGCCTTGATGCGCATTTGGACAAGGGCTGGGGCACGCGGACAGCACTGATTTGGGAAGGTGAACCGGGTGAGACGCGGCGGCTAAGTTACGCTGAGCTTCATCAGCAGGTATGCCGCTTCGCCAATGTGCTCAAGTCACTCGGGATTGTCGCGGGTGATGTGGTCTCCATTTACATGCCGATGACGCCTGAGCTGGTGATTGCGATGCTCGCCTGCGCTCGGGTGGGCGCAGTCCATAGTGTCATTTTCGCAGGATTCAGCGCCGAGGCGATCGCGGATCGGAATCAGGATGCCAAAGCCAAATTGCAGATTACTGCCGATGGTTTGTGGCGACGGGGCAAGGTTCTGCCGCTGAAGGCGACTGTCGACACGGCGTTGCACAAGTCACCGACCGTGCAGCACTGCATTGTGTTGCAGAGAATTGGCGGCGAGTGCCCAATGGTTTCCGAGCGAGATCATTGGTGGCACGATTTGATGGACCGGGCGAGCGCGGATTGTCCGGCGACTCCCCTCGATAGCGAAGCGACAAGTTTCATCCTGTACACCAGCGGCTCGACTGGAAAACCGAAAGGGATTCGGCATACCACTGCGGGTTATAACCTGTGGGTCAAGAAGACTTTTCAGTGGGTCTTTGACTGGCGGGAAGAAGATATCTTCTGGTGCACAGCTGACTGCGGTTGGATCACCGGCCACAGCTATATCGTGTATGGGCCGTTGTCCAATGGGGCGACGGTGTTGATTTACGAAGGAGCGCCGAATTTCCCCGCGGAGGATCGCTTTTGGGACATCATTGAGCGGCATCGCCCCAGCATTCTCTATACGGCGCCGACCGCGATTCGCGCTTTCATCAAATGGGGCGATGAGCACGTTCTCAAGCATGACCTGTCGAGCTTGCGTTTGCTCGGGACGGTTGGCGAAGGGATCAATCCGGAGGCGTGGATGTGGTATCACCGGTTGATTGGTGGAGAGCGTTGTCCGATTGTTGATACTTGGTGGCAAACGGAAACAGGCGGCATCATGATGTCTCCTCTGCCGGGTTGCACGCCAACCAAGCCGGGAAGTTGCACCTTGCCGCTGCCGGGAATTGTCCCTTCCATAGTGGATGAGTCACTGGAGGAGGTTGGGCGGAACCAGGGTGGAATGCTCTGCATTGCCGAACCTTGGCCTGGAATGCTTCGGGGAATTTGGGGCGATGATCAGCGCTTCATCGAGCAGTATTGGAGCAAGGTTCCGGGCAAGTATCTGACTGGCGATAATGCCCGTATTGATGACGATGGTTACTACTGGATCATGGGCCGCATTGACGACGTGATCAATGTTGCGGGGCACCGGTTGAGCACTATCGAAATTGAAAGCGCTTTGGTTTCGCACCCGGATGTGGCCGAGGCGGCGGCAGTCGGCAAGCCAGATGAAATCAAGGGACAAGGGATTGCCGTATTTGTGACCATTCGTAGCGCGGAGCCCGCTCCGGGTTTGCGCGAAGCGTTGAAGCTTCATGTACGGAAGGAGATTGGGGCGTTAGCTGTACCGGACGATATTCGGATAACTCATGCATTACCCAAAACACGGAGCGGCAAGATCATGCGACGGCTGTTGCGAGATATTGCTAGCGGCAAGGCTGAAATCTCTCAGGATACGAGCACTCTCGAGGACTACAGTATCCTGGCCAAACTCCGGGGCGATGAAGAGTAAACACTAGTCTTAGGCCAAGCCTGCTGCCGAACTGGATTGATTCGCTACCAAGTTGACGCCACCCGGCAGTTCGAATCCCCGCTTGGTTGGTGCGGCTGGCGTTTTATTGCTGCCGCTCTGGCCAGCTTTTTTTGGCGTGGGATGCTCGCGCAACCAGGCGATAACCCACTTCTTATCGAGGCTTGAGCCCGCACGGTTTTCTCTTGCTCCAAACCGCAGGCTTCATTTTTTGCCTGCTTGGGTTGAATTGTGAAACTGGACCTGACCCTGTTTTGGGGCCGCAAGGTTTACCCTGCCTGCCTGTCTTGCCTAATGGGGGTGGTTGCTTCGTCCGTTTGTCCCCCCAATCGACACCGTCGGGCTCCAGTTGACACGAAAAGATTCGTGCCTGCCAAGGACTCGGGCCGATAGTAAGAGAGACGGCGGGCTGTGTGCTGCGCGCTCCGTAGGACACTTACTCCTCACGACCGGGAATGCCCAGGCTGCCGTTTACCGCGAAGTGAAGGGACCCGATTGGGGCGACCCACACCGCCAAGGACTGGGAAAGACGAGCTCAGGGAAGTCAACATGATCAAGCGTCGGGAATTTATCGCAGCCTGCATTGCTGGCGGATTAGGTGGAACCGCAGCTTGGGGGGGAAGCAGGAGCGATGGGCTGCAGGAGTTAGATTGGGCCTGCGAGGCGATTCAAACGCCTTCCGCATCCTTAAAGCGCCGGGCCCCGGTGGTGACAGGCGTCTGTCTGGCTCCAGATGAAAGTCTGGTCGCAGTCGTGGGTGATGACCATTTGGTCAGCATTTACGATTTGGTCTCGAAGAAATTCCGTGGGGCTTTGCAGGCTCATCGCGACTGGGTTCGAGCCGCCAGTTTTGCCCCCGACCGCTCAACCCTGGCCACCGCGGGAAATGACCGGATGTTGTTTTGCTGGAATCCGGCGAACTGGGAGCAGCCCCTGTTGTTGGCCCAGCAGCCTAATGCGATTTTCGGCTTGGCTTTCGCTCCAAACGGAGAATCGTTGGCCACGGTTGGTTTCAGCAGCACGCTGTTTATTTATGACATGGTAAATCGCCAGGAACGGCGTCGGCTGGAGTGCCCCTGCGAAGACATGCGGGCAATTGCCTATTCGCGCGACGGCGAACTGGTGGCAGCCGGTGGACGTTGTGGCTCGGTCCGCGTTTGGGAGTCAGCGACGGGAAAGCAGGTTGCGGAATACAAAGTCCATCAGCAGAGAATTCGATCGCTCCAGTTTAACTCCCGACGGCTAATCCTGAGTTGTGGTGACGATCAGGTTGTCGCCCTGACCGATCCTTTTCAATCCGCATTGAGCCAGCAGTTGCCCCGGCAGGCAGCGAGATTGTTCGCGGTTACTCTGCTGGACGACCAAATCTGCGCAACCAGTGGCAGTGACAACCGGATTGCGATTTGGAATTTGGAAACACGGGAATTGGTCGGTAGCCTCAAGGGACACACCGGGACTGTCAGTTGCCTCAGTAGCGGAGCACGGTTGCTGGTGAGTGGTAGCTACGACACCCAAATTCGCATTTGGCAACGGGCCGCCAAGGTAAGTCAATTGCTGGAACCTGGGGCTAAGGGTGAGGAACCCGGATGGAGTCCAAGGGTTCGCTAAGCGGTCGACATGAGACAGTGGCCAAAGTGGCAAGCGGCAGATGAGTTGCCGGAACAGGAAATTGCCGGATATCGAGTGAGCGCTCGTTCAGGGAGGATAGTCAGTTGGGTCTGGTAAAAAGAATCATCACTTGGGGTCAATCGGGTAAACCAAAGGTCAAGCCGGCGCTGTCCAACAGTGCTGTCCTGGAGCGACGTTGCCATTTCGAGTTACTCGAACCACGGAAGGTCTTGGCCGTTAATCCCGTCGTCATCGGGGTGACCTATCACGAAGGGGACATTGGCCAGGATACGACGCCTGACCAGTTTGAAGTCTCTTATGTGGGCGGAAGTGCGACGACTCAATTGACCCAATTCCGGATCTTTGGGGATCAGGATCGAAATGGGGTCATCAGCGATGGTGACATGTTGTTCGATGTCGCAGCTGGGGGGCCGGGAACGGCCGGGTTTCATCCATTCCTGTTTGATGCCGCGCGGAGCTCCGGGATTGCTGCCAATGATATTCGTGGTGTCCAGGTCAGCCAGGATGGACTGAGTCTGATTGTGGATGTGGCCAACTTCCAGGCCGGGGACAAGTTGGCGTTCACGATCGATGTGGACGAAGTGGAAGGTCCGTTGATCGATAAAATCGCGTCCGGGGTGGAGTATGAGGAATCCCGTTTTGAGGCGACTTTCGTTGATGCACACTACACCTTCACGGCCAAAACGGTAACCGCGACGAAGCTGCTTGAAAACAACTTTCTGCAAACGCAGACTTCGGGGACATTCTACGACTATTACGACAATCTCTTGGCGGCCGGCAGTCAGGTCGGGGGCGCCACACTGCAATTGCGGAGCGACAACGACCAGGGGCAATCCGATCGCTCCGCTGCTTCGATTGTGGCCTATGATTTGACGCCGAAACCGATTGTCTTGAGAGGGCATGTCTACTCCGACCCCAGCTTGGCTTGCGGTCCCCAAGGACAATTGCTGGGCATCGGAGGAGTTGAGCTGAACCTGGAACGCCTCAACACGCAGACTCAGAAGTATGAATGGGTCGCCAAGACGACAACGGGAGCGAATGGTGGATACGAGTTTGGGCAAGGGCTGGGGTTGGTTCCCGGGACCTACCGCGTCGTCCAGAGTCAACCGACAGGATTTTTGGATGTTTCCGCATCGGCTGGCAAAGTCAATGGAACGGCCATTGGAACAGTTCAGGATGATGCGCAAGGAAATGCCAACATCATTTCCGGAATCAATGTTGCGCTTGGTGGCTATGTCGCGACCGATTACGACTTTCTCGAAGTTCGCCCGATTTCCTTGGCTGGGCGGGTTTGGCATGATCGAAATGACAATGGCCAAGTCGATTCGGGCGAGGAAGGAATCGCCAATGTCTCGATACGGGTTACCCGGTTAGGCTCAGGAGACAGCTCCCGGCCGGACCCGTTTGCAGGTCAGAATCTGCCCTTGGTCGTGCAAACGAAAGCAGACGGTACCTACACGATCGACAGCCTGCCACCGGGGCTGTACGAGATAGTCGAAGTCAGTAATTACCCGCCAGGAGCCAATCCATTATCCGGCTTCATTGATGGCAAGGACTCGATTGGATTGGTCAACGGTGCCGTTTCCGGCAGCGCTGACAACGATCGTTTCACTCAAATCAAAGTCTGCGCGGGCGAGGGAGGCGCGGAATTCAACTTTGGCGAACTGAAGCCAACTTCGATCAGCGGCCACGTCAGCTTGGCCACACCTGAGGGTGATTGTCTGCGGTTTGGCGATGTCGGATACAAGGGAATTTCCGGAGTCACAATCCAGCTGTACGATTCGACTGGCAAGCTGGTTGCCACAACCTTGACTGACGCAACCGGAAAATATGAGTTCCGCGATCTTCGCAGCGGGGTTTATACGGTTGCCGAGGCCCAGCCTAGCGGCTACCTCGATGGCGGCGAAATGCTGGGGCAAGTGAATGGAGCCACCAACGGAATTTCATCCGCCAATGACCGCTTCACCGGGATTACGCTCAGCAGTGGCCAGGCTGCGGTCAACTATGACTTTTGTGAGCACCTGCCTGCTGAGATCTGCGGGCGGGTTTGGCATGATCGCAATGACAATGGCCTGATCGAGAGCGGTGAGGAACCGATTGCTAATGTCTTGATTGAGCTGTTTGACAAGCAGGGAAACAAGCTGGCCGAGACGAGGACTGACGTCCAAGGCAAGTATTGCTTCACAAACCTTTATCAGGGCGAGTATTGCGTCAAGGAGACGCAGCCTTCCGGCTATCTTGATGGCAAGGACTCGTTGGGCTTTGTCGCAGGCCTGGCTGTGGGAGAAGTTCAAAACGACAAGTTCTGCAAGATCGTGGTGCTCGGAGGACAAGCCGGGAACGATTACAACTTCGGCGAACTCAGACTGGCAAGCTTGTCCGGTTATGTACTGGTAGACAAGGATGGCAATTGCCTGTTTGACGCGAGCAAGGGCGATAAGCCTCTGGCCGGCGTGCAGCTCGAACTGCTGGACAAGGCGGGGAAAGTCCTGAGCACCACCCTGACGGGGGCAGACGGGAAGTATGAGTTCAACAATCTGCAGCCAGGTGAGTACACTGTTCGCCAGATTCAGCCGGGCAAATATTTTGATGTCGGGCAGGCGATTGGAACGGTCGACGGGAAACCGGGGACAGGCGACGGCTCCGCGGTGAATCAAATCAGCGGAATCAAGAGTGGCTCGGGAGATACGCTGGCCCAGTACAATTTCTGCGAAGACGTGCCGGCGGAGATTCATGGCCGAGTTTGGGAAGACGGCCCGGCGTTCAAGACCAGCGATGGGAATTTGCCCAGCGACTATCGGGGACAGCGCGACGGAATTTACCAGTCGGGCGTTGATACACCGCTGGTCGGCATTCGGATGCAACTGTACTTCTATGTCGATCCGGTAGCGGGAGAATTGAACCCTCGCCCGGTGACATTGAAGGAAGTTTTGGCCGACCATTATCCCCAATTGGGTGACAATCCGGATGGAGTAGTTTGGGTAGTAACTGACGCCCAGGGGAACTACTCTTTCACGGGTTTGCGAGCTGGCTCCTACGTTGTCCTGCAAGAGCAGCCGACGGGCTATTCCGATGCGAATGACATCGTTGGGTCGACGACCGGCTTTGCTTACAACTCCACTTTTGATGCTTCGCTCGCTCCCGAGTCGATCCTCAATCAGTTCTCTACCGCTCAGGTAATGGACTCGATTGTCAACATCAAGGTGGAGTCGGCCGGAATATCCGTTCAGAATAACTTCACCGAAGTGCGAGCGATTTCGGATCCGGTGAATCCATATTTGCCTCCGCTTCCGTTCACGCCGTGGACACCGGGTGGGCCAAGGCCTGAATTGGGCGGTTGGTTCCTGGGAGGCTTAGGAGGCTCGGCTGGGTTGCTTGGCTTCCCAGGTTTGGATCGGGCCATTATCGGGGCCATTTCGATTGGTGGTGGAACAACTCCGTACACTTGGCATTTGAGTGTGGTCAACGCCGGTACACCTCGGGCGATTGGCGAGTCGGACTCGGCGCAGACGGAATGGTTGCAGGCGACCTTCATCCGCAACGACGACTGGCATCGCTTTGAGATGGATGAAGCCGACTGGTCGTTCTCAACCACCGATGAAAAGGCGTTGAAAAAGCTCGAGCGGGATATCTCATTTGGAATGCTGGACGGTATTCCGCTTGCCGGTGACTTTGATGGCGATGGCGCTGATGAAGTCGCAGTGTACCGCGACGGCTACTGGATGCTGGACATTAATCACAACGGAGCCTGGGATGACCAGGACCTGCTGGCGCGGTTGGGGAAAGAAGGAGACCAGCCAGTCGTCGGCGATTGGGATGGGGATGGCAAAGACGACATCGGAATCTACGGGCCGATGTGGCAAGGCGACCCGGAGGCGATTGCTCGAGATCCAGGTCTCCCCAATCCGGAAAATCTGGCCTACACCAATCCGAAGAATGTTCCGCCATTAGTCGTGGAAAGTGCGGCGGGTGCCCGAACCATGAAGCTGACTGCTTTTGGGCGGCAGCGAACCGACATCGTGGACCACGTCTTTGGAATCGACGAATTCCGCCATCAAGCGGTAACCGGAGATTGGAACGGGAGCGGGACTCGCTCGATTGGCACCTTCGATGGCGGAGCTTGGCGTTTGGATTTGAATGGCGATGGCCGATTCGATCACGCCGATGTGTTTGCCTCTTACGGTGAGGATGGGGATGTTCCGGTCGTCGGCGATTTCGACGGCGACGGCGTCGAGGAAATAGGAATCTACCGGAATGGTGTTTGGGTAATCGACACCAACGGCAATCGCCAGTTGGACGAAGGGGATCGCCGATTTGAGTTTGGCAAAGCAGGAGATTTGCCAGTGGTTGGTGACTGGGACGGAGATGGCAAGGACGATGTCGGGCTGTACCGTTCGCAACGCCCCACCCAATAGACCTGTCGCAGACTCGGTAATCCAGAGGCAGGAATGACAGAGCCACCGTCGCTGAGTCCGCTTCCCGCAGATGCGGAGCTGCGCAATGAGGACTTGCTGGTCCGGCGTGACAACTGGATTGCGGTGAACAAGCCGGCTGGTGTCTTGACACAGGCACCGCCGGGGATCGATAGCGTTGAGTTGAGGGTCTACCGTTGGCGGCAAAGCCAGCTTGACTGTTTTGCCAATGATGCCTGTTATGTCGGAGTCCCCCACCGCCTGGATCGCCCGGTTTCGGGTGTCATGTTACTGGGTCTCTCTCGAAACATGACCCGGAAACTGGCGGAACTATTTCAACGTCGCGAAGTCACAAAGCACTATTGGGCCGTTGTCGAAGGTGAGTTTGCTGGGGACGCGGGAACCTGGTCCGACTTCATGCGGAAGATTCCCGATGAGGCTCGGTCGGAGATTGTTGCCGCAGAGCATCCGGACGCCCAGTTGGCCGTGTTAAACTATCAGGTGTTAGGCCGAGCGGCGGGGCTGACATGGCTCCGCATTGAGTTGGAAACGGGACGAACGCATCAGATCCGTTTGCAATGCTCGGCTCGTGGGTACCCGATTATTGGCGATGAATTATACGGCGCGCGAATGGCCTTCGGGCCTCAAACGCAGGATACGCGCGAGCGCTGGATTGGCTTGCACGCCCGACGGTTGAGTTTCCGGGAGCCTGGTGGACAGGCGGGACAAGTCTGCACCTTGGTGGCACCGCTTTATGTACCTTGGGAAAAGCTCGCTGATGCCTTTCCGAACATGTTGGAGCTCGAGAGTCGTTAATGGAGCACTTGGAAGGTAAACGATTTTTTTGTCTTCGCGGATTCATGAAGTCAGGCACGAACTGGCTGGGTTCGTTGTTGGACAATCACCCCGAAGTCAGTTGTCAGGGCGAGTACCACTGGCAGGAAACAATCGGCCCGCTGCAGTCGCGGAACACCAAGTCGTCGATGCTCATGGACGATGGCTTTCGGCGGCATGCACTTGCGCGGTTTGAGGGAGCAGTCAAGCGTTCATTGCTTTATGGCGTCAAGCCGGGAGCCGTGGTGATTGGCGACAGGACGCCCCATACGCTGGCTCCGGTAATCTTGCGGAACGCTCCCCATATTTCGATTATTCGCGATGGGCGCGACATTGTTGTCAGCCGGGCATTTCACCTCTTTAATAACCCGCAAATCTCACGCCTCTTTCAGCGGAACCGGGATGCGGCAGAGGACCTCGCTCAATTTCATCAAGACCCGTGGTACTTTTCCAAGCATCCGCACCAGTTGCTGCGGCACGAAGAAATCGTCCGCGATACGGCTCGTTGGTGGCGACAGCATTTGGAGCAGGATCGCCGCACGGTGGAGAGTCACCGCCGATTGCCAGTGCGGTTTGTCAAATACGAAGAGCTGCATCTAAGAACAGAGGAGTTGACTGGGGAATTGCTGCGGTTCCTCGACGTCGATCCCCAGCAAGCACCACCGTTGAGCGGCAAGTTGTTGCCTGGATTTGAACAGGAACGCCCCAACGAATTTTTCAGAAAAGGAGCGATCGGGGACTGGCGGAATTACTTTGACGAGCAGGCCAAGGCTTGGTTCATCGAGGAAGCCCGGGAGGAGTTGAAGACTCAGGGTTACGAGCAGGATGACAACTGGTAAGCGGGCGCAGAGGCCAGACACTGCCGGCTTGCCTTGCGACCAATTTGTTTTCTCCGAAGTCGATAGCGCGCCGGAGGCACAACACTCTCCAGTCGGTCGTTACAGCATCGACGGGGCCGGAATGGCTCCAGTTCCAAAGCAAGATGGCACTGGAGGGTGGCCAATTTCAGGCCGAGGTTGGCTTAGATACCCCGGGGTCGTAAGTCCGATTGCCTGTGTGGGGAAGTCGCCTCGCTAGCCCTGCAGTTCCTTGACCTCTTTGAGGATCGCCGCGAGTTCGGCTTCGAGTTTTCTCAGTTCCTCGGGGTCGTCCAGCTGTTTTTTCGCTCCGGCTATCTGCTTCACCAGCAAGTCCTGTTTCTTCCGGAGGACTTCAATCCGTTTCTTGGCCTTCTTATCCATGGCGATTGGCTTTCAATGCGGCAAGTGTGGGAATAGTCAATGAGGCTGGGCAATCCCTTACATCATACCGTTAATGTCTGAATGCTGTGCTCGCAGGAGATTGAGAGGTGGCCCCAGAGGAGAATGTGCCTTTGCTGGAACCTGAAGTGCAAGCTTTGGGGGTTAAAGCTCGAAGTGGAAAGTCTGCAGCATCCAGCGCCAGAGTCTTGAGCCAAGCGAGCGGTAACCGACGTGGATGTAGGCGACTCCCGTGCCTCCGCTGAGCATGACTGGTGATGACTCATTTGGCTGTGGGGAGGTGACGATGGCAGCTACCTGGTAGCAGGGACTGAGTGGTTGCTCTCGCTGGGCAGAGTCGGTTTGGGTCGAGATTTCGCCACCGAACTTGCTTGTAAGCGCAGCCGGAATTGAAACCACAGGCTGCGCAGACAACTCGCCAGTGCGAGCTTGAAACACTTTTCCGGGGGCGGCGTGCATCCAGAGCCGCACAGGTTGTCCCATCAGCACTGGTTCAATCTCATCTTGGCTGACGAGTAACACCGCTTCGAATTCTTGCCCTGACAAGCAAATCGTGCCCAAGGCCGTTTGTGATTCAAGGAAGTGGCCAAGTTGCCCGGAACGCAAGGGTTGGCCTGTCCATTGTTCCGGCTTGGCTGGTGTAAGGGTGGGTGAGGGACGACGATGAGCTGGCAAGAGCGTTCCTGAGGCAGGAGCAACGACGGTCAATTGAGATGCTTCCAACTGTTTGCGGACCAGTTGTCGTTGTGCAGCCAAAGCAGCTGTCTTCACTGCGGGAATTTGGGCAGCCACGGCCTCGTCAGAACTGCTCCAGGTTTGTGCAATTTTGAGTTGTGCCTCGGACGCGGCCAAGTCGCCCTCCAGTCGCGCTAATTCGACCGCAAGTTCGGGAGCGTGCAAGCGGACCAGGGGTTGTCCGGCTTCGACACGTTCGCCGGGCTGGGCCATGACCTCAGCGACCATTCCGGCGGTTTCCACGTAAACCTGACGTGCATTGGCTGGTTGGAGGTAAAACGGACAGCGAACGGAATGCGGTAAAGGAAGCCAGAGCAGGATGCCGCTGAGCGCGAGGCCAATGGCGGCAGTCAGGGCTAATCGGGGGCGATTCATGGCGTTCCATCTCCCGGGAACAGAAAAGTACAGAAAGGCCTGTCGAGCAGGCGCGACGAACAAACCGAGTAAGGCGGCTGCGGCCAAACTCTGGCCAATGATTTTCAGACCCCAAGGATCAAGCAATTGGTAGAGAAACCAGACGACTCCGAAAGTCATCAGCCAGCGGTAGAGTGAGGCAGAAAGGGCATAAGCCCACAAGAATCCACGATGGGTTTGAGATTGCCAAGGATCGGCGAGGAACGGCAAACCAAGCAGCCAATGAGACAGGGAGCGGGATACCAAGCTGGAGGCTCGTTGTCTCAAATTGGGAATCTCCAGCCAATCCGCGAGCAGGTAATATCCGTCGTACTTCATGAGCGGGTTGGCGTTGAACAGTAGCGTGCCCACCGAGCAGACAAACATGACGTTCAGGGCCAATTGGTTGATGAGTCCGGGCTGCGATGCCCACCAGATGATGGTCGCCATCGCAGCCAAGAGCAGCTCGACGTAGATCCCGGCAAAGGAGATTGCCATTCGCTTCCACTTGTCGGTCAAACGCCAGCTGTCGGAAACATTGGCATAAAGGCAGGGCGTAAAGACCAACAGCATCAGCCCCAACTCTGGGCACTGTCCGCCATAACGCCGGCTGGTCAAGGCGTGTCCAAGTTCGTGACAGACTTTGGTTGCACCGAGTACGAGCGCGAGACTGAGCCAATTTCGACCGGCAAAAAATTCGTGCATCCCGGGAAGCCGAGACCAGAACTGCTCGAAATTGGTAAGGATGAGCGTCAGCGCTGTGATCATTAGTAACCCCGCCGCAAGCCGAAACAACGGGCTGAATAACCAGCGGGTCCAAGGCTCCAGGCTGGCGAGCAAAAACTCCGGGTCGATCCCTCGGAACCGAATTGCCAGTGGGTTCGCCAGTTGCTGGCGAAAACGTTGTCGCCAAAGTTTGCGGCCACGTCGAAACAATTGAGCTCCCTGACCACTGCGATCACTGAGAACCAGCCCGCTGCGATGAAGTTGACCGAGCAGTTGCTGCAGATCCTGTTGGCTCAGACGCTGGGGCGCAAACCGTTCGTGGAATTGGGCGATCAACTCCTCGGCCGTGGTCTGACCATTGAGGCCTGAGAGCAGGAAGTACTCTTCATCTTCAAACCGAAAATGCTTGAGCGTGAGGGGGTCGGTGATCAACCAGCAACGGCGGCCTTGATAGACTTGCGCCTGGGAGTTCAAGTCTGGCC
>Ga0164292_10002150_pt1 | contig 16087 bp, 14 predicted proteins | sample GEODES117metaG_FD_111486 | JGI IMG/M metagenome (GOLD analysis project Ga0164292, IMG submission 111486) | Eutrophic lake water microbial communities from Lake Mendota, Wisconsin, USA - GEODES117 metaG | ecosystem: Environmental > Aquatic > Freshwater > Lake | place: USA: Lake Mendota...
ACTGCTGCCTCCCGTAGGAGTCTGGACCGTGTCTCAGTTCCAGTGTGGCTGATCATCCTCTCAGACCAGCTAAAGATCATCGCCTTGGTGAGCCGTTACCTCACCAACTAGCTAATCTTACGCGGGCTCATCTTCAAGTGCCTTGCGGCTTTGACCTCTAGATCCGCAGATCTTGTGGTCTTATGCGGTATTAGCCAGTCTTTCGACTGGTTATCCCCCGCTTGAAGGCAGATTACCCACGTGTTCCTCACCCGTGCGCCACTAGTACTCATATTGCTACTTTCCCCGTTCGACTTGCATGTATTAGGCACGCCGCCAGCGTTTGCTCTGAGCCAGAATCAAACTCTCCAGTTGTAATTCTGTGAATCATGAACAAAAACTTACGTTTTCATTCTATAAATAAAATTGCTTAATTAAAACTCCCGAATTACTTCGGGAAATTGTGTCTGAACTTTCGTTCAGACGGAGCCCAAAAAACTTATTTATCTAGCTATTCAGTTTTCAAAGAACAATTTGCTGCGAGGTCATAACTACTATTTCAACGCTTTGACCCCGTCAACACCTTTTTTTTATTTTTTTTAGTAAAAAAAACTTTCGCTTTTTTTGCCATAAAATAAGGCGTTTGGTGGAGGCAACAGGGATCGAACCTGCGACCTTCTGAATGCAAATCAGATGCTCTCCCAGCTGAGCTATGCCCCCACGTAGCGGAGGGTTTTCCCAGATATGCGGGTCGAGGTCAATATTAAATTGTAGGATGATGAAATTAAAACGCAGGATTGAGGTGAGAGCCTATAAATATAAGATATGATTGGTGATTATGCGGACGCGCGAATCTTAGTTGCCATGAGTCTTTCTAGACAACGACGCTCAAAGGGCAAGTCAAAGCCGATTTTTTCAGCTCCACTTAGAATTGAATAGAAAACTTTCTTCAGAATTTCCACTTCATGATCAGCTTGATCGGAACCCAAGGTGTCTTCGATCGCATCAAGAACACTTTTTAAATCGGGAGTTGTCACTACTTTTGGGATTCTGGCCATATCCAAGCCAGCGGTCTCAGAGGGCTTGAAACCAACCAAACTGTCAGTCAATAGAACTTTGTTTGTATCTCTAAAATTGATTTGGATGAACGGTCGACCGTCCGAGTCGGTTCGATTGAGAACCTCAGTCACGTGTACGGCGTCGAAGTTAAAAACTTTGCCGTCTAAGCTTTGAGCTATTTCAACCCGTCCTTCAATGAAGGCCGCTTTGAGACCCGTTGTACGCTCGACAAAATTCAAGATGTTACTTAATTCTACGTTAGATGAGCGCTGGTTCAAATCTTCCTCCGATTTGTTTTCGACCTGAGTTACCTATCGTCCCAGGCACCAACAGACTTTACGGCGAGCTCCATAAATTAAACTTGTGGCGAGTTCTTATTATGTTGCGTGTCTCAAAGAAGAACAATTGAAGATTTTAGGTTGGCAAGATTGTAGAACTCTTGATCAAAAATTCAGTTCGGACATTGAATTCACGATCAATATCATTTAAGTTTACCGATGAGGTTTATATGATAGTGCAACGATGGGAAGCTCCAATTACACCAACAAAACAGCAAGTCGAACGTTTCTACCTTGCTGAGGGCTTAGAAATTTTTGAAGAGACCCAGCTGCCCTCTCAGGGAATAACCGAACACCGTCACCCATTTTGCGAAGTCAGAACTTTGTTGAAGGGTGAAATGCATTTTAATATTGCAGGCAATCGCTTTATTTTGCGAGCGGGCGACCGAGTGGAAATTCCTGCCAATACAAGACATCAACATACGGCTCAAGGTGAAGAGGCTTGTGTTTGTCTAGTTGGTTATAAGGCTTTTTAAATTTTAACTTTGAAATACAGAACTCCAAAAATTTGAGTGTTTTAAGTCAAATAAATTTTAAAATTCATTGAGATTGAGTCGGCTCTACTTTTGTGATTCCCGCCACTTGTTGAGCTCTAGAATGACTTTTTCGAATCCCCAATTGGCGGGGTGATAGAACTTTGGAGATTGCACACCTTCTGGCCAGTAGTTTTGTTTGATCCAGCCTTTTTCAAAGTCATGGGGCAGTTGATAATCGAATCCATAGTTTAAAGACTTAGCTAAATCTGTTCGAGAGGATCGCAAGCTGAGCGGCACGGGTAGATCCTTTGTCTGATCTAGAAAGGCCATGGCCTCATTCAGCGCTAAATACGATCGGTTGGATTTTGGTGCCGAACTTAAATAAGTGACAGCTTGAGCTAAAATGAGACGAGCCTCGGGCATCCCCACGGCTTCCACACCTTGTAACGTGGAAACAGCAAGAGTAAGAGCTCGTGGGTCGGCATTTCCGATATCTTCAGAGGACAAAACTATTAATCTTCTGCAGATCAGGATCGGATCTTCGCCCCCATTCAGCATTCTGACCAAATAGTAGAGAGCCGCATCGGCATCTGATCCCCTGATACTTTTAATGAATGCAGAAAGTAAATCATAATGCATCTCTGAGTTTTTATCGTAGGCTGCAGATCGGCAGCCTAGAACTTGGCTGAGAGTTTCTAAGGTGAGGGCTGTTGGATGAGATGTCAGGAATTGGGCACATTGTTCGATTGAATTGATCAACTTTCTAGCATCACCGCTTGAAAATTGAATCAGATAATCTTTAATATTTTGAGGAAAAAAAGAGTCTTGAAGTTTTAAATAGGAAAGAGTTCGATTCAGTATTTCATCTAAATCAGCTTCTTTTAAGCCTTCCAGAGTGACCACACGCGATCGACTTAGAAGTGCTCGGCTGAGCTCGTAGGAGGGATTTTCAGTTGTAGCTCCAATCAACACAACATCTCCGCTTTCCATCCCAGGCAAGAGTAAGTCCTGTTGAGTTTTGTTGAGCCTATGAATTTCATCAAAAAAGAGGAGGGTCTTTCGAGAAAATTGAAGTCGACTTTGACGACCGTTATCAATGGCCTCTCGAATTTGCTTCATTGTGACATCAACCGCATTGAGTTGAAGAACTTCATAGCCCAAAGTTTGCGCAAGAATAAGAGCGAGTGTTGTTTTTCCAGAGCCCGGAGGTCCCCAAAAAATAAGATTTTCTATTCTTTTAGTTCGAATGGCCACTTCAAGTGGTGTACCCACTTTGAGCCACTTTTTATGTCCAACAAACTCTTCGATGGTTTTGGGTCTTAATTGTGTGGCAAGAGGGAGTAATTCTATATTCGTAAATGAATCAAATAAATTAGGATTGCTCATGGAGATGGGAGCTATCTTGAGTCAAATCATCAGTCAATTGATTCTGGATTTATTCTTCTGAATTTTTAATCATTCATCAGCAGGAACGCTACCCGCAATGTAAACGATTTCAGTTTCGACTTCTTTAACAAACGGCAACTCGACGCCAGCCCCTTTTTCAGTGTTTTCAGCAGTCGTTCTTGTTACTCCACTTAGCAGAAATCTTCCTTTTACGACGAGCTCGCGTCGTCCCGTTAATTTAGGAGAAGGAGCTGGTAGGCCTCCAAAATCAGCAAAGCATCTTAAGCTTGTTTTGGGAAGACTGTCAGGAGGAATAAAATCACTGGTAAGTCCAAAAAAGTAACTCATAGATTCGAAACCACCACTGGGGCCGATGCTGCCATTATAGGATCCAACAGGAGAGTTTTCGATATTGAACTGTAAGACATATGGAACTAAATTTCCATACTCAATGCCGCCATTCCAAATGATTGAAGTTCTAAAACGGACACGCGGACCGGAGACATCCTCATCTAAACAGGTGTTGGGATTATCTGAATTATTACCCCTGAGATCGCCCGGCTGAACGGTGACCCTTGAGCTGACCTGTAATTTAATTTTTTTTGCAATTTCACTTTCTGATTCGCCGCATGAAACAAGCAAAGCGAGAAACACAAAAAACAAAGAGCTTTTCATTAGCTTAATTTTCACTTGAAACTCCTTCGGCACGGCTCAGTTGACTTTCGCTTATCTGAGAATTATCAAATTCTTTAGCCACTGAAATTATTCTTGGGGTGATGAAAATCATAAGCTCGTTTCGTGCACTTCTATTCTCTCTTGTTCTAAACATTCCTCCAACAATTGGAAGATCTTTTAACCAAGGAACCCCTGTGCTCGCCGTGGATGTATCATTTTGATACACACCACCAATAATCGTTGTTTGTCCATTTTTTACAATCACTCGAGTGTTCGCTTTACGGCTATCAATTGCAGGCGCCCCACCCGAAACTGAACTTGGACTGATTAATGATCTTTCGACATCCACTGCCATAATAATTGAAGCGTCAGCCGTCACTTGCGGAGTCACCTCGAGCTTGAGGTTCACATCTTTGTATTCAGTCGATGACGCCTGAACAACACCTCCGACAGGAGCCGGTGTCGTCACGACTGGCACCTGAGTTCCCTGAGAAATAAGCGCTTTTTCATTACTTAAAGTGACCACTCGAGGAGACGATAAAATTCGAATTTTACCCTCAACTTCACTTAGAGAAAGTGTGGCAGTGAGATCGCCGAGAACATCAAGTGTACCGAGCTGGAGAGAGAGTAATCCATTTCCCCCACCGCTACCTGTTGTAACTCCGAGTGTAGGCCTTAAATTGATTCCGTTTCCAATCCCCACATCGGCACCGCTCGCACCCCAATTGACTCCAATGGTTCGAGTAAATGAGTCTGCGGCTTCAATGATTCGACCTTCAATCAGAACTTGAGGCGGCTGACTATCAAATTTTTTAACAACGTCTGAGATGATGTTTAAATATTCCTCAGTGTCCTGGGCAATCAATTGACTGGATTTATCATTTCCAAAAACTTGGCCTCTATTTGATTTAAACTTTTCTACTCTGCCTGCAAGCTCTGTTGCCTTGACGTAGTTGATATTAAATATTTTAAACTTTAAAGGCTCGCTAGCAGCAGCTGTTAGTTTTCTCTCAGCCGTGGTTCTTTCTTCTCTGGCGAGAGTTTCAACTTTAGCGACTCTCAATAAATTACCAATTCGATTGTACCCTAAACCGTTTGTTCTTAAAATAACTATAAATGCCTGGTCCCAGGGAACTTCACGCATTTTCAGATTTACCATTTGAGTTTCAAGAGATGGATCCGGATCTATTATGATGTTGACCCCCGCTTCGTCTGCAATGAAGCGAAGGGCCTCTTTGACCGGCATTCCTGACGTCTCTATGCTAATTTTTCTTCCATAAAAAGTGGCATTGCTATCGAGAAAATCATTTATTTTTTTACTGTCTAAGACTTGTCTTTCATTCGCATCCACATTGTTTTGGACAACCGAATTAGAAATTTCAGTTGAGCTTTGGTTGAGCTGAGAATTGGATTGAGTGAGTGCTTGTTGAACTGAGGGTCTTGTTGAGAGCTCTTTTTCAGCAACGACGAGCAGCGAGTTTCCTTCAGCTGTGACAAAGGGTTGATTTGCACCGCTTCTTAACTGAATAACAAATCTGGCGGTGGATGACATTTCTGACTGATAAGCATCAACGGACCCAATCACGCCTGCAATATCCTTCATGTTCAGATTTCGCATGAGCTTTTGTGGCAGCTTGGAATTTTGAATTTCAACAACCAGTTGGTTGAGCTGTAAATTGCTTCTTGTTTTAAATGTCACAGGTCGATCAGATTCAATTAATAATGTGCCGCCCGCATCATTGGCTTTATATTGAACTGACTTGATTGTTGCCAATTCAGGTGAAGGTTGCGCGCTGGGCATTTCAGTTGCTAGCACAGTCGGAGTTTCAGCTGGAGTTTCAACTAATACTTCATTTTCAATTTGCGGGGACGGAGCTTCTTCAACTTTCGCCACTTCAGCATCAGTCACTGAAGGCTCATTCATTTCAAACTCTTGGAAATCATCTACTGGTTCTGCTGAGGTATCGTTCTGCGCCACCTCAGCTGGTGGCGCATCATTTGTTGCCTCTTGAAGGAGACTGTCTGTTGAATCTGCTTCTTGGTTTTCATTGCTGCTGACGGCAGTTTGTTCACTTGATCCTGATTCTTGACCTTCGAAATCTGCAAAATCATCTTCTGTTTCAGGCTCAGCAGAGGGCTCTGGTGCAATATCTTCGCTTGCAATCTCGTCTGTGGGAAGTTCATCACTACTTTCATTTTGTGGGAAACCGCTACATGCAGACATTAAGCAAGCTAAAATTAAAGGATACAGGAATGATATTTTACTTGAGCTCATTTCAACTCCCCCTGGATTCTGAACCAGATGCTGTTCTTGGTTTATGAAGCCGCAATGGTTTAATTTCTTTCACTATATTCCCAAATCCGTCATCCAATGTCTCGACCACAATCACTTCACCTTCTCGAATCTCTGCAACGATGCCATTATTCATTCCGACTTGAGTTCGCTTAAAAATCGTAAACAGCTTACCTGCTCCCCTGATGACTGCTCTGGGATTCTTATTATTCCACAGTATAGCAACAACCTGTACTTGACTTAGATCTAGAAGTGTCAGTGGATCCACAAAAACATCAGAATTTTGTTTAGCTGTTCGTGGTGCTCGGTAGGGCTTAAAGGGGTCTCTTTTTCCTGTGGGATCCCATAACAAGCTTTGACCTGTTTGTTGGCTGCTAGACGTTGAGTTCAGATTTTCTGGCTTTCCTTCGTCAATTAATTCAATTGTTTGAGAGTTAGAATCGGCTGGTAACTGAGACTTCGAAACCTTCTCAAGTTCTGTTGCCGGCAGTTGATTTTCAACTCCATCAGAATTTCTATTTCCAGAAGAATCCTGTGCAAATCCTAAATTAAGAGCAATTGTTAAAACCAGCATGACTGCACTCATTGGGTCACTCTCAATCCTGGAAGCTTAGTCAGATCTGGCTTACTTGATAATTTATAGGCAGAAATGACCACTTTAAATGTGAGCTGCCCGCTGTAGAGTTGATTGGAAGCTGAAGTTAAATTGAAAGATTTAACGAGTATGACTCTTTCCGAGGTAGAGACATCATTTATAAATTGACCAATTTCGTTAAAAGTTCCCTGAAGTGTTAGCTCATAGGGGATTTCGTCTAAAATCCCAATGTTTTTCTCTGGTAACGGTTTTCTTGCAAGGGATTTTAATTTTGCTTCTTGAATCAATTCATTGATTTGCTTGTTCACCTCAGACGAAGTCAATTCACTCGGAATCTTTCGACTGAGGACCTCATATTGATCAGTCAGCTTTGCTAGTGTTTCTTGAAGTCGATCCCGTTCGCCTAAAACCTGCTCGGTTTTTACTTTTCGTTCTTCCTCTTGGGTGATTTGATTTCTTAAACCATTAATCGTCATATCTAAACTGCTACCATCATCAAAGAAAGGAGAAACATAAAAAAGTCCGCCGATAACAAGAGCAAAAAAACCCAGCTGCTTTGAAGGAATAAATGCAAGCTTTAGAAGAAAATTCACTTGTTTTTCTCCAGGTAAGCCTTCAATTTAAATTCAGTCGCATTTTGACCCTCAATTTGAATGATGTTTGATTCTTCTAAAAGAACATTTTTAAGAAGAACATTACGAGTTAAGTTTTCTTGAAACAGGTTGATATCCATTTCATTTTGAGAAACACCTACAAGCGACATCACACCCGAGTTAATGTTCAAGTCCTTAATCCACATGCGCTCTTTGATTGTGTTTCGAATCAAGTTGAGGGATTGAATTTCGGCCGTGCGCCCCTGAGTTACCTTTTGTAATGCATCGATTCGGATCTGTACGTTCTGCTCGTCTTCTTTAATTTTTCTGATTTCTGCTACAATATTGGCTTCTTTTTCATTAAAGGCTGCCAGCTCTGCAAGCTGACGATTCAACGATGTGATTTGAGAAATTTTCTGAGGTTTTACTTGGAGGGCATAAACAAACAAACCAATAGGAATAACTAAAAGAACGAAAAGGTTTGTTAAGCCTTTTCGTTTAATTTGCTCTTCGGAATTGTCAGGACTTTCTATATCTGCAGCTCTGGGTCCAGCTAAACTTGGTAGCAGATTAATTTTTATCATTTTTCACCCACCTGGCGTAAACCAAGGCCTAATGAGACAGCAGCGAAAGGTGCTATTTGCTGCAAGTAGCTCATATTTAGCTTTTTACCTGCAGCAATTTTTCTATACGGGTTGAGAGGTTCGAATTTAGTTTCCAGAGTTTTCGACAAACCTTCTATCAATCCAGGAGTCTGACTGCCTCCACCAGAAAAAAAGGCTCGAGAAATTTTTAGTCCTTGATTAGTCACCTTCAAAAAATCAATTGTACTGCGTATTTCATCGATGATTTGATCATTCACTTGGCTGATTGTTTGAGTGACTCCGTCCGGAACTTCTTGGCCCTTGGAAGCACTTAATTTGAGGGACTCGGCCTCTTGATAAGTCAAACCAAAATTTTTTGATAATTCAGAGTTATAGCTGTTTCCACCCACTGGGATGTCTCGACAAAAAGTTAATTCACCGGACTCAATTGTGATAAAGTTAGTCACTTGTGAGCCAATGTTGAGAAGTATGAAAACTTCGTTCGGATCTTTTCCGTAATTGAACTCAAATAAATTGGAGAGAGCAAATCCTGATACATCAACAATAGATGCCGTTAGACCTGCGGTCTCAACCGCTTGCACATACTGCCGTGAAACTTCATTTTGAGCAGCGATAAGCAAAATATCAATAGTTTCTGCCGATGAAATAAAAGGAAGAACATAGTGATTGAGCGTTACGTTATTGATATCAAATGGAATGTGCTGTTCTGCTTCAAATCTGAGTTGCTCGGAAATCAATTTAGCTTCTACTTTTGGAATTGAAATTCGTTTTATAAAGACAGACGTTCCCCACATGCCCACAGCGATGTGCTTTCTTTTGGATTTAAGATCTTTCACAATTTTCGTAACTATTGAGCTTATACGATTCGTATCAACGATCTCACCACCACCCATCGTTCCTGCGGGGATTGGCACCATCATGAAGCTTTGCAAGACCGCACTTGTACGGGTCACATCAAGCTCGCTGATTTTGATACTGGTTGAGCCAATATCGAGTCCTAGTAGTTTTTTAGATCCAAATAACATAGGCATCCATGCCGCAAAGTTAAGTTTTGCAAATGGGAATTCTTCCCAACTCTATTGTTTGTTTTGTCGATCAACGTGTCAAATGGCTAGTCGATTCCGGGAAGGAATAGACTAAAGTATTGCTGGGCCAAGGTCTGGCCATTGAACAAAGCTAAGATTGCTCCCAATGCTAAATAAGGCCCAAAGGGAATTGCAGTTTTCAAACCCTCTTTACTTTTCATTGCGAAAGCAATTCCAACGACGCTTCCGACGACCGCTGAAGTGGTGATTACAAATGGAACTGCCTTCCAACCAACGAGAGCCCCGATCCAAGCTAGAAGCTTAATATCTCCTCCTCCGAGGCCTTCTTTTTTTGTCAGCAAATAGTAAACATAAGCCATGAACCAAAGAAATCCACCGCCTATTAAGACACCAATGATAGCATCAGTAAAACTTCTTTCAGGATTCAGAAGGGCACCAATGAGTCCAAGTGCTAAACCTCCGAGAGTAAATTCGTCTGGAAGTATCATATGATCAAAATCAATAAAGCTGCACACAACTAGCATCCAACAAAAAACAATGGCCTCTAAGGTTGTCCAGGATAAGCCGTAGTAGAAATAACACAGGCCAAAGAGAACTCCTGTGAGGGCTTCTACAATGACGTAACGAAAAGAATAAGGTGACTTGCAACTACGACATTTTCCCCTAAGAATAAACCAGCTCAACAGTGGAATATTGTCGTACCATTTCACAATATGTCCGCAGCTTTTACATTGAGACCTGCCCCAGGCCCAAGGTTGATTCAGAGGAAGTCTATAGATCAGTAAGTTTGCAAAACTACCTAGAATAAGCCCGAAAATTACAAAGCCAATTCCTATTAAATCAAAAGAATTATCCAATATCTTTTTTCCTCCAGACAAGTAGGCATGCCGAGAGAATTAGAAAGATCCAAGAAAGGTAATGAAAATTCATCATTGCAAAACTTTCCGATGGAATTCCTTTTTCGATAAAATAAAAGCTTTTCCAATTGAACTGATCAAATCGAGGAATCAATTTTTGAGCAATTAAAAACCAATCTGGAATCTGGCCGCCATGCGCTCTTTTCAGAAAAAACTGAATGTCTTGCACAGAGTGAGAAAGCAAATACAAACTGAGTCCCACAAGAGAGGCCAGAACAGGTCTTAGAACAAGGCCCATAAAGAATGCCAGACTCATGAGCAGCACAACTTTCAAAAAGATTTGCTCCAGAACAAATAGGTAGTTTAAATTTGAAAATTGCTCGAATGAAAGCAGCAACAAAACAAGGCCCAGCAAAAGAGTTGTTAAAAAAATAAAGATCAAGAGTCCTGTCCACTTTCCTAAAAGAAAAATGGTACGAGAAAGTGGGCGAGTCAGAATAATTTGACAGGTTCTAAGCTCAATTTCTTTGTGAATTAAAACTGAGCCTGAAAAAAGAGCAAGCCCTATCAAAACGAGCTCGATTCCCATAGTTCCAATATTAAATAGAATCCGAGTTTGTTCATAAAAAGAAAGTGAACCTAGCAGGTAACTGAGAGCCACAAGTAAAAAGGCCATCACAAGTCCTACAACAAAAAACTTTTCACGAATCAGCTCTTGAAATGTTGTAACAGCTAAAGTCCAGACCTTTTTCATGTTTGAAACTCGGCTTTTCTTGCGGCAAAGGCCTGCTCAAGGGTTTGGTATTGATTCTGAAAGTTTTTTCGCTCGCCCGAATAAAGTATTCTTCCGTGATGGATGATAACAAGATTTTCGCAGAGCTCCTCGACATCTTCGAGCAGGTGAGAAGAGAAAAACAAAGTCTTTCCTTGTTTTTTTAATTCCTTTAAAATATTTTTCACAAGCAGTCTTCCATCAGGATCTAAACCTGACATGGGTTCATCAAGTATCAACAGATCAGGGCTGTGAATCAAAGCTTGTGCAAGACCTGCACGCTGAAGCATGCCTTTTGAAAATTTGCGCATCACTTTGTCTTTGTTTTCAAAAAGTCCGACAAGTTTTAAAACTTCTTCAGCTTTTGAAGCAAAATTGAGCTGACTTGAAAAAGTCAGATTCCAGTGAAATTTTAAAAAATCCCAAACAGTTAGAAATTCGTACAAGTAAGGTCTTTCGGGAAGATATCCAATGCGGGTTCGTGTGGAGACCTGAAGTTTTTCTCCAAAAAAAAGAATATCTCCTGAGTCTTTATTTAAAAACTCGAGAATACATTTAAGGCTGGTGGTTTTTCCTGCTCCGTTATTACCAACGAACCCACAGGCCTGGCCAGCAGGAACTTGGAAACTGACATCAAATAGAATTTGGTTTTTTCCCACAAATTGAGCAGGCATCCACTTAACTAATTTGTCGACTGAAATCGCATTCATATTTGTACTGTTGGTTCAAGGGGTTGAGTTTTAAACTGACCCTTTTTCGCCATTTCAAGCGCTAGCAAAAAAGCCTCAGCCGTATCACTCTCAGTTAAACATGGAATATTGAGATCTGTACAGGCTCGCCTAATATCAAAACTAGCTTCTATGGCCGTTCGTCCAGTTGTTGTATTGATCACAAAAGCCACATGTCCTTGACGTATTCGATCCACGCAATGTGGCCGACCCTCGTGAACTTTTTTAAGAGTGGTGCATTCAAGACCATTCAAATTAAAAAATTCAGCAGTTCCCGATGTGGCTGATAATAAATAACCCATTTTGATCAGCTGCTTTGCTACTGGCAACATCAGAACTTTATCTTTTTCTCGGAGTGAAATAAAAACTTCACCCTCTAAGGGGAGTTTATAAGAACTTGTAATAAAAGCTTTCATCAAGGCCTCGGAATAATGAGAGCCCCTGCCCATGGTTTCGCCCGTTGACTTCATTTCGGGTCCTAAAATAGAATCGGCTTCCGGAAATTTTTTAAATGGGAAAGCCACACCCTTGACGGAAACTGTTTTTGTTTTTTTCCAATCAAATCTTTTTAAATCTAAGTCTTGCGCAGATTTACCAAGACAGGCCGCTACACCCAAATCAATCAGTGGAATGCCTGTGGCTTTTGCAACAAAAGGAAGAGAGCGACTACTTCGAGGATTTGCCTCTAGAACATAAACAGTATCATTTTTAATCGCCAATTGAAGATTAAGATGACCAATGACTTCCAACTTGTGTGCCAGACTTCGACTGAGCTCTTCCACTTGCAAGCAGGTTTCGTCTTTAAGGCGTTGGGGAGGTAAAACTCCCATACTGTCGCCCGAATGAACGCCTGCGGCTTCAATGTGCTCGACGATTCCACCGATCACTGTCCAATCAATGCCCCGAACCAAATCCACATCCACTTCAAGTGCACCGATAAGAAACTGATCCATCAAACAAGGCTTATCTGGTGAAATAAACTCTGCGTGACGTTCGAAGTAAGATTCGAGCTCTTCCAAGGTTTCAACAACTTCCATCCTTCGGCCACCTAGCACATAGCTAGGCCTTAGAATCATGGGGTAACCAATGGAAGCTTCAATTTCTTGAGCAACTCTGTAGCTGCCTGCCATTCCTGCTCGTGGAACTTGCAAACCTAGCTCTAAACAAATTTTTGAGAAGTGTCCTCGGTCTTCAGCCCGATCGATGGCCAAGAGCGAACTTCCCATAAGAGGAAGTCCACTGTCGACAAGTTCATGAGCCATGTTGAGTGGTGTCTGACCACCCAATTGAGCCACAAAAGAATTGGGTTTAAATGCATGCTTAATTTCTAAAAGAGACTCTGTGGTCAAAGGTTCAAAGAGCAAGTCATCAGCTGTGTCATAATCTGTTGATACAGTTTCAGGATTTGAGTTCACCATAATTGTGCGATAGCCCCAGCGCTTAAAAGCTTTAACCCCTCGCACACAACTATAATCAAATTCAATACCTTGACCTATTCGATTGGGTCCGCTTCCAACAACCATGACTGATTGAGCCTTTTCCCGGGAAAGTTCTTGGGATGAGTGATAGGTGGAGTAGAAGTAAGGTGTCGAAGATTCGAACTCGGCCGCACAAGTGTCAACCTGCAAATAGGAGGGGTGCAGACCTGTTTGCCATCTTTCAGAACGAATTTGAGATTCTGATTTTTTCAAAATTTTACCAATTCGAGCATCAGAGAATCCAAACTTTTTTGCCTTCTTCAAAGAAGTGGTTGAATTCTTTTTGTACTCAGCTGGCAACGATTTTTCAAAATCAACGAGGGTTTGAATTTGCTCTAGAAACCAGGGTGTAATTTGAGTCCAATTATATAAATTTTGTAAGCTATGACCATGTCTAAAAGCTTGGACAAGGTGCCACACCCTTTTCGAATTTGGATAACTGACTCGATCCACTTGAAAATGGACTTCAGGAATTCCCTCTCGATCGTATTCTAAGGCAAGTAATGCTTTCATAAAGGACTCTTGAAAAGTGCGACCAATGGCCATGACTTCACCCACACTCTTCATTTGAGTCGAAAGTAAATCCTTAGAGCCAGAAAATTTTTCGAAAGCAAATCGAGGAATTTTAGTCACAACATAATCTAAAGCAGGCTCAAAACATGAGGGTGTGGATTTTGTTATATCATTTTGAATTTCATCTAACCTGTATCCAATCGCCAGCAGTGCAGCAATTTTTGCAATGGGAAATCCAGTGGCTTTGCTAGCCAGCGCAGATGATCGACTCACTCTGGGATTCATTTCAATGACGACTCGCTGACCGGTTTCAGGGTGAGTGGCAAACTGCACATTGGCACCACCCGTTTCAAGTCCAACTTGATTGATAATTTTTTTTGCTTCATCTCGCATAGCTTGATATTCAACGTCAGACAAAGTTTGTTGAGGTGCCACTGTAATACTATCACCCGTGTGAACACCGCACGGATCCATGTTTTCAATCGAACAAATGACAACAAATGTGCCAGCGGAATCTCGCATCACCTCGAGCTCGAACTCTTTCCAACCTAAAATGCTTTCTTCGACCAAGACCTCGGAAGTGGGACTTTCCCTAAGGGCTTGAGTCAACATTTGATGATACTCGTCTGGGGAGTAGGCAATACCTCCACCCCCGCCACCTAAAGTGTAATTAGGCCGCAAGATCAGCGGAAAGCCTAAATTCGTTCCGACCCCCACACCTTGCTCAAAAGTTCGGACCAATTCACTTTTAGGATAACCGGCCCCAACTTGATCTAAGATATTTCGAAATAATTCACGATCTTCGGCGGACCTGATAACATGAGGCGTAGCACCCAGCATTTCCACATTCCACTTTTCTAGTATTTTTTCCTCATGGAGTTTGAGAGCTAAATTGAGGGCTGTTTGACCACCTAAAGTTGGGATGATGGCTTGAGGACGCTCTTTTTCTAAAATCATATCTAGAGCTGCAACTGTTAAGGGCTCTATGTAAACTCGAGTTGCAATATCAGGATCGGTCATGATGGTTGCTGGATTGGAATTAACTAAGATAACTTCAAGACCTTCTTTCATCAGAGCTTTACAAGCTTGAGTGCCAGAGTAATCAAATTCACAGGCCTGACCAATGACGATGGGACCACTACCGATGATCAAAACTCGCTTCAGATCCTGGCGTCTTGGCATTATAAACCTACTTTACTTGTATCTGAATAAATCAGTTCAGGTTTTACATGTCGGTATTGTTCAAACTTGTATCTCATTTTGATCAGTCTTAACAAAAATTCCTCGGGATCCAGATCAGGATTCTTTCGATGTTTTTTGACTTCATTTAAAATAAATTTTTTTACAGAAGCTGGATGAAAACAAAATCCCCTTGAAAAAACGTAAGTGTCGCCCGCCGGAATCAGACGAGCTTCAAAAAACTCATCCGTATCAAAACCAAATATTTGTCTGGATTTTCTTACGATCAGTTTTTGGTTTTTGAGAAGATCATGAATGTGAACATCTTCGTCTTTTAATTTTAAAAATTGAAAAAGTGAGTGCCTATGGTTTCTCATTAACAAAAGATTATTTTTTTCTTCTTGAGAAAAGCGCAGCTCTCGGGAGTTCTCGCAAACTTCTAGAGGCGTTTGACCAAAACCATCCAGTTCTCGAGAGAAAAAATACCAATCGTAAAATTGAGACATTCTTTGATCGAAGAGCTCGGGGTTTTCTTCATTCGGCACTGTGCTTTCAAAAAAAGTTTTCTTTGATTTTGAAAGCTCATCTTTAAATCCAGGTCCGGCAAAGACAGCGAGAATTTTTTCCATTAGAATTTCAAATTCGTTCATTTGGGCTTCCTTGATATGAGATTGATAAAAAATTGAAAGAGTCCTTGAGAGTCGTGGGGGCCTGGACAGGATTCTGGATGATACTGGATTCCTAGAACCTTTTTTTGTTCGCTGTAAAAACCAGCCACAGTCTGATCGTTTAAATTTCTTTGAGTCACGAGGATATCTTTTGGAAGTGTGTCTTCTTGAACTGCGTAACCATGATTTTGGCTAGTCATATAAACTTGATTTAAAAGTGAATCCCGAATGGGATGATTACTTCCCCGATGGCCGAACTTCATTTTATAAGTTTTTGCGCCTAAAGCGAGTGCTAAAATCTGGTGCCCCATGCAGATTCCAAAGATAGGAAGCTTTCCAATGAGTGATTGTACAGTCTGAGTGGCCACCTTCACTTCACTCGGATCACCGGGTCCATTGGTTAACAAAAGTCCATCAGGCAGAGATTCTAAGATTTGCTCATGGCTTGTACGGCTGGGGAATATATGAACTTCTGAGCAAGTTTTTCGAACAAGTCGTAAAATGTTTTCTTTTGTGCCGAAATCAAGAACAGCCATTCGCGGGCCCTTTAAATCTTCGCCTTTTTGAATTTCAATTTCTTTTCTTGAGGCCTCATAAACCCAATCAGGATCGTGGCAGATTGCAGATTTAAATAAGCTTTGAGCTTTTTGTTTGGCTTCACTTTCGTCAATGGCCTGAACCAATGCACCCATGGGAGTGCCTTGAGATCTTAGCCTAAGAACCAATCGGCGAGTGTCAACATCAGCTAAAATGGGAACGTTCAAATCCTGTAATCTTTTTTGCCAAGAGTCATTGGATTTTGATTTTTGCATTTGCACGCAGATGAAGCCCTCAATCCAAACTTTAC
>Ga0164292_10002151_pt1 | contig 16084 bp, 18 predicted proteins | sample GEODES117metaG_FD_111486 | JGI IMG/M metagenome (GOLD analysis project Ga0164292, IMG submission 111486) | Eutrophic lake water microbial communities from Lake Mendota, Wisconsin, USA - GEODES117 metaG | ecosystem: Environmental > Aquatic > Freshwater > Lake | place: USA: Lake Mendota...
CTCGTAGGCCGCCTCCATGATCGACTGCACCTGCTCCAGGTTGTTCACGTTGAAGGCAGGGATGCCATAGCCGTTCTCAGCGGCATGGTCGAGCAGCAGCCGGAGGGGAACGAGCGCCATGGGAACCTCGCGAGGGCAGGATTTGGGATGGGCGCGAGTCTAGGGGATCTGCCTGCGGCCATTCCGCTGCTGCACGCACCCCGGCGCGCCCCCTTGCGTGCTGTTCCGATCAGCCTCTGGGCCACGAAAAGCCCAACCTCCGCCCCGGCTTGAAGGCGGGACGGAGGTGGGGCAGAAGCAACGTTGAGGCTGACTCCCGGAGGAGTGCCTCGGCGATCAGTCGATCAGGTGCTGCTTGCGCAGAGACTGAACGGTGTACCCGTTCTGTTTGGCGGCGCGACGGGCCTCGGCGGCCTGGCGGGCCATCTGCCTGGCAGTGGTGATGGACATGGAAGTGCCTCCGTGAAGATCCCGGTTGAGGTCGGGGGTGGATGGCGCGTTGCTTCGGGGAACGGGCGAACCCGGGCGATCCCTACTTCCGCCCCGGGGGCTCCCCGGGGTCAACGTGCCTAAACCGTAGCGATTGCTACGGAATGGTGGGGTTCGCCGTGATACGGGATAGCCGGTCTGCTGCAAGCCTGGCTGTTCAGCCGTGAGTCTGGCTGTTCAGCCGTGAGCCCAGCTGTTCAGCCGCGGACCTGGTCGCAGCAGCGTTGGCTCAGCACCGCCTCGCCCAGTCCGGGCACCATGGGCCGCCCCTCGCGTGCCGCAGACGCCCACCAGCCATGCAGTCGCTCGACCGGGGCGATGCGGCCATCGGCCCAGGTGCGGGCAAAGGCCAGGCGGGGGTCGGGTTGCACGGCTCGCAGCGGCTCGCCGCCCTGGGAGAGCCACAGGCCGAATCCGTGCACGTAGTCGGCCTGGTTATCGGAGCCCAGAACGGCGGTGCCATCGCGGCCGTACAGCTCCACCCAGCAGCCGCGTCCGCGTCGGGTCACCGAGGCCAGGTTCACTTGGGCCGGTAGCCAGGAGCCCTGCGCCTGCTGCAGTTGCAGCTGCACCAGGGCAATGTCTTCGGCATCCACGGCTGCCGTGTTGCCGGAGCCGTCGGCCAGCGGTCGCTCGCTGATCGCGGTGCTCAGCAGACCTGTCACGCCCCTGCTGGGGCCCACCAGCCAGTGGAGCATGTCGAAGGCATGGGTGCCCAGCGCCCCCAGCACGCCACCACCGGCGCTGGCCTGGGAGTACCAGCTCCAGGGGCGGCTGGCATCGGCGCGGCTGCCCATCAGCCAGTCGAGCTTCACCAGCACCAGCTCCCCCAGCGCGCCGCTCTGGATCACCTCGTGGAGCTGCTGGAACAGGGGCACGGCCCGGTATTCGAAATCCACCGCCACGCAGCAGCCCTGCTGGATCGCCAGCCGCTGCAGCTCCTCGATCTGCACGGCGCTGAGGGCCACCGGCTTTTCGAGCATCAGGTGCTTGCCGGCCAGCAGAGCCTGGCGAGCGAGCTCAAAGCGTGGCCCGGGTGGGGTGGCGATCACCACCGCCTCCACGGATGGATCGGCCAGCAGCGCCTCGAAAGCGCTGTGGCCGGGCAGCTCGGCGGCATGGCAGGCCTTCTCCAGGCGTTCGGGCCGTGGGTGCCACAGCGCCACCGGCGTGGTGTGAGGGCAGGCGCGCAGGGCCGGCAGGTGCACCGTTTCGCCGAATCCCAGGCCGGCAACAGCGACGCGCAGGGGCTGGCGGAGGGTGGACATGGCTGAAGAGGGGCTGGCTCGGCTCAGGCAGCCTGCAACAGCGCGGCCCCGGCGGCACAGCTCTCTTCAATGACGGCGTCGATCAGCGCATCGCTGCCCGCCGACTGCCACTCGCTGCCGAAGCGGGGAATGCCGTTCACCGAGGTGTCGCGGTAGAGGCCCTGGCCGCAGTCGATCTCCATCACATAGAGATCGCTGGCACGGGGTTTGTCCCCATCCCCGGCGGCCGGCTGAAACCGGCTGAGCACGCTGAGGTTGCCGCCCCGACTCACGCGCAGGCTGCCGCCATCCCACCACTGCTGCCCGGCCTCGCTGGCCGGCACCTCGTGCCAGTCGACAGGACCGGCAAGGGCTGCTGGCAGGGGAGCCGCCGGCGGCACACCGAGCAGCCAGCCAAGGCCGACACTGAGCACCAGCAGTCCGGCCGCCAGGAACCGACTCATGCTGCGGTGACGGATTCGCGGCAGCCGTGCATGCGCAACAGGCTGGCCAGGGTGCCCTTGAGCTTGGTGCGATCCACGATCGCGTCCACGAAACCGTGATCGCGCAGATATTCAGCCGTCTGGAAACCTTCGGGGAGCTTCTCGCGCAGGGTCTGCTCGATCACCCGGCGGCCGGCGAAGCCGATCAGCGCCTTGGGCTCGGCCAGGATCAGATCGCCGAGCATGGCGAAGCTGGCGGTCACGCCGCCCGTGGTGGGGTGGGTGAGCAGGGGGATGTAGAGCAGTTCGGCCTGGCGATGGCGCTCCAGGGCACCCGAGATCTTGGCCATCTGCATCAGGCTCAGCATCCCTTCCTGCATGCGCGCACCACCGGAGGCGCACACGATCAGCACCGGGTAGCGGCGGGCGGTGGCGATTTCAATCAGGCGGGTGAGCTTCTCGCCCACCACAGAGCCCATCGATCCGCCCATGAAGCGAAAGTCCATCACCCCGAGGGCTAGGGGCAGGCCGCTGCTGGTGCAGAGGCCGGTGATCACCGCATCGCGCAGGCCGGTGCTCTGCTGGCTGTCGCGGATGCGGTCGGCGTAGCTGCGCCGGTCTTTGAAGGCCAGCGGATCGGTGGGGGCCAGCTCGCTGTCGAGGGCCTCAAAGCTTCCTGGATCGGCGATCAGGCGGATCCGCTCATCGCTGTCGATGCGGTGGTGGTAACCGCACCCCTTGCAGACGCTGGCGTTGGCGATCAGATCCTTGCGATAGACCACCAGGCCGCAGTCGGGGCACTTGCTCCAGAGGCCATCACTCTCATCCAGCTCCTGGGTGGCCCGCACCACCGGGGCGGTCTTGCGGCGATCGGCAAACCAGTCGAACAGCGACATCGCCAAACCGGTTGTTGTTTGGCTCCATTTAAGACCCCGAACCCTGGTGGGGCCCGCACCTCAGCCGGGCGGCAGCACCAGGGCCAGCCATGGCTCCGGCCCCGTGCACCAGACCACCAGGCCGGCGAGCGCCAGGAAGGGGCCGAAGGCAAAGGGCTGGTGACGTCCCAGCCGTCCGCTCAGCCGACCGACGACGCCCACCACAGCACCGCTGAACACCGCCAGCAGCACCATCGCGCCCAGTCCGGCCAGCCCAAGCCAGGCTCCGAGCAGGGCGGCGAGTTTGGCGTCGCCGAGGCCCAGGGCGGGCCGGCCCACCAGTCGCTCGGCCAGGGCGCTGGTGGCCTCGAACCCCAGCAGTCCCACGGCTGCGGCCAGCAGGTGATGGAACAGCACCTCCCTGCCGATGGCGGGGCCCTGTTCGAAACCGATCAGGGCGCACACCAGCAGCCCCAGCAGCAGTCCCCAGCGGCAGAGGGGCTCTGGCAGCCACAGCCGGTCGAGATCGATCAGCACCAGCGGCAGCAGCCAGCTGGCCAGCAGCCAACCGGCCGGGATCACGAGCAGGGTGGCTGGATCGGGTCCCAGGCCTGCGGGGCGGGCCATCAGCATCGCCACCCACAGTGCGGCACTGCCCAGTTCCACCAGGGGGTAGCGGCGGGCGATCGGGCTGCTGCAGTCGCGGCAGCGCCCTCTGAGCCACAGCCAGGCCAGCACCGGCACGTTGTCGAACCAGCGCACCGGACTGCCGCAATGGGTGCAGTGACTACCGGGCTGGATCAGCGATTCCTCCCGCGGCAGGCGCCAGGCCACCACGTTGACGAAGCTGCCGATGCAGGCACCGAGCAGGGCCGCTGCGGGGCTGAGAACCGCTGGGGAAAGGCTCATTCCAGGCGTGGCATGCGCAGACGGGACGATCGCTGCTTGCTGGCACGGCTGCGCAGCAGCTCGAGCGGCACAAACTGCTCGTCGGGGAGTAGCACCGGCCGCTCAAACACCACCCGGCCGCCCGCCTGCTGCAGCACGACCCCGCAGGGCTCTGGCCCGGCAGGACAGTCGTGCTGATAGTGGAACAGCACGCTCCTGGCCTGCCGCAACACCACCTGACTGTTGATGCGATCGAGGCGCAGGGCCGGGGGCGCCGATGCCGACCCTCCCTGAATCAGGAATGAGGGCTGGACGGCTGACTGCACAGGGGGCTGCTCAGGGCGCCGGGTCGCCCTTGGAACACCTGGGGCCTGGTAGGCGAAGGAGATGGCTTCACCCGCGCTCGTTCATGCCCCAGGGTAGGTGCCGTGGCTGTTGTCAGCCGAGCTTTTTCTTCTCCTCGATCATGCGGTGAATGATCGGGGTGAGGATCAGCTCCATGGCGAAACCCATCTTGCCGCCGTTCACCACGATCGAGGTGGGGCTGGACATGAAGGAGTCGTGGATCATGTCGAGCAGGTAGGGGAAGTCGATCCCCCACTTCTCGCGGGCCCCCTTGCGGAAGTGAATGATCACGAACGATTCATCCGGGGTGGGGATGTCGCGGATCATGAAGGGGTTGGAGGTGTCCACGGTGGGGACACGCTGGAAGTTGATGTCGGTCTGGCTGAACTGCGGGCAGATGTGATTGATATAATCCGGCATGCGGCGAAGGATCGTGTCCACCGTGGCCTCCGCCGAGTAGCCCCGCTCCTTGTTGTCACGGGCGATCTTCTGGATCCATTCCAGGTTCACGATCGGCACCACGCCCACGAGCAGGTCAGCCAGGCCGGCCACGTCGTAGCCCTCACCCTTCACGCCGCCGTGCAGGCCCTCGTAGAAGAGCAGGTCGGTGCCGGCCTCGATCGGCTCCCAGGGGGTGAACTGGCCGGGCTCCAGGTTGGTGCCGAGGCGGGCGTTGTGCTCAGCCGCCTCTTCCACCGAGTGGAGGTAGTAGCGCTTCTCGCCGGTGCCGGTCTCGCCGTAGCTCTTGAACAGCTGCTCGAGCTTGTCGAAGAGGTTGGCCTCCGGGCCGAAGTGGGAGAAGTTTTCGCCTTTGGCCATGGCAGCGGCCATGGCCTCCTTCATCGGGCCGCGCTCGTAGCGGTGGTAGCTGTCGCCCTCCACAACGGCAGGCCGGATGCCTTCGCGCTTGAAGATGTGCTCGAAGGCACGCTTCACAGTGCTGGTTCCGGCGCCGGAGGAACCGGTGACGGACACGACCGGGTGACGCTTCGACATCGGCGCAGGGACAAAAACCGGTGCTGAGTTTGGCAGGTCGCCGGCGACCTGATCACCCCCTAGTTGTCCAGAGCTGCCAGCAGTTGCTCGCCCATGGCCTGGCAGCCCAGCTGGGTGCAGCCTTCGGCCATCAGATCGCCCGTGCGGAATCCGGCTGCGAGCACCCGATCCACAGCGGTCTCCAGCGCGGCGGCGGCTGCCTCCTGCTTCAGGGCGATGCGCAGCAGCATGGCGGCACTGAGCACCATCGCCATCGGGTTGGCCTTGTCCTGGCCGGCGATGTCGGGGGCAGACCCGTGGATGGGTTCAAACAGGCCCGGGCCGCTCTCGCCCAGGGATGCCGAGGGCAGCATGCCGATCGAGCCGCTCAGCATCGCCGCTTCATCGCTGAGGATGTCGCCGAACAGGTTGCTGGTGAGCAGCACGTCGAACTGGCGCGGGTTGCGCACCAGCTGCATGGCGGCGTTGTCGACGTACATGTGGCTGAGCTGCACTCCTGGGTAGCTGGCCGTGTGCAGCGCCTCCACCCGGTCGCGCCAGAGCTGGCTCACATCCAGCACATTGGCCTTGTCGACACTGCAGAGCTGGCCGCGCCGCTGCTGGGCCAGCTCGAAGCCCACCCTGGCGATGCGGTCGATCTCATGGTCGCTGTAGGCCATGGTGTTGAAGGCGCGCACGCCGCCATCGGCCTCCACCCGGCCCTTGGGGGTGCCGAAGTACACCCCGCCGGTGAGTTCGCGCACCACCAGCAGATCCACCCCCTCGATCACCTCGCGCTTGAGGGTGGAGGCGTCGACCAGGGCGGGAATGATCTTGACCGGCCGCAGGTTGGCGAACAGGCCCAGGCCGGCGCGCAGGGCCAGCAGGCCGCTCTCGGGTCGCTGGGCGCGGGGCAGGCGGTCGTACTGGGGCGAGCCGATCGCCGCGAGCAGCACCGCATCGCTGGCGCGACAGGCCTCCAGGGTGCTGGCGGGCAGGGGTTCGCCGGTGGCGTCGATGGCGGCGCCGCCCATCGGCTGCTCGTTGTAGGTCAGCTCGAAGCCATGGCGGCGGCTCACCGCATCGAGCAGCTGGCGGGCCACCGCCGTGATCTCCGGGCCGATGCCGTCACCGGCGAGCAGGGTGATCCGATAGCTGGACGTCATCGCGCGGTTGGGCGGGGCAGCACGGCGGGCTGCGGCATCGATCGCGAGGCTACGGGGTGGTGCGTTTCTCCAGCTGGCGCAGAGCCCGCGCCAGCTCCGGCAGCTTGTTGAAGACGGCGGAGCAGCGCAGCCACAGGCGGTTGGGGATGGCCGGGTAGCCGCTCACCACCTCGCCGGCGGCCACCTCGCCGTGCACGCCCGACTTGGAGCTGGCGATGGAGCGATCGCCCATCACCGCCTTGTTGGCCAGCCCCACCTGGCCGGCCAGGATCACGCCATGGCCCAGTCGGGCCCCGCCGGCGATACCCACCTGGGCTGCCAGGGCACAGCCCCGGCCGGTGGTCACGCCGTGGCCGATGTGCACGAGGTTGTCGATCTTGGTGCCGGCGCCGATGCGCGTCTCGCCCACCGAGGGACGATCGATGGTGCTGCCGCAGCCCACCTCCACGCCGTCTTCCAGCACCACCTGGCCGGTCTGGGGCATCTTGCGCCAGCCGCTGGCGGTGGGCACGAAACCGAAGCCTTCGCTGCCGATCACGGCATTGGCGTGCACCACACAGCCGCGGCCGAGGCGACTGCCGGGTTGCAGCACAGCTCCGGCATGCAGTTCGCAGCCCTCGCCCAGCTCCACATCGGGGTAGAGCACCACGTGGGGGTGGAGCACGCAGCCGGCACCGATGCGGCAGCCGGCGCCCACCACCACCTGGGCGCCGAGGTGGCAGCTGGGATCCACTGCGGCGGAGGGATCCACCACGGCGCTGGGGTGAAGGCCGGGCGGCAGCGTTGGCCGCGGAAACAGGGCCTCAAGCGCTTCAGCAAAGCCCAGCCGCGGATCGGCCAGGGCTACCCAGGCCAGGCCCCGTGCGCTGGCCTGGGCCCGCAGGGCCTCGGCATCCTCACCGCGGGCGGGGATCAGCACGGCACTGGCGCCGGTGTTGGCGAGTGCTGCTGCCAGGGCATTGCCTGGCTCCAGAAAACTGAGCTGGCCACTGGCGGCCCGATCAAGAGCCTCCGCTCCACTCAGCTCAGGATCTCCGGCCAGGTCGTGGGGCGTCTCAGCCGTGAACTGGCCCAGCTGACTGAGCAGGTGGCTGAAGCGCATGGGCCCTGTCTGGCTGGCCGGATCGTAAGGGCAGCATCTGCGGAGGAACAGCGCAGAGCTGGGCTGCCGGCGGCCTGGCGTCAGGCGGGGATCAGGGCCAGCTCGTCGCGGTGCACCACCTCCACCCCCTCGCGGCCGATCAGACAGCGCAGCTCCTCGCTGCCGTAGGCGCTGATGCCGCGGCCCAGCTCCCTGCCCTCGCCATTCACGAGGCGCACGGCCTCACGGGCGCCGAAGTCGCCTTCCACCGCCACCACGCCCACGGCCAGCAGCGAGGCACCGCGCTCGCAGAGGGCCCGTTCAGCGCCGCCATCCACCCGCACACTGCCCTTCGGCAGCAGGGCATGGGCAAGCCAGCCCTTGCGATCGCTGAGTGGCTGGGGCGATGGCTGAAACACCGTGCCCACCCGCTCGCCGGCCAGCAGCGCATCCAGCACGGCCGGATCGCGGCCATCGGCCAGGTGCACGCGGATGCCGCTGGAGGTGGCGATCCGGGCAGCCGCCAGCTTGGTGGTCATGCCGCCGGTGCCCCACTGGCCACCGCCGCTGGCCACGGCACTGAGGCGCTCCAGCTCGCCCAGATCACGCACCTCCTCGATCGGCCTGGCTTCCGCGTTGGTGCGCGGATCGCCGGAGTAGAGCCGGTCCACGTCGGTGAGCAGGATCAGCTCGTCGGCCCCCACGGCAGCGGCTACCAGGGCGGAGAGGGTGTCGTTGTCGCCGAAGCGCAGCTCGTCGGTGGCCAGGGTGTCATTCTCGTTGACAACCGGCACCACACCCCAGGCCAGCAGCTGCTCAAGGGTGCGGCAGGCGTTCTGGTAGCGGCGGCGGGAGGCCAGATCGCCGCGGGTGAGCAGCACCTGGGCCACCGCCAGACCGCGCACCGCGAATGCGTCCTGGTAGAGCGCCATCAGCCGGCCCTGGCCCACCGCGGCGGCGGCCTGCAGGGCCACCACCTCGCTGGGGCGCTGGGCCATCTCCAGCACCGAGCAGCCCAGGCCCACCGCTCCACTGGTGACCAGGGCGATGGCATCGCCGCGGCGGCGGGCCCGGTTGAGGCTGGCGGCCAGATCGGCGATCACGGCTGCTGTGGGCCGCTCCGCGCTACCCCGCAGCAGGCTGGTGCCCACCTTCACCACACGGCGGCGGGCCTGGCTCGAGGCCACGTTCGGCAGGGCAGTCATCAACTCAGGCCCGCCCCCACCCAGCTGGCCAACCGCAGCTCCAGCTTCTGCAGCCGGTCCCGTTGGCAGGGCCTGCCCTGGGGATCAATCGGCTTCACCAGCACCGTGAACAGTCCCAGGCGGTTGCCGGCGATCACGTCGGTGAAGAGCCGATCACCGATCAGGGCCACCTGTTGGGGCGGCATCGCCAGCTGGCTGAGCACCTTGCGCAGGGCGCTGCGACGCGGCTTGCCGGCGGAGGTGGTGAACGGCAGCTGGAGCTGCGCGGCCACCCGGCCGATGCGCTGGCGGGAGGGGTTGTTGCTGAGCAGATGAATCGGCAGCTGCTGTTTGGCCACCTCCAGCCAGCGCAGAGCGCTGTCCGGCAGCTCGGCCTGGCGGCGGGGCAGCAGGGTGCGGTCCACATCCAGCACCAGGGCGCCGATTCCCTGGTCGAGCAGATCCTGCAGCGGCAGTTCCGCCAGGGTGCGGTCCAGCAACCAGTTGGGCCTCAGCAGCTCCCGCAGCATCAGTCGATCGCCTCCCGTTCGTCGAGTTCAGCCTCGATGCGCGGCTGTACCCGCTCAAACTCCTCCCCTTCCACCAGCCTGGCCTCGGAGCCCTCCATGCGGGCCACCACGAAGAAGGGATCCAGGGGGATGTAGAGGCCATATTCCTGCTCATCCACCAGGAAGCTCACCAGCAACTCGTAGGTTTCCGAATCGTCGTCGGCGTCCTCGTCGTCGAGGTCTTCGGGCTCCGGTTCATCCAGCTCGCCGCTCACCGTGAGGGTCACGGCCGAGCGCACCAGGGTGAGGTCATGCTCCTGGAGCACCACATCGGCCACCGAAAGAATCGGTTCGGTGGCATCCACCGTGTCGATCAGCTCCGGATCGTCGTTGTCGCTGAGGCGAAACAGGCAGACCGGGGTGTCCACCGGCGTGAGCAGGGCGTAGTCGTGGCCATCGAGTGGGATGAGCTGCTCCAGAAAGCAGAGCAGCTGGCGCTCCTGGCCATCGCGCACCACCACGGTGGGCACATCACTGGGACCGCCGGAGTCGGCCGATGTGGATCCGGGAGAAGCCATTGCTGCAGGTCAGTTCACTTCAGGATGGTGCAACGCCGGCCGGTTGGCTGCTGCAGATGGTCGCAGCGGCCACCGGTTCGGGTCCCTCCAGCAGCCATTGTTCGAGCAGCAGGGCCGCCGCCGCGCTGTCGAGAGCACCGCTGCGATCGCCATGCAGGCCCCGGCTTTCCGCAGCTGCCCAGCTGCTGCTGTGCTCGTTGACCCAGGCCACCGGCAGACCAGTGGCGCTTGCCAGCTGTTCGCCGTAGCGACGGCAGTGGCGCGCCTGCGGCGTGGGCTGGCCGGATTGATCCAGGGGCAGTCCCACCACCAGGGCCTGCACTCGGCGCTGATTCAGCAGCGGCTTCAGGCGGGCCAGGTCGTTGCCAAACCGGCCTCGGGCCAGGGCCGGCAGCGGCGATACCGTGAGCCCGAGCGCGTCGCAGCCGGCCAGACCGATCCGGCGGCGGCCCACATCGATGGCCAGCACGGAGCGGGGCTGGGGGGGCTGGCGTCTGGCCACCGTCTCAGCGGGGCGTGAGTGGGGTGGGCAGGGGCTGGCGCCGCGGCTGCAGCTTGCCGAGCACGGCCTCCAGCTGGCGTGCCCCGAGTGCGCTGCTGGCGGGGTGTTCCTGGCGGTGCCACACGCTGCGGGCCATCAACACCCGCTCGCCCCGCGCTTCGGCACCGAGGCGCTGGAGCCACTGCAGCCTGGGTTTGTCCTGCACGTCGCTGCGCAGCCACAGGCCCCGTGGGGCGCCCTGGAGCTGCTGTTGCAGGCGATGCAGCAGCAGCTCCGTGCCACACCCCAGCAGGTGTGGCCAGCCCGGATGCACCGTGAGCTCCACGTCGTGGCCGCCGCCGGGGTGATCGCCCAGCCAGCGAATCGCCGCCACCGCCTGGTCGCGGCCTGGATCCACCAGCAGCCACCCCTTGCGCCCGCTCTGATCGAGCAGGTCTTCCACGCGGCGATCGAGCAACTGCCGCAGCAGGGCCGGGCAGGCCGCCTGTTCCAGCTGCCAGAGCAGCAGTGCGTTGCGGCGGCTGAGGGGCTGCAATTGCAGCTCACCGCCGTTGTTGGCGGCGGCTGGAACAGCTGGCGCAGCACCGCCTTCCTGACGCCAGCACCAGAGCTGGTCGGTGCGGAGGGGCTGGAAGCCCTGCTCCCGCAGCACTGCCAGGCGGTCGTTGTCGAGGGTGGCGGCGTTGGCGATCCAGCTGCTGGCACCGCGGGTCTGGTTGATGGCAGCCCGCACCAGGGCGCTGGCCAGGGGGCGGCGGTGCTCGCTGCAGGCCAGACGCAGATGCTGCAACTGCCAGCAGCTGCCGCTGCGGTTCAGCCGGCGGGTCACGATCAGGCCCTCCGGGCTGCTGCCCTGAAATGCCACCAGGACCTGGGGTGCGAGCGGTTTGTGGGCCGTGAGGGCCTGAAGGATCCGCTCAGGCAGTCCGAGCCAGACGGCCTGTTGCAACACCGGCTGCAGCGGCAGGAAAGCGGGGTCCCGCAACAGCGGCAGATGCCAGCCCGCCAGGGGTTCAAGCCGCCAGCTCGGAACCACGGGCTGGGGCGGAGCTGCCATCTGCGCTGATGCCATCTGCCGGGAGCCCGAGCTGCTGGGGAAGCTTTGGGTTGTGGTGATCCTATCGAGGATCGGGGTCTTGATCGGGCCGTCCCCGGCCTGTCATCGGGTTGTCATCGCGTTGCGGCGCCAGCTCCGGGCCGCACCAATACCAGGGGTGTGCGCTCATTGGCATTGCCTGCCGGGTTGGGGCGCAGGGCCCGTTGCAGCAGCTCCTGGTCGCAGCCTGGGTTGGCGGCCAGCACCTTCACCCGGCCCAGGTCGTTCACATCGACCACGGCCACATCCACGCCCAGGGCGGCGGCGGCATGGGCGCAGAAGGCCTCCGGCTGATCAGGACCCAGGACAATGGTCTGGTCGTAGGGCGGGGTTGTGCCGGTCACGTCGTCGATCAGTCGGGCCTGATCACCGGCCAGCCGGTAGAACCAGCCTTTCTGACCTACCAGCTTGAGGGCGGTGCCCACCAGCCAGGCCACCAGCACCCGTGCCGGACCCACCACATCGATCAGGGTCTGCAGGCCGCAGGCGGTGGCCAGGGAGCTGGTGGGGTGGAACGCCCGGCAAAGCAGACGGGCCAGACCACTGGGCTGCACGGTCTGGGGGTGGTGATAGCGGCCCTGCATCACCGCCAGGGGCGTTTCACCGATGGTGAGCACGTCGCCGCTGCGGAGCAGCGGACCGGCGTAGTGGCGCAGCACAGCTTCGGGGTCGTCGAGCACCCCCAGCAGATGGGTGCGCACCGGCAGCACGCTGCAGTTGTCGCCCGGCCGCCAGCTGGCCGTGGCCGACGACAGCACCTCGGGGCTGCTGAGGGGCACCAGGATCCCGTCGCGTTTCTGCAGCCGGCCGAAGGGGCCGTAGTTGACCCACAACACCTCCAGCCAGAGGGTGTCGATCAGCTGACGCAGATCGCTCGGGGTGGAGCCTGGCTGGCCGGAGATCCGGCTGGCGCCGGAGGGGAGGCTGATGCTGACCTCAAGCTGAGCCCGGGTGGCCTTTCGGCCCTTGACGATGTAAGCGGCCCAATAGCCGTCGGCTCGCGCTTCCTCATCGGGATGGCAGGCAATCACCCGACTGGTGATCGCCAGGCCGGACAGATCTCCCTGGCCCAACAACGTGGGCTTGAGGGTGATCTCCGGCACGAAGACTTCCATCTGCCGGTGTGGATTGGCGATCGTGATCTCGCCCCGCACGGTGATCCGCTCGGCAGACTGCTGCACCTCAAAGCTGCCCGGGCGCAGCCGCAGGGGCGAGGCCGGGCGAAGCCTGTGGCGCAGCTCCAGCCACAGCAGGGTGAGGCCCAGCAGCAGGGCCAGGACCAGAACGGTTTTGATCACGCAGAGCCAGGTCAATTGCGACGGGGCGCGAATCGCTGGAGAGTACGCGCACCAGGGGCCTTAGCGTCACGTGTATCGGCCAGTGGGTTCAGCAGATGCGCAAGACCTTCGTGCTCGACACCAATGTGCTGCTGCACGATCCGGCCGCGCTCACCCGCTTTGAAGACAACAACATCGTGATCCCGATCGAGGTGGTCGAGGAGATCGATCGCTTCAAGCGGGACCCGGCTGAAAAGGGCCGTAATGCCCGCCAGGTGTCGCGTCTTCTCGATGAGCTGCGCACCAAGGGGAATCTCGCCGATGGTGTGCCCAACGGCGATCAGGGCGGCACGCTCAAGATCGTGTTCTGCCGCACCGAAACCCTCAACCAGCTGCCGCCGGAGCTGAAGAGCGGCAACGGCGACAACAACATCCTGGCGGTGGCGCTGGAGGAGCAGCGGCTTGAGGCGGTGATGGGCAGCCAGCCGCCGGTGATCCTGGTCACCAAAGACACCAACCTGCGCATCAAGGCCGATGCGGTTGGTCTGATCGCCCAGGACTACACCAGCGATCGGGTGAGCATCGGCGATCTCTATCCCGGGTTCTGCGAGGCCTGGGTGGATGCCGATCAGATGGATCAGGTGAAGCAGCCACCGGGCCTGGCCGTGGACCAGCTCGAGCTGGAGCAGCCCCTGCAGGCCAATGAGGGCGTGACCCTGGTGGACCGGGCCCAGCCCGCCCACACCCTGCTGGCCCGTTTCAACGCCGCCACCGCCAGCCTGCAGCCGCTGCAGCGGGCGAACAAGGTGAAGCTCGGCCGCATCCAGGCCCGCAACCGGGAGCAGACGTTCGCGCTCGATCTGCTGCTCGACCCCGACATCCAGCTGATCACCCTGGTGGGCAAGGCAGGCACGGGCAAGACCCTGCTGGCGCTCGCTGCCGGCCTCAACCAGGTGGCCGATGAGCGGCTCTACGAGCGGCTGCTGGTGACCCGGCCGGTGATCTCCCTGGGCAAGGAGATCGGCTTTCTGCCCGGTGATCTGGAGGAGAAGATGGGCCCCTGGATGCAGCCGATCATCGACAACCTCGACTACCTCCTGGGAGGGGACGAGCAGCGCGGTGGCAGTTCAGGTGGCAGTTCAGGCGCCAGTGCCCATGGCGTTCGACCCGGAGGCCATCGCCCGCGCAGCAACTGGGCCGATCTCAAGGGCATGGGCCTGCTGGAGGTGGAGGCGATCAGTTACATCCGCGGCCGCTCGATCCCGCGGCAATACATGGTGGTGGATGAGGCCCAGAACCTCACTCCCCATGAGGTGAAGACGATCGTGACCCGGGTGGGCGAGGGCACCAAGATCGTGCTCACCGGTGACCCCTACCAGATCGACAATCCCTACGTGGACGCTGAGAGCAACGGCCTTACCTGGCTGGTGGAGCGCTTCAAGGGCCAGGTCCTGGCGGGGCATGTCACGCTGCAGCGGGGTGAGCGCAGCCAGCTGGCCGAGCTGGCGGCGAATCTGCTGTGATCAGCAGTCGAGGCAGGAGCGGCGCTCGGTGTCGCTGATATCGCCGCGCTCACGCTGCCATTGGCGGCGGCGCAGGTGCTCATAGGCCTGGCAGAATTCCTCGCCCAGGCCCTCGCGCAAGGTCGTGTCGGCGGCGAAGGCGTCGAGGGCTTCACCCAGGTCGGCGGGCAGCCGCCGGCACTGGTCTGCAGCGAGGGGGTTGGCGTAGTTGTCGTTGTCGCAGCGGGGGCCGGGGTCGAGCTGCCGCGTGATGCCGTCGAGGCCCGCCGCCAGGATCGCCGCCTGCAGCAGGTAGGGGTGGGCGGCGCCGTCGGGTAGGCGCAGTTCCAGGCGTTGGTTGTCGGGGATGCGCACCATGTGGGTGCGGTTGTTGCCCGTGTAGCTGATGCCGCCCGGGCTCCAGGTGGCGCCAGACGTGGTGGGTGGCGCCGCCAGGCGCCGGTAGCTGTTCACCGTTGGGTTGGTGATGGCGCACAGGCCCGGGGCGTGTTCGATCAACCCCCCCACAAACTGATAGGCCAGGGCGGAGAGCCCCAGCTCGCCGGCCGGGTCGGCGAAGAGGTTGCGGGCCGCCGCCGCCGTGCCTGTCGCATCCCAGAGGGAGAGGTGGGTGTGGCAGCCGTTGCCGGTGAGGGCGGCGAACGGTTTGGCCATGAAGCTGGCGCGCAGCCCCTGCTGCTCGGCCATCGCTTTCACCATCACCTTGAAGAAGGCGTGGCGATCGGCGGTGGTGAGGGCATCGGCGAAGGTCCAGTTGATCTCGAACTGGCCGTTGGCGTCTTCGTGATCGGCCTGGTAGGGCCCCCAGCCCAGCTGTCCATCGCCGTGAGCAACGGCCCGATCAGCCCGAAGCGGCGCATCAAAGCCAGCTGGTCGTAGCAGGGCTTCTCCTGGTGGTCGGCCGGATCGGCGATCGCCGCGCCATCCGGGCTGAGCAGGAAGAATTCCGCTTCCACGCCGCTGCGCAGCTCAAAGCCGAGGGCGGCGGCCCGCTGTTGCTGGAGGCGCAGCAGCCGGCGCGGGCACTGGGCCATGGGTTCACCGTTGAGGGTGAGCTCGGCCGCCATCCAGCCCACGCCGCTCTGCCAGGGCAGGCCCGTGAGGCTGGCCGGATCGGGCACGGCCAGCACGTCGCCATCGGCCGGGGAGAGATCCAGCCAGGCGGCAAAGCCCGCGAAGCCCGCCCCGTCCTCAGCCATGCCCGCCATGGCGGAGGCGGGCACCAGCTTGGCCCGCTGGATGCCGAACAGGTCGGTGAACGAGACCAGCACGAACTGGAGCTGGAGCTCCTGGAGCCGTTGGCTGAGATCAGACATGGGGCGGTTGCTGGAGGAGGAGGTCGACGATTGAGCGGAGCCGCTGCTGCTCCGGCGGGCTGCTGTGGGGGTTGCCGGCGCGGTGCCCAAGCACCGACTCGATCCGCTGAAAGCTGGCGCCGGGGATGGCGGTCGCTTCAGCGGCCAGGTCGTCGGGGGTGAAGTACAGGTCGTGGCTGCCGGCCACCACGGCGGTGCGGGCCCGGATGCTCCCGAGAACGGCGGCCAGTTCACGGCCCGGCGCCACGTCGTGGGCCAGCCAGGTGTCGAGCATGGCAATCAGGTCGCGCGGGTCGTGGCGGCGGTAGTGGGGCAGCCACTGCTGCTCCACGTGCTGCTCGATCGGCTCGCTGATCGTGCGGAAGAAGGGCTGGCTGGCGGCCCAGCTGGCGTAGATCAGTGCGTAGGTGCGCAGGCCCTGCTCGGGGTCGGCGTCGAAGCCGCTGCCGGTCCAGTGGCGGTCGGCTGTGAGGGCCTGGCGCAGGCTCAGGCAGAACAGGCGGTTGTGGGGGGAGGTGCGGGCCGTGCCGCACACGCAGCAGATCCGCTCCACCCGCTCCGGGTGATCCACCGCCCACTGGTAGGCCTGC
>Ga0164292_10002152_pt1 | contig 16083 bp, 37 predicted proteins | sample GEODES117metaG_FD_111486 | JGI IMG/M metagenome (GOLD analysis project Ga0164292, IMG submission 111486) | Eutrophic lake water microbial communities from Lake Mendota, Wisconsin, USA - GEODES117 metaG | ecosystem: Environmental > Aquatic > Freshwater > Lake | place: USA: Lake Mendota...
CCATTTGGAGACACAATCTCCACGAGGTCTCCGGGAAGCACCCTTAACGCCAGTTCTCTCATACGCTTTTGTATTCATCACAGGTGTGGTGGTACACGCTTCTCGAGCTGTGATGGAAGAGAGTCAAGGTGTCATCACAGCACGCAAGGACAGTGACAGTGTCTCCCTGCGTGACCATGAACGATTTTGCGTTCGTGTGGTCTATGTACTTGCCTGGCTTGGTGCACCTGACCATGTCTCCTGGTGTGAGCTTCATCTCGTTTCTTACCTTATTGCATCGGTAACGTGTTCGTAGTGACCGCTGATGACGTATACAGTCTTGTAGATGAGGTTCTGCGTTAGCGACAAGAAGACGAACTGTTCATCGATCCTTCCCAAAAAGATGCTTATTGACCTCTCTTTAACCATGGTTCCGCGAGCTTGCATGTCAAAGAAATACAGGTTTCTTTTGGCGACAAGCATGTCACCCGTTGCAACGTGAACGTTGATGTTGTACTTGTCCCAATCTTCATAAACGGGCATGTCGCTTATACTGACATGGTATCACAATGCTGTTGAACCTTGCACGCGGTTTCACATCAGCTTTTCAAAGAGCCTGCTTGTGAGGTTCATAGTCTTTAGCAAGCCACCGCCATTCAAACGTAGCAACGTGTAAAGCTTGGGAATGTCGAGATTGTTGATCGATATCACAATCAAAGTTTCACCCTCAGAAGAGTTGTGCCAAGCATCAATTTTCCTGTCATACCATGCGTTCGATACCTTACACATGACGATGTCTCCTGGCGAAACATCGATCGCATGAACTGATCTGGGCCATGAATCGTATATGCCCGTTAGTCTCTCTTCCCACGGCATTGTGTAGCCTCCAACGAGATGTGTTTGAGCATCCACGTCCCAACCAACGACACGTACGAGATGCCGTTCTTGTGTAAGAAGCAGTAAAAAGGTGCGTCATACGCGTCAGACTTGATACCTAACACGATTGTGATGTTTCCTTTCCTGAAAGGAGCAGAGAACGTTGTTTCTTTACATACGAAGATGTCACCCGGTTTTATCATGTCAATTTTTTACATCGGAAGATGATCAATCAAAGAGAGCTTCATGTGCGATGATGCTACGTATGATATGCCTCGTTTGTGCACGACACAGTAATACACTGAACCCACCGTGTCATAAGCCACATTGATCACGACTGAGATATCGTCTGCTTGGATGCTGTCAGCCATGCAGATAGCGCTAAGAGAAGACCAGACTATACACTTGACCCTGTTCACGAGGATATCTCCGGGCTTGATCATGTCATTGTCTCACATGGGAATGTGACGCAGACCAGTGCCTTTGTGATTGCGCAAGTAAAACGTTCCCATATTGTTAACGATCGTGCATGATGCGAGTGTTTTGTGTGCTGATATGACCATAGACACTGTGTGTTTTGCAACGTGCTCAACACATTCCATTCTCTCTGACACCCACCAGTTCGCATCGATCATGTGCACTATGATGTCGCCTGGTTTTATCATTGTTTCGCGAATTTCCTATGTGTCTGTTCAACAAACACGAGTGCCTGCTCGTTGTACTTGTCAACAGAATAGACGAGTCCTGCGCTGTTCAGATAGAGTCTCATGTTGTCTTCGAGTGTTGACACAAACATGCAGACTTCGCCTTTTTTGACAAGTTTCCAAGTTTTGCCACGCGGGTATTCTTTCCACCACAGGCTGATGATCACCGCAAAAACGTCACCTGGAACGCGTTCCATTGAATATGGCTCTTATGTTTTTGGGTTCAAGGTAGGTCTTTATGATCCCACCTTTCGCGTACAACATCGTGTAAGAATTGATCAAGCCCAAACCAGTCGGTATCGTGATCGCCGCTATCACAATGACGATGTCTTTTTGTTCAACGATGATGAGGTTAGACTTAACATCAAACCAGGTCGATGGGAGCTGAGCGCGGTAGACGAGGATCTCGCCCGGTTTCATGCACACTCTCTTATGTTTATGGTTTCGAACCAGGTCTGTCTCTCCTTTGTGTGGCACGTGAAGACAAACATTCCTTCTTTGCATAGGCAGACTGTCTCTGAACAGATCGTTTCTGAGTTGTTGTCTGTGCTTAGAATGAGACACGTCGTGCCTGGTAACAGTCTCACAGTCGAATGACCGTCGCATGGGTACACTGACCAGAATGTCACGTACTTCATCTTCGGCACGACAATGTCACCCGGTCTCAACATTTTATTAGATCGTAATCTAATTGTGTTCTGCGTTGCACGTCAACGTTTAGACCCACCGTGTCACTCACGTGTGTCTTTCACGTGAATTCTATGGATCTATATGGAAATGCTTTCGATGTTTCGAGGTGAGAACGTGGGTGCACAAAATGATTGTTAGACGCTACGGAACATTGTTCAGTAGGCGTATTGTGAATTACTTCAGTTGTTCATCGTGATACAATATGTGATAATCATTGCTCGCCGCTTTTATGTGAGGACAAATGAAAAAGAACACGTTCATCGTCTACGAATACACAAATGTCACTAACGGAAAGAAGTTTGTCGGCGTGACAGACAAAAACACTGAAGAGTGTTGGAGGGTCTTTACAAAGAGAGCAAACGATCTTCGAATTGCTTTGGGCATCACAAACCAAGAGATCTGTGACGCTACTTTGAAGAAACGTGCGTATAAATTGCTTTCAAACAAAGTCGGACAAATTGAGTACGACATCGCTGTATCAGGTGGTGATTTTAAGTGCGAGATCTTGCTTACAACTGAGAATCTGTTCACGGCTGCTCGTGAATGTGAAGCACGTATCAAAGAGATGTCAACAGTGATTCCGTTGGGATACAACACGTCGGACGTTGTTATGCTTAGCTTTAGTGTAAGTTGTGACGATATACAACGTTGGGTGTTCGAACACGTTGCAAAATTGCAACAAATTGCCAATGCTCAAGCAGTTCAAAACTAAGGACTCCGTGTTTCCCGCACGACGAGTGCGTGCATAGGAAAATCACTGACGTTAAGTGGTTATGATCTGAGTTTTCCCAGGGGACCGATCGGAGTGAATTCTCACCTGTCGAGTGAATATGTGATTTTGCGCAACAGACATTTTTCCCGCGACGTGCTTGGGACGTGCGAGAGTTTTCAGCGGTATTCTCTGCCCAAGACACCGAGAATTCCATCTCTGATGCCGTGACAATACGCTCTGCATCGTGCGATGAGATCGTTGATCTCTTCGAGGTACTCAAATCTAATTTTGGCATTTAGAACGATCGATCCGTCTTGCAACGTGTCTGATTCAGCCACCCAGCAATCAGTCACAAAATTGCTTGATTTCATGAAGTTCTCTGCTGCTTTCGAACAGTCATCGATCAACCTTTTTGAACACGTCAATCTAGGATCAATTGCAACGACGCCAAAACTCACTTCTTCAATAGCAGAGCTCATCTTTATGTTCCTTTCGCGTGTCTTAGAAACTTCAGAAATCTCGGTATTTCATATTTGTTGTAGATCACTGTCACGCCAGACTTTGACATGAACATCGCGCTCATTTTCCAACTTGCGATGTCAACGTTACAAACAAAGACTATGACTTCATTACGGAAACATTGTTTTGTTGGCAAGTGTCTAAGTTCGGTGTTGTGACCATCAAACGGAAATGATTCTTTCACAAGAAAGAGGTCACCTGGTGTTGGTAGCAACTTTTGTTTAACAGGCGTCTTCATGTTTCATAGCTTTCTCGCAAAGTCATTCGCCGAGTATCTATCGTAGACGACGACAAGACCTCTGCACGACAGAAAGATGACACCATAATTTCGCACAGTTGCAACATACATGAGGATGTCATCCTTAAGCGTCCACACTGTTGTGGCAGTGATATCGCCGTAGTCTTCTTTCGAAAAAGACGTGATAGCATTCGATGGAAACTTCATCTGTGCTGTGCGAAGCTCACCTGTGATGAGAGTCCTTTCGTTCATGCTTTTGACAAAAATACCACGTTGTTATACGTTGTTGCACATGTGCAAGGTGTTCCGACGTCGTGTTATAACCGATCCATGGAGCAACGTTACACGATGAATGACGTCAAGACAGACTTGAAGTCAGTCTACACAGCGCCGACCCTAAGACTCTCTGTTGAATACGTGAGAGACAATCACGCAAGAGCGTTTGATGCTCTTCTTAAGATGTCGAGCTTGCCCATCGAGGTGAGACACAAGTACCACTTGGCTGAAGACATCTTTGCAGAGTACGTCTTCATGGAGGAGAACAAGAAGCTGTACATGACTTCGTTGATCAATCCGTACGCGTTGTACGTCTTTGACGACAGGGGTGCTTGGATGCCAGCGTCTGTGGATGCGTCGACGTGGTTCAAGTCTTCTTTGTCGTGAGGGTGTGTACTTCTGCACGATGAGCATTACAATTGTATCAAGGTGCAGCGTGACAAGGTGTCTCTGTGGTGAGAGCTGCACCGTTTCTCACCAAGAGACTCATTCGTGTTAGATGAGTTTACACAAGAGATGCAAAAGCTTCGAAGCAGTCGTCGGTCAGAGAGCGCGTACAGCTATTCTCGCTCTTATCCAATCAATCCCCCGCAGCAGCTCACGTTTGACGAGCTAGCGCTCCTCTCTGATGAGGACCTCGTGTCGAACGGTAGGCAGCTCGAACAAGAAAGAGAGGTGATCCTTGAAGCAAGGATGGACCCTCGCCCATGGGAAGAAGAGATAGCGTACATCAGGAGAGAGCAACAGATCAGACGTACCCGCCGCGACACACATGCTGCTTGGTGGGCCGACCAATACGGCAATGCACCAGGCTCGACAGAGCTGAATTGAGCGTACAAGATGCAAGAAAAGAGGGACAGGAACGCTGTCAGCTCGTACCTTGACAAGATAAGCAAGTGTGCGATGCTCTCCCACGAGCAGATGACAGAGACGTTCAAGAGGTTGGAGGCGGGAGACAAGAGAGCAAAGGAAGAGCTCACAATCGCGAACCTACGACTCGTGGTGTCGATCGCAAAAGCGTACAAGTCACACGGCATCCCTTTGGAGGACCTCATCCAAGAGGGCAACATCGGTCTCATGAAGTCGATCGACCGCTTTGATTGGAAGAAAGGCTTCAGGTTCTCAACGTATGCAACGTGGTGGATCAGGCAAGCAATCGGGCAGTTGATCCTCAAACGAAAGTCGATGATCAGGTTCCCAGCACATGCTGTCACGGTCCAGAGGAAGATGATGACAGCGTCTGAGGAGTTCAGAAAGAAGTTTGGTGTCACGCCCACTCAGGAAGAACTGATTGAGGCGACAAACTGCTCAGCGACAGTGGCAAAAGCAACGTTTAACCACACAAAGATGCTTTCGCTGCAGGACTATGCACGTAAATCAGGCGCTGCTGGTGAGTTTGAGAGGACATGGGAACATGTCATCCCGGACGATCGACCGGGAGCTGATCCACACGACAACGTGAGCTGTCACGAGCTCCTCACGATAACAAGAGAGGTGCTGTCAAAGCTCACGTTGAAAGAGTCTGCAATCTTGCGTCTACGTTTTGGTCTGTGCCAAGAGGTTGAAGACAACGTCAGCACAGTGTCAGCACAAGAGCTCGAAGACATCAAGCGTGGGAAGGGTTTGAAGTGATGCTGACTGCACTCGTTGCTTTCACGTTATTGTTTAGCGTCGCAACGTTGTTCGTCTCTGTGAAGACGTTCTTGGCAGTGCTTGAACTGCTCGAATCGTTGCTGTCTGACACGTCACTCGAACAACGTCAGCAAGAAGAACAAGGACTGCACCCGCTTGAGCTTGACCTAAAGAGGCTCAGGGAGACGCAGTACTCGCCAAAGAAAGCGATCGGACATGTCAATTCTAGAAGAAGATGACATCGATGAACAGAAAGAGTACGCAACAGTAGCCGACGAGGAAGGAGACAACTACCGCGACATCGCAGACATGATGACGATGATGGGCTTCGAGATGAATCATTCTTCAGCACGTAACTATTTGATACGTGTCATGAAGAAGTTCGCAGAGACGTTCTCTGAGAGGCTTGGGTCTCCGATGAAGAGCGAAGCGGTCATGTACCGGATCGCAAAGGATCCAGGATTCCAGTCGAGCGTGTCTGAGCTCTTACACATCGTTGAGCTCGATAGAAGAAGAGAGGAATGCAGATGAGCAACAGAAAGCTCCAGAACCCGACAATGTCCACGTTGACGTTGCTTGACCTCTTGAAAAGGAGGAAGACGACGTTGAAGTCGTGGATGAAAGAGACAGGGTACGGTACGCACCGCGCCGTAGTGGAGTACTGCCACAGCTTGGGCGTGATATCACCCTCAGAAGAAGAATTCAACAGGCTCAACCTCGACCACGTCACTGACCAGGCAAACGGGATTGTCGTCGTGGAAGTCAAGGAACAACGGTCCAGAGTTCACACCGTTGACCCACCGTGTGACCCGTCACCGGAGGATAAGGAGTCCAAGGTGAGGAAGAAGAAGAAGATCGTGGGTCAACATGAGGGCACTTTACTTATGGAGACGCAGTGTCCAATGGACGTAGGACTTGAGCAGCTTGTTGCGACAAGCGATGAAGACGTCTCTGTCGATTGACATCCCTAGCTCTCTTGCTAGGTCCCATCCCCTGTACCAAGCCTCTATCTCTTCTGCAAGACACTCTATCCTGTGAGAGAACGCGGTGCTCTCTTCTGACATGTAGCCGTTGCTGTAACGTTCTGCGAACTCTTCTTCGTTGATCGTCTCAACAAGAGCATGTCCACATTCATGTAAAGCTATGATCAGTTGGTATGTCGGTGACGCGTTACACGTGACGTAGACTGTCCGGGCGTCGGTCGACCAAGTGCCACTGGGCTCGTTCACGAACAAGAAATCTATCGCTTGTGACTTGCACCAGCACGTCAGCTTGTCAAGCCCATCGATTGCGAGGACGTCTGAGCGTAACCTTCTCTTTCTTTTTGTGGGTGTGTCTTTCGACCTGAGGTAGCGCCTGAGCGCTTCAGACAACCAACGTTCCTTGTCGAAATCTCGTGGCATCGCTGCTCACGATAGATCGTACTATACACTAGGGAGAATTGGTCAGAACAGGTGGGAACTTACGTGTGGGCGAAGCTGTCGAGCTATTTCTTGGCACGCTCAGGTTCAGGTTTAAGGCAGTCAGGAATATTTGGTTGGACGTTGATTCCGGCTTCTCCGTATGGTACGCCGAAGACGTCGAGGACTGCGGGTGCCAGGTACGGGTGGAAGGACTTGATGAGCTCAATCTTGTCCAACCCGGGAGCGATCAGCTTCATGAAGAAGTTGATGCGAAGCTCAGCTGGAAGCTCCTTCGTGAACTTCTCAAGGTTGGTCCCCTGCTTCTTGGTCACCTTGTCGAGGGTCAGGACATAGTCGGACACCTTGTCACAGAGGATGTTCCATTTCTCTTGGCCCATCTTCGCGATCTTCTTTGCGACTTTGTCGTAACCGTTGAGGATCTCCTCAGCAGTCACGTTGTTGTCGATCGATTTTACGTACCCGTGGTACGCAATCGTTGCCTCTGTCCCAATGAAGCCCAAGCCGAGAGAGTAAAAGAGCGAGTTGTTCGGGTCGTCAGCGATGCCAGCGTGTTTTAGCGCTCTGTCGTAGCGTTCCCAGCTGTGAGGCGTCGGACTGACTTCACCAGGCTCAGCATTCTTTGCGGGCTTGAGCCATTTCTCGCCCTGGGCAATGAATGACCACGTGTTCTCGTGGATGTCTCCCGGTCCCTTTGCCCAATCGAGCCAGTCTTCGAGCGTCGGTTCGAGGTCAACAACCCAGAATCGTCGCAAAAGTGCAGGGTCCACTTCGTTGACTGTGTAAGAGGCACCCATGTTGATCGCACAGAAGACTCGAGTCTCAGGGTGCAGCTTCCACCCGTTCAGCTCACGGTCGAGGACAACCTGGAACGCGGCCTGCATGACCTCTGGTGTCGCCCGGTTGAGCTCGTCCAAGAAGAGCAGGCGTGGGTTATCGCATGCGTCTTTGTACCAGTCAGGTGGGTTGAACCGAGTGACATTTCCGTCTGTGCTTGGTAGACCGATCATGTCACCCTCAGACATCTGTGAGAGGCGACGGTCGACGGTGCGAAGCTTGAAGTGTTCACCCAACTGCCGCGTCAGCTGTGACTTGCCGATGCCCGTCTCTCCGCGGAGCATGATGCTGATGTTTACCGGAAGAGCCATTGCACAGGCCACGAATGTCTTGACGCTCATTGAACTCATCTGTTGTGTCTCCGTTGTTCTTTGTTACCAGTTGACTCTACCACTGAGCAGTGTCTCCTTGCACGTGCTCCAGCGGCCTCTTTTGCTGTTTGACTAGTCGACTCTATCATGTGTCCTTGTCGCCTTGCACACGGTCCCTAGTCGGAGAGATGAGCACGTGGCGTTCAATATAGTTGGTGCCACGCATGACTTTTGCCTCTCCAGTCTTTCTGCATAGACACAGGTGAAAGCCATGTTTCCTGCTGATCACCATCCACACGAACTGCTTGTGCACGTCAATGACCAACGTTCCATTTTCTGGTTTGCGATACTCTTTCATTTTGGCTCAACGAGAATGTAGTTGGGACTGAACCAACTGTATTGTTCTATGAAACAATTACCATGACGGTCGAACGCAATGCATAGTTTTCTTCCACATTTTTTGTCATTTCCGCCTGACAACACGAACCACTTCAATCCTTTAAAGTCAGTGTGCACTCCGCGTGCAAAAACAAGCGTTCCCGGGCTGATGATTGGCATCTTCATCTTGGTGCGAGGATTGTGTAATTTTTGCTATAGTAGTATCCAAACGTTTCTAGCTTAGACAGCTTGCCATTCGCCATTTCAAAGACTGTGCTTGTGAAGTGAGGACTTGCTTCCACTGCCAGTACGAACCATACAAAAGTGTTTGGGTTGTGGCTCGAAAAGACGAGCATCCCAGGCGTAGGCATTATCATCTCTTCACTCTCACGCTCTCTCCGACAAACGTCAGGCTCGCCGCGAACTCTCCGCTACCAGTGTAGATCATGGCTGCCATGTCGCTGAGCTGCATCACGAGACTCGTGCACCCTTTCTCCTCATCGTTCTGGATGACGAAGAATATGAACGTGTTTGTGTACACGATCGTTCCATTCTTTGGTCTTGTGAGCGCGTAGGGTGTGTATGTCATTTGATGAAGTGATAATATGGTATGAAACCACGCATAGAGCCCCAACGTTCGAGACAAGACGTTCCTGTTAGTCTATCAAAGACGGCTAAATAGCTCACATTTTTGTTGAACGATATAACGAACCAAACGCCATCGTTTTGATCTGTTATAACGATCATCCCGGGTGAGGGTTCTATCAGATTTGTCTTTGTCATTTGATGATGTGTTGGAGTGACGCAAAAGACGCAAATTTAAACCCGTATTTCCAACTCCAACGTTCAAGCACAACAACGTCTATGTATTTGTCGAAAATTACCATGTAGCTTTCATCGTCTTTAAGTGATATGACGAACCAGACGTAGTTGTTCCTATTTGATATCACGATAGTTCCGGGCATGGCTTCTACAAAATCGTTTGATGTCGTCATCAGATTACGTGGTGACGGCTCGAGAAGCCTTGTCTCGTCTCCCACAACTCTAGCTTGCTAATGTGTTTTATGAGGTTAAACGTAACGAGCACACATACTTTTTTGTTGTTTGATACGATGAACCATGCATTCATTCCACTTTCAGAGATCACTAACGTCCCTGGTGATGGATCACAACACTGGTACGTACATGTCATGAAATAGATCGTAACACGTGTATTGCGCACGTTGCATGCGTGCAACTCGTCATAGCGTTGTGTTACCATGAACCATGATTGAGACAACAAAACATGACGCAAACAAGACTAAACAAATTCAACGTTGTGAATTGGTGGAAGAACGTCTTAGATCGTTTTGTCCACGTTGCCTCGAGGATGCGTATCGTCTCTATAACTCTGAGTACGCGCCGAAGGAGCACACAGACTCATTTACAGAAGCCTTGTTAAAGTTCCACAAAACGTTTCGTTTCTATGTTGTGCAGTCTCTATCTAAAGCAGAAACGTTGATGTTGCTGACGACACCGCACAACAAATACGTCTGGAACGGTGAGGCTTGGGATGACTCGATAGAGCTATGACATGCAAGTCCAAAAGCTTCGACCTGGGAACATGATCTCCAGTGGCGATCACGTTGTCGGGCTAGTCTTGAGCGTTCGGATAGTCAAGTTCGGAAACTATGACAGGCTCGTCTTTCATGTGCTTTGGGCTGACATCGGTCTAAAAAGGACAGCAGAACTCAAGATGACAGCTGACTTGTTCAGTTACGGTTTCAAGCTCGTCACGTGACAGAGAGCATCAACATGCCCAATAAAGACATACGACCTGGAAATATCGTCTTTTGTGAAGAGTTTTTGGGAATGGTGTTGAGCACTAACATGATCGATGAAACAATCATCTTTCAAATCCTTTGGCCAGATATTGGAATGAAAAGGACGCCGCCTCTACAATCACTCAATCACTCTTTCAAGGTGGTCATCTAACGTGAGAGCTCAATGAGAAGAAAGAGTGATTTAAGTAAGCACTACGTTCTGTGTAACCATGGGAAGGTCACGTTCCTTCCTGGCACGCTTGTCTTTGAAACTAAAACTGGTTCTGGGTGCGTGTGGTTCATCGTCTCAAATGCAGTCTATTCGAGTCACGGTTGCTCGTTCATGGTTGCCAAGAGCGGCGTGATCGAACAAAGAAGCTCGATATTTCTCGAAGCAGCAGCAATTTCTTTTATCGCAGACATCATAGGAGCAACACCACAGAATGAGAGACACGAAGGTCCTGCCTGGTGACATTCTTGTGTTGGGCGGAAGCGACACGATGTTGGGCTTTGTCATTAGCACGAGATCACCATCCCAGTTCTCGAACCAGGTTGACATGCAGGTTCTATGGGAGACGGGACATGTCTCTTATTACGGTGGAGAACCGTCATTATGGAAGAAGAACGCGCTTGTGCTGAACAAGCCCAAGATCTTCAAGGAATTCAACAGGTACGCTGCCTATGTCAGGAGCGTGCAACACACAAGTGACAAGTGATAGGATCGTTTCATGGACATCGCAAGCATGGCAAAGGTTGACCTGACAGACCAATCTGTCGGGACAAGGTTCGACATCAACAGGCACCTCGTCGCTTACATGCTCGAGGTTCCCTTCTTCGCTGAGATCTCTCGGCACCTGCAGAAGCTCCCGACGTTTGACATCCCAACGGCAGGCATCGGTTACGACAAGGTGAACGACTGCTTCACGCTCTTCTACAACCCGAGCTTCATGGAGAAGCAAACGAACCTGCAGATCCGCAACACCCTGACGCATGAGTTCTACCACTTCACGTTCAGGCACCTCACCTCTCGAAGGGCAAACCCGCCGAAGATGCACAACATCGCAGCAGACGCTGCGATCAATTCACTCATCGTCGACAACGACACGAACAAGAGAAACAACACGCTTCAACCTTTGCCCGATGGCTGCATCATCCCTGGCGATTGGCCAATCATGCCTGCTGGGAAAAATCGCACACCAGAGATGAAAGAGGCAGACAAGCTCGGTGCCCTCATCGCGAGCTGGCCAAAACAGCAGTGCACTGAGTGGTACTTTGCGTCCTTGCAAGCTTTCGTCAAAGAGAACCCTGAGTATGCTGGTCATGACCCAAACTGCCCAGTTCATGGCAAAGGAGCAGGTCAACAATCAGGTGGTTCTTCGGGTGGCCAGTCTGGAGACGAGAGCGGAGAGGGTGGTGGGTGTTCGTCTTGCGGGAAGCCCAAGAAAGGTGGCAAGAAGGGCCCGACATCGAAGGATGGAGGATCCAGTGGACAGGGCGAGAAAGACTCACCTGACGGTAACGAGGGACAACAAGACTGTGGCTCTGGTGAGGGTGACGGAGAAGAAGACGGGTGCCAGTGTGGTGATGGCTCTCACTCTCACGGTGACAAGGGACCAAAGTGCACCTGTGGGTGTGGAGACTACGATTCTTTCGACAGCCACGATGCATGGGACGACGTCGATGAGGACCAGCGTGAATACGTGCAGAACAAAGCAGCAGCGATCGTTGAGAAAGCTGTCAAGCATGCAGACCAGCAATCGAACGGGTGGGGAAACATCCCTGCAAACCTACGTGACGAGATCCGCAGGTCAGTCAGCAACATCGTCGACTGGAAAGCGGTTCTGCGGAACTTCGTTGGGATGTTGTTCAGGGGTTCGAGAGCGACGTCTGTCAAGAAGATCAACAAGAAATATCCTTACATTCATCCGGGAATTAAACGTGGATACAACGCAAAACTCTTGGTTTGCGTTGATGAGTCAGGCTCAGTCGGAGCCGAGACTTGTGAGCTCTTCTTCGCAGAACTTGCTTCACTGACGAAACGTGTTGACATCGACATCGTAGAATTTGACTGCGAGTGTAGCAGCAAAGACATCGTTCCCTGGAAGAAGAACAGGAAGGTCCCACTCTTACGAAAAAAGTGTGGAGGAACGTGTTTCAGTGCACCAACTGCGGTCGCAAATGACCAGAAGAACCGCGGACGGTGGGACGGTGTCCTGATCCTTACAGACGGAATGGCACCGAAACCGATCCCGTCGCGGTTGAAGCGAGGGTGGGTGCTCGGACCAGGAAACAAGCTAGAATTCTCGACTGACGAGCTTGTTGTAAAGATTGAGAAGAATGCCCCCATCGCAAAGGGTGCTTGGCGTTAACGTGAGATTCTTCCTTGGCTTACGTTACTTACGAACAAGATGTTAGCATACGGCGCAAGACACAGGCAACACCGAGTCAAGGTCATCAAGAAGTGGATGCGTGATTTACTCCGATACGGCGGAAACATAGACATGTGCGGCGGGCTGTCGTATGCTCGTAGCGTAAAGAAGCGCATGAAGAAGCAAGCTCGTAAGCTCTCTCGTGAGCTATGTGGTGAAACCCAAGAATGATGACCTGTGCAACCCACAGGTCAAAGATGATACGATCGTTTCCATCCTAGAAAGGAACAAACACATGAAAAGATTTCTCTCATTTGGCATCGTCTCTGTCCTCGCTCTCCTTTCATCAGCCGTGTTGGCAGGTGCAGTCGGGGGTCCACGATCAGCGACAGCAATCGTCTTTCCGGAACGATACTTCGCTCACAGGGTTGCGTTCAGGGGCGGCGAGCAGGCAACCCTCATTGTCAGAGGCGATGGATCAACAGATCTTGATTGTTACGTCTTTGATTCTGACGGCGATCTCATCGCAGCTGACGACGACGCGACAGACCACTGCATCATGCGTTGGTACCCGTATCACACGGACGTTTACACGCTGAAGGTTGTCAACCGGGGCCAAGAGTCAAACTTCTACCACGTCCGCACCAACTAAGAGCGTCCCAATGTCAATGCAGAAACACCCGTTCTGGGAACACGCAAGGTACCTTGTGCGGACATATGACAAGGCAAAGCTTCTGTGTCTCTCCCTTGGCGAAAAATATCTCTTGACTGTACAGGCGGGACACCCGTGGCCAGACAACAACTATGAACCTTCGAAAATATCGTACGATGATTTTTCTGAGTACACACACTTTCAGTGTTGCATCTACGTAGGAACGAACTTGTCTGATAACATGTCATTCGATGACTTATTAACACAGCTTCAGTCGACGAAGCTTCGACCAATCAGAGACTTTGAGTTCGATAGACACGGGATCAAGTATGGCACAAGCTACTGGACGGGTGCAGACGGTGCCCTTGGCAAGAGAGTTCCTAAATCTCTTGTTGAGATGATTTGTGACTATCTCATTGATGAGACAGGTCACAAGTTCGAAGAGAAGAAGACTGTCGTTGCCGTGCCACAACGTGTGAAATGCAGAGCATGTGATGACGCAGACGCCTGGAATGGTCCCGATTTCATTGGTGATGGCATGTACACCTGCTACCGTTGCAGAAACCACCCGTTTGTCTCGCACAAGAATGTGCCAGAGAGCATGCAAGACAGCTTCGATTCGTACTACGCCGGCATCGATCGTTACACCTGCAAGTGATCCCGCCATAGCACCCTTCTGAACAAGAACCCACGCAGTTTATAAGATCTGTTCTTGACAAAGAGACAACGACGTATCGTCTTGTTGTTGGCAAGAGCGATAATCACCTCTGCTTCATTCACCGCTGCGCTTTTGAACGGCGATCTTAGCGTTGCTGTTGGTGGATTTTTCTACTTGGCGTTTGCCAGGTGGGTGCTTGAGAGGTGGTGCTAGCGTGGCAGCGTTCAGATACGGGTGAAGGGCTGGTGTCGAGCCCAGGGCGGGACGGTGTCGAGGAGGTTCAACCAAGTGTGGTTCTTTGGGACCTCAAACATCCAGATCCATCTCTCGCCGTCCCACATGGCGTCTCCGCGGCGTTCAACGCCTGACTTGTCGGACAACGTAAGCACACCGTTCTGTAGAGCGACTGTCAATGTCTGTGTCTGAGCGATTGTTGGTCGAATCGTGCCAAAGTTCATGATTGACGCAGAGATGATTGCGTTCGGAAATAGCTCAGCTGCTTTCGTCCAAGAGAGTCTCATCGTCCATCTTGGTTCTTGGTGTGATTTCTGTTGCATGGGTCGATCATACCTCGAAGTGACTGCGCCTTGCACGTAGTGCATCAGAGATTGTCAGTCGTGAGCAACACGTCATCGCCGACATAATCATCAACGTTGTCTTCCATAGGCGTCAGACCAGACACCTCGTGTAGCTCGAGCGTGCCAGTGTCGACTGCGGCAATGTAAATGTTCGCGTCTGGGTCTGCTTCGAGAAGAAGCGCTATGAGCTCTTTCACTTTCATGTTGACCTCTTTTTGAGTCTGCTTCGAGAATCGCTCACGTGTCACTCTTGGTTCAGGATTGTGGATTCCATTCTCAAGGTAACAGAGCGATTCTCGAAGGAACGTGGGTGATCTCAGGAAGTACGAGTGATGAAGGCGCTGCTTGGATCAGAAGGGTGCTTTGTGATCTTATAACACTTGTTTCTGAACATCGTGTTAGTGTCGTCTGACGTCAATGAAGCGATGCTCTTGTGGGTGATGAGGACGCTCTTGCCGACTCTGGTTCCCCTGATCGCGTCTTTTGAATCAAGCATGATCTCAAAAGAAAGATCGATCTGCGCAAGCTGCAACGCACGTTCTTCACGTTCCCTCTCTTCTTCTGCTGTCATGACGACGTACGTGAAAGGCTCACCCACCGTTGCTGTCAACTCTTCCAAGAGCACAGTGACCTCGTTCATGAGCGCGAGCCTCTGCTTCACGATGTTCAAGGGTGCCGTTCCCCATGAGGGCCAATTCAACCCTACTTCGAGCTTCTTCTCTGCGCAGACGTTTCCTTCATTGTCCTTGTAGGTAGCGTATGTCGTTGGGACGCTTCTGATGCTCAGCTCACAACTCGCTGTCTCGTCTGTGTCGACGATGTTTGCACGGTACTCAACATAGAGGTTGTTGTGTGCTGTCTCGTTCTCGAGTGCATCATTGAGGTCTCTCATAGAATGAGCTGTGATGTGTTTCGCAGTTGCATGTGCCGTGATGATTGTCGCTGCTGACTTGATTGCCGCTGTCGTGTTGTCTTTCATCTTCATTCCCTCCATCTAAGACCACTCTATCACGATTGCTCGAAAGGTTGCACGTGTGGTGACGCTTTCTGTGTGATGTTGTGCTGTGCAATGTCGAAGTCGATCATGGTAAGATGGTTCCAGATGGAGGGAATGAGGATGAAAGAAGACGCAACCAAGAAGAGTGCCATCACAACGCAGGCAGAAAAGATAGAGAAGCTAAGAGACACGCTCGACGAGTTCATCACAAACTGGGATACGTTCGACGATAGCTTCACAGACGCACAGATCGACATGTTTATGGAGCTCGAAGCAAAAGCCATGATGCTCAGAGCACTGTGTCGCCTAGACTTACGCGTTCTAGACAAGAGCGCAAAGAAGGCGTGACATGTTGACAACGACAACGACTGACAGTCGTCTGGCAGAGGTGAGAGCTTTCATCGAGGCGTATGATGCCCTGAAAGTCATTGAGATCGTAGAGATTCGAGTCACA
>Ga0164292_10002153_pt1 | contig 16080 bp, 26 predicted proteins | sample GEODES117metaG_FD_111486 | JGI IMG/M metagenome (GOLD analysis project Ga0164292, IMG submission 111486) | Eutrophic lake water microbial communities from Lake Mendota, Wisconsin, USA - GEODES117 metaG | ecosystem: Environmental > Aquatic > Freshwater > Lake | place: USA: Lake Mendota...
GCACCGTCGCTGCACCGAAACCCACGCCGGGTGGAGGGAGCGCTGCCGCGCACGCTGCCGCACTCGGCGCGGCCCTCACGCAGATGGTCGCCGGGCTCACCGCGGGGCGACAGAAGTACGCCGACGTGCACGACGAGATGCAGCGCATTGTCACTGACGCACGCGCGCTGCGCTCGAAGCTCACAGCCCTCGTACAGCGCGACGCGGCGTCATTCGAACGTGTTCGCCTCGCCTACAAGCTTCCGCAGGACAGCGACGAGCAGCGGTCGGCGCGTGCTACAGCAGTTCGTGAATCGCTCATCCACGCCGCCGAGGTACCGCTGGAAACCGCCCGTGCCGCGGTGGAGATCGCCTCACTCGCCGCCACCGTCGCCGAGCGTGGCAACCGTAACGCGGTCGGCGACGCCGCCATGGCGGCCATGCTCGCAGAGGCCGCATGCAAAGGGGCCGTGCTCAACGTGCGACTCAACGTCGCAGGGCTCGACGATGATGGAGCCGAGCGCGGCGCCGCGCTGGCGAGCGAAGCCCGCACACTGCTCGACGCCGTATCCGTGCACGCCCGCATCACCGAGGCCGAGGCCGAGCGCTCCATTCGCCTGCCCTGACGGGAGAAAAAGAGAAAAGGGGGAACTGACATTGGGAGAAAAGGGAAATCAGTTCCCCCCTTTCCCATGTTCTCCCAAACACCGAGCCGCGGAACGAAAAAAGCGGAGCGCACCGGTCTCCCCGTGCCTCCGCTTCTCTGCGTCTCCCGCTGCCAATGTCAGCTCGGCAGCGTCAGAATCCGCGGCCCGTTCTCGGTAATCGCGACCGTGTGCTCGAAGTGCGCCGACCGCTTGCCGTCGGCGGTCACCACGGTCCACTTGTCACTCAGCGTGCGCGTCTTGGGCGTGCCGATGTTCACCATCGGCTCAATGGCGATAGTCAGCCCCACGCTCAGCTTCTTGCCGCGCTTCGGCTTGCCGTAGTTGGGAATCTGCAGCTCTTCGTGCGGCGAAAAACCCACGCCGTGACCGACGAGTTCGCGCACCACACCGAAGCCCGCCGCTTCCACCACCGCCTGCACGGCGGCGCCGATATCGCCTACGTGATTGTCGGGCGTGGCGGCGGCAATACCGGCCTCCAGCGACGCCTGCGTCACGTCGAGCAGCCGCTGCGTTTCCGCATCGATCTGCCCCACGGGAATCGTGATCGCCGCGTCGGTGAACATCCCCTCGAGCTTCACGCCCACATCGACGGTGACGATGTCACCCTCGTTGAGGATGCGCTTGCGCGAGGGGATGCCGTGCACGATCTCCTCGTTGATGGAGATGCACGCACTCCCAGGGAAGCCGTAGAGCCCCTTGAACGCCGGCTCGGCGCCCGCATGCGAGCGGATGAAGCTCTCCACGAGGGTATCCAGCTCCATCGTCGAGATGCCCGGGCGCACGTGCGCCTTGGCGTGCATGAGCGTGGCGTGCAGGATGGCCCCGCCACGCGCCATGATCTCGATTTCGCGCGGCGACTTGAGCAGCGTTGCCGGCGCGGCGTTGCCGAACATCATCACGAAATTCCGAGCGCCGCGTGCACCCGCGCTTCGACATTCTCGAGCGTGCCGAGCGCGTCGACTCGCACCATGTTGGCACCGTGCTGCGCGTACCAGTCGATGACCGGCGAGGTCTGCTCCTGATACACGTGCATGCGCTTGCGGATCGCTTCGGGCTCGTCGTCCTTGCGGCGCACGAGCGTGCCCGTCTGGCCGCCCTCGGTGCACGTCTCGCCGGGCTGGCGACCGAAGAACGGTCGCTGGCACACGTCGCACGTGGTGCGGCCGCTGAGGCGGCGGACGAGTTCGTCTTCGTCCACCTCGAACAACAGCACCGCGTTGAGCGTGCGTCCGAGTGTGGCAAGCGTTTCGGCGAGACCCTCGGCCTGCGGGGTGGTGCGCACCACGCCGTCGAGGATGGCGCCCTTGGCCGCCATTGGCGACGCGAGGGCTTCCTTCATGATGCCCATGATAACGGCATCGGGTACGAGATCGCCGCGATCCATGGCCGCCTTGGCTTCGAGACCAAGGGGGGTGCCTTCACGGACCGCGGCGCGGAGGACGTCGCCAGTCGCGATCTTGGGAACGTCAAGGCGAGCGGCAAGCCGCTCGCCTTGAGTTCCCTTGCCCGCGCCTGGAGGTCCAAGCAGGACGATGATCATGTCAGGAAGTTAGAAGCCGCCCTGCGTAGCCTGGCGGCCACGGAACTTGATGCGCCCCTTCTTCATGAACCCGTCGTACTTGCGGAGCAGCAGGTGCTGCTGCATCTGCGCCATCGTATCGAGTGCCACACCCACCACGATCAGCAGCGACGTGCCACCGAACGCGAAGGGCACGTTCACGATGCGGGCGATCACGACCGGCATGAGGGCAATGACCGTGAGGAAAATCGCGCCGGGCAGCGTGATGCGCTCCACGACCTGCTCGATGTACTCCGCCGTCTTCGCCCCCGGCTTGATGCCCGGCACGAACCCGCCCTGCTTCTTCAGGTTCTCGGCCAGGTCGACCGGATTGAAGATGATGGACGTGTAGAAGTACGTGAACAGCAGGATGAGGATCGCCGACAGGACGAAATAGAGCCACGGGTTCGGGCCCTGCGGATTGAAGTACTCCGCGATCTCCTGCAGCTTCGCATTGCCGCTGAACTGCGCGAGCGCCCCCGGAATCACGATCACCGAGTTGGCGAAGATGATCGGCATGACGCCGGCCGTGTTGATGCGCAGCGGGATGAAGTTGCGCGCGGCCTCACGCTGACGCCCGCGAGCCATGGTGCGCTGCGGGATCTGAATGAGCACGCGACGCGCGGCCACCGTAATGGCCACCACGCCCGCCACCACACCCACCATCACCAGCGCCAACACCACCAACGTGAGCGGCGAGACCGCTCCCGTGGACACGAAGTTGAACGACTGGAAGATCGAGGGCCACATCCGCTCGACGATCGAGAAGAAGATGATCAGCGACGCGCCGTTGCCCAGGCCGCGCTCGGTGATCTGCTCACCCAGCCACATGACGAACAGCGCGCCCGTGGTGAGGAAGAGCATCATCTGGATCGTGAACCACGGGCCCGGACGCGACACCGCCGCCGGAAGCGACGCGGTGAAGAGCGCGAACCCGTACGCCTGAATCATCGCCAAGATGACGGTGAGGTAGCGGGTGTACTGCGTCAGCTTTTTCCGCCCCTCTTCGTCCTTCTGCATCTTGTCGACGTTCGGCATCACGGCGCCGGCGATCTGGACGAAGATGCTCGCCGAGATGTAGGGCATGATGCCGAGCGCAAACACGGTAGCACGTGAGAGACCACCACCCACGAACATGTCGTAGAGGCCGAGGAGGCCACCGCCCTGCTGGCGGGTGAAGTAGTCGGTCAGCGCCTGGACGTCGATACCCGGGGCCGTGATGTGCGAGCCGATGCGATAGATCACCATACACAGGAACGTGAAGGTGATTTTCTCCCAGAGCTCAGGCGTCCGGTAGATGTTGGCGACGGCGTTGGCCGCCGCGTTGTTCTGTTCTGCCATGCGCTGAATGCTCTCCGTCAGCCTTCGACGCGGCCACCGGCCGCTTCGATCTTCGCCTTGGCGGAGGCGCTGACCTTCACGCCCTTCACCGTGACCGCGCGCGACACTTCGCCGTTGGCGAGGAGCTTCGCGGGGCCCTGACCGACACGGACGAGTCCGGCCGCCACCAGCGTTTCGACCGTCACCTCGTCACCGGCCACCTGGGCCAGATCGGACAGGCGCACGAGCTGCGCCTCTTCACGGAACGGATTGGTGAAACCACGCTTCGGGATACGACGCGTGATCGGCATCTGACCGCCTTCGAAGTGCGGCTTGCCGCCACCGGGGCCGCCATGACCCGAACGGGCCATGGAACCCTTGTGACCCTTACCGGACGTCTTGCCCAGGCCGGAGCCCGGACCGCGGCCCAGACGACGACGCGAGCGATGCGAGCCCGGCGCCGGCTTCAGGTTGTGCAGACCGATCTGCTCGGTCGTTTCGGCGTTGTTCGCCATGGATTAGCCCTCCACCGGCGTCACCTGAACCAGGTGACGCACCTTCTTGAGCTGGCCACGCAGCGCGGCGGAATCCTGCTGCACGACACTCGCCTGATGGTTGCGCAGTCCGATCGCCGCCAGCGTGGCGCGCATGCGCCACGAGTGCCCGATCGAGCTACGCACCTGCGTGATCTTCACCTTGCCATCCGTCGGCTTCTCGAGCTTCGGCGTCTTGGCCGGGCCCTTGGACGGATGCCACACGAACGTCCGCGGCATTATGCCACCTCCGCGGCCACCACGGCCGCCTTGCTGGTGTTCACCGCTTCCGTCTTCGACTTCGCACGCGACTTGTAGCCGATCTGCGAAACCTCGATGCCACGCTCCTTCGCCGCCTGCTCGACGGTGATGAGGTGCGTCAGGCCATCGACCGCGGCGCGGACCATGTTGTGCGGGTTCGTCGAACCCAGCGACTTCGTGAGGATGTCGTGGATACCGGCGCACTCGAGCACCGCGCGCACCGCACCACCGGCGATCACACCGGCACCCGGCGCGGCCGGCTTCATCAACACCTTACCGGCGCCGTGCTTGCCCACCACCTCGTGCGGGATCGTGCTGCCCGTCAGCGGGATCGTCACCATGCTGCGACGCGCGGCGTCGACGGCCTTGCGGACCGCTTCCGACACTTCGTTCGCCTTGCCGGTGGCATAGCCCACCTTGCCCTGCCCATCGCCCACCGCGACCAGCGCGTTGAACGAGAAGCGACGGCCACCCTTCACGACCTTCGCGACGCGGTTGATCGCAATCACGTTCTCGACGAGATCGCTCTGCTCGCGTTCCTGCTGCGGGCCGCCACGGTCTGGACCACGGCCACGACCCTGACGGTCGCCACCCTGGCCGCCTTCACCACCGGGGCCACGGCCACGACCGCCGCCCGGGCCACCCGGACCGCGACCACGACCGCCACCGCCACCCGGGCCACCACGGCCACGGCCTGCGCCGCCGCCGGGCCCACGTCCACCACGCGCCGGAGCGCCACCCTGATTCTGTGCGTCTGCCATGATCAGAACTCCAGGCCGCCCTCTCGGGCGCCATCGGCAACGGCCTTCACGCGGCCATGGTACTGGTAACCGGCGCGATCGAAGACCACCTTCGAAATACCCGCCGCCTTCGCCTTCTCCGCCGCAGCCTTGCCAACGGCAAGAGCGCGCTCGGACTTCGTACCGCTCAGCTTCTCGTCGCCGACCGTCAGCAGCGTGCGCTGCGCGACGTCGTCCACGATCTGGGCGTAGATGTGCTTCAGCGAACGGAACACCACCAGGCGCGGACGCTCCGGCGTACCGTTCACTGCCTTGCGCACGCGCAAATGCCGCCGCTTGCGCTTCTCCGCGTTCGTACGCGGGATCGCGATCTTCGCCATTACTTGCCTCCGGCCTTACCGGCCTTGCGCCGGATGACTTCGCCCTGGTACTTGACGCCCTTGCCCTTGTACGGCTCAGGCTTGCGGTAGCTGCGGATCTCGGCGGCCACCTGGCCCACGAGCTCCTTGCTCGCCCCGTCGATCACCACCGTGGTGGGGTTCGGCGCGGTGATCGAGACGCCAGCCGGCGCCTTGTACTCGATCTGATGCGAGTAGCCCAGCGACAGCAGCGCGCCGTAGGGCTTGATCTCGGCCTTATAGCCGACGCCCGTGATCTCGAGGACCTTCTTGAATCCCGTCGTCACGCCTTCGACCATGTTGGCCACGAGCGTACGCGTCAGGCCGTGCAGCGCCTTGTGGCGCTCTTCGTCCGACGGACGCTTCACCTGCAGTTCCGCACCTTCCTGCGCCACGATCATCTCGGCCGGGAGCACGCGGGCGAGCTCGCCCTTCGGTCCCTTCACCGTGATGTGGCTGCCGTTGATCGCCACGGTCACTCCGGCCGGAACCGGAATCGGGCGCTTACCAATACGCGACATGTGTGAGCGTCTCCTTACCAGACGAGGGCGAGAAGTTCGCCGCCCGTATTGGCGGACCGCGCATCACGATCGGACATGATGCCCTTCGACGTGCTCAGGATGGCCATACCGAGGCCGTTGCGAACGCGCGGGATCTCCGTCACGCCGACGTACTTCCGCAGACCGGGCGTGGAGATACGCTTCGCTTCGCGAATGACGGACTGGCCGCCGTGCGCGTACTTGAGGATCACGCGCAACACGCTCTTGCCATCCTCGAGCTCGACCACGCGGTAATCCTGCACGAAGGAGTTCTCCTTCAGGATGCGCGCGATCTCGATCTTGATCTTCGAGACCGGCATGTCGACGCGGCGGTGCCGTGAGGCACACGCGTTGCGAAGCCGCGTCAGCATGTCGGCAATAGGGTCGTTCAGGCTCATGCGCTGATAAATCTCCTAGGGTATCCGCTCAGGGCGGACCGGTAGGAAGTGAAAGAATGGACGAACGCCGGGAAAGCGCTCGCACCCCGCGGGGGGAGCCTTACAATCTCACCCCGCCAGGCGCTCACGCCAAGCCCACCGCTCGTATTGGATCCTGCCGGGCGGCCCCCTGCCGGGACGCCGCCCCCAGGATTACCAGCTCGCCTTGCGCACGCCGGGAATCAGGCCGTTCAGGGCCATGTCCCGGAGGGCAATGCGGCTGAGACCGAAGTGCCGGAGGAACGCGCGCGGACGGCCGCTCATGCTGCAGCGGTTGCGCACACGCGTCGCCGACGAATTGCGCGGAAGCTTGTGCAGCGCGTTCACCGCGGTCTGCACTTCTTCCGGCGTGCTCTTCGGGCTGCTGATCACGGCCTTGAGGGCCGCGCGCTTCTGGGCATACCGCTCCACCAGCACCTTGCGCTGCGCGTTGCGGGCCAGCTTGCTCGTCTTCGCCATCTGACTTTAATCCTGGTTAAGCCGCGCTCGGCTGCGCCACCTTGGGCGTCACCGGCTTGTCGTCGCCACGGAACGGCATGCCGAGCTGATGCAGCAGCGCGAACGCGTATGCATCCTTGTCGGCCGTCGTCACGAACGTGATGTCCATACCGTGCACCTGCTCGACCATGTCATAGTTGATCTCCGGGAAGATCAGCTGCTCCTTGATGCCGAGCGTGTAGTTGCCGCGGCCATCGAACGACTTCGTGCCGAGCCCGCGGAAATCGCGGATACGCGGGCACGCCACCGTCACGAACCGGTCGAGGAACTCCCACATGCGCGCACCGCGCATGGTCACCGAGGCGCCGATCTCCTGCCCCTCGCGGAGGCCGAAGTTCGCGACCGACTTCTTCGCCTTGCGGCGCACCGGCTTCTGGCCGGTGATCAGCGCGAGCTCTTCCACCACCACGTCGAGCATCTTCGGCTGCTTCACCGCTTCGCCCACGCCGCAGTTGATCACGATCTTCGTCAGCGTCGGGATCTGGTGCGGATTGGTGAACCCGAACTGCTTCGCCAGGTTCGCGCGCACGGTGTTCTCGTAGTACGTCTTGAGGCGGGGGGTCGCCGCCGGCAGACCGGCACCAGCGTGTTCACGCTTGGTGAAGTCCACCGCCGCGCGCCCCTGGCCGGCCTGCTTGGCCGCCTTGCCACCCTTCTGGCCAGCACCGCCCTTCGCGGCACCCGCCTTCGCTCCAGCCTTGGCGCCGCCCTTGGCCGCGCCCTTTTCCTTGGTCGCCATGTGCAGTTACTCCGGTCAGCGCGAGCGGGGAATGACTTCACCGCTCTTCACGCCCACCCGCTCCTTCGTGCCGTCCTTGTCGATGCGCGTCTTCACGCGCGTCGGCTTGCCGGTCTTCGAATCGAGCAGCATGACGTTCGACGCATGGAAGGGCGCCGGCATCTCGATGATGCCGCTCGTCTCCTCCGCCGTGCGCGCCTTGCGGTGCTTCTTCACGATGTTGATCCCTTCCACCTTGATGCGGCCCGTCTTGGGGTACACCTGGAGGACCTTGCCCTCCTTCCCCTTGTCGTCGCCACGCATCACGCGGACGGTGTCACCCTTGGTGACGTGGATCGCTTCACGCGACGCCTTGAGGGCGTGACGCGCCGCGCCGAGGCGCTGACCACGATCCGTCTTGTAGTACACGTTCTTCCGCATCTCAGAGCACCTCGGGCGCCAGCGAGACGATCTTCATGTAGCGCTTCTCGCGGAGCTCGCGCGCCACGGGGCCGAAGATACGCGTCGCCTTCGGCTCGCCGTTGTCGTTGATGATCACGACCGCGTTCTCGTCGAAGCGGATGTACGAACCGTCCTTGCGGCGCGTTTCCTTCACCGTGCGCACCACCACGGCCTTCGCCACATCGGACTTCTTCACCGTACCGTTCGGCAGCGCGTCCTTCACCGCCACGATGACCTTGTCGCCAAGGCCCGCGTAGCGACGGCGCGTGCCGCCCAGCACCCGGATCACCAGCGCGCGCTTCGCGCCGCTGTTGTCCGCCACCTTCACCACCGATTCCTGCTGAATCATGGAAGTATCCTCTTAGCGCGCGCGTTCGACGATCTCGACCACGCGCCACCGCTTGTCCTTCGACAAGGGCCGGGTCTCCATGATGCGCACCGTGTCGCCGACCTTCGCCGAGTTCTCCTCGTCGTGGGCCTTAAGCTTCCGGGTACGCGTCACCATCTTGCCGTACTGGGGGTGCGGCATGCGACGGTCGATGCGAACGACCACCGTCTTCTCCATCTTGTCGCTCACGACGAGCCCGACGCGCACCTTGCGCGCCGACCGGTCGGTGGCGCCGTTCTGCGCGGCGCTCGCGTTGTTCGTTTCAGCCATCAGTCGTATCTCGGTTAGCGGCCGCGGCCGGCGAGCTCACGCTCACGCTGGACCGTCTTCAGGCGCGCGATGTCCCTGCGGATGCTGCGCAACCGCAGCGGCTCTTCCAGCGCTTCGGTGCCGCTCCGGAAGCGGAGACGGAAACGCTCCTCTTCCAACTCCCGGATGCGGGAGGCCAACTCGTCAGCCGCCAGTCCGCGGATCTCTTCAGCCTTCATTGGTCACCGCCTCCTCACGTGCGACGAACTTGGTCTTCACGCCGAGCTTCGCAGCGGCCAGGGCCATCGCCGTCTCGGCGAGCTCCCGGGTCACACCCTCGATCTCGAACATCACTCGGCCCGGCTTCACCACCGCCACCCACAACTCCGGCGAACCCTTACCCTTACCCATTCGGGTTTCGGCCGGCTTCTTCGTGATCGGCTTGTCCGGGAAAATGCGGATCCAGACCTTACCGCCACGCTTGATGTGACGCGTCATCGCAACACGGCACGCCTCGATCTGACGGCTCGTCACCCAGCCCGGCTCGAGCGCCTGCAGGCCGAACGTGCCGAACGACAGATCGCTACCACGGTACGCCAGGCCGGTCGTGCGGCCCTTGAACATCTTGCGGAACTTGACCCGCTTCGGACTCAGCATCGTTCAGCTCCTCAGTTGCCGGTCGAGTAGGTCTTGCCGCGACGATCTTCCACGATCTCGCCCTTGAAGATCCACACCTTCACACCGATGGTGCCGTAGGTGGTCTTCGCGGTGCTCGTCGCGTAATCGATGTCGGCGCGCAGCGTGTGAAGGGGCACCCGGCCCTCCATGTACCCTTCCACGCGCGCGATTTCGGCGCCGCCAAGGCGCCCGCCGGCCTTCACCTTGATGCCCAGCGCGCCCATCCGCATCGCGCTCTGCACGGCGCGCTTCAGCGCGCGGCGGAACGAGATACGCTGCGACAGCTGCGCCGCGATGTTGTCGGCCACGAGCTGCGCCTCCACTTCCGGACGCTTGATCTCTTCGACGTTGATGCCGACTTCCTTGCCCGTGAGCTGAGCCAGCTCGTCACGCAGCTTGTCGACTTCCGCGCCCTTCTTGCCGATCACGACGCCGGGACGACCCGTGTGGATCGTCACCACCACCTTCCCGGGCTTGCGCTCGATCGTCACGTCGGCGATCGCCGCGTTGTCCAGACGCGCCTTGAGATACTTGCGAAGGAGGGCGTCCTCCTTCAGCAGAGCCGGCATTTCCTTCTTCGCGTACCACGTCGAACGCCAGTTCTTCGTGACACCGAGGCGGAAGCCGATCGGATTGGTCTTTTGTCCCATTAGCGCACCGCCTCCGTCACGACGATCTCCACATGGCTCGTCCGCTTCAGCATTGGCGTCGCACGGCCCATGGCCGCCGGCGTCCAACGCTTCAGCTTCGGCCCTTCGTTCACGATGGCCTTCGTGATCACCAGCGCGTCGACATCCAGCGACGTGTTGGCCGCACGGGCCGCTTGTTCTGCGTTCGCCACAGCACTGTTAAGCGTCTTCTCGATCTGCTCAGACGCGTGCTTCTTGGAAAACTTGAGCAGCGCGAGCGCGTCGTTCACGCGCTGGCCACGGATCTGGTCGATGACCAGACGCATCTTGTAGGGCGACTGACGCGTGGTGCGCTGAATGGCGCGCGCCTCGATGCCCGTCTTCACGGTCTTGGCCATGGGTTACTTGCCTCCCTTACCAGCCGGCTTCTTCGCATCGGCCTTCTGCCCCGCGTGACCGCGGAACAGACGCGTCGGCGAAAATTCGCCCAGCTTGTGCCCGACCATGTTTTCCGTCACGTACACCGGGATGAACTTGTTCCCGTTGTGCACCGCGAACGTGTGCCCCACGAATTCCGGCAGGATCGTGCTCGCGCGCGACCAGGTCTTCACGACCTTCTTCTCGTTCTTGGCGTTCATCGCGACCACCTTCGCCTCCAGGCGCTCGGCGACGAACGGACCCTTCTTAATGCTTCTCGACATATCGGTTCTCGTCTCGCCTGGCGGTTACTGCGTGGCCCGGCCGCGCTTGCGGCCGCGCACGATGAGACGCGTCGACGCCTTCTTCTTATTGCGCGTCTTGACGCCTTCCTTCTTACCCCACGGGCTCACCACGTTGCGACCACCGCGCGTACGACCGCCGTGCGGGTGATCCACCGGGTTCATCACTTCACCACGCACCTTCGGGCGCTTGCCGAGCCAACGGCTCTTGCCCGCCTTGCCGTGCGACTGCAGTTCGTGCTCGGAATTCCCCACTTCTCCGATCGTCGCCATGCAGTTGCCGTGCACCAGGCGCATTTCCGTGGAGCTCAGACGCAGCGTGACGTAGTCACCTTCCTTCGCCACGACCTGGGCGAAGGTGCCGGCCGAGCGGGCCATCTGGCCGCCCTTGCCGATCTTGAGCTCGATGTTGTGCACCGACGTGCCGAGCGGCACTTCCTTCAGCGGCATCGCATTGCCCGTGCGCACGTCGCTGCCCGGGCCCGACACCACCGTATCTCCCTGCTTCAGTCCCTTCGGGTGCAGGATGTAGCGCTTCTCGCCGTCCGCGTACTGCAACAGCGCGATGCGCGCCGAGCGGTTCGGATCGTACTCGATGTGCGCGACCGTGGCCGGCTGGCCCTGCTTGTCACGCTTGAAATCGATGACGCGGTACATGCGCTTGTGGCCGCCACCGATGCGACGCATCGAGATGTGGCCGTGATTGTCGCGACCGCCCGACTTCTTGAGCGGCTCGACGAGCGACTTCTCGGGCGTGCTGCGCGTGATCTCGGCGAAATCCGAAACCGAGCGGAAGCGCGTGCCCTTGGTGACCGGCTTGAACTGACGGATACCCATGCGTCTTAGCCCTCGAAGATCGCGATGGTGTCGCCGTCACGCAGCTTCACAATCGCCTTCTTGGTGTGGGGGCGGCGCCCGATCGACTGGCCAACCCGGCGCGCCTTGCCGCGCGCGTTGGAAGTCCAGACACCGGTGACCTTGACGCCGAACAGCTGCTCGACGGCCGCTTTGATGGAGTGCTTCGTGGCGCTGGTCGCCACCTCGAACGTGTACTCGCCGCGATCCTGATAGGCGGCCGAGGTGCGCTCCGTGACGATCGGGCGCACGATGGTACGGTACAGACTCATCGCTTAGCCCTCCGCAGAGTTGAGCGCCGACGACTCGATCACCACGACATCCGACCAGAGGATGTGGTAGGTGCTCGCATCGCTGTACGGCATGACGTGCGCGCGGCCGAGGTTGCGGGCGCTCAGGTACACGTTCGGCTTCACGCCGTCCGTGAGGAGGAGCACCTTCTTGTCGGCCACCCCGAGCGACGCCATGAACTGCGTCATCGCCTTGGTCTTCGGCGCGCTGAAGTTCAGCGCGTCCACGAGGATCACGGCCTGCTCGCGGGCACGGGCGTTGAGCGCGCTCTTGCGGGCGAGCTGACGCACCTGCTTCGGCACGATCTGCGTGTAGCTCCGCGGCTGCGGACCGAACACGGTACCACCGCCCGGCCAGTTCGGCGCGCGCGTCGAGCCCTGGCGGGCGCGACCGGTGCCCTTCTGCTTCCACGGCTTCTGGTTACCGCCGGTGACTTCACCGCGCGTCTTGGTCTTGGCCGTGCCCTGGCGACGGTTGGCGAGGAACGCCTTCACCGCCTGGTGCATGACCGGCACGTTGACGATCCCGTCAAACGTGCCCTCGGGGAGCTGGCGCGTGCCGCCCTGCTTCCCCTGCGCCGAGTACACAGGCGCCTCAAAGGTCTTGGTTTCCGCCGTCATGATCAGCCCTGCTTCCGCACGAAGACGATGCCGTTCGTCGGCCCCGCCACGCTGCCGCGCAGATAAATGAGGTTACGCTCCGCGTCCACCTTTTCCACGCGGATGCTGAGCGCCGTGTGCTGCTTGTTGCCGTACTGGCCGGGCATCTTCTTGCCCTTGATGACGCGCGACGGGTCCGTACCCGCGCCGATCGAGCCAGGCTTGCGGTGCTTCGTGTTGCCGTGCGTGTTCGGACCACCGCCGAAACCGTGGCGCTTCACGACACCCTGGAAACCACGACCCTTGGACGTGCCGGTGACCTTCACGCGCTCGCCGGGCGTGAAGATGTCCACCTTGATCACGTCGCCCACGGTGTAGGCGGGGACTTCGCCGTTCGCCGGCGCGTCGTCGAGACGGAAGCTCTTGAGCACGGCGGGCGCGGCCTCGAGGCCGGCCTTCTGCGCGTGTCCGAGCTCCGCCTTCGTGGCGCGCGCGCCCTTCGGCGTGCGCTCACCCTTCTTGTTGGGGCGCGCCGTGCGCTGCGCGCCATATCCGAGCTCCACCGAAGCGAAACCCGCCGCGTCCACCGTCATCACCTTGGTGACGGGGTTCGGCGTGGCCTCCACCACGGTGCAGGGCACTTGCTGCCCCTGCTCGTTGAACAGCTGGGTCATCCCCAGCTTCTTGCCGATGATGCCGATCATGAATTGACTCACTCCGTACGAGTCGCGGTCATCCCGAGTGGATGCCCGTTGGACTATGGATGGTGCCGCCCTGTGCAGCACCATCAGTACGCGCCGCCTTCCCGAAGGAAGCCTACCGCGGCGTGAACTCTCGCTGTCCTGCGTCCTGCACCGACGAACTACAAACTGAAGACTGCTATTCGACCTTGATTTCGACGTCCACACCAGCCGGGAGATCGAGCTTCGTCAGCGCGTCCACCGTACCGGCACGCGAATCGAGGATATCGATCACGCGCTTGTGCGTCTTGAGCTCGAACTGCTCACGCGACTTCTTGTCGACGTGCGGCGAACGGAGCACCGTCCAACGCTGCGTCTTGGTCGGGAGCGGGATCGGGCCCGATACCGACGCGCCGGTCTTCTCGGCCGTGCGGACGATGTCCGCCGAAGCCTGGTCGATCACGGCGTGGTCAAATGCCTTGAGGCGAATGCGAATGCGGCCAGCCATCTCTATTCCTGGGAGCCTGTGCAGCAGGCGGTGAGGACCAGAGCCCTCACCGCCCACCACCAGTCGTGATTAGGCGAGGATCTTGGTAACGACGCCGGCGCCGACCGTGCGGCCACCCTCACGGATGGCGAAGCGCAGCTGCTCTTCCATGGCGATCGGGATGATGAGCTCGATCGTCATCGTCACGTTGTCGCCCGGCATCACCATCTCCATCCCTTCGGGGAGCTCGATGTTGCCCGTCACGTCCGTCGTGCGGAAGTAGAACTGCGGGCGGTAGCCCTTGAAGAACGGCGTGTGACGGCCGCCTTCTTCCTTCGTGAGCACGTACACTTCCGCCGTGAACTTCGTGTGCGGCTTGATCGAGTTCGGCTTGGCGAGCACCATGCCGCGCTCGATGTCTTCCTTCGCGATGCCGCGGAGGAGGAGACCGACGTTGTCACCGGCCTGGCCTTCGTCGAGGAGCTTGCGGAACATTTCGACGCCGGTCACGACCGACTTCTTGTCGCTGTTGTAGCCGACGACCTGGACTTCTTCGCCGACCTTGATGATGCCACGCTCGATACGACCCGTCGCCACCGTACCACGACCCGTGATCGAGAACACGTCTTCGACCGGGAGGAGGAACGGCTTGTCGACTTCACGCACCGGCTCCGGGATGTACGAGTCGAGCGCGTCGTAGAGCTCCTGCATCTTGTCGATCCACTTCTGCTCACCCTGGATCGCCGGGTAGGCCGCGCCGCGGATCACCGGGGCATCGTCACCGTCGTAGTTGTACTTCGAGAGCAGTTCGCGGACTTCGAGCTCGACGAGGTCGAGGAGCTCTTCGTCTTCCACGAGGTCGCACTTGTTGAGGAACACGACGACCTTCGGCACGTTCACCTGGCGCGCCAGCAGGATGTGCTCACGGGTCTGCGGCATCGGGCCGTCCACGGCCGACACCACGAGGATCGCGCCGTCCATCTGCGCGGCGCCCGTGATCATGTTCTTCACGTAGTCGGCGTGACCCGGGCAGTCGACGTGCGCGTAGTGACGGTTGGCCGTCTCGTATTCCACGTGCGACGTGGCGATCGTGAGGATCTTCGTGCTGTCACGACGACCCTGCGACTCCGACGCCTTGGCGACTTCGTCATAGGCCACGTACTTCGTGCCGTAGCCCTTGTCGGCCGAGATCTTCGTGAGTGCCGCGGTCGTGGTGGTCTTGCCGTGGTCGACGTGGCCGATCGTACCCACGTTCACGTGCGGCTTGTTCCGCTCGAACTTTGCCTTGCCCATGGTTCTGTCTGTGCTTGGGTAGTGAATGAGGGGTGAGGCTTACGCCTTCACCTTGCTGATGATCTCTTCGGCCTTCGACTTCGGCACTTCTTCGTAGTGCGAGAACTCCATCGAGTAGACCGCTCGTCCCTGCGACATGCTGCGCAGCTTGGTCGAGTAACCGAACATCTCCGCCAGCGGCACGGTGGCCGAGATGACCTGCGCCTCACCACGCTGCGTCATGCCGCCGATCTTGCCGCGACGCGAGGAGAGGTCGCCGAGGACGTCGCCCATGTACGATTCCGGGCTCACGACCTCGACCTTCATGACCGGCTCCAGCAGGCAGGGGCTGGCCTGCTTGGCCGCCTCCTTGAACGCCATCGAGCCGGCAATCTTGAACGCCATTTCCGACGAGTCGACTTCGTGGTAGGAACCGAAGGTGAGCTGGACCTTGATGTCCACGACCGGATACCCGGCGAGCACACCGTTCTCCAGCGCTTCCTTGATGCCCTGCTCCACGGGGCCGATGTATTCACGCGGAATGACACCACCCACGATCTTGTCCTCGAACACGAAGCCCTGTCCCTGCTCGCTGGGCTCCATGTTGATGACCACGTGGCCGAACTGACCCTTACCACCCGACTGGCGGATGAACTTCCCTTCCACCTTCTCGACGCGCTTCTTGATCGTCTCGCGGTAGGCCACCTGCGGGCGACCCACGTTCGCGTCGACCTTGAACTCGCGCATCATGCGATCGACGATGATTTCGAGGTGCAGCTCACCCATGCCGGCGATGATCGTCTGACCCGTCTCGGCATCCGAACGGACGCGGAAGGTCGGATCTTCTTCGGCGAGCTTCTGCAGCGCGATCGCGAGCTTGTCCTGGTCGGCCTTCGTCTTCGGCTCGATGGCGACGTCGATAACGGGGTTCGGGAACTTCATCGCCTCGAGGATGAGCGGATTGTCCTCGGTGCAGAGCGTGTCGCCGGTACGCGTGTCCTTGAGGCCGATGGCGGCGGCGATGTCGCCGGCGCGCACTTCCTCGATTTCTTCGCGCTTGTTGGCGTGCATCTGCAGGAGACGACCCACGCGCTCACGCTTGTCCTTCGTGCTGTTGTACAC
>Ga0164292_10002155_pt1 | contig 16064 bp, 10 predicted proteins | sample GEODES117metaG_FD_111486 | JGI IMG/M metagenome (GOLD analysis project Ga0164292, IMG submission 111486) | Eutrophic lake water microbial communities from Lake Mendota, Wisconsin, USA - GEODES117 metaG | ecosystem: Environmental > Aquatic > Freshwater > Lake | place: USA: Lake Mendota...
CAAAGTGCAGCCGTTCTTTCTGTATTACCCCTCACCACTCATTCACTACAAGCTGCAACCCACACCCGACAGCGTAGGCAAGAAACCTGACTTGCACGCGGACAACATCGCCTACCTCGACAAACTTGTCGGCAAGCTTGTGGCGGAGCTGGAGAGCTTGAAGCTGCGAGAGAAGACGCTCATTGTGTTTGTCGGCGACAACGGCTCGACGAAAGGGGCGCACACGGTTCACGGTCGCCCCATTCACGGTAAGAAGGGCGAACTCAACGAAGGCGGCTGCCGTGTGCCGTTGATCCTCAACTGGCTTGGCACGACGCCTGCCGGAAAAGTTTCCAAAGATCTGGTGAGTATCACCGACTTCTTTCCGACATTCACTGAGTTGGCAGGTGGCACTTTGCCCGCCGGCGTAACGATCGACGGTCACAGCATCGCACCGCAAGCTATGGGGCAGACGGGCAAGCCACGCGACTGGGTCTATGTGCAATTGAGAAGCGATCGTTACGTGCGAGACTCGCGCTGGAAGCTCACCAGCGCAGGAGAGTTCTTCGACATGCGTGACGCCCCCTGGAGCGAAATCTCTGTTCCAGCGGATACAGCCAATGGCGAAGCGAGTGCCGCTCGTTCACGGCTACAGACGGCGCTCGATAGCGTGATCGCTCAGGACACTAGCATTCATAAATCACAGTAGTGGAAACCAGCGTAGTGGACTTCGCCAGAAGTCCCGGATGATATGCATACGATTGAAGAGCCTCGGGAACTCTGGCGAGTTCCACTACGTGCCTCGAAGTTTGCCAATAGAATTCATGACAACTCGACATCGACTTACCAACCTACTGTTCGTCATCCAGGTCTTTGCAACAAGTCTTGCATACGCACAGACGAATGGCCCACTGCGCGTGCATCCCGAGAATCCTCGCTACTTTGCCGACGCATCCGGTAAAGCTGTTTTGCTTACAGGTTCGCACACTTGGCCGAACCTCATAGACATGGGGCCAACTGATCCGCCTGCGGCGTTTGATTTCGATGGCTATTTGAAATGGCTGAAGTCGCACGGGCACAACTTCACCCGTGGCTGGACCTGGGAGCCGACGCGCTGGAACACGAGCGACATGAAGAACGTCGAGTGGCGCAATGGGCACCATTTCATCGCGCAGCAGCCCTACTTGCGCACCGGTCCGGGACTGGCGCTCGATGGCAAAGCGAAGTTCGACCTGGAGAAACCCAACCCGGAGTATCTCCAACACATTCGAGAACGTCTCGCCAAGTCGCGCGAGGCGGGCATCTATGTCTCCGTCATGCTCTTTGAAGGATTCGGGGTACAGTATGGCAAGGAATCCTGGTCAAACCACCCGATGAACGCCGCCAACAACATCAACAGTGTGGAAGGCGACAAAAACGGCGATGGCAAGGGTATCGAAATTCACCAGCTCTTGAATAAACGCGTGACGAAGCTGCAAGAAGCTTATCTGCGCTGGCTGGTCAGCGGGTTAAACGAGTTCGACAACGTGCTTTACGAGGTCTCCAATGAAACGCACACCAGCTCGACCGAGTGGCAGTATCACATTATCCGCACAGTAAAGACGATCGAGGCTACGCTGCCGAATCAGCATCCGGTGGGAATGACCTTTCAGGCATCCAAGGGCAAGAACCAGGCGCTCTTCGACAGCCCGGCAGATTGGATCTCACCGAACCCGGAAGGTGGATTCCGCGACAACCCGCCGGACATGAAGGGCATCAAAGTAGTGATGTCGGATACCGACCATCTTTGGGGCATCGGCGGCGATGCGGTCTGGGTTTGGAAGACCTTTACGCGTGGACTGAATCCGATCTTCATGGACACCTACGATGGCAAGGTGCTCGGCAAGGTGCGCCCACAGGATGATGCTCCGCGCCGCACAATGGGACACGTGTTGGCACTCTCAAAACGAATCCATCTTGCACGCGCCATACCACAACCCGAATCAAGCTCGACGGGCTTCTGTCTCTCTGAGCCAGGAAAATCCTATGTTGTTTTCGCTCCCGAGGGTGGTGATATCGAGGTCGATCTCACACAGGCCCCTGCCGAGCTAGAAGTCGAACGGCTGCATCCCGTTACCGGCGAGGTTTCCATTAAGGAAACCATCGCTGGGGGCGCTCGGCGGCGATTTTCGACGCCTGCAAATGAGCCGTGTGTCTTGTTGCTTTTACCCGCTGCCCACCCCTGAATTCCGAAGTTTCACCGATCGTGTAATTTATCAACAACCAACTCCCGATTTTGTAGTGGACTTCGCCAGAAGACCTGTTTTCGTAGTGGACTTCGCCAGAAGTCCCTGATGATACGCATACGATTGACGAGCTTCGGGAACTCTGGCGAGTTCCACTACTCATGTATGTTTTTAACTGGCGCTCGCCTTAAGCCCCAATGAACACCCGAATCCCATGGCACCTTGAAACCAAATCCATGAAACAGATATTCACACTCCTCACCACTCTTTTTCTAACGTTGGCCTTGGCACCGTCCGTTCAGGGGCAGAAAAAGAAGGCGGCAACATCCGGCAATCCTTCCGCTGCGTCCACACACGAAGGCGATGCTACCGACGTCACCGTGATCCGCCGAATGGATCAGCATCCGTTGGCTTGGCGCGTTTGGCAGCCGTTTATCCTTCAGGGGGACAGGAAGAACCAGCTCATCGTCGCGTTCGGCGCGATGGTCAATGGCAAAAAAGATATGGGTGACATCCTTGTCACTTTGTCCAAAGACGATGGCGCGACGTGGGAAGAACCGGTCACGGTCTTCGACCATCAACGACGTCAAGGTGCGATTCAATTCGCTTATGCCAATCCAGTGCTTTATCGTGCACAAGGACAGAACGTGGTTTGGCTGTATGCCATGCGTTGCCCCATTGCCTCAGAAAATAGCGAAGAGTCTCATCTCGTCGGCGCGTTCAGCGCGGATGGTGGGCGTTCCTGGACGCCGGTCGAGATGGCGATGGACTACGCTGGGCCGCTGATTACGTGTGCCAGTCCGGTAGAGACCGAATTCAAAGGACAAAAACGCTTTCTATTGCCAGCTCATCGCAACACGCTTGGGTCCGACCCGCGTGGCTCACGCGATCATTTCATTTTGAGCAGCACCAGTTTGCTTGAGTGGAAGCTGGAGGCCTACATTCCACAACCGACCGCCGCTCGAGTGTTCTTGCACGAAGGCAATCTCGCGCCGGGCGATGCAAACGAAGAACTCAAGCTCGTGATGCGGACCGCAAATTATGATCAAGACGAACTGACCACCAACCCGCCCCGTGCATATTCCAGCATAAGCAAAGATGGTGGTCGTACGTGGAGCGAAGCGCGAGAAGAACCGGAATTGCACAACGCAAAATCGAAGAGCTTCTTCGGTCGTTCATCCGATGGAACGCACATCTACGTCTACAACGACGGTCCCGCGCAGCGCGACAAGACCCCAGAGTTCCCCAATGGTGGGCGCATGTCCTTGCGTTATAAGGTGAAGTCCCCTGGTGGTGCTTGGAGCGAACAGCGAACTTTCTACGATGCAGGAAATAAGAACTCCTACCCCACGCTCGTCGAAGTGTCGCCGGGTGAGTTCCGCTGCGTCTGGGATAGCGGAACAGCCGACACGGCACGTACCCACATCCAGTTTGGAAAACTCTCACTGAATCGATAACGATATGACTCCTGCTGAGCTCTCAAAAAATCTTCACGCTGGCAACACTGTCTTTGGCACATTGATAGTCTCGCCGTCACCGCGCTGGCCAGAGGTGGTACGGCGTTGCGGATTGGACTTTATCTTCATTGACACCGAGCACATCGCACTCGACCGGGCTGAATTGAGTTGGATGTGCCAGACTTACTCGGCGTTAGGTTTGCCGCCCATAGTGCGAATTCCTTCGCCGGACCCTTATGCCGCCACGATGGTGCTCGATGGCGGCGCGGCTGGCGTAATCGCTCCTTACGTGGAGAGTGTTGAGCAAGTGCAGGCTTTGCGAGGTGCGGTTAAGCTGCGTCCCATTAAAGGAAAACGACTTCAACGAATGCTCGATGGCGAAGATCCTGGACACGAGCTGGGACCGTATATCGAATCGACCGCGCTAGACCGACTGCTGATCGTCAACATCGAGAGCGTCCCAGCCATCGAGGCTCTAGACTCCATACTCTCTGTTCCTGGCCTGGATGCAGTGCTTATTGGACCGCATGACCTAACGTGCAGCCTGGGCATTCCAGAGAAATATGATCATCCCGATTTCCTGAACGCTTGCGAAACCATTTTCCGCAAGGCCCGCGCTGCTGGTATCGGCGCCGGAATCCATTTCTGGGGCGAGATCGAACAACAAACTCGCTTCCTTCAGCTCGGAGCCAACATGCTGATTCATAGCGGCGATATATCTCTGTTTCAAAAGCATCTGCGATTGGATATTCAAACTATCAAAAAAAGCCTCGGCACCGACGTGGTTACTCAAGAACAAAAGTCCGTTGTCGTCTAACCAATACTGAAACCACCAATGCCATTAAGAACGCTGTCGATTGTTATCGGCTTAACCAGCCTGTTGGTCATCGATCGCGTCATGGCAGAAGACAATCTTGTCTGGAAACAATTGGCGAGTGTTCCCGATGCGTTGGGCGTGGCTGGGCCGGTTTGTGGAACGGATGGAAGTGCTTTGATCCTCGCTGGTGGAGCAAACTTCCCCGACGCTCCACCCTGGAACAACGGTCGCAAAGTTTGGCACGACGCAGTTTACGTCTTGGAGCAACCCCATTCAAAGTGGATCGAAGCAGGTAGACTTACCAAGCCCATTGGATACGCGGTGTGTGTCTCGATTCCCGATGGATTGGGTATCGAACCAGGAGTCGCGTTCTGCGGAGGAAGTAACGCCGATGGGCACCATGCGGATTGCTGGCTGCTGCGATGGAAGTCCGGAAAGCTACAGCAAGAGGCTCTTCCTTCACTGCCGAGAGCATGCGCCAATGCCTGTGGAGCGTTGCTTGGAGATACCATTTACATCGCCGGAGGTATCGAGCGGCCGGACTCGACGACCGCCATGCATCAGTTCTGGGCCATGAATCTGCGCGAGCAACCGTGGCAGTGGCGAGAATTGCCGCCGTGGCCTGGACCAGAACGCATGTTGTCGACGGCTGCCGTACAGGATGGTGCATTTTATTTGAGCAGCGGTGCGTCTCTCGCGTCGAGTACCGATGGGAAACCAGTGCGAAGTTACCTGACGGATGCGTACCGCTATCGCCCCAAAGATGGTTGGACTCGCATCGCCGATTTGCCTCGAGCGGCCGTGGCGGCAGCCAGCCCAGCACCTGCGCTTGGTCAGTCCAGTTTTTTGGTATTGGGAGGTGATGACGGGACGCTCGTCGATTTTCATCCGCTGGATCAACATCCGGGTTTTCCCAAGACGATGATGGCTTATCACACCATTACCGATACCTGGAAGACGCTTTCTAACGAACTCCCTGCGTCGCATGTGACGACATCGTCGATCTGGTGGCAAGGTCAACATGTCATTCCATCTGGCGAAATTCGACCCGGAGTCCGATCGCCCGAGGTGTGGAGCCTTGTCAGTCCCTTACAGAAGCAGAGTTTCGGATGGTTGAACTACATGACGGTAGTGCTGTACTTGTTGTTGATGGTTTGGATTGGATGGGTGTGTTCGAAGCGGAATCAAACCACCGATGACTATTTTCGAGGCGGACAGAGAATTCCATGGTGGGCAGCCGGGCTCAGTATCTTTGCAACGATGCTCAGCGCTATCACCTACATGGCGATACCAGCCGCAGCTTACACTGACGGCTGGGCACTGTTCTTGGCCAATACCTATATCGTGATCATGCCCCTAATCGTCTTTGTCTACTTGCCATTCTATCGTCGCTTGAATGTCACATCAGCTTATGAATACTTGGAAAAGCGATTCAATTTGTCGACCCGCTGGCTTGGTAGTTTGCTGTTCATGCTGTACCAATGTGGTCGAATTGCGGTCGTTTTGTATTTACCCTCGTTGGCTCTATCGACCGTCAGCGACCTGGACGTAGCGACATGCATTATCGGTATCGGTTTGTTGTGCATCGCATACACGGTTGTCGGTGGGATGGAAGCTGTCATCTGGACCGATGTCGTTCAGGCGATCATCTTGATCGCCGGCGCTATCATCAGTTTGGTTTACTTGTGGCTGCATATTGAAGGCGGCTTAGGGGAGACGATTCGCGTCGCGGCCACAGGAAAGCACCTGTTCGAGTCGGTCAATTGGAGTTGGGATCTAACCGTTGCGTCTGCCTGGGTGATCATGATTGGATCGTTGTTTCACCAATTGTTACCCTACTCTGCCAGCCAGGATGTAGTTCAACGCTATCTCACGACGCCTGATGAAAAGGCTGCGGCACGAGGGATTTGGTTAAACGCCATTCTTTCGATACCAGCTCAAGCCGCGTTTTTTGCGATCGGGACTGGTCTGTATGTTCTGTACAAACAACAACCCGCAAAAATGGATCTTTCGCTGCAGAACGACGCTGTGTTTCCGTTCTTTCTGGTGAGTGAGCTACCCTACGGATTAGCAGGCTTGATCGTGGCCGGAATCTTTTCCGCTTCCCAGTCCACACTCTCCAGCAGTATCAACTCAATCTCAACGACTTATGTGATTGACTTCTATCATCGCCTATGGCCACACAAGACGGATAGCCAATGTCTTCGGATGGCACAGTCGGTGACCGTCGTTGTCGGAGCATTTGGAATTATGATCGCATTGTTTCTAGCCAAGACGAATATTCGGTCGGCATACAGTGTATCTATTGAGATTCTCGGCTCGCTTGGAGGCATCTTGTCGGGGCTGTTCGTACTGGGCATCTTTACACGACGCGCCCATGGCACCGGCGCGCTAGTCGCGGCTGCAGTAGCCGCGGCTGTTGTGATGACCATTCGTCAAGTTCAACCACTACAAGCTTTCGCCTACGCTCCGATTGGTTTGCTGACTTGTGTCGTGGTCGGTTATGTGCTGAGTAGAATAATTCCAGGCGAGACTCGAGAGCTTGAAGGGTTGACCATCTACCGCACACGAATTGAATCGAAAACATGAAGCCCCAACTGAATCGGAAAACCATGAAACTCATTCTCACCCTCGTCGCCGCCCTGCTGCTCGCGCCGCTGCATGCTGCCGACTCGCGTCCGAACATCGTCTTCCTCTTTACTGATGACCAAACGATCGGGGCGATGGGTTGTTATGGCAACAAAGAGATCATCACGCCGCACATGGACAAGCTGGCGGCAGATGGGGTGCGCTTCCAGAACCATTACAACACAACCTCCATCTGCATGGCCAGCCGAGCTTCTGTAATGACAGGGCTTTACGAGTATCGGCACGGGTGCAACTTCAGCCATGGTGACTTGCAGCGGCGACTGTTTGACCAGTCGTATCCGGTGAAACTGCGACAGGCGGGTTACTTCACGGGGGTCGCGGGGAAGATCGGTTTCTTGATCGAAGGTGAGAAGTTCGAGGCCTTCGAGAAGGAGTTCGATGTGTGGTCGGGTGGACCGGGGCAGACACACTACGAAACGGTGAAGAACGAGGGCATCGCCAAGTATGCAGACAAGTATCCGCACTGTTCGCGGGCTTACGGTGCATGGGCGAAGGATTTTATGACGAGTGCCAAGCAGAGCGGCAAGCCCTTTTGTATGAGCATCAGTTTCAAAGCGCCGCATCTACCGTTCACGCCTGACCCGATGGACCTGAAGCTCTACGAGTCCAAGCAGACGTTCTTGCGTCCGCTGAACTATGGTGTCGAGAATGGTAAGCATTTATCGCCACAGGCGCGGTCAAGCCGCGCTGCTACGGATTATCGCGAGTGGGTGAACGACTACGACAACCATGTGCGACTGTACTATGCGCTCATCTCGGGTGTCGATGCTGCAGTGGGCATGATTCGTGAGGAGCTAAATCGTCAGGGGCTCGCGCAGAACACTGTGATCATCCTCACTTCCGACAACGGCTACAACAGTGGTTCGCACGGCTTTGGCGACAAGGTCCTCCCGTATGAAGAGAGTTCCAAATCGCCGCTCATTATCTTTGATCCGCGACTACCGAAAAGTCATGCGGGTCAGGTGAGCAACTCTGTCACGGCCAATGTGGATATGACGGCGACGATCTTTGCACTTGCGAACGTTGCTGCACCGAGTGACATCGACGGGAAGAACTTAATACCGTTGCTTTCCAATCCCACTAATAAAGTGCGTGACTGGCTGCCGCTCTTCAATCATTGGGGTGCGGCATCTGCCCAATCGATGGCAGTTGTCTCGTCAGAGTGGAAGTACGTTCATTGGTATTACGCGGGACAATGGAAGCCCGAAGATACCGCAGTAAAGTCGACCGAGGAGTTGTTTCACCTGAAAACGGACCGTACTGAAATGACCAATGTTGCCGCCGATGCACAATTTGCATCGCAACTTGCCGCTGCGCGCGCGGCTTACGACGCCGAGCTCTCTGCAATGAAGACAAAGGTCATTGCGGGGCACGGCTATGAAGCCTATCCCATCCTGTTTGATCGAACGACGGCCTGGTTGTCAAAGGAGTCGCTAGTGAAAGAGATCATAGGCAACGGCGCCTCGGAGGGAGGCAATGGTGAAGCGAGAGGTAATCGCGCGAATGCTGATAAATCGAACGAAACAAGAAAGGTGAAGCAAGAATGATGCTGAGATTTAGGCAAGCATCCGATGAATTTCTACCAAGCGTAGTGGAACTCGCCAGAGTTCCGGCTTTGGAGAGGAATTCTGGCGAATCCCACTACAGCAAGTCTGTTATTGCCTTTCGCCTTATCGTGCTTCTGCTCTTGTTCGTGAAGACTTCATTCGCGAAAGCTGCGGACCATTACGTGGCGACCGATGGGCTGGATTCCAACTCAGGTGCCTCGGCCACGGAACCTTTTCGGACAATTGGTCGCGCGGCGCAGTTGATGCAGCCCGGTGATACTTGCTGGATTCGCGAAGGCGTTTATCGCGAGACAGTCAAGCTGTCCCGATCGGGACAAAAGAACAAGCCCATCACCTTTGCCCGATACAAGGGTGAGCAAGTTATCGTCGATGGTTCGGACCCGGTGCTCAGTCCTTGGGTAAAAGTTCAAAGTGGCATTTGGAAAGCCAAGATCACATCCGCCGGCCCTATCGAAGGCGTATTCTGTGATGGCCGGATGATGATGGAAGCTCGCTGGCCGAACTGTTCGTGGGAGGAGAACTGGAATGCCGAGCAGAAATGGGCACTCTCCGGTAAGGATTCGAAACTTGGATTGATTGAGTCTCCTGAGCTTGCCGCGTCGAATCTAGACTTGAGCGGCGGACTGCTGTACCTGAAGCTCAGCAAAGGCAACAACTGCTTCACGCGGCCCATCACTGGCCATCGCGCAGGCTCGCAGTCGCTGGAGTACGACAAGACTGGCATTGAAGGCAGAGCCTGGAATGAGGACTCGATGCCCGAGCGCATTAAGAAGTTTGGGTTCGAGAAGAATCGCTTTTTTGTGGTAGCCAAAGGTGCGCTGGATGCAGCCGGTGAGTGGTGGCACGATGCCGAGCAGTCGGAGTTACTGTTTATTCCGCCAACCAATGGAAGCAATGATCCAAACGAGATGGAAATTTCCGTCAAAACTCGCATCGCAGGCTTTGAAGGCAACAGCATCAGCGACCTCGTTATTGAGGGTATCGAGTTTCGTGGCTGCAATCTTCGGCTAGAAGAATGTAGGAGAGTCAACGTGCGCAATTGCCGCTTTCTTTACCCATCGACTCCCAAGATCTTCCCAGACAGCAAGACTGCGTTAGAGATGCAGCAAAATCTGCGAGTAACCGGTGAAGATAATGTCCTTGAAAAGCTGTTGATCGAGTGGGCCGTGGATGGCGCGCTGGAAGTCGAAGGCTCTGGCAACGTCATTGAAAACTGCATCGTGCATGAGTCGAATCTGCATGGCCGTCATCCAGGCCCAGCCATCAGCGTGCGTAGTCGAGCCGAAAAGCGGCGTGAGGCAGCCAAGAGCCCCAACACGATTCGCCACTGCACCGTTTACAACGTGGGCGGAGTGGGTATCTATGCTCAGGGTAACGGCCCAGTCATCGCCGAGTACAATCATGTTTTTAACGCTGGACTTTACTGCGTTGATATCTCGTCGTTGTATGTCCCTGTTGGCAAGGAAATGACAAGCACTGTTGTGCACCATAACTGGCTGCACGACATCAGTGGAATAGGCTTTCGAGTCGACATTCAGGGTCGAGGCATCACAGTGCATCACAATCTGGCATGGAATGTAACCGTTGGGTGCAAGCTACAAGGTTATCAATTGGCTGCCTACAACAACACGGTTCTCACGCACGATGCGAACGGAGGATTCATTGTCGTCTTCGAACCCGACGCTACGGCCGAAGAACTTGCTGGCTGGCGAGTCCGCAATAACCTAGCCTTTGCCTTTCTCGATCGACTCTCGCTACGCAATGACCCACGAAAAACGCAACGTGAATTTGTCATACCGTTGGCATTTGTCGAAGGTTCCGTCGACCACAACACAATCGTCCACGCAGAGAATCAGTCGCAACTGTTCGTGGATCCATCAGCCTATGATTTTCGCCCCAAGCCAGCAGGGCCGCTCGCGGGCACTGGCGTAGCGATCGATGGCTTTGCGACAGCCAATCCAGGCAGTCCGCCGTCCATTGGTGCACTGGAACCCAATACCATACCCTGGCAGGCCGGAGCCGACTGGATGAATGACCATCTACCGGTCGCCAAATCTCCTGCCGAGGCAACCGAACTCGCCAAGCGACTTCGCCCCGCTTCAATCCCACTCATCAAACACGACCGGCGCTACGACGACCAGTAGTGGGATTCGCCAGAATTCCGCGACGACACAATTCAAGTACCTGTTCAATCTGCAAATCGACGCACCGAAAATCGACGCACCGGAAGAGATTAGAAAATCGCGAGAGGAACAATGACCACCTACATCAGCTACAACTCTTACGTTACTCCGATCTCTCACGGTGTAATGCTACTTCGGGCACTCACTTTCATCTGCTTTACACTGCCAACGGCTTCAGTGATGGCTGATGACAAGGGAACACAAAGGCACCTGGACCACATCGAAACAACTGCCAGGAAACCGAATGTTCTGCTCATCTATTCCGACGACCACGGCTGGGCCGATTTGGGAGTACAAGGCGTTGATAAAGAAATCCGGACGCCGCATCTCGATCAGCTCACACGAGAAGGAGTGCGATTTGCACGCGGATACGTTTCAGCTCCGCAGTGTGTTCCTTCGCGAGCGGGTTTAATAACCGGGCGATATCAACAACGATTTGGCGTTGAGGACAACAACAAGGGACCTCTGCCACTCGATGAACTGACGATTGCCGAGCGATTGAAGCCCGCAGGTTATGTCAATGGTTGGGTGGGCAAGAGCCATTTGGATATTGGGGGTGAGAAGGGGCAAGGGAAAGAGTCTCGTATTCTGCGCGACCACATGCCGCATCGTCAGGGCTTCGACGAGTATTTTCGTGGCGAAATGCGGCAGTACTACGCTTCCCACGCGCTCGATAGCGCGCCGCTAGCCGATGCTCCACAACTGATTAATGACAATCGATTTCGCGTCACCGTACAAACCGAAGCCGCCCTGTCGTTCCTCGATCGTCGAGCGAAGAACTCACAGCAGCCGTGGTTCCTCTATCTCGCTTGGTATGCACCGCACGTTCCACTAGAGTCCCCAGAACCATGGTTCTCACAAACTCCGGCACATCTTCCTAAGGAACGCCGTCAAGCATTGGCGATGATCGCAGCCATGGATGATGGTCTGGGGCAGATTCGAGCCAAGCTGAAGGCCATGGGACAGGAGAAAGACACGTTGATCTTCTTTATCGGTGACAATGGCGCTCCGCTAAAACCTGGTGCTTGGAATGGATCGGTCAACGCCCCGCTGGTCGGCGAAAAAGGAATGCTGACCGATGGCGGCGTTCGTGTACCGTTCGTCGCAGCCTGGCCAGGAAAAATTCCAGCGGGCGGTGTCTTTGAACAACCAGTTGTCAACCTAGACGTAGCAGCAACGGCCAATGCCATCGCCGGTTTGCCCAACGATTCGCGTCTCGATGGAGTGAACTTGTTACCCTACATCACTGGAAAGAACAAGACCGCGCCGCACGATGCGATCTTCTGGCGTTGGCGTTCGCAAGCGGCTGTGCTGGAGTTTCCTTGGAAGTTGATCCAATTGGGCAATCACGAGAAATTTCTATTCGATGTCACTCAGCCTGATGGTGAACTGGCGTCCAACAATCGTCTGAAAGAGCATCCGCAAATCGCTAACCGACTTGAAGCCAAGCTCAGTGCCTGGAGTGCATCGTTACAACCTCCCGGACCTCCTGAACCGAACAATAGTCAGGACAACAACTTCTTTGCAACGCACGTTCATGGATCTGCCGAACCAACACCCAAGCGACCGCGAAAAGGTGATACTGAACCGACAAAAGAAGACGGAGTGCCAGATATCGATGGCTGGATCGCTCGTAACGGTACACTTGCGGTGAAGGACGGAGTGCTGACGCTAACTCCCAATGCAGGCGCGCCGAAGAATGCGCGACCGTTTATCACGAACGCGAATCTCGACCTGGCTGGACCGGTGACTGTAATCTTGCGAGTGCGGGCGAAAACCGCCGGACTGGGGCAAGCCAGTATCACCTGGCGTACCAAACAAGATAGCTTTGCAGAACATCAAGTCGCAAACTTCAACTGGCCTGCTGCAGCCGAGTGGCAAGAGGTCCGCGTTCCTTTGCCAGAGCAATCTCGCATCCTTCATATTCGTATCAATCCACCAAGGGCAGCCAACGGAATTGAAATCCAATCCATCGAAATGAAGGATAGCAATAATGAATCCAAAGTCTTCCGCTTCAGCTTGGAAAAAGAATAGCCGCAGGAAACTTGGTTTTGGCGGTTTTGATCGAACACAGCTCTTGCCAGGCTTTCAAATCTAACGGTGTAAGTCGATCGGCATGAGATTCGGGCATCGTAGTGGACTTCGCCAGAAGTCCCAGTGGCTAGGACTTCTGGCGAAGTCCACTACTCTATTCATTGCCTACAACTATTGTGCTAAAACTCTAGAGAAGAACCGAGAGGACCAATGATCAGATATTCGCAACAAACTCTCTGGTCGATCCGATCCTCACGATCGATGAACCTATCGATGCAAGTTTATTCGGTATTACCCCTTGCGATTGTGCTACTCATTGCATTCCAAGCGGTGTGTGGGGCTGTTGACGACGGCAACGACACGCATCGCCCGCGACCTAATGTTATCTTCATCATGGCTGATGATTTGGGAATTGGCGATCTTGGTTGCTATGGCCAAAAGCTGATTCAAACACCGAACATTGATCGCATGGCCATCGAAGGCACACGATTCACTCATTGTTATGCGGGAGCTCCGGTCTGTGCACCTTCGCGTAGCACGTTGATGACCGGTCAACATACAGGCCATACGCGAGTACGCGACAATAGCGGGCGTGTCGGTGGTGTGCCCGACGAAATGTCGAAATCCCGCGACGGACACCGCATTCCGCTGCTAGACGAAGATGTCACGGTAGCAGAGGTATTGAAGCAGGCTGGCTACGTGACTGGGATCACAGGCAAATGGGGACTCGGCGAGGCGGGCACGACCGGGGAGCCCAACCGGCAAGGCTTTGATGAATGGTATGGCTACTTAAATCAAAACCATGCCGTCTATTATTTTTCCGATTATCTTTGGCGCAATGGAAAGCGAGAGCCCGTTCAAGCGAATGCAAACAACGCCAGGAAAGTATACACGCATGATTTGTTCACCGAGTTTGCGCTCGACTTTATCCGCCGGCATCGACATGAACCATTCTTTCTGTATATCCCTTTCACCATTCCACATGCAGATCTCGAAGTTCCAAGCCTTGAAGCCTACACTGACCGCGACTGGCCTGAGGAGGCGAAGATTTTTGCCGCTATGGTGACACGCATGGATCGAAGTGTTGGCAAGATCCTCGACCTGTTAGAACATCTGGACATCGACGAAAATACCTTGGTCATTTTCACCTCGGATAACGGCAGTCCGATCGGCGGCGGCCCGTTGTTCAACAGCAATGGAGTCTTTCGAGGCAAGAAAGGAACGTTGCAAGAAGGTGGTCTGCGAACGCCAATGGTCGTGCGTTGGCCTAGCAAAGTCCCCAGGGGTCGAGTCTGTGACACGCCTTGGTATTTTCCGGACGTATTGCCCACTCTCGCGGAGTTGTCGGGAGCACGACTGCCTCATCGACTTGACGGAGTAAGTGTAATGCCAACGCTGGTGGGCCAGTCTCAGGATCTTTCTCAACGCTATATGTATTGGGAGAGGCCACCAGGAAAGTTCCAACAAGCTGCAAGAATCGGTAACTGGAAAGCAGTGAGACTGGATCGCGATCAACCGCTGCAGCTTTTTGATGTCGTGGCTGATCCGACGGAGTCATCCAACGTGGCTGCTGCTCATCCAGATCGGATCGCTGTATTTGAAGAATATTTGTCAACAGCGAGAACCGAGTCGGTACATTGGCCAGACTCGCTGTTGGATGCCAAGGAGGAACAGAAATGAAACTACCGTCCAACTCCTTGCACGCTCCCCTTGAATACAAGAATCTATCTTCTTTGCTGGTGACGCGTTCCAGTTTGAGAGAACGCGAAATGATCAAGGCAAGCTGGATTGGGACTTTGCGTCGATAATCAGCGAAGAGTGTGCTCTACTGTTTGCACTCGACTTGGCTTACGAAGCAGACGCCGAAGACAATACCTTCCACTTTGGACCAGCCCACGATTTTTCATGCCGATATCAGTTGCCTCACTGGCTTCGCCAACCAACGGATGTGTTTCGCGTTGACGCCGATGTTGTTCACCAAGTCCAATGGCGTGTTGAAGGGGATGGCGTTCGGATTGAGCATCGCTTCAGCCGAGATGCGATATTTGTTGCTACGAAATCACCAGACCTACAACCTGTTATCGAGACGCGACGCCAAGCTGCGATTCAAGTCGAAGAGCGAAACGGCAACTTTGAAGAACTGTCGAAGATACTGGGTAACAAACAAAAGTCGGCAACCAGCGAACCGAATTGCAATTCGCGGAGTTCCAGGTTGGTGATACGCAATCGAAGGGAGTAATCGGAAAGCTCAGGCCACGCCCTCCCGTGCGCGTTGGTGAAATGTGGTTGCTGTCAATTTGACTGCGCATTCGAGTAGGTTCACCAGGCACTTGTGACAACAAGTCAAAATCGCATCGGTTTATCCAATTTCAGTAACTGCTCGTGATCAGATCCGCACCGGTTTGGGTGACCGGAGCGGCGAAATGATTCTGTCGGCGGGGAAAAACACAACCTCAATAGCCGGAGCGAAGGAAACCGTAGGGGGCAACAAAATGCTCAGGACACGCCCACCTGTGCGGGCAGCCCAAATCGCTTACTCATCCAATTGACGATTTAGTTGGAACGGCGAACGGTAGGATCAGTCCCCAAGTTCGACGTGCTCTCACTGCTCTAAAGCAGCCCTGTTCCAACCGGCAAAATCGCGGAAAGATTTAGATTGGGCGAATCGGGCCTAGTGGAGCGGAATCTTGCCTTCACGCCACGACTGGCCTCCGAATGCTGCATTTGGCTTCAGTTTAACTCTGCATGAGCCATTCCAAAATCTCTTTTCGGGCGGCGGCGATTACCGTGCGGTGGTTGTCGTCGCCAAACCACGAAACTGTGAAGTCGTTGCCGCTTTGCCGCACTCGAGCCTCCAGCTTTTTCGTCTCATCAGGATGCACGACGTTGTCCTTTTTCCCCTGTACAACTAGCACGGGTGCAGCGCCTCTGCGCTGCACCGGAGAATTGAATTGCATTGCCTTCTGCTAAAACCATCCATGCCAGGTTATGCACAGAGGGAATAAAGTAATTCACAATCTTTCCTAACGCATACTGCTTTCTGCATGGCCGCTTGCCCGTTTGCCTAATATTCCCTCTTCGCAAACAACGGACGGGCAAAGAAACAACAGTGGACTTAAGTATCAATCGATTGGTGGACTACCGTTCGAAGA
>Ga0164292_10002156_pt1 | contig 16063 bp, 14 predicted proteins | sample GEODES117metaG_FD_111486 | JGI IMG/M metagenome (GOLD analysis project Ga0164292, IMG submission 111486) | Eutrophic lake water microbial communities from Lake Mendota, Wisconsin, USA - GEODES117 metaG | ecosystem: Environmental > Aquatic > Freshwater > Lake | place: USA: Lake Mendota...
AGCCGTCGTAGACTACGACGTTGATAGGACGGGTGTGGAAGCGTGGTAACACGTTAAGCTTACCGTTACTAATAGCTCAATTGGCTTGATTTATGCACTGAAAAAATTTTTCTTGATACAAATTACAATGAATAGGATTAAAAATTCGAAATTTTTTTGTAATTATTTAATAACCCTTTATTTGTTTTTTTTATTAAATGATAAAAAAAGAAAAATATCCAAAAGTAGATAAAAAATATTTGACTAAAAATATTCAAAAAAAACAATATTTTGAAACAATAAAAAAAATTATTATCAATGATAAAAAAAAGAGTGGAAGTATTATGGATATAGGGTGTGCGAGTGGAGACTTTTTGACTTTATTTAAAAATAAGCCGCAATATTCATTACATGGTTTTGATTATTCTAATGCCTTAATAAAGCTAGCAAAAAAAAAATTACCGGTGGCTAATTTTAATGTTGAAAATATTTTGTCACCAAAAAATAAAAAAAAATTTGATTATTGTGTTTGTCTTGGTGTTTTAAATATATTTAATGATTTTAAAAAACCTTTAAAAAACATACTTAAGTTTGTAAAAAAAGGTGGTTTGTTATTTATTTTTACCCACATTAATTATTATAACATAAACGTAAGAGTGCAATTTCAGAAGACAGAAAATCGTCATTGGTACTCTGGGGTAAATTCTTTTTCAAAATTAGCACTTCAAGAATTCTTTATTAAAAACAAAAAAATTAAAAAATTTAAAATTATTAAACATCAATTAAAACAGACAATTCGTAAAAACAAAAAAAATCCTATGCATGCTTGGACAGTGACCTTAGACGGCAAAAAGTCCTTAATAAGTGGAGCTGGAATTGTTTATGATCAGGCAATCATTGTTATTCAGTGCTAAATGTAAATTAAAATAACTAATTAATTTATAAATATTTAAATAAAGAATTGGATCTAGGAGATATTATGAGCACTTTTTATTATTTTTCACTTTTTTGATTTATAAAATTTTTTCACAAATCAAAAAATTCGATATTTAAAAAATAGTAAAATATGTAATTTATTTTTTTAATTTTTTTGCAAAAGCAAAAAGAGTCAATTTCCCACTAGGTTCTTGAATTTTGTCAATTTTTAATAACTTAAAATTTGAATATTTTATACAGTTTGCCAAAGATCTTAAGCTAAATACGTGAAGGTGATCTACAAAAAATTCTTCTCTATTTTTTCCTCCTCGCGTTCGGGAAGCTGATTCTCCGTCTGGAACCTCGATGTAAACATATCCATTTTCTTTAAGAGTTCTGTTTATTTTTTTTAAAAATAAGAGGGGATTTTCAACATGCTCAATTACCTTGTTTAACGAAATAATGTCATATTTTTTCTTATTTTTTTTGTCTTCCAAAGTGGTTCTTGAGACACTAAGTTTGAGTTTTTTTGTGGCAAAGTTTACAAAATTCAAATCTGGCTCTATGCCTTGAATGTCCCACTTTACTTTTTTGGACAGGGCATATAAAAAAACCGATAAACCACTTCCAATATCTAAAAGTTTCATTTTTGCATTCATGTTATTTTTAAAAAACTCTAAAAATCTTTTCACTCGAAAATAGTTGTCTGATTTTTTTTTAAGATTTAAAATTTTTTTAAATTTTGACTCAATATCTTTCCCATGTGAAATAACAGAATAATTTTCTGAATAAAATTTTTTAGTATCAATATCGTGTACAGCTGTACAGTGATTGCATATATTACATTTAAGTATCTTTCTTTTGTATGCCGGTATTTTATAATCAGGCTCGTTTTTTGGAGGCTTTGTGTAAGAATAAAGAAGACTGCTACTTTTATTAATTTTCTGATAGCCAGGACATTTACATTTTATTTCATAATTTCTATTAATATTTTTTATAATATCTTTTATTGAGCTTATATTATCTAGCCGTACAATGATTTTTTGATTTTCGCTGTTAAGGTAACTCAAAAATTTTTTCTTTTTATTTTTTTCTACTGACCACAAATAGATATCTCCAGTCAAATTCTCTATTAAATAAACTTCGAAACCACTATTTTTTAATCTTTTATTAATTGAGGATGTTGAATAATAGCCCCAATCCTTTTTACAAAAATCATATAGAAAATTTTTATTTTGAAAAGTAACTTGCTCATTACTATTCAACTTAATTCTAGCGCAATCTTTTATTACTACACTTCCTCCAAATCCTGTCTTGTACGATCTGCTCCTCTTAATGATTTTCATTTTATCTCCGTAATTAATTTCCACTTTCCGTTTTTTTTTTTCCAAATATTTTTATTTCTAAATTTCTCACAAATTTCAAAAAATTGATGTTTTTTAAAGCCAACAAAATTGCAAAACTTATTAATATCGCTGTAAGGTATTTTGAAAGCATTTTTTTTAACAATTTCTACAGCTTTACTTCTACTGATCCTTCCATTTCTAATTTCCAGACTCAGATTATCCTGGACTCTTGAAAATCCGAATTTGTATATTTTTAAAAAATGATGAATAGAAATTAAGTCATCATCTATATCTGCATAATCATAGATTCCAGTCTTTGCTTTATTTTTGTAATTTTTAAATCCATTTTTTTTTGCTACATGAAAAGTTTTTTTAGGGTCCCAAAAATAATAATCCCCTAAAAAAATTGACCTTGGATATCTTGAATTTTTATTTATTTTATCTCTAAAAAATGGCGCAAGGTCCTTTTCTGTAAGATCTTTATCTACCCAATCCAAAGGGCTAGTCCCAAAATTAATGCCATATTTTTTTATCCATTTTTGATTTAAATTTTTAATCTTAAGATCTTCTTTGCTGCCACCATACTCATTTGCAGAATTTTCCCCCCAAAATATATAGGGGATACTAAACTTTTTAGCTAAATTATAAGATATATTCCACATTGCCATATGCATTGGAATTGCCACAGAGCCAAATTTTATAAATGCTTTTTTTAAAAATTTTTTTTCTACTTTTTCATTTACAGAAAAATCAATGTGATGAACTCCAATTTTTTTCAAATTATCAAGGTTCTTTTGACCAATTTTAGTTCGAAAAACAGGCTTGTACGTAAAGGTTAAAGGATTTAATTTAAGTTTTAATGTGCATACTACTTGCCAAGTACTGTCTTTGCCGCCACTAACGGGTATTAAACAGTCATAAAGATTTTTTTTTTTTTTAATATCTTTAACAATTTTAAAGAAATTTATTTTTTTTTGCTTCCAATTCCCCTTCCTTCTCTTTGCATGAGCAATACAGGCTGAGCAAATACCATTTTCTAATATAAAAAGATTTGGTCTAGTATCTGGCAATACGCATTTAATGCAATACTTCATGTTATTAAGACTTTAGCCTAATTGAAAAATTTTTACATTTAATAAATTTCTGCTTATTAGCAAAAAATACTTTTCCTGCAGAAATCCTAGGGTTTCTTTTTGATATAATGCAATTATATATTTTTATTTTTTTATTATTTTTATTAAAATAAAAAGCTCCAGGATAAGGTTTTGTTATGGCCCTTACAAAGTTAAATACTTCCTTTGCATTTAGTTTTTCCCAGTCTATTAGTCCATCATTCTCTGATCTTTGTCTGTAAGTTTTTGTACCAATTTTTTTTTGAGGCACTGGTTGAATTCCTGAGTATATTTTATTTATAACATCTATTGTCATTTTAGAAAAAAACAAATTAGCTTTATTGTGAACTGTTTTGATATTATCTTTTTTAGTTAGTCTAAAAATTTTAGATGAATAAATATCTCCAGCATCGAGCTCTTTGCACATTTTTACAATACTAATGCCAATTTTTTTTTCCCCATTTATTATTTGCCAATTCAGAGGTGAACCACCCCTATAATTTGGCAATTTACCAGCGTGTAAGTTTATAGTTCCAAATTTTGAAGAGTTGATGAGTTCTTCGTTGAAGATTAGTGGAAAGCCAGCTGATACTAAAAGATCATAATTTTTATTTTTTATTTTTTTTACAAGACTGGTGTCAATTCTTTTCAGAAGAGTAAAGTTAATTTTTTTTTTTTTTAAAAAAATTAATATTTCTTTATTTAGATTTTTTTTTGCAATAAAAATATCAACCGAAAACAATTTTGATATTTTTTTATAAACAAGTAAACCTCTTGTAGAATTAAAAAAAATTGCAAGTTTTTTCTCTTTGTTTTTAAAACGCATTATAATTATTTTTTAAGTTTTTTTGAAAGCTATTCTATAAGGTTAAGAATATTTAATTATACTAATTTAAAAAATTTAGTAGTATTTTTGGTGCAATTATTAACCATAGGTTTATAAACATTTTACAAATGATGCCAAACAAAAATTTTACAATATTAAAATAAAATGCTAGCAATAATACAGGCCCGCACAAATTCAAAAAGATTTCCAAAAAAAGTTTTACATTTAATAAAGGGCAGGCCATTAATACAACATGTTATAGAGAGTGTAAAAAAATCTAAAAGTGTAACGGATATAATTGTTGCTACCTCAAAAAAAAAATCAGACGACAATTTGGTTTTTTTTCTAAAAAAAAATACAACCAAATATTTTAGAGGAAGTCTTGTTAACGTTGCAAGTAGATTTTTGCAAATAGCAAAAATAAAAAAAAAAAAATACTTTATTAGAATAAGCGGAGATAGCCCATTGATTTCACCAAAAATTATTAATAGAGCTGTAAAATTACATAAAAAAAACCCCAAATATGATTTGATAACAAATATATTTCCAAGAAGCTTTCCACATGGGCAGTCAGTTGAGATTATAAAAACTTCAATTTTAAAAAAAAATATTAAAAAAATGAATAAATTAGAATTAGAGCATGTTACTCAATTCTTTTATAGAAATTATCAAGAATTTTTAATCAAAAACTTTATATCCATTAGAAAAAATGTTTCAATTAAGCTAGCTGTAGATACAAGAACAGATTTAAATAATATTCTAAAAATAATTAAATGAAAATAAATGCTGCAATTATTGGTACAGGTATAGGCATAAAACATCTTGAAGCCATAGAGGGGTACAAGAAGTCCAAAGTCTTGATGATATGCGAAAAAGATAAAAAAAAATTTTTAGAATTAAAAAAAAAATATCCCAAAATTCAAATTACAAATGATGAAAATAAAATTTTTTCAAATAACAAAATTAATCTTGTATCAATAGCTAGTTTTGATAACTTTCATTTTTCGCAAATAGTAAAGTCTATCAAATCCAATAAAAATGTCATTGTTGAAAAACCAATGTGCCTTAGAGAGAGTCAGCTAATAAAAATAGTCTCTTTAATGAAAAAAAAAAAAAATATTAAAATTACTTCCAATCTAGTATTGAGAGTTAATTCTTTGTTTAAAAGTATCAAAAAAAAAATTTTTACCAAAAAAATCTACTACCTAGAAGCGGATTATATTTGGGGTAGACCAGAAAAATTATTACAATGGAGATCTAAAATAAAAGATTACTCTATTACTTTAGGAGCCGGAATTCATATGATTGATTTAGTTATGTGGATGTTAAAATCCAGACCACTTTACGTGCAAGCATTCGGTAATAACTTAGCAACAAAAAAAACAGCTTTTTCAAAAAAAAGCTTTGCTTTGTACGTTTTTCAATTTCCAAATAATGTTTTGGTCAAAGTAACTTCTAATGCAGGATCAATATATAAGCATTTTCATGAGCTTAAAATTTTTGAAAAAAATAGAACTTTAGTACACAGCTATTCAGGAAGTTATTTGTTTAAAAAAAAAAACAAAGAAACTTTTTTTAATAAAATAAACAATAACTACCCAGATAAAGAAAATAGAAAAAAATTAATTCAAAATTTTATTGATTCATTGCTGAATAAAAAAACCAAGGAAATTATTAGTTTTAAAGAGCAGATAGATCTCATGACGGTTTGCTTTGCTTCTGACAAATCTCTAATATTAGGAAAAAAAATTAAAATATCATATTTATGAAAAATATAAAATTTTCAAAAAATTCCATAAGTGCAAAGGATATAGCAAATGTAAAAAATGTAATAAAAAGTGGCTGGTTAACGCACGGAAAATTTACAAACCTATTTGAAAGAAAATTTTCAGAATTTACAAAATCAAAGTTTTCCATAACAGTTTCTAGCTGCACAGCAGGTTTGCACATATCATGTATTGCAGCTGGATTTTCAAAGGGTGATGAAGTGATAGTTCCTTCAATGACACATACCGCAACTGCTCATGCAGTTGAATACACAGGAGCAAAGGCTGTCTTCGCAGATGTTGAAACAATTTCTGGAAATGTAAATTTAGATTATATTAAAAAAAAAGTTACCAACAAAACTAAAGGAATAATAGTTGTGCATATGGCTGGATTGCCATGTGATTTGAAACCTATAATAAAATTTTGTAAAAAAAGAAATATTACTCTTTTGGAAGATTGCGCTCATGCTCTTGGAACGACCTACCAAAACAAATATGTTGGTAATTTTGGATTATCCGGTTGCTTTTCTTTTTATCCAACTAAACAAATTACAACCGGAGAAGGTGGTATCGTCGTAACTAATAACGAAAAATTCTACAATAAAATAAAAAAATTAAAAGCTTTTGGTATAGATACTGATGTATCAGAACGAAAAGTGGTTGGTGACTATGATGTAAAAAGCCTAGGATTTAATTATAGAATGACAGATTTTCAGGCTGCACTTGGTTATGGTCAAATAACTTCTTATAAAAAAAATTTAAAAAAAAGAATTAATATAGCAAAAAGATACATAAAAAACTTTTCAAAAACAAAACAAATTTTATTTACCCCATTTTCTAAAGACAACTCATATTTTATATTTCAAATTTTCTGCAAAAACAGAAATAAGATTTTAGAAGAGTTAAAAAAAAAAAAAATAGGTGTGAGTGTTCATTATATGCACCCTTTGCCATCAATGTCTTATTATAAAAAAAAATATAGGATTGCCAGAAAAAATTATTTGAACGCAAGTCAGTATGCCGATACAAATATATCATTGCCCGTTTATCCTTCATTAACAATGAAAGATGTAGAGTATATAAGCAAAACAATTATAAGCTTAACAAATAATGAAAAATAAAAGAATTCTTCTTGTTGGTGGCTGCGGTTTTATTGGTCATAATTTGGCTTTGTTTTTAAAAAAAGATCATGACGTTTTTATTGTTGACAGCCTAGCTGTTAACAATCTCCTATCTTTTACAGATTCTGAAATAAAAAACAAAAAATTATATTCTGCAATTTTAAATAATAGAATTGATTTAATAAACAAAGAAAAAATTAATTTAATTGTTCAAGATGCTAGAGATTATAATAGTATAACAAGAATTTATGATCAAATAAACCCTGACGTAATAATCCATTTAGCTGCAGTGTCTCATGCTAACAGATCAAACAAAGATCCACACAGTACTTTTGACCATAGTTTAAGAACACTTGAAAATACATTGGACTTTGCAAGAAATAGAAACACTCATGTTATTTATATCTCATCAAGCATGGTTTACGGTAATTTTGAAACTGATGAGGTAGATGAAGAATCAATATGCAAGCCAATCGGAATTTATGGATCTTTGAAGCTTGCTGGAGAGTTAATTGTCAAATCATACAACCAAGTTTTTGGCCTACCTTACACAATTATTAGACCATCGGCATTATATGGAGAAAGATGTGTAAGCAGAAGGGTGGGACAAATTTTTATTGAAAACGCAATTCAGAATTTGGATGTCGTAATTAATGGAAATGGTAAAGAAAAACTAGATTTTACCTACATTGAAGATTTGGTAAGTGGAATTGCAACATGCTGTGAAAACGACAATGCCAAAAATCAAACATTCAATTTTACATTAGGGAATGCAAGAGAAGTTAATGAGATGGTTGAATTATTAAAAAAAGAATTTCCAAAAGTAAATATTCTTTATCAAGAAAAAGAAAATTTTATGCCCGAAAGAGGGACTCTCAAGAATAGCAAAGCAAAATCTCTTTTAGGTTTTGAGCCGCAATATCCCATTGAGGTTGGTTATCCAAAATATATTCAATGGTATAAAAGTTTTTGGAATGTAAGCAAATGAGTATTCCAAAATTTCACCCAAAAAAAAAAGCTTTTATTATTGCTGAAATAGGCAATAATCATGAAGGGAATTTTAATACTGCAAAAAAGCTAATTAAAGCTGCAGCTAGCACAGGAGTTGATGCTGTAAAATTTCAAACTTTTATTACTAATGATTTTGTAAGCTTGGATCACCCCTCTTATGAAAGATTAAAAAAATTTGAATTTACTCATCAACAGTTTTTAAAATTAAAAAAATTTGCTAACAAGCAGCAATTAAATTTTATCTCAACACCGCTGGATTTTTTAAGTGCTAATTTTTTAAAAAAAAATTGCAAAATAATAAAAATAGCATCTGGTGATAATAATTTTTATGACTTAATTAATGTTTTTTTAGACTTTAAAAAAAAATTAATAATTTCTACTGGAATGATGAATGATACTAATATTGAGAAATTAATAAAATTTATTTTGAAAAAAAAAGGTGATAAATTCTTAAATAATAATTTAAGCTTACTGCACTGCATCAGCTCTTATCCAGCTGAAGATAAATCACTAAATTTAATGAGTATAAAGTATTTGGCAAACAAATATAAAAATATAAACATTGGATATTCTGACCATTCCGTCGGTTACGATGCCTGTGTTACGGCTGTAGCGCTTGGAGCTAGGATCATCGAAAAACACTTTACGCTAAATAATAATTTTTCAAATTTTAGAGACCATAAGTTATCACTCAATCCAGTAGACATGGAGATTATGGTAAAAAAAATAAGAAAAGTTGAAATGCAATTGGGAAAATATGAGAAAGTAATTCAAAAAAATGAAAAAAAATTAATTTTTCCAACCAGAAGATCTATGATAGCGAAAAAACTAATTAATAAAAAAGAAACAATTACTTTTTACAACACTTCTTTTTTAAGGCCACAACACAAAGGATCTGAAATAATAAACGAAGTTTTTAACAAAAAGCAATCAAAAAAAAAATTAAACCCTAAAGAGTTAATAAGAAATAAATTTTTATTTTAAATCAATTAAAACTTAAATAAGTTAATAATATTTTATGTGTGGAATAGCTGGATACTTTGGTACCAAAAATTTAGAAAACGACGTAATAACAAAAACATTAGCAGTTTTATTACGCAGGGGACCTGATTATCAAAAGTATAAAAAATATAGCATTGATGATTTTAAGAGTTTGCATTTTTTCCATACAAGGTTATCAATTATTGATCTTGATCCCAGATCTAACCAACCACTTGAAGACAGTTTATTTTCATTAGTATTTAACGGAGAGTTGTATAATTATCTTGAAATCAAAAAAGATCTCGAATCTAAAGGAATAAAGTTTTTAACGCTTTCGGATACTGAAGTAATTCTTAAGGGTTACCAAGTGTATGGAAAAGATCTGTTTAATACAATGGAGGGCATGTGGGCGCTTTGTATTTATGATAAGAAAAAAAAAGAAATTGTAATATCCAGGGATAAGTTCTCCGAAAAGCCACTATATTATTATATTTCTAAAGAAGGATTTTATTTTTCATCAGACGTAAAAGTAATCAAGATTCTTTCCAAAGATTCATTTGCTTTTAACAATAAGCTTTTAATTTCAGGATTAGTGTGTGGGTATAAATCTAGGTACAAAAAATTAGAAGAAACTTTTTTTCAAAATATAAAAAATTTGCCCAGCGGACACTTTGCAGTTATTAATTTGTTATTTGATTTTTCAATTAAAAAATATTGGGCACCTAATACAAAAACTAATAAAAATCTAAAAGAAGACGAAATTATTTTTAAAGCAAAAAAACTATTTTTCAATGCCATTAAAATAAGATTGAGATCAGATGTTCCATTAGCATTTTGTTTGAGCGGCGGTATTGATAGTGGCTCATTAGTTTCAATTGCAGCAAAAAAATTTAACACCAAAATTAATAGCTTCTCTATTATAGATAATAGAGATGAAAGATATAATGAAAAAAAAAATATTGATTTAATAGTTGATGATGTTGGAGCAGATCATCATGAGATAAAATTAGAAAAAAAATCTAATAATTTAGATTATCTAAGAGAGCTCATCGACTACAAGAGCGCACCGCTAAGCACAATAACATCTTATATTCATTCTTTTCTCGAAAAAAAAATATCAGACAAGGGATTTAAAGTGTCTTTTTCAGGTATAGGAGCGGATGAAATTTTTACAGGCTATTATGATCACTACCTTCAGTATTTGCATGATGTCAAAAACACCGAATATTTCGATTCTAGTTTGGAAAATTTTAATAAATATATCAAGCCATCAATACGAAATAAATTTTTTCAAAATGAGAATTTGTATATTCAGGATCCAAATTTTAGAAAACATATTTACGATAACGCTGATCAATTTTCAGAATTATTATATCCAGAAATCAAAAATGAGTTTGTATCTGATTTTAAAGAAGAAAAATTTTGCACTAATTTATCTTTAAATAGAAGGCTAAACGAATTATTTCATGAAGTCACTCCCTTAATGTTAAATGAAGAAGATTCTAATTCTATGTTTTATTCAATAGAAAATAGGTCGCCCTTTCTTGATTCTAAATTAGTAGATTTTATGAATTCTGTAGAAACAAAATATTTAATTAAAGATGGTTATTCAAAAAATATCTTAAGAGAGGTTTCCAGAGGCTATTTGGTAGATTCTGTGAGAATGGATAGAGTAAAAAAAGGTTTTAACTCGTCAGTTAACAGCATTTTTGATTTTAATGATAAAAATTTTTGCGAAACAATTTTAAATAAAAAAAACAAAATTTATGACTTTATTGACAATTCTAAATTAAGAAAAATCTTGCAACAAGATATTAGCAAAAATCATTATAGTAAATTTGTTTTTTCTTTAATTAATTTAAATATTTTTTTTGAAAAATCAGAACTATAGAATGATTAAAAATCCTTTGTTAATTTTTTGATTACCAATTTGTTGAGAAATGTTAAATATATTTAACTTATAAATAAATATGATAAATAAAGACTTAACTAAAAAGTTTTCTAATAAAAAAATTACAATTGGAGTAATAGGCTTAGGTTATGTGGGCTTGCCTTTGGCTATTCTTTTCGCAAAAAAAAAATATAAAGTTTTTGGATTTGATACAGATGCTGAAAAAATTAAAATACTTAATTCAAAAAAATCCTACATAGAAAGAATAACCGATTCCGACGTTAGTTTGCTTTTAAAAAAAGGAGAGGTTTCTAGTGTTTTTCAAAACATTAAAAAATGTGATGTGGTTGTTGTTTGCGTTCCTACACCCCTGAAAAAAAATAACAATCCAGATATTTCTTTTATAAAAAATACGATCGTATTAATAAATAATCATTTGCGTATAAATCAAATTTTGATACTTGAAAGCACAAGCTATCCCGGAACTACCAGGGAAGAGTTTGTCGAAAAGCTTAATAAAAAATTTAAAATAGGTACAAATTTTTTTGTAGGGTTTTCATCAGAAAGAATTAATCCAGGTTTTAATGAAAATAGTATTCATAAAATACCTAAGGTTGTTAGTGGCTACTCTCAAAACTGCTTAAATCTAGTTTCAAATTTTTATAATTTATTTTTTGAAAAAGTTGTTAAAGCCAGCTCTCTTGAGGTGGCAGAGTTTTCAAAGTTATTAGAGAATATTTATCGTTCTGTGAATATTGGGTTTGTCAATGAAATGAAATTGCTGGCAGACAAAATGAATTTAGATATTTTTGAAATTATAAATGTAGCAAAAAGCAAACCGTATGGATTTAGAGCCTTTCACCCAGGACCAGGAATTGGAGGGCATTGCATTCCTATTGACCCCCTTTATTTGTACTGGAGGGCAAAAAAAATTGGTTTTTCTGCAAATTTTATAAAACTTGCATCCAAAACAAACTCCAATGTAATAAATTTTATAAAATTAAAAATATTAAAAGTTCTCAAAGAAAAGAAAATAAAAAAAAATAATGCAAAAATTCTATTGCTGGGAATGGCCTATAAACGAAATCTTGATGATTTAAGAGAGTCGGGATCTATACGTTTAATGAATATGTTGCTTAAAGAGAATATTGGTAAAATTGAATGGTCAGATCCGCATATCAACAATATATTATTGATAAGCAAATTTGGTTACAACAAAAAAAAAATAGTTATCAATCCAAAAAACTTAAAATATTTTGATATTGTTTTATTAATGACGGATCACGATAAATTTGATTATGATATGATATATAAGAATTCCAAAGCAATAATTGACTGTAGGGGTCGATATTTAGTTGATGACAAGGTAACTAGAGCCTAGGTCATTTTTTCAAAGTATTTTTTATTCTTTCATAAATCTGAGTATTTTTTGATAAATAAGTAAAACAAATTATTATAGAATATTATTAAGCATTATCTTTTAAAATTAACTATTATATTCAAAAATTATCCATATTTATGATTAAACATTTTTTTAAACATGTTCGCATTTTGCTTCAATCTATTTTCTTGGATAAAAATGAAATTTATTTTATTAATTCTTATACTAAAACCAAAAGTGATTTAAGAAAAAATCATAGGAAAAAAAAATTTATATTAATTCAAACCCCATCAGAATATTATTATTTAGGGTATTATAAAGCGTTACTTTCAGAAAATTTTTTTTCATCTTATCATCTGATAGGTTTGTGGCCTTATTTTCAGAGACCTGTTCGAAAGAGACATTTTGTATTAGAAATTTTACATGAAATTTATAATCGATTATTTGACTTTATTATTTTTTATAAATGGAAAAAACTTTATAGAGCAGTAGGCATAGAAACATTTGAAAAAATAAATACTCCTTTAATTGTTTCAAGAAAATTAAAAATAAATAAATATAAACATTTTCTTAATAAAAAAAACTTTTTTAATTTTAATATCAAAGATGTTAATATTGGAGATATTTTATACGATACTTATTTAAGATTTAGAGTCCAGCCTACATTATTTATGAAAGATTATTTTTTACATAAATTAATAGTTAGTTCAAATTTAATTTTTTTGAAATTAGATAAGTTGCGTAAAAAATATAAATTTAAATTTTTTTTTACCAGCTATACTTCGTATATCCACCACGGTTTACCAGTTAGATATTTTTTAAAAAAAAAAGTGAAAGTATTTTCGGGACAAAACATGAGTCAGTATAATAAAAAAATATCAAAAAATGACACAAAGCATTCTGAAGATTTTTCTCAATTCAAAAACAAAAAAGATATAATTAGAAAAAATAAAAAATTTTTGCGTTTGTCACAACTGGATTTGAATTATAGGTTCTCAAAAACTGAAAAAAAATCAACTCTTTCATACATGGCAACTGATACGTACAATTTAAAAAGAAATTTAAATTTAAATTTAAAAATACTTGATAATATGGATGGAGTTATGTTTCTTCAGGATTTTTATGACAGCCCGCATGACTGGGGAAATCTAGCTTTTAATGATTTTTATATTTGGACAATTTTTACTCTCAACATCATTAAAAAGTATAATTTGAAAATAGCAATTAAGCCACATCCAAATAGTTGGAATAATTCGCCAGATAGTATAGCTCTATATGAAAGATTAAAAAAAAAATATCCTGATATAATTTGGCTTGATAAAGATTTTCCAAATAAAATAATTTTTAAAAAAATTAAATTTGGGATCTCCGCTAGAGGCACTGTTTTATTTGAACTTGCTTATCACGGCATAAAAGCATTATCTTGTGGTGTATATCCTGGTATCGATTTTAACTTTACAATACACGCTGATAATAAACATCAATATAAGTATAATTTGCTTAATGTAGAAAAAATTAAAAAACCAAATTACACAAAAAAAGATTTATTAATCTATAACTACCTTTATTATCATTATAATATGGATTCTTATAAAAATATTGCAAGAAATATGAATTTAAAGTCTATTGATTTTAGCACAAGTAAAGGACTTAAAGAGTTTGTTGGAAAATATGAAAACTATATTCAGAGCCATAAATAAAACTATAAATTATTTTTTCGATTTTTTTATTTTTTTAAATGATTTGCTTTTCTTTAAATGGATAAAAAAAAATTCACCAAGGTCATATAGTTGTATGCTTCGTCTTTTTTATTTAACAGGAGGAATATCTAATGATATAATAAATTTTTTTTCATCAAAAAAGCCTCTAACTAATTCTTGCAAAGAAGGTTTATTATCAAAATATGATGCAAAAACCTTGTTTAAATATCAAGAAATTTTAAAAAACAACGGTTATGTAATTTTAGATGATGTTCTGACAACTGATCAAGTTGATGATTTTGTGAAAGATTTTAAAGAAATTGAAGGATTCTATATTAGCGATAAGGAGGCAAAATCAAAAAAACAAAAACTAGAAATAAAAAATCCTAAATCGGTTAAATTTTATTATTTATCTCAAGATATAATAAATAATAAATTATTCCAAAAAATTTTATTTGACACATCTTTTATAAATTTTGCTCAATTATATCTCAAGTCATATCCCGTAATAGACAATATCTCATCTTGGTGGAGTTTTCCAACAGCTAGCCCTGATAAAAATGCCGCTCAGTGGTGGCATTTTGATCTTGAAAGGCCCAAATGGTTAAAGTTTTTTTTTTTCCTAACAGACTGCGAAACTCATAATGGAGCGCATTGTTTTGTTAAAGGATCTCATAAAAATAATGGTATAAAATGGCAATTGAGAAAAAAGGGATATGAAAGATTAACCGATGAAGAAGTTAACAAATTATATTCAAATCAGGATATAGTCGAAATTACAGCAAAAAAAGGGTCATTACTTATCGAAGATACTCGTGGTTTGCACAAGGGAAAAAATTTAATTAAAGATCATAGATTCTTGATACAAGTTCAATACTCTTCAAGCACTTTTGGTACAGCAATAAGTGATTTTCAATTCCCTCAATTAGTAAGCAAAAAGTCGCTAGAAGTAAAAAATAAATTTAGCCACACCTATTCTTTATTTAGGTAAATGAAATGAAAGTTTTTTCAAAAATATTAAATCGCCTAAAAAAAATTTTTTTTTTAATTAGAAATTATCATAACAAAATTAATTTTGATCTAAAATTGTATAATGAAGGGCAAATTTTATTAGGAACAAATATTTCTATAGAGAGAGGATGTGTTATTCGAGTACAAAAAAAAACATCACTACAAATTAGTAGTAATGTTTTTATTGGAAAAGATGCTGAAATATCTCCAAATATAAATATATTTATAGGAGAAAAAACCTCTATACAATCCAGAGCAAATATTTTTGGAGATGTAAAAATCTTAAGCAACTGTGTAATTGGACCAAATTTATATGTTTCTTCTTTTTCTCATAAATTTGCAAAGAGCTCATCACAATTAATTATTAATCAAGATAAAATACCAAGTATTTCAAAAGAAGTTGTAATTAATGAAGATTGTTTTATTGGTATTAATGTTTTTATTAAGCCTGGTGTCAATATTGGAAGAGGGTGTGTTATTGGAGCAAATACAAACATTATAACAAACCTAGAACCTTATTCTGTTGTAGTGGGTAATCCTTCAAAATTATTAAAAAAACGTTTTGACTTTTTACCTAAAGATGAAATTTATTCTGACGATTCTTCTCATTTTGCTTATTTTTACAAAGGATTTAAAAAAGACATTAATACTGGCAAACTTTATGTGAATCAAATTTTTTTTTGCATAGCTTTAAATCTCTATCAAAAGACAGAAATAACATTGGAGCTATCATCAAATTTTTTCACTACTTTAACATTATTAAATGAAAATAATAAAAAAAATATTCATCCTGGAGTTTCAGTTATAAAATTTAAAATTAAAGAACAAAGAAATAATTTTTTAGAATTTGAGCTTAAGGCTTATTCCAAAGAACTATCATTTGAAATAAAAAGTGCAAGATCAATATAAAAAAATTGGTTTGTAAAATTAATTATTTATTTTCTTTCTTTTTTTCTTTCTTTCTTTCTTTCTTTCTTTCTTTCTTTCTTTCTTTCTTTCTTTCTTTCTTTCTTTCTTTCTTAT
>Ga0164292_10002157_pt1 | contig 16060 bp, 19 predicted proteins | sample GEODES117metaG_FD_111486 | JGI IMG/M metagenome (GOLD analysis project Ga0164292, IMG submission 111486) | Eutrophic lake water microbial communities from Lake Mendota, Wisconsin, USA - GEODES117 metaG | ecosystem: Environmental > Aquatic > Freshwater > Lake | place: USA: Lake Mendota...
GAAAGCATATGAGGTAAAGCAGCAAGATAATTAAGATTTGATGAAAATTAATTTTATCTAAGTGTGTATATTAGCAATCTTAATTTGGTATTTATGAAAAAGTTATTAGTACTTATTTTATTAATTGCTACCTCTAGTTATGGCACCGCTCAAAACCTAAGTAGTCGTTATCCAGTTTACAATGGTAAAGATTTAGGATTAACCTATTCGCCCAAAACAGCAACATTTAAAATTTGGGCGCCAACAGCTTCTGCTGCCAAGTTAAATTTGTACAAATCTGACATGGGTGGAACTGTTATTCGTTCTATCAATATGAATAAAGGAGAAAATGGTGTTTGGCAAATTACCGTGCCTGAAAATCTTAAAAATAGCTACTATACTTTTCAAGTTAATATTGATAATACCTGGGGAGAAGAAGTGGTAGATCCATACGCAAAAGCCTGTGGTACCAATGGTTTAAGAGCACAAGTCATTGATTTAAAAGAAACCAATCCGATAGGATGGGACCAGGATATATCTCCAAATTTTTCAAGCACCAACAAACAAACCGATGCTGTTATTTATGAATTACATGTTCGAGATGCAAGTATTCATGCAAGTAGTGGGATAAAAAATAAGGGTAAATTTTTAGGGTTAGCAGAAGTTGGAACAAAAAACAGTGCTGGACAATTTACAGGTCTTTCACATATCAAAGAATTAGGTGTAACGCACGTTCATCTCCTACCGTTTTACGATTATAACTCTGTTGATGAAACGAAAGCTGCTGTGCAGTACAACTGGGGATACGATCCTGTCAATTATAATATTCCTGAGGGCTCCTACAGCACCAACCCATCAGATGGTAAAGTGCGTATCAAAGAGTTGAAGGAACTTATTAAAACCATGCATAGCAATGGATTACGCATCATTATGGATGTGGTGTACAACCATACCGCACTCACTAAAAACTCTAATTTTAATACTTTGGTACCTGATTATTACTATCGTAAAAGAGCCGATGGAAGTTTTTCGGATGCCAGTAGTTGTGGTAATGAAACGGCCAGTGACAACGCTATGTTTCAAAAGTTTATGATTGAAAGCGTGGTGTATTGGGTAAAGGAATACCATATAGATGGATTTCGTTTTGACCTGATGGGTATCCATGATATTGAAACCATGAATTTAATTTCTGATACACTTCATAAAATAAAACCTTCGATTGTTTTATATGGAGAAGGCTGGACCTCTAGTAGCTCACCACTTCCTGATAACAAAAGAGCGCTTAAAAAAAATGGAGCACAATTAAATGGCATTGCCGTATTTAGTGATGACATGCGTGATGGTATTAAAGGAAGCGTTTTTAATATTGATGATAGAGGTTTTGCAACTGGACAAATTGAAAATAGCGAGTCAGTAAAATTTGGTATTGTTGCTGCTGGCAAGCATCCACAAATAAATTATAGCAAGGTCAATTACTCCAAAGAACCCTATACAGCTGGGCCCGCAGGGCTTATTAATTATGCAGACTGTCACGATAATAATATTTTGTGGGATAAAATTGAACTCTCTTTTAAAGATGCGTCTGTGGCTGAACGTACAAAAATGCACGAACTGGCTTATGCAATTGTGTTAACCGCGCAAGGCGCCAGTTTCTTGCATGCGGGTACCGAATTTTTAAGAACAAAAAATGGAGTAGAAAATTCTTTTGATAAAGGAGATGTTGTAAATGGTATCAATTGGGATTTTAAAACCAAAAACAATGCAAGCTATCAATTTATAAAAAGTCTAGTGCAAATAAGACGTGCACATCCTGCATTTAGAATGCAAACTGCTGAGCAAATTGCTACTCATTTGAATTTTGAAAACAACCAACCTTCTGGAATCATTGCATATACCATCAACGGAGCAGCAGTAGGTGATAGTTGGAAAAAAATCTGGGTAGCTTATAACGGGTCACAAACCCCACAAACCTTAACGCTTCCAAAAGGAACTTGGAAAGTAGGGCTTAGCAGTAATGGATCTAATCAATTGGGCAATAATTTTACATTAGCTGGAAGTTCGGCAGTAATACTATATGGCCAATAAGAAGGAGTAATATATATTTGCACAAAATCAATTTAGATGATGACGATCGAAAACTTTAAAGAATTAGCACACGAAGAAAAATTAAATCAATTAAGACACAATGGTGAATTACTAGGTACCTATGAGCGCAGAAGTGCAGACGGTGACAGCAAAACCAGTGGCGATATTTTTGAATTAAACAACTTCTGGGTATTCTTAAGTGATGACGAACAAATGGTGATCCCATCGCGCAGAAATCCACTCTTCAAAGAAGAAGAAGAGGAAGAAGCGGAAGGGTAATTTCTTTTTTCTAGCACCAATTTTATGTAAGAGATACCTATTTAATTTTATTTAGGTAGCGCTCATTAAGCTTGTATTGGTATACCCTTTTATCCAAAGCTGTTTTTTCGCGTTCTACCAGTGTATCATTTGTAGACGCAAACACCATAAATTTTTTGTTAATCATTTGAAGGGTGTCCGATCGTAATTTATTTTGAATCGTTACTTCTTTGTTTTTTACGCCTAGCGCTCTATTAATTTGATCGATAGAAGTAGGTGCTCCTTGTTTAGAATATTCAACCAAAATATCTAGTACCGACTTCTCAGTTTCAGTTAAATTATCTGAAAATTCTAGTTGCTTATTTACTTCTATTGATTTTTTGTGAAATCCGCTCCCAACAATAGTTTGCTGCATTTTACGCAAAGACTTATTCTTGAAAAATAATACAACAGAAATTGTAAACAATAGCAAAAGAGCTATCATGTAGGGCAGCTGATTGAGCTTTATTTTATCTGAAAAACTTGGCGCTATTTTTTTGTAAAGCGGCTTACTAACTTCCGAAAATTTAGACATCGAAAGAGGAAGGCTCACTAAGGAATCTAGCTGTGGATTGTAAATATGTAATTTTTCATCTTTATAAAAATACAAACCGTTTTTACTTGCCACATAATTCATAATAGTACCGCCAATTTCATTTTCTATTTCATATAATTTTTGTGTAACAGGGTTTATTAAGTACAAGTGATTGTAGGATTCAGTTAAGATACCAAGTCCAGGTAACACCATGCTATTGGTATTTAAAACGGTTTCTAAAAATATTTTATCATTGAAAATTTTAGGTGTTTCCCACCAATTGTTGGTTTTTAAATCCAAACACTGCATGTAAATGGTGTCATTTTTTATATCGCTTGTACTTTTAATATAAGAGTTTGGGTATGACTCATACGCTACATAAATAAGATCATTTTCTTTGTCGGGGTAGACAAGCGCATTCATGTGCTTAGCCAATTGGACTTCTTTATTAATTGGTTCTCTAAACCATTCTTTGGAGGTGGTATCAAAATACCTAAGGCCACTATTAAATTGCCAAAAACCCCAGCCGCCTAAATTGTATATTTTATTATTTCGGATGTAGGAATAAGATCCGTAATTATAGCCTTCGTAGCAGGTATTGTCTAACCTGGTTAACGCAAGCGAACTATCTATTGTAAATAATTTACCCGTTCCATTGATTTGCAGGTACAACTTGCCATCATTGACAAAATAGTCGTGCCTAGAATCGGAACAGGTAATTCCTATTGGGGTAGGGACCAATTTGGTTTCTTTATTGAGCAATTGTAGCTCAAACGCCCCCTTTTGAGTAGCTAAATAGCGCAGTAAATTTTTTTGCGCAGTTGCATGAAGGGTAACAAATAAAAACAGAATAATATATATATGTCTTAAACGCATCTTACAAAGCTAATCAATTGATTCAGATTAATAAAAATAAGATATGTTATATCGATATTAAATATATATTATAATTGTTTTTTATTATTTTTCAACTATTTATAAATATAAGCCGTTACTTAATAATAGATTATTGAAATTCAAATCAACTGCGTCCAACATCACACACGTGTGGCGTTTATTTGAGTGAGTTTTAAACTCGGGGGGTATGGGGGCTTTGGGTAACCGGGCCCTCATTTTTTATGCTTTAAGCCGGCTATTATAATCATTAATTTTCTGGGTCGGATTCATCATATAAGAAACCAGCGTCCCGTCTTTTAAAATTTCTACCACCCTAAACCCCTTATACGGCGTTCCCCAATTACCTCCCATATGGGCATCAAATAAACAAGGGGCTTGTCTTTCTCCAAGCAATTTAACGCCATCCTGGTCATGCTCGTGACCATGAAAAATAGCGGTAACATTTGGATACTTATCCACCAGGCTTTCAAAACCAGGGGTATTGATCCCATTTGCCGTCCATGCTTTTTGGGGAATATGCAAAAACAGCAAAATATGCTTACGCTGCTTGTTGGCTTCTAGTTGCTCAGTAAGCCACTCTAAATTTGGTGAGAGGTATTTACCAGCTTCATTGGAAGTGTCCCCTAAAATAATAGCTTGGTCTTTTACAATAACAGTATGATTGAGTGGCATGCCCCAAACTTCATTCCAATAATCGGCAGTTACCATGTCATGATTTCCTCTTGTAACATAATATTTAGGTGTAAGCGCATCAATTTTTTGTTTGGCAAGTGGTAACAAATGCTTTTTGTCATGAATAATGTCGCCATTGATCACACAAAAATCAAGCGGTGTTGCTTTATTAAAAGCATTGATTTGGTTGATCACTAGCTCCATCATTTCATCATAAGGCGTGCCAGGCTGTCCATAGTGCGCATCAGATGCTACAACAAAACGAAGCGCCACCTTACTCCTATTTTCGAAAACAGTATTCGCGCTAATTTTTTGATAACCGCCTACTGCAAAAAATGCAGTAGCAAAAGAAACATTTTTTAAAAATGAACGACGCGACGAATTACTTTGATCCATGTTAATTGGTATTTTTGAAAATTAAATATAACCAATAATTTATGATAAAAAAGATTACCCTTTTGTTATGTATTTCGTTTTTCACTCAGTTTCTGATGGCACAAGACGAAACCAGATCAAGAGAAAAAATGAGACTTGTTGGTAAAAAAATATACCTTGGAAACCGTCCGTTGAGCATTGCTGATGCAAGAGATTTATCGGTAACGTTACCGGAAGCTTATTTGTATTTTAATCGTGCAAAAAGAATCAGAGATTGGAATTACTTTTGGAGTGGCTATTTAGGATTAACAGCACTAAGCTCTAATTCACTTAGTCAAAATCAAAATCCTACCTATGGTGTATTTGGTTTATTAATTGGTATCATTGTAGTACCAAGAGAAATTAGAAGACAAAAATTAATTATTAAAGGGATCGAAGCGTATAACGCAAAACAAATAAATCAATAGTAACATGGAAAAAGTTTGGCTTATTACAGGATGTTCAACAGGATTTGGTAGAGAACTTGCATTACAAGTTTTAGCAAAAGGATATAAAGTTGCTGTTGCATCGCGTAAAACAAGTGATGTAGATGATATTGTTACTGCATACCCAAATACATCTATTGCTATTCAATTAGATGTAACAATCGACGCAGAAATTAAATCGAGCGTTGCACAAACAATGTCTCATTTTGGTCAAATTGATGTGCTTGTAAACAATGCGGGTATAGGATACTTTGGAGCTATCGAAGAAAGTGAAGAAGCGGAGGTAAGAAAGATGTTTGAAATCAATGTGTTTGGTTTAGCTAAAATGACACAAGAAGTGTTACCACATATGCGCAAACAAAGAAGTGGCCACATTTTAAATATTGCATCTATTGCAGGTTTAAGATCGTTTCCTGGCGTTGGTTTTTACAACGCTACAAAATATGCAGTAGATGGATTTAGTGAAGCACTCGCGAAAGAAGTGGGAATATTGGGTATTAAAGTAACCATTGTTGCCCCTAGTGGATTTAGAACTGATTGGGCAGGACGTTCTGCAAACGAAAGCCCTATTATAATTCCAGACTACGCAGATACGGCAGAAAAAAACAAGAAAACAATAAGAGCCATAAGTGGCAATCAAGCGGGCGATCCAGTGAGAGCCGTTAAAGCAATGATACAAGTTGTTGAATCAGAAACACCGCCTATGCGTTTGTTACTAGGTGCCGCTGCATTAAGAGGCGCCAGAGAAAAACTGGAAGAATTAAAAAATGATTTTGATACTTGGGCGTCTGTTTCAGAAGGTGCAGACTTTCCTAAATAGCGTCCCAAAGACCTATGCGAAGTGCAAGTGCTTTAACAGAGGCACTTGTCGCTTCTTCCCACTTAGATGCATCATCACCACAAAGCCTACTTACCATATCAAGTGCCAAGTGACTATGATGATCACCATCTACTTCAATATGCCTTTCAATATAGTATTTGAAAATGCTCACTTTATCCGGCGAATCGGCATAAATTTTATCTAATATTTTCATAAACATACTAGGAATCAAATCTTCGCGCCCAAAAGTAAATACTGCTGCTTTAACATGCAGTGGTGCATGAAATGAAATTTCAAAAGTGAATTGTAAAAAATCTTTTACTTGCTTTGGAAGCAGTGAAGCGTCGATAGCGTCTTGCACTTTTGTTCCAGTATTGATTTGAGCAATAATTGTTTCAATAATATTTGTTGATGCACCCATTTGCTGCATCGCTTTTAAGTATAATTCGAAATGGCTAATTCGATTACCTGCTTCGTCTACATCCGACTCTTCGCCTAATACAATTTCATTGATTAAATACCTAGTATCTGCGCTACCAACGGGTACCCAAGGAAGGGTAACAGAGGTCAATCCAATTTGGAGTGATTTTAACAAACTCATAAAATCCCAAACTGCAAAAACATGGGTTTCAGAAAACCGTTGTAAACCTTGTAAATCTTGAATTTGACTATATACCGGGTGCGCGAGTAACGAATTTCTTACAGGCTCGAGGTTTGATTTTAGTTGTTCTACGTATGAGTTCATCATGTTTGCGGCTTTTAAACTGCGCGCAAAAGTAAAACAACCATACTTGTAAATAGTTTAATTATGGGACTTTACTCGTAAAATGACAATCTCATGATGATTGGGCTCTACTTTACCAAACTTCCGTAAATAATGTTTTCTATTTTACCCTGAAATCCAAAATGCGAATTGGGGGTATGCTGCGTCATAATTAAACAAATCAATTTTTCTTTTGGGTCGGCCCAGTAGTTGGTGCCATAATAACCGCCCCACGAAAAAGAACCTTTGTTTCGAGCATATAAATGTGCTGCTTTTTCAGAAGTAATAGCAAAACCTAAACCAAAATCGTTGAGGCCGTCAAATTTAAAATCAAGTTGCGGACTCAGCATTAACTCGGCTGTTCTTGGCGAAATAATTTGTTTGCCGTTGTATTTGCCTCCATTTAAAATCATTTGTAAAAAAATGGCATAGTCAAATGCAGTTGAGGACAAACCAGCACCACCAGAAAAAAATGATGTGCCTAGTAGTGGATAGTTGGGATCAATATTTCTAAATGATGGGCTCCATTCTATAATTTTATTGGTACTGTCTTCGGTGTATACCATAGGTAGTCTCTTTGCTTTTGAAGCGGGCACATTAAAATAAGTGTCACGCATACCTAGTGGTTCAAAAATATTTTTATGAAAATATGCTTCGAGTGTCATGCCAGAAACAATTTCAACAATACATCCTAGTAAATCTGAGTTTAAACCATAGGTAAATTTTTCTCCGGGTTGATGCACGAGTGGAAGCGTTCCTAGCAATTTCATGTGCTCTAATAAAGTACCATTAATTTTTCCTAGTCCTGAGGGTATCCCAGCTTTTGCATAAATAGCCTGCATTTTTTCAGAACCAATAGCAGCGTAATCAATGCCAGAAGTATGGGTTAGCAAATCACGAATGGTAATATTTCTTTTTGCCGGAAGGGTTGTATAAGTAGAATCTACTTCATAAAAGTTTTTTAAAACAGTTTGCTTATAAAAAGTGGGAATAAAATCGCCTACGGCTTGATCTAAATTGAGTTTACCGTTTTCAAATAATTGTAATACCGCTAAACTAGTAATGGCCTTGGTTTGACTCATGATTCTAAAAATAGAATTTGGGTCCATTGGTTTTTTTGAAGCCCTATCTGCAAAACCATGGCCTTTATAATATACAACTTGGTTGTCTTTAACAATAATAGTTGAAGCGCCTACCAACCAATTATTTTTAACATACTCATTGAGTAAGGTATCAATTTGTGCAAGTTTAACAGGATCTAAATTTTTAGATCTTGTAACAACCGGTGATAATACTTGCGCAATACTGGTACCAATAAATAATACTAGGATGGTAATAACCGAAACTAATTTTTTCATGAAAGGAGGTATTTGAAATAGTAAGATACTACAAATCAAATATTGAATCCAAAGAATAGATTTGAAATTGTTGGGCACCCGGATTTAATAAAACGGAACGCATTTTTTGCGCCAGTACCTCAACTGGAAGTGACCTTTGGCTTTTAAATAAACCGAGCTTATTAAAGAACTGAATAATGGCAATACCTAGTTTTTCCATAGGCCTTATTTTATCTGGCTGCCTTAGCAAAAATCCAGGTCTAAATATATGTATCTGCTTAAATGGTAAGGCAGAGGCGGCGTTATCGAGCGCGCCTTTAATGCGTGGATAAAATAGCCATGATTTTGCGTTGGCGCCCATGGCAGAAACCAGTACATAAGCCCCAACACCATTCGCCGCAGCTGTTGCAGCGGTTTGGTATTGATAGGTATAATCAATTTTATATTGTTCCTTTTGACTTCCGGCTTGTTTAAGGGTAGTAGCCAGTGCAGAAAATAGCACATCACCTTTTACTAAATGCGCCCAAGCTTGCGGGTTGTCGAAATCAACAATATGTGTTGTTAGGTTAGCATGCGTAACCAATAAGGGTCTTCTAGAAAACACAACAACACTAGTATACCTGTTATCATCTATTAATTGCTTTACAAGTTCGGTACCTGTGGCACCTGTTGCTCCAATAACTAGTGCAGTAAGTCCACTCATATGTTTTCTTTTACAAATTGTAAACAGTATTTTTTAATCATCTCGCGTACATCCGCAAAAGATCTATTTATTTCTTCTTCGGTGCCAACTGCTTTTGCAGGATCCGGAAAATTATAATGAAATTTTTGAGCATTGCTTGGATAATACGGACACACTTCTTTGGCATGGTCACAAACCGTAATTACAAAATCAAAATCAATACCTGTATATTCCAACACATTATTAGAGGTATGATTTGAAATGTCAATACCATCTTCTTTCATTGTTGCAATGGCCTTTGGATTTACACCATGCGTTTCTACGCCGGCACTATAAACATTTGCCTTATCTGCTGCAAAGGTTTGCAAATACCCATGTGCTATTTGACTTCGACAACTATTGCCGGTACAGAGTACTAAAATATTTTTCATAGATAATCAATTAACAACAGCCGCCACCTGGTACACAAGCTGTTTTATTTTCTAATGGCTTTTGGGCAAATACAGTAATACTCATTATGCCCGTACTACCTGATTTAAATGCGGCTATTTCTGTTGCTGACAAATAGTTAACTAAAATATCATCAGGAATTACAATGGCTTTTTCTTTTTGAATGGTTACATTTTCAAAACCAGTTGCATCGATTAATTCCATGTATACATTTTTTTGAATTGCCCCAGATACGCATCCAGCATACATTTCAGCGTCTTTACGTAAGCCTTCTGGTAAAGTGCCTACAAGTACTACATCACTAATACTAAAATGGCCGCCCGGTTTTAATACCCGGTACATTTCTGTAAATACGCCATGCTTGTTAGGCACTAAATTTAAAACACAATTGCTCACAATCACATCCGCAACATTAGAAGTGATGGGCATATTTTCAATATCGCCTTGTCTAAATTCGACATTGTTAAAACCCCTGGCTTCTGCATTGGCGCGCGCCTTATTAATCATAGCTGGTGTAAAATCTATCCCAATTACTTTTCCTGTTTCCCCTGTTTCATGCCTAGCAATAAAACAATCGTTACCTGCACCACTTCCTAAATCTATCACTAGGTCGCCTTTTTTAATGCGCGCAAATTGTGTAGGAAGGCCACAACCAAGACCCAAATCAGCGTCTGCTGTATAACCATCAAGTGTAGTATAATCTTCCGACATAATATTATATACTTCGGTAGAACAGCCACCAGCACCACAACAAGATGACATATTTGTTTCTTTGTCTTGTAATGCGATCTCGCTGTATTTATTTTTTACAATTTCTTTAAGTTGTTCGTCTGTTTGCATATATTAATTTTTAAAATTAACAACAAGTGGATGGTGTTTGAGCAGAAGCGGATAAAAGTGTATTCAACACATTACTTGCTTTTTGTAATACTTCTGTATCAACACAATAACAAATAGATGCTCCATCAATATTTCCTTTAATTAAACCCGATTCTTTCAACTCTTTCAAATGTTGTGAAACGGTAGATTGTGCAATGGGTAAATCCTCTACGATATCACCGCATATGCAAGACTGCTTTTGCAATAAAAGATGGATGATAGCAACACGTGCTGGATGAGAAAGCGCTTTTGCAAATTTTGCTATTTGCACTTCAGCTTCTGAATAATCAATGATTTTACTGGCTCCCATATTAATCGTAATATTACGATTAATTATTGAACTGTTCAAATCTTTTATCTATTTAGCTGATTTATAAGCCATTAGATACAAAAAACTTAATGATAAAAGAGGTCCGGCAATCAACACATGAGCTGTCCAATGCAAATTGGACCACCCTGAAATAATGTAAACAATGCCGTTAACAGCAAAAATAATGGATCCAGCCAATGGGCGATGATGGGCAATAACTATCAAACTAAGCGCTATGGCTGTGGGAATAAAATGGAGTAGCAAGTCCAAAATAGTTTGTGCCACAGTTTGATTTTTATTGAATACATCACCAGCAAAAATAATCAATGCTAGTGCATATAAAATACCAATACTTGTGGCTGCTAGTAACCATTTGTTTTTACTTCGAATCAATTGCAATATTTAAATTTAGTATCTTGTATTTTTAATTCTTGTATTGAAATTAATAAAATTTTCTATGAAAAATAAAATTAAGTGGCTCTTACAAATCATTACAGTTTTTGCATTTTACTTTCCATTAAAAAGCATGGCGCAAGAAAGTAAAGCAGACGTAGCTATTCAACAAATTATGCAGGAAAATCCTGTTATGGGATTCTCCGTAGCTGTTGTAAAAAATAATAAAATGATTTACAATAAATCATTTGGCTTCAAAGACGCTGAAACAAAAACACCCCTGAGTAACGAAAACATTTTTAGAATCGCTTCGATCTCAAAATCTTTTTCTGCAACAGCTGTTATGCAATTAATAGAGGCTAAAAAATTATCACTGGACCAAGATGTAAGTGAATTACTTGGATTTAAAGTGCGTAACCCAAAATTTCCTGAAACAGTTATTACGCTAAGGCTCATGCTATCACACCTTTCCTCTATTAATGATGATCAAGGTTATTTTTCATTAGATTCCATAAACCCTGCAAAATCTGCAAACTGGGAAAAGTGTTATAATAATTATGAGCCAGGTAAAGCCTATATGTATTGTAACCTCAATTTTAATATGATTGGAACAATCATTGAAAGAGTAAGCGGCGAAAGATTTGATGCCTACATTGAAAATCATATTTTAAAGCCACTGCAATTATATGGAGGCTTTTATGTAAACGGATTAGACAAGTCTAAGTTTGCAAATATTTATGAATACCAGCCAGACGCCTCAAAATTTGTAGTATCGCCAAATGCCTATAATCCAAGAACCACAGAGTTTGCTGCCTATCAAATGGGTTACAGCACGCCCCTATTTTCACCAACAGGAGGTATGAAAATATCTGCAAAAGATTTAGCTACTTACATGATGATGCATGCCAATTATGGGAAATACAATGGTGTTAAAATTATTTCAAAAAAGAGCTCAAAACTGATGCAAACAGCTGCCTCTGCATTAGAACCTTATGGGTTTGCATTAGAAGCCCCAGGATCCATAATTAATGGTCAAAAATTGATTGGACATACGGGATTTGCATATGGGCTGTTTAGTGCTATGTTTTTTAATCCACAAGAAAAATATGGAATTGTAGTAATTAGTAACGGATGTCATCCAGGAGAAACAAATGGATACAATAATGTTATTAGAAAAACGGTGAACGCATTGTATGAAAGTTTGATAGCTAATTAAGTTACGTGTACCCACTAATCCTTGAACAATTAAGTCCAAAAATTTCATTATGGATTCCAGATACCGAAGCTGTTAAAACTCAGTACGAAAATTTAAAGACACAAGACCTACATGTAGATTTTCCATTTTGGGCAAAAGTATGGGCATCCTCAAAAGCAATGGTTGCTTTTTTACAAGAAGAGCCTAAGTGGATAGAAAATAAACAAGTACTAGAAATAGGCGCAGGCATTGGGTTCCCATCGTTTATTGTAGCGCAGAAGGCGAATAGCGTTATCATATCTGATTATAATAGTGATGCCGTTTCGCTTGCTCAAAAAAACATAAATCATCTAAACATTACTAACGCTACTGCTACCGTGTTAGATTGGAATGATATTCCTTCTAGTTTATTTGCAGATACTATTTTACTAAGCGACATCAATTATAATCCCAACGATTTTAATTCTTTGGTTGATTCCATTACTAGATTCATAAACATGGGTAGTACCATTGTTTTATCGACACCAAACCGAATCACCACAAACCCTTTCATAGATAGGCTTGGCGCATTTGTACACAAAACAAAAAAATACCCAATTGATACTGGTGAAACAGAAATTGCCGTTTTTATTTTGAAAAAATAAGTCGCTTATTGTAGGCTATTTAAGCTTAGACTTTATAATTTCGGCATAAGACTGAGGCAACACCATTTTAAACCGGCTATACGATGCTTCCGAAATATTTTTAGTATCGAAAGGAACGTACTGCACATACATTTTATTTTCTCCCGCTATCCTTCCGTATTTGTAGTCATAGGTAAACCAACCATCTGGCTGCAATGCATTTTTAGGCGTGTTGGTGTTTGGGATAGTAATATAAAATTGATTTTGTTTTACGTTTTCGCCATTGGCAATCATTTGCTTTTGCAGCACTAGATAAGCCTCTTTGGCGGTTTCAATAGAGGGGTCTATCAATTCTACTTTTTCAACAAGATACTTTCTGTACCTGTATTCATTGTTGTTTTTATAATGATATAACTCATTTAACACAGAAGCAATTGTATCTTTTAAATAAGGATAATGTGTACAGCCTAAAATAAGGGTATTCATTGGCTTTGTAATTTTACCAACAATCATTTTTTCCAATAAGCTTACCAGATGATACCTTACATAATTGGATGGATCATTTAATTGCATGTCTAAGCAACTTCCTTTATCGTCGTATTCGCATAACAACTTATTACTAGAAGCATCAAAGCGGTAAGCACTCAATAATGAAGTGTCAATCGTATACATGCTATTTTTTAATGAAGGACCCTTGTATTCATTTCTTGCCTTTGTTAAGGTGTCTACATAATAACTCCAATCGCGGTCTATACTTTCGGCAAGTCCAAAACCGCCCTGGCTAATTACCGATAACGCTTGCATCCCTTTTTCTTTAGCCATGGCTTGTAAGGTTCTTGGATAACCATTTGAAGCAACCGTTCCTGCTGTAGCAAAAACTCCAATTGTACCCTCTCCACTTTTTTGTTGGTAGGCAAGTGCTGCTTTTGAGCCCGCATCAATAACACCAATTACGTGCACGCCTATGTACTGCTGTTTCATTTGATTTTTAATGTCAGACAAAGCATAAGCAGTAGCAGTATTACAAGCCAAAACAATCATTTTCACAGGGGGCTTTGTTGGGGCATCCTTTAAAAAAAATTGCATGTTTTTTTGAATGTGTTCTTTTAATAAATCGGTTTTATTGGCTGCCGCATAATTACCATAGGGCATATTTGCTTGGTCTGCTAAGTACTGAAAGTATTCGTTAGAAAAATCGAGTTTACCATCAGACCCGGGTTTTCCGGTTTCATTATTAAATGCATCGAGTGTTAACAAGGCTTCGAGCACTGTTAATCCCCCCGTGCCAGAATCAAATACACCGATAGGAAGCGAGGTTTTTTTATTTGACTTTTGCTGTGCTGAAACAATTATAGGAGCCATTACACTCAAAACACAAACAATAAAATAAATTCGTTTCATAAACTTTATTTATACAACTAATGTAATTAATTTTAATTTAATCAAGTTCAAATGAATCCAAACGTAACTCAATATATAGCAAATGCTAAACTTTGGAAAGAAGAGCTACTAGCTATACGTAAAATTTTACTTGAAACAGAACTAGTCGAAGATTATAAATGGAGTACGCCTTGCTATACGCACAACAATAAAAATATTGTAATTATAGCTCCATTCAAAACATATTTTGCTTTAAGTTTTTTTAATGCTACTGCTATAAATGATAGCGCTAATGTATTAATAAAGGCAGGCGCCAATACACAATCTGGTAGACAATTAAGATTTAAAGACAGTAAAGAAATTCTGAATCAAAAACACATCATTAAAAAGTATATAAAAGAAGTCATATCTAATGATTCAATAAGCAACTCCGAAAACACAAAATCTACTACACCACTAATAGAAATAGAAGAATTGAATACTATTTTAAAATCTGATGTAGCATTTAAAAAAGCATTTCTAGCATTAACCCCCGGTAGACAAAGAGGCTATCTTATTTATTTTTCTGGTGCCAAACAAGCAGAAACAAGGGTGACACGCATAGAAAAATATAGAGATAGAATTTTGGCTGGTATTGGCATTACAGATTGCACCTGTGGTCTTTCAAAAAGAATGCCTAGCTGTGATGGATCTCATAAAAATTTGAAAAAATAGGGCAGTTCTATTTTTTTTGCCAACGTAAAACCGCAGTAGCAACTCGCTTTCCTAAATTTTGAGCTTTTAGTAAAAACGCATCATTCATTGTAGAATCAAAAGGGGCCTCATTTGTAATTGCAGCTGCGCCAAATGGAGCAGTCCAATCGTCGCCGCCAATCACTACCATACCAAAAACAAGCATAGCGTGTAAAATTGAAACCTGAACCAATTCTTCACCCGAAGAGATGCCTCCTCCTGTAACAAATGCAGCTCCAATTTTATTTTTTAAAGGCGCCCCTTCAAACGGCCATGATTCAATAAATTTTAAAACATCAGAAGATACATTAGCATTATAAACTGGACTTCCTACAATAATAGCATCCGCCTTTAAAAGATCGTTTGTAGTTGTTTGTTCAATAGGTTTAATTATGATACTAATATCATCATCAATAGCAGCTCCTTTTGCAATGGCATTTGCCATGAGTGCCGTTTTACCCGATTTAGAATGATAGGTAATTAATATTGTTTGCGCTTTTTGTGCTATTGAGCTTGTAACCCAAAATAGTAAAATAAGCAAAAGAAAATGTTTTGTTTTCATACTCTATTTTTTAGTTAGCAGTATCTAATTGATACACTAAAATATCTCCGGGTTGGCAATCAAGTGCTTTACATATAGCTTCTAATGTACTAAATCGAATGGCTTTAGCTTTTCCCGTTTTGAGTATAGATAAATTGGCCAAAGTCAATCCTACTCTATCTGATAGCTCATTTAAAGAAACTTTTCTTTTCGCCATCATTACGTCTAAATTTACTTCTATTGCCATAGCTATACTGTTAAATCGTTTTCGGATTGTAATTCAATTCCTCTTTTAAAGATAGTAGCGATAATAAACAAAACAGCAGACATCAAAATAAAAGCTAAGCCATCTGTCCAATAGTCGTTCGATTGGTTTACATCATATCCCTTTTGTGCAATATTTTTTACAACTTCTTTTGCAACAATGCTAATTACACCAATTGAGAGTGTGAATTCACTTATTCTATTAATTTGCAAAGACACAAATTCACTAAATGGTTTTTGTATATCTAGCTTACCAATAAGTTTAATGACCTCGTAAAAAAGAAAAGCTTTCAACAACGAAATCGATAAAATAAAGCCATAGATTATAAAGAAAAGATATTGTCTCCTCCTATACAAGTCACTTAA
>Ga0164292_10002158_pt1 | contig 16059 bp, 8 predicted proteins | sample GEODES117metaG_FD_111486 | JGI IMG/M metagenome (GOLD analysis project Ga0164292, IMG submission 111486) | Eutrophic lake water microbial communities from Lake Mendota, Wisconsin, USA - GEODES117 metaG | ecosystem: Environmental > Aquatic > Freshwater > Lake | place: USA: Lake Mendota, Wisconsin...
GATGCACCTGATGCACCTGATGCGCCTGATGCGCCTGATGCGCCTGATGCGCCTGATGCACCCGATGCACCTGATGCACCTGATGCACCCGCAGCACCCGATGCACCTGAAGCACCTGATGCACTTGAACCACTTCCCGAGCCGCTGCCTGAGCCACTTCCCGAGCCGCTGCCGGAGCCTTGGCCGGAGCCACTCCCTGAACCTTGGCCGGATCCTGAGCCGTTTCCGCTTCCGGAGCCGCTGCCCGAACCACTGCCAGCACCCGTGCCCGACGCGCCGTGGCCGGACACGCCGCTTGCCGCCGTGCGCGCCGGGGCTGTCGCGGTGGCGTTGCGCGCGGTGGATTGGCGGTTCTGCGAGAGTGCGGTCGCGTCACGCGCACCGACCGTTTCCTCTTCAGGAATCGATGCGGGCGTCGGCGCGGTGGGGCGATCGCTTGCGCAACTGGCGAGCAGCAGCGCAAGGATCCAACCAACACGGGTCAAGGCACCCACCATGGGACCTCCTTCGTGGAAGGCGTGACTTCGGACGCGTTGGCCGTCAGGCGATGGATCCACCCCGCGACCGAACGAAGGCTCTCCGCAAGCCCACGCTGACAGGCCTGTGATTGAGCCGCCGTGCACTGCGCAGCGTCGAGGCGGGGATCCAGGTCACGCCATCGCTCCTGCAGCGCCTCGGGCAGCCAGCAACGCTCCACCCGGGTGGCGGTCGTCTTCCACTCCTGCGTGCCCAGAAGAACCTGCAGCGTGATGCGCGCAGGGTCGCCACTGGTTCGAAGCACCATCGCGCGCTCGTCCTGGAGCGGTGCGCACTGCCACGGGGCGGAGAACCAGCCCGGCAGCCAGAGACCCATCGGCATGTGTCGCAGGGCCGTGCGCCACGCAAGCAGCGCGTCATCGGATGGCTTCCATGCCAAGGCATCAGGCTTCGACCACGCCTCGAGCTTCAGCCACGGCGAATGCTGCCACTCCGTCACGCCGGCGGCGAGCGACTGCAGCTGCTGCGGGGTTGCGCGAGGTCCGATCAGTGTTTCCGCCACGCGCGCGGCCGCCGGCGAGGATGCGGCCGCACGCAAGGCATCGGCCAGTGCAAGGATCGCCTTCTCGACGTCGGCCGTCACCTCGCTGGAAGCCTGCGCGGCAAGCAAATCCCTGGCCGCAAGCAGCCGGGATCGCCACGCAGAAGGAAGGGCATCAAGCAACTCGGCGGCGTCGCCGCGCAGCACGGCATCGATCGCGGCCTGATTCGTGACGGAAGGATCCGCGGCGCTCGTTCGCCACGCCAGAATGCCGAGCGACAGCAGCGCGCCAGCCAACACCGTGACGATCGACGGCGTCCAGCGCCGCGCGGGTGGGATGGAGACCTGCCGACGCATGCGCCGGTCGAGCGACCGCACGAACGCCGCATAGGCGCTGAACTGGAATTCGGGCGCGGCCAGCAGCCATCGACGAAGTTGCTCCCAGTCCGGGCCTGACATCGGCTCGACCTGACCCAGCACGCGATCCACCTCCGCCAGGTCGGCGCGGCGCGCCGCCGCCACGATCGAGAGCATGCGCAGTTCCGCCGCAGGCGCCTCGCCCGCGCGGTCCAGCGATTCGATGCCGCGAAGATGGTCCATGAAGGCCACGGGATCGCCCGTCAGCGCGGATTCGCGCGCGCGCTCGATCGCGGTGGCGAGCGAGATCGATGTCATGGCGACGCCTCCGGCGGGGCGGGGTTGGCAAGCGTCTCGAGAACCTGCTGTGCGCCCCGCGTTCCCGGGTGTCCGTCCAGGGCGGCATCGAATTCCGAGGCCATGTAACGGGCCCCATCGGCCGGTGTGGACACGGGCGCGTCCTTGTTGCGGAAGTACCACAGCACCCACGGCATCTCGTCGGGCCAGCCGTCGGCGCGGGCGTCGCCGCGGAGTTCCCGGGGCAGTGCTCCGGTGTCGATCAGGCCCCGGCGCGCAAGATCCTGCACCGCGAGCGAGATCTCGAATCGTGCGCACAGCAGCATCATGCGCTGCACCACAAGCGGCGCGATCGCCTGCGCCAGCTGCTCGCGCTTCACCACATCGGTGAGTCCGCGCTTCCTGTTGCGCGCGTCGATCAGGATCAGGCACTTCTCGCTCGGGGCGGAGCTGCCCGCCGCCTTCTCCGTCTGGCGATGCGCGCGCAACAGCGCATCGGCCTGCTCTGCAAGCGGCGCGATCAGTGCGGCGCCCTGCGCGGAGGTGGTTGCCTGGCGTGCGCGGCCGCGCAGGTCGATCGACTTTCGCGCAAGGTCAACCTCCGCATCCCATGGCGCGCTGTCCACGGGGATCTTCGGGATGTTCGGTCTTTCGGAGGGCGTTGGTGCTGGGGCTGGCGTTGGAGCCGCGACCGTGGGCGCTGGGTCGGGCGTCATCTCCATGGGATTCGGTTCCGCCGGTGCGGCACTCGCTCCACTGCCGAACGCGTCGCTGTCCCCCGTGCTTGATGCCGCGCCAAAGGATCCCTCCCGCGTGGCGGCAGGCAGCGTCGGGGGCGACGTCTGCGGCGCCGCTGGCGCGATGGACGGTGCGTGGGCAGCGTGCGCTGCGGGTGCTGCGCCTTCCGAACCGGGCGGCGAGGCCATCGGATCCGCGTCGACTTCCGCGGCTTCTGTGACGGTGCGCGTCGGCGCGCCGTGCGCGATCCGCGTCTCGCGTGGTGGCGTCGGCGTGTCCCCGTTTCGTGCATCGAGACCCTCTCGGTGTCGCACGGCCCACCACACCATCAGGCTGGCAAGCAGCATCGCGATCATGCCGGCGAGAAGCGGAAGGTGTCGCGCTGGACTCAGGCGGCGGCGGCTTGGGGCAGCATCCGGGATCTCCGCGGTGATCGGCATGAAGTCATGGCCAAGGCGCGACACGGGCTCCGGGTGCTGCCACGGTCCGCTGGTGGCAGCCATGAACACGTTGCGCGCGCTCGTGTTGGGGTGCATCGTGGCGATCGCCACGCCCGTCGGCGCCGACCAGAGTCCCACGCCCCATCCGAGCGTCTGCACGTGGGCGCTCGCGAGGAAGTTCGGCAGTCGAAGCACGGAGGATTCCCACGGGTCGCCGCCCGGAAAGACGGCGCAGCGATGCGTGGCCACCGCCGTCAGAAGCGCGTCGAAGGCGCGACGCTCGGCTTCCGTGGGCGTTGGAAGAAGGTCGTCGCCTGCATCCGTGCGGACCTCCACGGTCCGGCCCGCCGCGAACGCCTGGCGCGACCAGTTCCGCGGATCGAGCAGCGTGGTCCGCAGGTCGGAATGCGCGAGGAGTCGCCACGCCTCGCCGTCCAGCACCAGCGTCCGGCGTTCGACGGTGCGTCGGCCCGCGACGTCGGGCGCGCCGGCGAACACGCGGGTGATCGCGTACCCACCGCCTGGAAGTGGACGGCCCGCGACGCAGAGTTCGCGCTCGAGTGCCTCGAATTCCGCCTCGGTTCGCGGAGAACCGAATCCAAGGGCCGCCAGGGCCGCGTCGTCCGCGTCACCGATGTCGGGCGAGCGGGCGAGCGTTCGATATCCGTCGATCGACCCGAAGAGATGGGTCCGAGCCCGGATCAACCCGCGCTCCGGATGACCAGCCACGCGAGCAGGCCCACGACGACGATGCCTCCGATGAGGATCGCGTTCACGGAGAGCCAGAACCTGTTGTCGGCCTTCTCCTCCGCGGCGGCAACCTGTTCCTCACGGATCACGCGCTCGCGGAGGGCTTCGGTCGCCTTCTGGCGCGCATCCGCCAGCCGGTTGGCAACGACGTGCTCCATGCAGTACTCGACCGGACCGGTGAGTCCCCGCGGTGGACGGTCCAGATCCGGCACGTGCCTGCCGAGCGAGTCACGCCGGCTTCGGACGGCGCACACGCCGAACACGCGCAGACCCGGCACGGTCCGCAGCAGGTTGGCGCAGAATCGCTCGGCGAAGCCGCGCAGCTTTCCGTGATGCCGCAGCAGGTCGGCGTTCTCGTCGATCTTGGTGAGCACCAGCGCGATCGGCACGGTGCGCCCGCCGGGCAGGCTGCGCAGGTAACGCAGCGCCTGCACCATGCCGAAGTCGTCGTCCGCGGATTCGCCCAGCCGACCCGTCGCGAGCACCTTCGGGTCGATGAGCAGCAGCACGGCAGCGGCGCGTCGGACGTGATCGACGAGTTCGCGCGTGTTCTCGTCCTCGGCCTGCTCCACGAAGGCGCGATGGAAGACCTCGCCGGGGTAGTCCAGGCTCACCATCGTGAGCTCGTGGCCTTTCCACTGCAGCTTCAGATCGAGATAGTTCGTGCCCTCGGTGGCGGCGGGCCACACGCGGTGCTCCTGCATCTGCTCGACCGCCGAAAGCAGCGACAGGTGCGTGCGGCCGTCGTGCGCCTCGATCCGGAGCGGCCCCTCGTGCTTCCAGCACTGCTCGTAGAGACGCGCCAGATAGATGGTCTTGCCAGCGCGGGTGCGGCCCAGGATCACCACGCGATCGCGCTGGGGAGGCGCGTCCGAGACGGCCATCGGATGCGGGTCACCGAAGATCGCGTCCTCGGGCACACGCACGTCCTCGCCCAGATCGAGGATCTCCTCCTCGTCCAGGATGGTGTGGTCAGGATCGGGCGGTGAGGGCGAGGATTGCATGCGCGGGGCAGGGGCCGAAGCGGAGGTCGGGCGGCGATCCATTGGTCGCTTCGTCCCGGTTATGCTCGAAGTGTAATCGCGCAGGCGCACCCTTCCGAACACACACATGACTGAATCTCCCTGGTCGCAGAGCCCGTCCGCCTTGGAAAGCCCGGCGCCTCGTCAGGGCGGCGGAGGCGTGGCGGGCCCGGCTGTCGTGATCGCGTTGCTGGTGTGCACGACCCTTGGGGCTGGCGTCGCCTGGTGGCTGCAGGACTCGCGCGTGGCGGCGAAGGAGCGCGAGCGGGCTGCCGCCGCCGCGGAACTCGCCAGCCTGGCCAAGCGCGTGCAGGCGGCCGAGACCAATGCCAGCACGGCGGCGCAGGAGCTGAAGAAGGCGCAGGCGGTCGCGGAGAGTGCCGCCAAGCAGTCGTCGGAGATGACCGGCCAGATCGACGCGCTTCGACGCGAGTCCGCGGGAGTCCGAACCGAGCGCGACGAGGCGCGGTCCGCTCTCGCTGCGTCCAAGGCGGATGTGGAGCGCATGCGTGCAACCGATCTGGATCCCGGTGCGTTGCCGACCGTGGATCTTGCCAAGGTCTTCGCGCGCGCGACGCAGTACCGCACCACGATCGATTACCGGGTCGCGGGGACCGCGGCCGTGCCGGGGCTCGACAAGGCCGAGACGGAGAAGGCCCTTGCTGCCGCGATGCAGGGCGCTGGCCTTGCCGCCGTGCAGCAAAGTCCCTTCCGCGTGGCGCTGTTCGTGACCGTCGGCAAGGAGAAGATCCGGTCGATCGGCGTGATGATGCTGGTCTTGCGCACCATGAAGGTGCCTGGCGAGGCTGGCAGCCGCGAGGTTGCCGTGTGGGGCCAGCAGCGGACCAGCAGCGCCTCGGATGCCGAGGCCGCAGCGCAGGTCCGGGGACTGCTTGACGAGCTGTGCCGGGACTTCGCTTCCATGGCCGGTGTGTCGGTGAGTGCGACAGGACAGCCCTCCGTGGCAGCGCCCGCAGCGCCGCCAGCTGCGCCAACACCGGCTCCGGCCGCGCCCGCTGCGGCTCCCGCGTCAGCACCCGCGCCTGCTCCGGCAGCGCCGGCACCGGCGGCTGCGCCCGCACCGGCTCCCGCGAATGCGCCGAAGCCCTGACGCGCCGATTCAAGGTTCCGCGGTCTCGCTTGCGGTGCTCGTGGCTGCGCTTGGATACTTCGTCGACATCTTCGACCTGCTGCTCTTCGCGCTACTGCGCAAGCGCAGTCTTTCGGACGTGCTCTCCAGCCAGCTCGCTGAACTTCCTGCAGCGCAGCACGACGCGTTCCTGAAGGACTGGGGCATCTGGCTGGACAACACGCTGCAGATGACCGGCCTGATGGTGGGCGGAATCCTCTGGGGCGTGCTGGGTGATCGGCTCGGCCGCATCGCCGTGCTCTTCGGAAGCATCCTCACCTACTCCGTGGCGAACCTGCTGAACGCGGCGATCACGGACGTGGATCCGGCGGGGGCGCTCGGTTGGCTGCACACCATTGGAATGGGCACCGCGATCCGTCAGTACGAGGTGCTGCGTTTCACCGCGGGCGTGGGTCTGGCGGGCGAACTCGGCGCCGGCATCACGCTGGTGGCGGAACTGACCAGCCGCGAGCGGCGCGGCCTTGCCACCACGATCGTGGCGACCGTCGGGATCCTGGGCGCGGTGGCGGGCTATTTCGTGACGCAGTGGGTGAGTTGGCGCGCGGCCTTCGCGATCGGCGGCGGATTGGGCCTGTCGCTCCTGCTGCTGCGAATCGGCGTGGTCGAGAGCGGCATGTGGAACCATGTGCGCTCACATGCCAATCGAGGCGCGATCTGGATGCTGCTGTGGCCGCCGCGCAGGCTTGCGCGCTACCTCAGCGTGGTGCTCATCGCGGTGCCGGTGTGGTTCGGCGTGGGCACGCTCGTGAAGTACGGTGACGTGATCGGACTGAGCATGGGTCTGCCGGTTTCGGAGAAGCCGGATCCCGGGCGCGCGGTGATGTGGTGCTACGTGGGCCTGGCGATCGGCGATCTGGCAAGCGGGTTGTTGAGCCAGTGGCTGCGAAGCAGGCGCGGCGCGGTGCTGGCCTTCCATCTGATCACGGTGGCGGCGATGGTGTTCTACTTCACGCTGGGTGCGCGCTCGGCCGGGTGGTTCTACGCGGCGTGCGCACTGGTGGGACTCGGGTGCGGCTACTGGGCCGTGTTCGCCACGGCCGCCGCCGAGCAGTTCGGGACGAACCTGCGCGCCACGGCAGCAACGACCGCGCCCAACCTGGTGCGTTGGAGCGCGGCAGCCTCGGCAGGTCTGTGGGTCTGGTTCGAGCGGCTTCTGGGTGGCACGCAGGTCGATCCGGCCGTGCCATGGAAGGCGGCGGTGCTTGCCGCCGTGATTGTGATGGCGGTCGCGGCGTTGGGTCTGGTCGGACTGCGCGAGACCTACGGCGTGGATCTGGACTTCGAGGAGACCTGAGGCGGGGGGCGGCGGGCGCTGCTCGCCAGAGCGGGCACCCGGCGTGCGACCCATGACGCACGCGCGAGCCGTGGCATGCGACCGCACGCGCACGGTGCTCCGCTGGCATCTGCCTGTCATGTTGTGAAGTGGAAAATCGGTGATTCGCGGAAATTCCGTGGTTCCCGGATCCAGATTCAGTGCGGTGCGCGGATATTGGCGTGGAATTCCGGTGCGTTCCGGGTTGCCAATTTTGGGGACGGGTCGCGCAACGCGCGGCCGACAAGAAGAGAGGGAGAAATCATGCAGGTCCGGACTTTCGTGGTGGTGGCGTTGTCGAGCGCCTTGGCGGGTGTCGCCTTGGGTGCGGGTGACACGGGTGCGGGCATTGCCGATGTGCGCGTTGATCGGACCTCGATGCGCAAGGTGAAGACCGGGGCGTCCGACCGAATGCGTGGCGGTGTGGTGACGGTTGTGGACGAGGAGCCTGTGTTGGCCAGCACGGAATCCTCGGCTCCGTTGCCCGGCCAGGCGGCTGTTGCCCAGCCGGCCGTGGTTGGCTGTGACTTCGGCGGGTTTCCGGATCGTGATCAGGTGGGCATGGCATATGCGGGTGGGCAAAGTGCCTCCGGAATTTCGAAGCAGAATTTCGGTGTCGCCTTTTCTGGGGCCGCCATCCTGAATTCGTTCAACGGCTCGGGCGCTCCGAATCCCGGCGTGGTCTACACCCCGGGAACGGGCGTGGGCCGCATCGTGGTTTCATTCACCCAGTTCAATGCTCTCACCGTCGAATTCACATACTCGTCGAAGGTCACGCTGCAGGTGACCGCCTATGCCAGCGACGATGCGACGGGAACGCCGATGGCTACTTATCCCATCGGTCCCAACGTTGCCGTTTCCGGCGGTTTCATTTCCTGGAGTCAGTTCAATCAAAATGTACCGGCGGGAACGCGTTCTCTGGCAATTCAAGGAAACGCCAATTACTGGGGGCTCGATTCGTTTGTGGCGGGTGGTCAGATCACGGGTGGGGCTGTTGCGGAGTACTACCAGTCTGCGGGTTGCGGCGGCGGCAGCGGAACCGGATGGGCGGGAACACTCGCCGCCATCGGCCAGCCGTCTATTTCGCTGGGAAACCTGAATTCACTTGATGGCATCCGAGTCCTCTTCATCAATAACTACAGCAATTGCGGCGCAGATCCGATGATCCAAAACGCGGTGGGTCTACGTAACTTCGTGAATGCGGGCGGGATACTCGTTGTACACGACCGGTGGGGTTTCCCGGGTTCATGGGTGCCGGGTGCATCTGGACTCTCCGCGACCGGGCAGATCTTCGGCACGAATGTGGACCGCGGCCCCGAAGCGTCAAGCTTTGCCGATGGTCCGTACGGGGTCATCAGCAACTCCGATCTTGACGGCGGCAGATATTCAACCCACGGGTACATGTGCTCCTCCTTGCCCGCGGATACGCAGGTCGTGCTCACGAATGGTTCCTGTGCCGTTTCGATTGCCTACCGTTATGGCGCGGGCTGGGTCTACTACAGCACAATCCCGCTCGACTTTTATCAGGCAGGGCGAGGCGACAGCCAACCGAGAGAGAACATGAATCGCTACGCTAAGAACGTGGCGGTATCCATGATCGCCCGAAGCGCCCAGCCTGCCCTGAAGTTGACCGCGAGCGCAGGTGCCTGCAATCCGATCGGTTCAATTGTGGAGGTAAACGCGACGCTTGAGAATTGCGGTCCAGTCGTTGCTGGCCAGATGCTGTTGAGTTGGGACCCGGCCAAGTTGAGCCTGGCATCCACCTCGTCGGGTGACGCCCCGTTTAGCGTTGTCGCGACCGTGAATCAAGGTGCCGGCATGGCGACGGTGCTCGCATCAGTGGAGCCTGGCTCGCCTGCAGTGCCGGTGTTCTCGAAGATCATTGCTCGCCTCAACTTCACCGTGGTCGGAGGTGCGTGTGACGGCGTGGGAAATGAGGTGGGCTTCGCTGACATCGCTCCTCTCGAAACCGAGTTCACCGACGGTGTGGGTGGAAGTGTGAGGCCTGTGCTGAGCGGTTCTGCAGGCTTCGTGGTGGATGATGGCGCGCCGGTGCTCTCGAACGTGCCTGCGGATGTCTCGGTGCAGGCCTACGCCGGCGAGAACGGCTTCGCGCTCGTCACCCTCGGCACGCCCACGGCGACCGATGCTTGCGCTCCCAGCCTGACGGCCACGGGCGTGCGCTCGGACGGCCAGGCACTGGGTGCGGCATGGCCCTCGGGCACGACCACGGTCACGTGGAGCGCGGTTGATCCGTGCGGCAACACCACCACGGCCACCACCCGCGTGACGGTCGACCCGACCAACACGATGGACCTGGCGGCGAACTTCGTGGCGCCCTTCGGATTCAGTGATCCGTACGGCGGCGGAGGTGGTGCAACCCGCACGCTGACGGTCTCGGCGCGCGGCACGGCGGGCTCGGTCTCTCGCACGCCGACCGTGTCGGTGGGCCGTGATGGCATGGCGCGGTTCTCGATCAACGACCTGCCCGTGGACACCTACGGCTGCGTCACGATCGAGCATGCGCCGAACTCGCTGCGCGCCCGCGTGACGGTGTCGGACACCGGCTCCGCGTGGACCGCACAGGACGCCACGCTGGTGCTGGGCGACATCATCAACGACGAGGTCATCGACGTGCTCGACTGGGGTGCGTACATCGTGCGGAACCCCAACGCGGACCTGAACGCGGACGGCATCATCAGCTCGACCGACGGCGACATCATCCTGGCCAACTTCGGTCGACAGGGTGATCTGGTCTGCGGCAGCAGTCTGATGGGTCCGCGCGATCCGGTCAGGGCGATCTCGGTCGCCGAGCTGGTGGAGCAGGGGCTTGCGGATCTGGCCAGTGCCGACCTCAACGGCGATGGCTGGCTCGATCAGGCGGACATGGACTTCGTCCGCTGATCTGACACTCACTCACCTTTCCAGAAAGAACCCCGGGCCGATTCCTCGGCCCGGGGTTTTCCTTTTGGGGCTTCCGTGTGTCTGGCGAGCGCGCAGGTCAGCGCCCGCGCCACGCGCGGTACTTGCCGATCAGCGCGTTCGTGCTGCCATCGTGCTTCAGTGCGGGCTTGGGCCCCGAGAGCTCCGGAATGATCCGCTGCGCCAGAACCTTGCCAAGCTCCACGCCCCACTGGTCGAAGCTGTTGATGCCCCAGATGGCACCCATCGTGAACACCTTGTGCTCATAGAGCGCGATCAGTCGGCCCAGCATGCGCGGGCTGAGCTTGCGGGCGAGCAGCATGGTGCTCGGGCGGTTGCCCTCCATCACCTTGTGCGGCGCGAGCCATTCAGGCACGCCCTCGGCCACGATCTCGCGCTCGGTCTTGCCGAAGGCGAGTGCCTCGGCCTGGGCGAACACGTTCGCGGTCAGCAGATCCTGATGCGTGCCAAGGTTGTGCAGGCTCTCGGCGAAGGCGATGAAGTCGCACGGCACGATCTTCGTGCCCTGATGGATCATCTGATAGAAGGCGTGCTGGCCATTCGTGCCGGGCTGGCCCCAGACCACCGGGCAGGTCTCCCAACGCACATGCTTGCCGTCGAGCTGCACGTGCTTGCCGTTCGACTCCATCTCGAGCTGCTGCAGGTACGCGCTGAATCGGTCGAGGTACTGGCAGTAGGGGAGCACCGCCAGCGTGTCGCACTTCAGGAACTGGTTGTTCCAGATCCCCACCAGGCCCATCAGCGCGGGCATGTTGCGCTCGAGCGGCGTGGTGCGGAAGTGCTCGTCCATGTCATGGAAGCCGGCGAGCATGTCGCGGAAGCCCTGCGGACCCACGGCCAGCATGGTGCTCAGGCCGATCGCGCTGTCCATGCTGTATCGGCCGCCGACCCAATCCCAGAAGCCGAACATGTTCGCGGGATCAATGCCGAACTTCTTCACCTCGCTCAGTGCGGTGCTGACCGCGGCGAAGTGCTTCGCCACACTCTTCTCGTCGCCGCCGAAGGCCTTCAGGCTCCAGGCGCGCGCGGTGTGCGCGTTGGCCATGGTCTCGAGCGTGGTGAAGGTCTTGCTGCTGATGATGAAGAGCGTCTCGGCAGGGTCAAGATCCTTCGTCTGCTGCACGAAGTCGTTCTCGTCGACGTTGCTCACGAAGCGGCACGCGAGGCCCTGCTGCGCCCAAGGCTGCAGGGCGTCCCACGCCATCGCGGGGCCCAGGTCGCTGCCACCGATGCCGATGTTGATCACGGTGCGGATGCGCTTGCCGGTGTGGCCCTTCCAGTCGCCGCTGCGCACGCGATCGGCGAAGGCGCTCATGGCGTCGAGCACGGCATGAACCTCGGGCACGACATCCTTGCCATCCACCTGGATCACGGTGCCCTTCGGGGCGCGGAGGGCCACGTGCAGTACCGCGCGACCCTCGGCCACGTTGATCCTGTCACCACGGAACATCGCGTCGCGGCGGGCTTCCACGCCGCAGGCCTTGGCCAGCGCGATCAACGCGCCGAGCGTCTCGCGAGTCACGCGCTGCTTGCTGTAGTCGAAGTGAATGTCGAGCGCGTCGACCGCCAGCTCCTCGCCACGGCCGGGATCATCGCGGAAGAGCTCGCGCAGGTGCAGGTCGCGCACCTTCTCGGCGTGGGTCTGCAGCGCCTTCCATTCGGGGCGGCTGTCGAGGGGCGTGAGTGGAGCGATGGTCGGCGCGGGGGGGTAGGACATGGGCGGGACTCTAGCAGTCCCGACGCATGTTCACCCACGACTCATCGAGCGCTCATGGCCATTCCACCGGGCCGAACATGAGCAGCAGCAAGCTGATGTCCGCGGTGTCCACCACGCCGCTGCCGTCAAGATCTACGAAGCGGGCATCAGCGTCTCCGAAGTACAGCAGCAGGATGCCAAGATCTCCAAGGTCGACTTCGCCGCTCAGATCGATGTCGCCCTTGGCGATCTCGCATTCGTCGGGCCGACCATCGGCATCGTCATCGATGGTTCCGGCGTCGATGTCGCAGGTATCGATGGCTCCATTGCCGTTGCAATCGAGGAGCGGATCCACGGCGATGTCGCAGGTATCCGGGACCTGATTGTGATCGCAGTCCACGGTGCCTCGGGCGATGTCGCAGGCATCGAGGGTGCCGGTGCCATTGCAGTCGAGCCCAGGTTGATCCACGATCTCGTAGAGGTCGATGCGAAGGTTTCCATCGCAGTCGAGCGTGGGATCCAGAAGGATGTCATAGACATCGAGCACGAGATTTCCGTTGCGGTCCTGTCCCGGATCGTCGGCAATGTCGCAGGCATCGGGGCGCAGGTTGCCGTTGAAGTCGATGATCGGTCGCAGCGCGAGGGAGTAGTTCGCGCCGGCATGGATGGCCACGAAGTCGCCGGCGGGGGCGTTGGTCTTGCCGTCGCCGTTGTCACCCCAACCCACAACTGTGCCATTCTCCCGGAGTGCCAGGGAGTGGTAGAGGCCCGCGGCCACGTCGATGTAGGTGCCATTCGGCACGTTGCACTGACCGTAGTCGTTCCAACCCCAGGCCGTCAGCAGGCCGTCGGGCTTGATCGCGACCACGTGATGCCATCCAGCCTTGGCGACTCGCAGCGGACTGGCTGGGGGGCTCGCCTGTCCGCGGTAGTTGTAGTAGTAGACGTAGTTGCTTCCCCATCCAGTCGGAGTGCCATCGGCCCCGAGAGCGATCGCGAAACTGTCACCGAGGGTCAGGGTTGAAAAGGCGCCCTGTGGTGGCGATGTGACCGTGCCGAAGCCGTACCCCCATCGGTCCGAGTTTGAGCCCCAGACCCGGATGGAGCCATCCGCAAGGATTCCGCCCGAGATGCGATGCCCCGCTTCGATCGAGCGGAAGGTTCCGCTGGGCGCATTCCGCTGGCCTTCGTTGTTGCTTCCCCAGCTCGTGATGGTCCCGTCCGGCTTCAGTGCAATCGTGTGGTAGGCGCCAGCCTTTGCCATGGTGAAGGGGCCCCCTGAAACGTTGCACTGTCCGTAGTCGTTGTAACCCCAGGCCCGAATCGTGCCTTCATTTGTGAGTCCGACCGTGTGGATGTAGAGCGTGTCCGCAGTCACTAGCGTGCCCGGCGCCACGGGAATCTGATTGTTGCCGTTGTTGCCGAAACCAACGAGTGACGGGGTCTGGTTCGTGTCGCACGAGTCAATCCGACCGTTGGAGTCGCAGTCGATCTCGGGCGTGTCGGCGATCTCGTAGGAATCGATGCGGCTGTTGCCATCACAGTCGAGCGATGGATTCTGCAGGATGTCCCAGGTATCCAGTTCGCCATTGCCGTTGCGATCGAGTCCCGGTTGGTCACGAATCTCGCAGGCGTCTAGGGATCCGTTCGAATCGCGATCTCGAGCGGGGCTCTCGTAGATCTGGATTCGATCCCATCGAGTGTCGTTATCACAATCGGATCCGGGTTCCATGCCGGTGTACGTCAAGCGCAGGGTCACACTTCCGGACGGACATTCGGGCCCGGTGACGTAGGGTGATGGAAGGATGGTCACGCGCAAAGTCCCATCCTCGATCAGTGATCGCATGGAAGCCTGCGGAATCGTGATGGATGCTTGATTGGAACCTTGAGAGCAGTTCAATCCACCAACTTCGAGCACGCGGCCGTAATTGTCCCCATCCAAGCGCACGGTGAGGAATTCGTTGGCATTATCGAAATCGCCGATTGCGGTGATGGACAGAGTGGCGTCGTTGAGGTTGGGCAAGAGATTCGTGAAAGCATGCTCCGTCGGCACATTGGCGACGGGAGCCCCCAGGTTGCTGGACTGAATGTCGAAGTCTCGGAGCCCCTGGCAAGTGTCGATGCGTCGATCCTGGTCGCGGTCGATGCCTGGATTCGCGGCGGTTTCGTGATAGTCCGGGGTGGAATTGCCGTTGCAATCCGGCGTCAGGCCGGTCGCGAGATATCCGCCCGCGGAGATCGCTGAATACACGCCTTGAGTGATTCCCGAGCTGCCGTAACTCGTATCGCCCCAATGGACCGCACGGCCAGAGTCGGTCAGGGCGACGGCGAAGTAGTTGGCGGCGTCTACATCGACAAATGTTCCAGACGGCGGAGACTGAATACCCCACCCGGAATATCCCCACGCCGCAAGTCTTCCATCGGTCTTCACGCCGATGCTGAAGCCATACTCGTACCGGCCGCCAGCGGTCGCGCAGCGGAAGCGGGTGGACGCGGGGGGCGTGCATTGGTTGTAGCCGTTGTAGCCCCAGCCAGCGATATCGCCCGATGCAGTCAAGGCGAGATTGTGGTACGGCCCAGCAAATACCCGCGCGAATCTTCCGCTTGGACGAGCAGATACCTGTCCATACGGGTCGTATCCCCATGCCGCCAGCGAGCCATCAGTCCTGACAGCGACCGAGTGCCCATAGTCGCTGTTCCCGCCCGCGTCGATGGAGATGAAACTGCCAGACGGTGCACTGCACTGTCCATAGCCGTTGTAGCCCCAGCAAGCGATCGATCCGTCACCGCGGCGTGCGATGGCGTGGTAGGTGCCGGCTGCAACCTCGACGAAGGAGCCCGCTGGTACGTTTTCGAGTCCGTTCCAGCTGATGCCCCAGCGCACGATGGACCCGTCTGGCCGAAGCCCGAGATTGAAGGTGTAATCCTGAAATCCACCCGTGGAAATCTGCGTGAAAGTCCCCCCGGGGTTGTTCGCTGACCCATCGTAATTCCGCCCAGAAGCAACGAACATGTCGTCCGCGAGGCTGGTCGTCGTCATTGACAGTGCGACAAAATTTGCAGTGGCCCGGAGTTTGCGCGAATTCACTTTGAGGTCCTCGGAAGGTCCCGGAAGAAAAATCTGGATGAGTTGCCGAAGTCGAGAAGGTAGCACCGCATTGGGTCAAATCAAGCAAATTCAGCCAGAGTCTGCTGTAACGGCCCCGTTTCGGTGGCTTATCGAGGTCGTTAGGATCCTCGCCCAAGGAGAATTCCATGCCCAACCGCGCCACCGCCACCCTCTCGATCGCCGGCCAGAGCATCTGGGTCGACAACATCACCCGCAGCATGCTTTCAAGCGGCCGCCTGGCCGAGTACATCCGCGACTGGAGCGTGGTCGGCCTGACCAGCAACCCCACCATCTTCGAGAAGGCGATTGCGGGCTCCAACGACTACGACCCGCAGATCCGCGAGCTGCTCTCGAAGGGCATCGACGGCGAGAAGCTCTTCTTTGAACTGGCGCTCGCCGATCTCACCAAGGCCGCCGACCTGTTCAAGGGTGTGCACGAGCGCACCGGCGGCATCGACGGCTGGGTGAGCCTGGAAGTCAGTCCGCTGCTCGCGCGCGACGCCAAGACCACCGTGGAGCAGGCCGTGGCGCTGCACGCGAAGGCCGCGCGCCCCAACCTGTTCATCAAGGTGCCGGGCACCCCGGAGGGCCTGCCCGCGATCGAGGAGCTCACCTACCGCGGCGTTCCGCTGAATGTCACGCTGCTGTTCAGCCCGAAGCACTACCTGGCCGCGGCCGACGCCTACCTGAAGGGCCTGGAGCGCCGCGCCAAGGAGGGCAAGAGCCTGCGCGTGGAGAGCGTGGCCAGCGTGTTCATCAGCCGTTGGGAGAAGAAGGCCAACGCGAAGGTGCCGGATGCGCTGAAGAACAAGTCAGGCATCGCGATCGGCGAGTGCTGCTATCAGGCCTATGCCGAGCTCTACGGCAGCGCGCGCTTCCTGGCCCTGCAGGACAAGGGCGCCCGTCCGCAGCGCCTGCTGCTGGCAAGCACCAGCACGAAGGACCCGAGCCTTGCGGACACCATGTACGTGACGGCGCTCGCCGCCGCGCGCACCGTGAACACGATGCCGGAGGAGACGCTGCACGCCTTCCACGATCATGGCAAGGTCGAGGGGCTGCTGCGCGCCGACGGCGGCAACGGTCCGAACACGCTGGCGGCCATGGAGAAGGTCGGCTGCGGCGTGGATGCCTGCGCGAACGAGCTGCAGAAGGAAGGCGCGGACAGCTTCGTGAAGAGCTGGAACGACATGCTCGCGAAGATCCACGAGAAGAGCGCCGCGATGGCGA
>Ga0164292_10002160_pt1 | contig 16058 bp, 15 predicted proteins | sample GEODES117metaG_FD_111486 | JGI IMG/M metagenome (GOLD analysis project Ga0164292, IMG submission 111486) | Eutrophic lake water microbial communities from Lake Mendota, Wisconsin, USA - GEODES117 metaG | ecosystem: Environmental > Aquatic > Freshwater > Lake | place: USA: Lake Mendota...
CGCTCAAGCGTGCTCAGGTGGTGCAAGGCGCGATCGCGTCGGCCCAGGGTGAGCATCAACTGGCCCAAGTACTCGTGCGCGCCCAGGTGCTCGGGCTCGATCGCCAGGGCTCTCTCATAGGCTGCCTGCGACAGCTCGTAGCGCTCGAGCTGGCGCAGGCTGTAGCCCAGCAAGTTGTGCGCGTCTGCGTCGTCGGGGTAGGCGCGCACATGGGCCTGCAGCAACTCGGCCGCGCGCAGCCAGGACTGCTCGGTGATGGCCTCGCGCGCCTGGCGGACCGCCTTTTCTTCGGCCGGTGGGTTGCGGTGAGGCACATCCACCGCGCCAGCTGGACTGAGCATCGCAGTGGCCAAGAAGGCGGCCGCGAGCGCGGTAAAAAAGGCGGCCAAATAGGCGGCCAAATAGGCGGCTACTAGGGCTGACCTGACGAAGGGCAGCGGGGCAGTGCATGCGGCGCGCAGCAGCGGCCTGGGATGTCGATGGTTCATGGTCGGTGAGCCTAATGCAGACCACCGGGCGATGCCAGTGGCGCCCTCCAATCCCATCTGGAAGCTGCGGCCGACACGAATTTGTCACACAGGCGAGATCTACTTGTCAGGTCCCTTTTTTTCGGAGTCCACCATGTCTCATCCTGATCACGAAATCGACAGCAACCCATCGGCCAATCCCCATTTTGAAAGCGTGCTCACGCAGGCCTTGGCAAGCCCGAGCCGGCGCATGGTGCTGCGCGGCGGGCTGGGCCTGGCGGGCTTGGCGGTACTGCCCGGTTGTGCCACGCTGACCAGCGCCTCGGGCAGCCAGATGGCCAGCGCCCTGGGCTTTGCCTCTTTGGACAAGAGCTTGCTCGACGATGTGGTGCTGCCCCCGGGCTACCGCTACACCGTCTTGCACGCCACCGGCGACAGCCTTGATTCCAAGCTGCCGGCGTATTCCAACAGCGGCGCCGAGGCCGACGACTGGTCGCGCCGCATCGGTGACCACCACGATGCGTTGGACATCTATTTCATCGACGCCCAGGGCCGCTACACCGAAACCGAAACCGGTCGGGCCGTCTTGGTGGTCAATCACGAGAGCTCGGCCGATGCGCATCTGATGCATCCGAAGGGCCAGACCTCCAATGGCGTGTCGGGCAAGAAGTTCACCCAGTTCGGTGACTGGGACCTGGGCGCGCGGCCCGAGCTCGAAGTGCTCAAGGAAATCAACCACCACGGCGTTTCGGTGGTCGAGATCGTGCGCGGCCCGCAGGGCTGGACCATGAAGGCCGACTCGCCACTGAACCGCCGCGTGACTGCGCAGACGCCGGCGCGCATCGCCGGCCCGCGCGCGCACATCAACGAGATCCGCGCGCAGATGGTCACCCGCTGGGAGACGTCGGGCTCGATGGCCCGCGGCACGCTCAACAACTGCGGCCACGGCAAAACGCCCTGGGGCACCTATCTGGCTTGCGAGGAGAACTGGGCGTTTTATTTCCAGATGACCGGCGGCGGCGCAGCACTGACGCCCAAAGAGACGGCTGCGCGGCGCCGCTACGGCGTGGCCTCGGCCGTGCCTGCGGCGGGCCAGACCCGCGCGGTCAGCCAAGGCTGGCACACCGTCTCGGCCACCGACGACCGCTTTGCCCGCTGGAATCTGGCCGCTGTCGGCGCCAATGCCGAGCGCGACTTCCGCAACGAAGCCAACACCTTTGGCTACAACGTCGAGATCGATCCACTTAGCCCCTCGTCGACCCCGGTCAAGCGGGTGAGCATGGGGCGCATGGCCCACGAGGGCGCGGTTTGCAGTCTGCCCAAAGCCGGACAGCCGTTGGCCTTTTACATGGGCTGCGATGCGCGCAACGAGTACATCTACAAATTCGTCAGCACCGCCGTGTGGGACCCCAAGGACATCGGCGGCGGCATTGCCGTGGGCGACAAATACCTCAACGAGGGCAAGCTCTACGCCGCCCGCTTTGATGCCGATGGCCGTGGTCAGTGGATCGAGCTCACCATCAAGGATCCGCGCATCGCCAACTACGCCGCCTTCAAGTTTGAAAACCAGGGCGAGATTTACACCCAGACCCGCATTGCCGCCGACGCCGTGGGCGCCACCAAGATGGATCGACCCGAGTGGGCAGCGGTCAACCCGAAGAACGGCGAGGTCTATGTCACGCTGACCAACAACAGCGCGGCCAACCGCACGCCGGGCCGGGTTGACGCCGCCAACCCGCGCGCCTACATGGACGTCGATGGCAAGAAGGGCGCAGGCAACCCCAACGGCCACATCATTCGCTTTCGCGAGGATGCCGATACTGCCACCGCAACCGCCTTTCGCTGGGACATCTTCCTCTTCGGCGCCGAAGAAGATGCGGGCGATGCCAACTTGTCGGGCCTGAGCGCTAAGAATTCTTTCTCCTCGCCCGATGGGCTGTGGTTCAGCCCCACCACCGGCATCTGCTGGATACAGACCGACGACGGGGCCATGACCGACGAGACGCACTGCATGATGCTCGCGGCCTTGCCCGGCCAGGTCGGCGATGGCGGCAAGGTCACCGCCAAGAACCGCATGCTGGTCAATGGCGTGGAGCAGACCGGCACGCAGGAGACTTTTGTCGGCGCGACGCTGGGCGATGCGCGGCTGCGCCGCTTTCTCATTGGCCCCAAAGGCAGCGAGATCACCGGTGTGACCGAGGCGCCGGGCGGTCGGGCGCTGTTCGTCAACATCCAGCACCCGGGCGAAGACAGCAAGAGCGTGACCGATTTGCAGAGCCAGTGGCCGGGCAACAAAGGCTACGGCCGCCCTGGCCGGCCCCGCTCGGCCACCATTGTGATCACGCGCACTGATGGGGGCGTGATCGGCGTTTGAGGCGGGCGGCGGGCCGCGGCCCGCTGCTGTCCAATCAGCCCGCCCAGGGAGTGCCTTGGTAGGCCTGAAGCTGCCACACAGGCTCGCCTAGCGTGCCGGCCGCTGGCGCCCAGACCGTCATGAACAGGCTGCGGATCGTCATTGGCTGGCCCTGGCGCGTCACATCGGCGGTCATGCGACCTGTCACGATGCAGCAGTACGCGCCCGGGTGGGCGGTCAGCGCGTCGAACGACAGCGACAGGTACTTCAAGCTGCCGCTGCGCATGTGCTCCAGGTAGCTGGCCTTGCTGTCCTGGCCTCCGCTGGAGTGGATGTAGACCAACTGCGGCGAGAGCAGGGCATCGAGCCGCTCCAGGTCGCCTGCCAGCAGGGCCAGACGCCGCGACTGTTCGGCCTGTAGCACCGCCTCAGCGGTACGCTGTGCATTTGGCACCATCGCCTGCGTCGCATTGGCCATGGTGCCCTTGGGTGAAGATTCGTGGGTCATGGCTCAGTCTAGCTTGACGCCGGCCTTGCGGATCGCCGCGCCCCACAGGGCATCGTCCTGCTTGAGAAAGGCGGCAAATTCTGCCGGTGTCTGGGCGCGCAGTTCACCGGCTGTGGTGCGCCACTTGGCAATCAAGTCGGGGTTTTGCGCGGCCGCCTTTTGCATCGCCTCGCCCAGCTTGGCGATGATGGGTGCGGGCGTCTTGGCCGGCGCAAACAGGCCGATCCAGGCGGTTGGGCTGTAGTCGGGCAGACCCGCTTCAGCAAAGGTGGGCACGTCCGGGAAGTTGGGGTGCCGGCTCTTGCCGGTCAGGGCCAGGATTTTGAGCTTGCCGGCGCGCACATTGCCGATGGCCGCTGGCAAGGCATCGAAGATCACGTTGACCTGTCCGGCCACCAGGTCGCCATAGGGACTTGAGGTGTTGTAGGGAACGAAGTTGATCTTGACGCCTGCGCTAGAGGCGAACCATTCGCCGGCCAGGTGCGAGTAGCTGCCCACACCCGAGGTCGCCGCGATGACCGAGCCGGGCTGGGCCTTGAGCCGCTCGATCAATTCCTTCGCATTTTTCTCCGGCAGGCTCGGGTGCGCCGTCAGAGCCGTGTTGAGCAGGCCGACGATGCTGATGGGCACGAAGTCCCGCTCGGCCTTGTAGGGCACCTTGTTGGGCATGATGTGGGGCAGCACCGACAGTGAACTGGTTGAACCCATGACCAAGGTGTAGCCATCGGGTGTGGCTTTGGCGCCGGCTTCCATGCCGATCATGCTCGATGCCCCGGGTCGGTTTTCAACCACCACCGGCTGACCCAGTACTTTGGAGAGTTCTTGCGCGATTTCGCGCGCGTTGGTGTCTGGGCCGGTGCCCACGGGGAAGGGCGCAATGATGCGGATGGACCGATTCGGGTAGTCCTGAGCCAGTGCCGGCAGGGTGCTCAGCAGGGCCACGGCAGCCAAGCCAAGGCGGCGGGTGATGGGGTTCACGGCAAGTCTCCAATGGGGTGGTTGAACAGGTCGCTGGATTCTCAAAAAATAGCTGTATTTATCATATAGGGATAAACCAGCAAATTTTATGGGTCGTATGATTCATAGAATCATCAAAATTTTCATTAACGGAGGCCTTCATGGCGCACCCCCTGAGCCAGCGTGATGCGCTGGTGTTCAGTCATATGGGCTTTTACGTGCGTGATCTGCCGCGCATGGCGAGTTTTTACAAAGACGTGCTGGGATTTTTTCAAACCGACCAGGGCGACTTGGGGCCGGTGCAGCTGGTTTTTCTCAGCCGCGATCCCCGCGAGCACCACCAACTGGTGCTGGCCAGCGGACGGCCACAGGACCTGTCGTTTAGCGTGATCAACCAGATTTCCCTGCGGGTGCCCGATCTGGCCACCTTGCGGCGGGTGCGCGATCTGGTGGCCGCTGAGCCGGCCGTGACCGATCTGGTCAGTGCCACCCATGGCAATGCGGTCTCGATCTATTTCCGCGACCCCGAGGGCAATCGGCTCGAGGTGTTCATGGACACCCCCTGGTACTGCGAGCAACCGCTGCGCGAGCCCATCGATCTGGATCAAAGCGACGAGGCGGTCATGGCCGCTGCTGAGGTGCTGGCGCGCAGCCGGCCCCGGTTTCGCAGCCGAGCGCAATGGCTCGCCGAGATGGAGCAACTCATGGGCTACCGGGCATGAGTGTGTTTGATGTGGCCCTCATCGGCTGCGGCCCGGCGGGCGCCACCCTGGCCAATTTGCTCGGCCAGTATGGCCTGTCGGTGCTCGTGCTCGAGCGCGAGCCTGGGATCTACCCGCTGCCGCGCGCCATCCATTTTGATGGCGAGGTCATGCGGGTGTTCGAGACGGCCGGGCTGCGCGCGCAGGTTGAGGCGATTTCACGGCCGGGTCTCAAAGGCATGCATTTCAACAACGCCCAGGGCCAGACGCTGATGATCCGCGCGGGCTCGGCGCCCATCGGGCCCCATGGCTGCGCCAACAACCACTACTTTCATCAGCCTGAACTCGAAGCGGTGCTGCGGCAGGGCTTGCAGCGCCACCCGTCGGTGCAATTGCGCACGGGCCATGAGGTCCGGGCGATTGAAGAGGGCGACGAGGCGGTCACCCTGCATGTGCAGGCCGGTGCGGGCGACGCCAGCTACGCCGTGCAAGCGCGTTATGTGGTCGGCTGTGACGGCGCCCGCTCGCTGGTGCGCAAGCACATGGGCAGCACCCTGATCGACCTGGGGCTGCATCAGCCCTGGCTGGTTTTTGACGTGCTGCTCAAGACCGAGGTGCCGCAGCTGCCCGAATACACGGTGCAGCACTGTGACCCCAGCCGACCCATGACCTACTGCAATGTGACCGGCAACCGGCGGCGCTGGGAAATCATGCTCATGCCGGGTGACGATCCCGAGCAGATGGTCTTGCCCGCGCACTTGTGGAAGCTGCTCGAGCGCTGGGTGAGGCCCGATCAGGCCGACATCGAACGTGCGGCCATCTACACCTTCCATTCGGTCATCGCCCAAGGCTGGCGCCGAGGCCGGCTCTTGCTGGCGGGCGACTCGGCCCATCAAACGCCCCCGTTCTTGGGCCAGGGCATGTGCGCTGCCATACGCGATGCAGCCAATCTGGCGTGGAAACTCGATGCCGTCTTGCATGGGCAGGTCGATGACGCCCTGCTCGACAGCTACGAGTCCGAGCGCTCACCCCATGTGCGGGCCTTCATCGACTTGGCTGTGCGCCTGGGCAACATCATTCAGACCACCGACCCAGAGGCGGCGCGTCAGCGCGATGAGCGCTTCAGGGCGGGCGGCCCCGAAATCTTTCATCTGCCCGTGCCGCGTCTGGGCCCGGGCATCTGGTGTGGCCAGGAGCCACCGGCTGCGCAGATTTTCCCCCAGCCTGCGCTGGCCGACGACCGGCTGCTTGACAGCGCCCTTGGACGCCGCTTTGCGGTGATCGGCGCGCGCGATGTGTTGGACGGCGTCAGTCGTCAGACGCAGGAGCGCTGGCACGATTGCGGCCTGGTCCGCCTGAGCGGCGAGCACCCTGAACTGCAGCGCTGGTTGCAGCAGCATGGCGCACAGGCCGTGATGCTGCGGCCGGATCGCTACATCTTGGGTCTTGCGCGCTGCGCCAGCGATCTGGAGCGCATGAGCGAGTTGCTGCCTAGGGGAGGGCTGCAAAAGCCCGTCATCGCCAGGGGCGCAGCGACGTGGCGATCCGTAAGCCTTTGATTGATCATCATTTTTGGGATTGCCACGCTTGGCTCGCCATGACAAAACGGACTGATGCAGACTGTCCCCAGGCGCCTGGCGCTCGCCGTTTAATCGCGGGCCTGCCGCAATGACTGACAAAGCCGACTCCAGCTTGACGCGCATGCTGGCCGTGCTCGATTTGTTTACCGAGCAGCGCTTGCACTGGAGTGCCGAGGACATCAGCCAGGCGCTGGGCGTGTCGCTGCCCACCAGCTACCGGTATGCGCGGGCGTTGAGCGAGGCGGGCTTGCTGCGTCGCGGGTCCGATGCACGCTTTACGCTCGGGCCCAGGATTGTGGTGCTCGACCACTTTATTCGACAGGCCGATCCTTTGTTGCAATGCGGCGTGCCCTTTATGAAGGAGTTGGTGGCGCAGACCGGTTTTGACTGCGTGATCTCGAGCTTGCACGGCCAGCAGTTGCTCGACATTCACCGCGAATTGGGACAGATGCCGGCCAGCCTGAGCTACGGCAGGGGACGGCCAAGACCCCTGTTCAAGGGCGCTGCACCCAAGGTGATCCTGGCCGGTTTGCCCTCGCCGGCCCTGCGCCGCTTGTTCGATGCGCACGGTGCCCAAGCCGTCGCTGCGGGACTGCCTGCCGACTGGCCCGGCCTGCGCCGCTACTTCAGTCGGATCCGTAAAGCGGGCCACTACCTGTCGTTGGGCGAGCTCGAGAACAACCTGGCGGCTTTGGCCGCGCCTTTGCACTATGCTGATGCCAGCGTGGCCGGTGCTTTGTCCGTGGTCACCACGGTGCAGCGCATGGCTGTGATCGATGTGCCCAAGCTGGCCCAGATCGTGATGCGTGCGGCCAAGGACATCAGCGCCCGCATGCCCTGACTTTTTAACGAGAAGACCTTCACCATGAAACTCATCAGCTTTCTCCACCACGCGGTGCCCTCGTACGGGCTTGTCAACGGCGACGATGTGCTCGACCTCACGCCCATCCTGGGCTCGCAAGCGCCCGACCTCAAGACCCTGATTGCCAAGGATCTGTTTGCGGCTGCCGCCCAGGCGGCTCAGAGCCACAAGCCCACGCTCAAGCTGGCCCAACTGACCCTGTTGCCGGTGATCCCCAACCCAGGTCAGATTTTTTGCATCGGCCTGAACTATGGCGACCATGTGCGCGAGACGGGCCGGCAGGTCACCGAGACGCCGACCATCTTTTTGCGTCTGCCCGACTCCCAGGTGGCGCACGGGCAGGACATCGTGCGGCCGGCCGAGTCACACCGGCTCGATTACGAGGCCGAGATCGCCGTCATCATCGGCAAGGGTGGGCGTCGCATCAAGGAAGAGGACGCCTGGAGCCACATTGCCGGCTACAGCTGCTACAACGATGGCTCGGTGCGCGACTGGCAGGTGGCGACCTCGCAGTGGACGCCGGGCAAGAACTTCTACAAGACCGGCGGTTTCGGGCCCTGGATGGTCACCAGTGACGAGATCGCACCGGCTCAGGTGATGCGGCTGCAAACCGTGCTCAACGGGCAGGTGCTGCAAGACAGCACCACCGACAAGATGATCCACAGCATCCCGCGCCAGATCGCCTACATCTCCACCTTCATCCCGCTCTCGCCAGGCGATGTCATCGTCACCGGCACCCCGGGCGGCGTGGGCAACAAGCGCGAGCCGCAGATCTTTATGAAGCCTGGCGACGTTTGCGAGATCGTGGTCGACGCGATCGGCACGCTGCGCAACGGCATCCGCGACGAGGCTTGACGCTCAGTTCTCGAGCTCGTTCTTGATGCGTGGCCAGGTGTTGCGGATGTGCTGGCCCATGCAGCGGGCCAGAGCCTGGCCGTCGCGGCGCGCCAGCGCCTGCATCATCTCCTCGTGCTCGGCCATGGCTGCTGCCCAATGGCCAGGCTCTGAGTTGCCTCGGTAGCGCAAGCCGCGCATGCGCTTGCTCAAGGTGGCGTGGCTCATGCGAAGTGCCTCGTTGTCGGCCAGCGCGATCAGCGCCTGATGAATCTGCTGGTTGAGCTTGAAGTAAGCTGGTCGCTCGCCCCGCGCATAAAGCTGCGCCATCTGTGCATGCAGGGCCAGCACCTCGGCGACCTTGGCCTCGGGCGCATCCACCGCCAGCAGGCCGGCGTGCTCTTCGAGCAGCGCGATCACATCGAGCATGTCGCGCGCATCCTTGGCCGAGAAGGCCTTGACGATGGCCCCGCGCAGCGGCAGCAGCTCGACCAGCCCTTCGGCCGTCAGCACCTTGATCGCCTCGCGGATGGGCGTGCGCGAGACCCCGAGCTGGCGTGCCACCTCCAGCTCTGCAATGCGCTCACCGGGCTTGAGGCGCAACTCCACGATCATGTCGCGCAGGCGCTGCGTGACCTCTTCGTGCAAAGCGGTGCGGGCGATGGGGGCCGTGGGCTCGGTCGGATCGGTGGGGTCGGGTGCGTTCATGGGCACAGGCGTGGGCGGCCCCGGCTTGGCAGCCGGGCATCGGGAAAACCAGGGATTGATTCTCGCGCAGCTCTTTCTATGATTATCCATAATTACGCATAACGCTTGCAGTTTGAGAGCTGGTTAAAGCTGTGTGTCCCTCTTGATTGAGTTGTTCGAAAGGCGCCCCATGTCTTTGCCCACCGTGGCCTTGTTCACCGGCGATCCTGCCGGTATCGGACCGGAGCTGGTCGAAAAATTGTTGGCCGCGCCCGATTGGCAAGCGCATGCGCAGGTGGTCCTGATTGCCCAGGAGGGCGCCCTGAAGGTGCCTGGGTCGGTTCGCTGGCACGACTGGTCCGGGCGCAGGGCGCCCGCTTTCACCCCGGCGACGGCTGGCGCCGACAACGGCCGCTTCATGGTCGAAGCCCTGGGCGCGGGCATCGACCTGGTCACATCCGGCCGGGCCGATGCGTTTTGCTTCGCGCCGCTGAACAAGTCGGCGCTGCGCCAGGGCGGCATGACGCAAGAAGATGAGTTGCGATGGTTTGCTGAGCACATGGGCTATCAGGGCCAGTGTGGCGAGCTCAACGTACTCAAGAACCTGTGGACCTCGCGCGTCACCTCGCATGTACCGCTGCGCGAGGTGTCGGACCTGCTCAGCCCGGACAAGGTGGCCGATTCGATCCGCATGATTTCGCAGGCGCTCAGCGCCTCGGGCGTGAGCCGGCCGCGCATCGGCGTGTGCGGGCTCAATCCGCACAACGGCGACAACGGCAACTACGGCGACGAGGAGGGGCGCATCATTGCGCCTGGCGTGGCCCAGGCCGCCAAGGCCGGTTTCGCAGCCGAAGGCCCTTTTCCGGCCGATACCGCCTTTGTGCGCGCCATTCGGGCCGAAGGCGGCTTCGATGGTGTGGTCACGATGTACCACGACCAGGGCCAGATCGCGATGAAGCTCATGGGCTTTGAGCAGGGCGTCACGGTCCATGGCGGCCTGCCATGCCCGATCACCACGCCCGCCCATGGCACCGCCTACGACATCGTCGGCCGCGGCCGAGCCAATCCGCAGGCCATGCGCAATGCCTTCGAGCTCGCCGCCCGCATGGCCGTCAGTCACCGTGCTTCGCATCATCCACAGGAGACCTCATCATGAAACTCAAGCGACTGTTGCCCTGCGTGTTGTCGATTGCCTTGGCCGTGCCCATGGCCGCCACCGCTCAGACCTACCCCACCAAGCCGGTGCGCCTGATGGTCGGCGCCAACGCTGGTGGCGGCACCGACATCATTGCGCGCATGCTGGCGGAGAAGTTTGCCGAGTCGTTCAAGGGCAGTTTTGTCGTTGAAAACCGCCCGGGTGCGTCCAACACCATCGCCGCCGACCTGACGGCCAAGGCGGCCCCGGACGGTCACACGATGCTGGTGGCCACCAACACCGGTCAGGCCATCGCGCCGCATCTGATCAAGCTGGCGTTCGACCCGATCAAGGACCTCACTCCAGTCGGGCTCATCGTGACCGTGCCCAATGTGCTGGTGGTCGGCGCCCAGGTGCCGGCCAACAACGTGGCCGAGCTCGTTGCGCTCATGAAGGCCAAGCCGGGCGAGTTCAAGTACGCCTCTTCAGGTGTGGGCAGCACCCAGCACATTGCTGGCGAGGGCTTCAACCTGGCCGCCGGTGTCAGGAGCGTGCATGTGCCGTATCGCGGCAGCAGCCAGGCCCATCTGGACATCATCGGCGGCAGCGTGCAAATCATGTTTGACACCACCTCGTCGGCCATGGGGCAGATCAAGGCCGGCAAGTTCAAGCCTCTGGCTCTAACCACGCCGAACCGCAGCCCCGAGCTGCCGCAGGTGCCGACGCTGGCTGAAGCCGGTGTCAGCGGTTTCGAGATGAGCACTTGGTACGGCCTGTTCGTCACCACCGGCACACCGCCCGACGTGGTCGCCCGACTGCAGGCCGAGCTGGCGCGTATCTTGAAAATGCCCGACATCCAGGCCAGGCTCAAGGGCCTGGGCGGCGAGCCGGGCAACCTCACGCCCGATCAGTTTGCCCAATACAACCGCAAGGAATTCGAGCGCTTTGGCGAGCTGATCAAGAGGGCCAACATCAAGCTCGAGTAAGTCCGGCTGGCCGTCAAGCCGGGCCGAATCCCGGTTGTCGGGACTGCTATCGTCATCGAGACCCGACCCGGTCGTCGCGAAATGTCAAAAAATGCCTCGCGCCTGCCTTGCTAGGTGTAACACCTAGGCCTTGAACCCGCACCGCCTCGCATCATGCGGCGATGCGGGTCACGGATGCCTCTTCGCTGTTGACGGCCCAGGCCGACCTGCAGGCTTTGCTCAAGGCCGGATTGGCCGACGATGGTGCGGTGGTGCGTCTGCTCGATCGCCTGTTGGTTTGGGCGCACGCGCTGCGTGCTTCGGATTTGCACTTCGAGCCCTATGAGGGCATCTACCGCATTCGCATCCGTGTCGACGGACAGCTGCAGGAGTGGCTGCGCCCGCCGCTGGCGGTGCGCGAGCGCGTGGCGTCGCGCATCAAGGTGCTGGCCCGTCTGGATATCGCGGAGAAGCGTCTGCCGCAAGATGGCCGCCTGCGCCATCAGCTGGCGGCCGGCCAGTGGGCGGATTTTCGCGTCAGCACCTTGCCCACGGTGCATGGCGAGAAGCTGGTCGTGCGCCTGATCGATGCCGCCCCGGCGCAGCTGGACCTCGACGCACTGGGCTATGCGGCCGAGCAGAAGGCGGCTGTGCTGCAGGCGCTGGCGCGATCCCACGGGATGATCTTGGTCACCGGGCCCACGGGTGCGGGCAAGACCTTGTCGATGTACAGCTGCCTGCAGCGGCTCAACCGGACCGGGGTCAACATCTGCACCGCCGAGGACCCTTGTGAAATCAACTTGGCCGGTATCAACCAGGTGAGCATCCACGAAAAGGCCGGCCTGACGTTTGCGGTGGCCCTGCGTTCCTTTTTGCGCCAGGACCCGGATGTGATCATGATCGGCGAGGTGCGCGACCTCGAGACGGCCGATATGGCGCTCAAGGCTGCGCAGACCGGCCATCTGGTGTTTTCCACGCTGCACACCAACGATGCACCGAGCACGCTGCTGCGCCTGCGTCAGATTGGTGTGGCGGCGCACAACGTGGCCGCCAGTGTGGTGCTCATCACCGCCCAGCGGCTGCTTCGGCGCCTGTGCCCGCATTGCCGACGCGAGATTTCGCCGCCGCTGCAGATGATGCGCGAGGCCGGCTGCCCGCCGGCCGATTGGGCGGGCGGCGAGCCGATTTACGAGCCGGTGGGCTGTGAGCGCTGCCTGGGTGGTTACCTGGGCCGTATCGGTGTCTTTCAGGTCATGCCCGTCAGTGCCGCCATGGCCGAGCTCGTGCTCAGGGATGCGGGTGTGGCCGAGCTGGCACGGCAGGCTGCGCAAGAAGGGGTGATGAGCTTGCGTCAGGCCGCCTGGGGCAAAGTTAAACTGGGCCAGACCTCGATCGAAGAAGTATTGGCCCACACCCATGCCTAAGCCAAGCAGCGCCAGCTGGCCCGCACAGCAGCGCTCCGGAAGGAGCGTATGAGCGCCGGCGCGCTTGAGCGGCGCTCGCGCCGCCTGGAGCGATCGTTTGACTGGCAGGCCCGCGATGCGCAGGGCCAACTGCAGCGCGGACGCAGCCGTGCCTGGGGCGAGAACGAACTCAGGGCCTTGCTCAGGCGCCGGGGTCTGCGTGGCCTGCAGTTGCGTGAGGTCAAGGCCGCGCGCATCAGGCCGGTGCGCCCCAGCGATGTGGCCCAGCTGACCCGACAACTGGCCGCTTTGCTGCGGGCGGGGCTGCCCTTGTTGCAGGCGCTGCAGCTGTTGGCCCGCAGCCAGACGCACACCGGGGTGATTGATCTGCTCGAGCGGCTGCACGCCGACCTTGAAAACGGCATGACGCTGGCTGCAGCCCTGCGCAATCAGGGCCCCGTCTTTAGCACGCTTTACATTGCCCTGATCGAGGCTGGCGAGGCCTCGGGCCGGCTCGACGTCTTGCTCGAGCGGCTGGCGGTGCACCTGGACAAGAGTGCGGCGCTGGCCCGCCGCGTGCGCACTGCCTTGTTCTACCCTGCCGTGGTGCTGGCGGTGGCGTTGGCTGTGCTGGCAGTCATCATGGTGGTGGTGGTGCCCACCTTCGAGAGCGTCTTTGCCTCTTTTGGCGCTGACCTGCCCTGGGCCACGCAACAGCTGATCGCTCTGAGCCGCTGGTCCATTCAATGGGGGCCTGCCGTTCTGGTGCTGGTCTTCGCGGGAGCCGCTGTTTGGCAGCGGGGCTGGCGTCCACGCTGGGTGCGCCGGCTCGATGATGCTTTGCTGGGTCTGCCGCTGTGGGGCCCGCTGCTGCGCCAGGCGGAGGTGGCACGTTGGGCGCGCACGCTGGCCACTTTGCTGGCCGCCGGCCTGCCCTTGACCGAGGCGCTGCATTGGGTGCGCGGCGCTTGCGCCCACCCGGCCTATGCCCGGGCCACCCTGCGCGTGCGTGAGCAGGTTGTGCGCGGCAGCAGCTTGCGCCTGGCGATGTCCCGCGAGACGCTGTTTAGTCCTTTGCTGCAGCAAATGGCAGCCATTGGCGAGGAGTCGGGCACGCTTGACCCGTTGCTGCAGCGGGCCGCCGATTTCGAGGAGGCCCAGCTTGACGAGCGGATCGCTTATGGGTCGGGGCTGCTCGAGCCGGCGACGGTGGTGTTGCTCGGTCTGCTCATCGGGGGCGTTGTGCTGGCGCTGTACCTGCCGATCTTTCAGATGGGGCAGATCGTCTGATGGATCAGGCCTTGCTGCTGGCCGCTGCTGCCGTGGTCGGTCTGATCATCGGCAGTTTTGTCAACGTGGTGATCCACCGTCTGCCGCGCATGCTCGAGCAGCAATGGTCGCAGGATGTGGCCCTTTGGCTGGCCGAGCAAGAGTCTGGCCCCTCGCCGGGGGGCGTGGCGGGGGGCGTAGCGAATGCGGCGCCGTACAACCTGGCCAGGCCTGGGTCCCACTGCCCGGCCTGCGGTCATGCGCTGGCCTGGCGCGACAACATCCCGCTGCTCAGTTACCTGCTGCTGCGCGGGCGCTGCCGTTCCTGCCGCAGCCCGATCGGCTGGCGTTACCCGGTTGTCGAGTTGTTGACCGCAGCGCTTTTTGCGGCCTGCGCCTGGCGCTGGGGGCTGGGTGCTTCGGCCCTGGTGTGGGCAGCGTTTGCCGCGACTTTGCTGGCGCTGGCGTGCATCGATGCGGACACGCAGCTTTTGCCCGATGCACTGACCTTGCCTTTGTTGTGGGGCGGCTTGATCAGTGCGGCCGCCGGATGGAGCCAGACCGCGGTGACCGACGCGTTGTGGGGCGCCGTGGCCGGTTATGGCGTGCTGTGGCTGCTCCAGCAGGGCTTTGGGCTGGCCACAGGCAAGCAGGGCATCGGGCAGGGCGATTTCAAGCTGCTCGCGGCCTTGGGCGCCTGGCTGGGGTGGCAGGCTTTGCTGCCGCTGCTGCTGCTGGCTTCGCTTGGCGGCGCTGCCATCGGTTTGGGGCTGCGCTGGAGCGGCCGGCTTGGCGCCGGTCAGCCGCTGGCTTTTGGGCCCTACCTGGCCATGGCCGGTGCGGCCCTGATGTGGCTTGCGCCGCTTGACGGCCTTTGGCCTTGAATGAAGGAGGCGGCGATGGATCACAAGGCGACAAGGCGCTGGCGCATCGGGCTGACCGGCGGCATCGGCAGCGGCAAAAGCACGGTGGCGGCCATGCTCGCGCGTTGCGGCGCAGCGGTGGTCGACGCCGATGCGATTGCGCGCTCGCTCACGCTGGCTGGCGGCGCTGCCATGCCGGCGATCGGGCAAGTGTTTGGCCCGTCATTCGTGCGCCCAGACGGCGCCATGGACCGCGATGCGATGCGCGAGCGGGTGTTTGGCGACGCATCGGCACGGCTTCGGCTGCAAGAAATCGTGCACCCGCTCGTCGCGCAGGAGACCGAGCGGCAGGCCGCACAGGCCTGGGCGGCGGGCACGCGCTGCGTCGTTTTCGATGTGCCACTGCTGGTCGAGTCGGGCCGCTGGCGCTCGCAGGTCGATGCGGTGCTGGTGGTCGACTGCACGGTGCCCCTGCAGATTGAGCGCGTGATGGCGCGCAGCGGCTGGTCGCGCGAGGCGGTCGAGAAGGTGATCGCGCAGCAGGCCAGCCGCGCGCAGCGACTGTGCGCAGCCGATGTCTGCCTGTTTAATGTCGATTTGAGCCTGGCGCACTTGCAGCAGCAGGTTCAGGAGGTTGGTCAACACTTCGGGCTATGATGCCGCACCCAGCCCCTGAGCCGCCAACGCCCTGTGCCGTGATCCTGTACGAGTACCCCTTCAACGAGCGCATCCGGACCTACCTGCGCCTTGAGCACCTGTTCTTTCGGCTGGGCGAGCTGATGGGGCGCAGCAGTCCCACCGACCATCACTTTGCCATCACCACCTTGTTCGAGATCATCGATGTGGGTGCGCGCGCCGAGCTCAAGACCGATGTGCTCAAGGACCTGGAAAAGCAAAAGCACGCGCTTGCGGCCTATCGGGGCAATCCTGCGATTTCAGAAGAAGCGCTCGACCAGGTGATTGGCCAGCTCGATGCCTGCTTTTCCGCCCTGAAGGAGCAACCGGGCAAGCCCGGTCATGCCCTGACCGAGATCGACTGGCTCATGAGCTTGCGCAGCCGTGCGAGCATTCCCGGCGGTACCTGCGAGTTCGATTTGCCGGTCTATCACGCCTGGCGTCACCTAGAGGCCGTTGAGCGCCGGGCCGACCTCAAGCGCTGGGTGGACGGGTTTTTGCCGCTGGCCGAGTCGGTGGGCTTGCTGCTCAAGCTGCTCCGTGATGCGGGTGTGCCCCAGAAGGTGATGTGCACGGGCGGGCACTTCCAGCAAAACCTGCCGCAAGGGCGCAGCTTTGGCTTGCTTCGGCTTCGCATCGACCCCCAGCTGGGTCTGTTTCCCGAGATCAGCGGCAATCGACTGGTGGTTTCGGTCCGGCTAATGGCGATGGTTGACGGTCAGCGGGTGCAATCGTCGAGCGAAGATGCACAATTGGAAGTCACGTTGTGTGCCTGAGTCCGGTGGCGGACGCAGCGGCA
>Ga0164292_10002162_pt1 | contig 16055 bp, 12 predicted proteins | sample GEODES117metaG_FD_111486 | JGI IMG/M metagenome (GOLD analysis project Ga0164292, IMG submission 111486) | Eutrophic lake water microbial communities from Lake Mendota, Wisconsin, USA - GEODES117 metaG | ecosystem: Environmental > Aquatic > Freshwater > Lake | place: USA: Lake Mendota...
CGCAGCAGCGACTCCAGCACCAGCCGGATCGAGACCGGCAGGCGGGGCACCCGCGAGAAACCCGCCTGCGCCAGCGCCGGCAGCGAATAGAAGGAATGGGACGCGCCGTTGGCCGAAAAACGGCCCAGCGTGTTGAAGGGATTCGGGAGGGACATGGACGGAAACGGGGAAGTGGGTCGCACGCAGTCAGGCGACACCGCCGGGTCTCCACGACCCGCAGCCAGCATCGCCGCCAATCAGGCTCAGCTCAGCTGGCCAGCGCCGCCTTAACGGCCGCAAAATTCGGGAGATCCTTCGGCGTCGGCGTCTGCTCAGCGTACTTGACCTCGCCGCCCTTGCCGATGACGAAGGCCGCGCGGGCCGACGAATCGCCGATGCCCGCGATACCCTTGAAGAGCACGCCGTAAGCCTGCGTGACCTCCTTGTTGAGGTCGCTGACGAGCGTCACCTTGATACCGTTCGCCTTGGCCCAAGCCTCCTGCGCGAACGGGCTGTCGACGCTGAGGGCAATCACCGAGGCACCAAGCTTCTCGTACTCGCCCAGCCCCGACGTGACGTCGCACATCTCGGACGTGCACACGCCCGTGAAGGCCAGCGGGAAGAACAGGAGTACCACCGGCCCCTGGGCCAACTGCTCGCTGAGCTTGATGTCTTTCAGACCCTCCGGGGTCTTGGTCTTGAGCGTGAAGTCAGGGGCCTTGGAGCCAACAGCGATAGGCATGGTGAAGCGGGGACGAAGGTTAGGGATTCGTGGACGCCGGCGGACGCCGGGACCGGAGGAGCAAGGTGGATGGCGCCCGCCAAACCGGCAACCCTGATTTCCCGCCAGAAGGACGCTTTCTGACGGGCTCACGGCGGCCATAAGAAACGCTCTTGCGGGACCGGACGGACCGGGTGTTACTCCCCCGTCCGTCCCCCTGCCATGACCCTCATCGAAGACCTCCAGTGGCGCGGCCTCATCGCCGACTGCACCGATCTCCCCGCGCTGACCGAGCGCCTCGCCCAGGGACCGATCACGTTGTACTGCGGCTTCGATCCCACCGGCGACTCGCTCCACGTCGGACACCTCGTCCCCCAGTTGCTCCTGCGCCGCTTTCAGCTGGCCGGCCACCACCCTGTCTCCCTCGCCGGGGGCGCCACCGGCATGATCGGCGACCCAGGCGGCAAGTCAGCCGAACGCAATCTGCTGACCCGCGAACAGCTCAGCCACAACGTGGCCCGGATCAAACTCCAGCTGGAACGCCTCCTCGACTTCAAAGGACCCCAAAATCCGGCCCGCCTCGTCGACAATGCGGAGTGGACGGCACCCGTCAGCTTCCTCGACTTCCTCCGCGATGTCGGCAAGCACTTCTCGCTGAGCTCCATGCTCGCCAAGGACAGCGTGCGGTCCCGCCTCGAGAGCGAGTCCGGCATCAGCTACACCGAGTTCAGCTACCAGCTCCTCCAGGCCAACGACTTTACGCACCTTCGCTCCCACCTAAACTGCGAGCTGCAGATCGGCGGCACGGAGCAATGGGGCAACATCACGGCCGGCACGGATCTGATCCGCAAGAAGCTCGGCGTTCCGGCGTGGGGCCTCACCTTCCCGCTGATCACCAAATCCGACGGCACGAAGTTCGGCAAAACCGAGGGCGGAGCGGTCTGGCTCGATCCCCAGAAGACCAGTCCGTACAAGTTCTATCAGTTCTTCGTGAATACCGAGGACAGCATGGTGATCGGCTACTTGAAGAAATTCACGCTGCTGCCCCGCAGCGAGATCGAGTCACTCGAAGCGCGCCACGCCGCAAATCCCGGTGCCCGTGAAGCCCACCGCGCCCTCGCTCGCGAGGTCACCACACTCGTCCACGGCGAGGCCGTCTGCGCGGATGTCATCCGCGCCAGCGAGGTCATGTTCGGCGGAGGCCTGGAGGGATTGTCCGAGGCTCTCTTCCGGGACGTGGCCGATGAGCTTCCATCGAAGCCCATCGAGACCCCGCGCATCCAAGCCGGACTATCACTCGCCGACGCGCTTGTTCACGCCGGCCTTTGTCCGTCGAAGGGCCAGGCTCGCAAGGACATTGAGGGCGGCGGAATCTACGTGAACAACCAGCGTATCACCGAGGCTGCCCGCACCCTGACGCCGGCAGACATCCTCTTCGGCCGCCACATCCTCCTCCGCAAGGGCAAGCGCACCTACGCGCTGCTGACGCTCACGTAAGCCCCGGCACGCCGGGGCCGCCGGGCCCTCCCGGACGGAGTTGGGAGCCGTGCTCAGCGTTGAGCTAGGCGATCGGGAGCCACCACCCATCCGCTCACGCCTGCTCACTGGACGGCGATGGGATGAACGCAGCGCGCCCGCGAGCCCTGCAGCCGCAAGGACCGCAAAAAAAGGCCGCGCCCGGAGGCGCGGCCCAAAGGGAGCCCGGCAAGCGAGCCGGCAAAGGAATCACTCCTCCTTCCGACCGGAGAGGAGCATGAGGATGTGCAACAGCGAGCCGAGCGAGGCCACGAACGCCGCCACGTAGGTGAGCGCCGCCGCGTTGAGCGTCTCGCTCACCCCCGGCATCTCATCGCGATCGATCACGCCAAGCGAGACGAGCTGCTGCCGCGCGCGGCGGCTCGCGTCGAACTCGACCGGCAGCGTGACCAACTGAAACAAGCAAATCACCGCGAGCGCGATCGCGCCGAGCATGAGCAGCTTGCCACCAATCGCCGTGCTGATGAGCAAGATACCGGCGATCATGACGAAGTTCGAAACCCCCGCCGCGATCTGCGTCGCCGGCACGAGCGTCTGACGGAGCGTCATCATCGAATAGCCGACCTTGTGCTGGATCGCATGGCCCGCTTCGTGCGCGGCCACGCCCAGAGCCGCCAAACTCGTCCCGTGGTAATTCATTTCCGACAGAGCCAGGCGACGGTTGACCGGATCGTAGTGATCGGTGAGTTGACCGGGGACTTGGACGATCTCGACGCCCGTCACGCCCGCCGAGCGCATGACGGCTTCGGCCGCTTCCGCACCGGTGATGCGACCGCGCGAAGGGATCTGAACGTTTTTGTTATAGGCGCTCGAGACGCGCATTTGCGCGTAGAGGCCGAAGAGCATCGGAACAATAACCAGGGCGATCCAGATGAGCATGGTAGTGAGAAAAGGGACAACGATTTGACCGTAGGTGCAACCCGGGATGCGAAGCACCCGCACTGCGAACCAACGGCGAAAGCCTACTCACCCCCCGGGGATTGCAAGGGGAACTGACCCGGTTTGGAAAACCGGGATTCGTTTACACCACGCTGCTCCAGCCCGCGCTGCGCCAAGCTTTTGCGAAGCGCTGCCCGCGGCCATCACGCCTCGCCGCAGTCGGCGAGGCGATGACGGCATCGCGTCAGGGCCGCCGCCGGATCAACCGAGGGCGGGTACGTCGACCCAGCGACGCTCCGCCCAGGACTTGAGACCGAGTTCGGCGAGCTGAACGCCCTTCGCTCCCTCCCGGAGGTTCCACGGGAACGGCGTATCCTTCACCACGTGGCGCAGGAAGGCCTCCCACTGTACCTTGAAAGCGTTGTCGTAACTGTCGTTCGAAGGGACCCGCGTCCAGCCGTCGAGATACTTAATCGGGCTATCGATGTCCGGGTTCCACACGCACCGCGGCGTCGAGGAAAGGTGCTGGGCCGTGCAGTCGCGCAAGCCAGCCACCGCCGAGCCGTGCGTACCGTCGACCTGAAGAGTCAGGAGGTCATCGCGGCGAACGCGGACGGCCCACGACGAATTGAAATGGCAGATCGTCCCGTTGGTCAGCTCGAAGGTCGCATACGCGGCGTCGTCCGCCGTGCACTTGTACGGCTTGCCGGCTTCATCCCAGCGCTGCGGGATGTGCGTCGCACCCAAGCAGGAGAGCGACTTGATGTCGCCGAAGAGATTCTGGATCACGTACTGCCAGTGACAGAGCATATCGACGATGATGCCGCCGTCCTCTTCCTTGCGGTAATTCCACGACGGACGCTGCAGCTTCTCGTGCTCGCCCGTGAACACCCAATAGCCGAATTCACCGCGGACCGACAGGATCTTCCCGAAAAAGCCGGTATCGATCAGGTACTTGAGCTTCACCAGACCGGGCAGCCACAGCTTGTCCTGCACCACGCCGTTCTTGAGCCCAGCCGCCGTGACTTCGCGATACAGCGCAAGCGCCTCGTCCGAGGTCGTCGCGCTCGGCTTCTCGCAGTAGATGTGCTTGCCCGCCGCGATCGCCTTGCGGACGCCGATCGGCCGCTGGCCGGTCAGGGTCGCATCGAAGTAGATCTGGTTCGCCGGGTCCGCCAACGCCTGATCCAGCTGCGTCGAGTAGCGCTTCACCCCCGCGCGCGCCGCGAGCGCCGCGAGCTTGGTTTCGCTGCGCCCGATCAGGATCGGGTCGGGCATGATCACCTCGCTATCGGAAAGCTTCACGCCGCCCTGGTCGATGATCGCCTTGATCGAGCGCAGGAGATGCTGGTTGGTGCCCATGCGTCCCGTGACGCCGTTCATGATGATGCCAATCTTGTGTGTGGTCATAGTAAGGTGAGGAGGGCGGGAAAAACGAGACCGGTGCGGCGACGTAATTCCAGAGTGTCGCTAGCATAGGCCAAACGGGAACTTGCCGCTAGAACGAATCCGTCTGATTTTAGCACAAATCCGCCATGCTCGCCTGGAGTCCCATCCTGATTCAGCAGATCGAAATCCACGCCCTTGGATTCGTGCTGCGCAAACTGCAGTTGAATCGACACCGGGAAGCCGAGGTGGCCCTGCACCGACACCCGTACAGTCAACTCATCCTCTACCTCGCCGGCGAGGGCCGCCAGCGGATCGGCACTCGTTCCCTCGAGGCCCGGGCCGGCGATCTGTTTCTCATTCCCGCTGGGACCGCCCACGGTTTCTCCGTCGTCGGGACCAGTCGCCCGCTCTGCCTCGTGCTCGACTACGCGACGCCTCATCGGCCACCCCGCCTGGCCCACCGCCGTCTGCCGCAGGACGCGCTGAACGACCTGCACGCTCTGCTCGCGCGGGTTCCGACCAAGGGACGCCCCACCCTCTCCGACTACCCCGCCATCATCGCCGTGGTGGCCCGCCTACTCGAACCCAGGAAAGTCGCAACCGAAGGCGCCCGCCGCCCCAGCCAAGGCAGTGCCTCACCGCCTCCGCTCTTCGAGCAGGTGCGAACGCAACTCCGCTCGGCCCGCTCGCTCGCCGAGGTCGCCCGAGCCTCCGGATACGCCCGCGACGCCCTCACCCGCCGCCTGAAACGCGAGCACGGACTCAGCCTGCGCGGCATGCGCGACCAACTCCGCCTCGAGGCCGCCCAGCAAGCACTCAGGGAGGTCAACGAGGTCAGCCTGGCCGCAGCCCGGTCCGGCTTCGATGATCCGAACTACTTTGCACGCTGGTTCCGGCGCCAGACCGGCCAGACCCCAAGCGCCTGGCGCCGCGCGACGGTGCGGTCGCGCCGCGCCTGAGCCGCCGACTCAGGCCCCGGGCTTGAGGGTGCACTGCGGCGCCGCACCCGCCGGCAAGGGCGGCGTGGGAGCAACCCCCGCGGGGGGCAAGGTGCCATCCAACTCCTGCCGCCAGTGCGCGACATCGCCACCGGGGCAGTAGATGTACATCATGTGAAGCGGCTCATCGCCGGTGTTTGTGAGTTGGTGAAACACCGTGGGGGGAAGGAATACCGCCTGCCCGGCGGAGATCTCCCGGCGTTCTTCGCCGACACAGATTTCCCCCTGACCTTCAAGGACCATGTACACCTCTTCCTGCTCCTGATTGTGCCACGGCACCTGGCCGCCCTTGGGCTCCAGGACCACGTAACCCATGGCAAATCCCTTGGCGGGAATCGGCTGCCCGGCCTGCCCCACCATGCCGCGCGTCCAGCGACGCGCAGGGAAGGTCCGGCCCGGGATCTTGGCGATGTCAGCGATGATCATACCCCCGGTCCCTACACAGGAGGACCGGCCACGCGCGACCAAAATCGTGCGAGCCGGTCCGATCCTTCGCCTACCTGAAGCGTCAGGATGCCGCCGGAGCGGTCGTTTCCGACGTTCCTTCCGCCACCGCAGCGGGAGCCTCGACGACGGGAGCCGCGGCCTCGGCCACGGGCTCCGTCGCGGCCGCCGGAGCGGACTCGGCCGCCACCGCCGGGGCGGCTGCGGGAGCCTGCTCGGAGGCGGGAACCTCCGGGAAGTTCTCCGGATCGTGCTCAGCGCTTTCGATTTCCTTCTTGCGCGCATCCACCATTGCCGGCGGCGCAAACAGTCGGCCATCGAGAAACTCCGTCACGTACCCTTCCGTCACCAGCCACCGCAGGTCGCCCTGCATGCGGGCGACGCGGCTCTGCTGCTCAGGCGTGAGCGCAGCAGCGGCCGGCGCCTCCGCCGGCGCACCTTCCTTGGCCGCACCCGTCGCTGCAGGCAACTCGATGCCCAGCACCTTCACCGGCAGCTCGGACGCACGCACCATCGGATGCGCTTCGATGTAGGTGATGAGAGCGCCGATGCTCTCCGAGAACGTCTGCCCCGGGATGCGGAACTTACGCTTCACCGCGCACACGTAGCTCACACCCTTCGAGCCCTTCTTGAAGATCGTGAAGTTCTCGCGGCGCAGCCGTCCGCGCAGGGCGTTTGCTGTATCCAGCGGAAAACGACGCTGACGCTCCAAGGCACCCTCCACCGCCCGGCGGACTTCGCCAGCCGGGAGCGTCGCCAGAATCGCCCCGTGAAAACGTACGCTATCCATCGGACGCACGAGCTTCTCCCGCGCGTGGGTCAGCAGGTAGAGCCGCGCCTCCTCAAAGGAGTCGAATGCCAGCGCCGGAGGCGCTGCCGGAGCCTCTGCAGCAGCGGCGGCCTCACCTTCCACCGGCGCCACCGCCGGAGCAGCGACGGCTGCGGAGCCCTGCTTCCAGGTGTACCGCGTCGCCTTCCGCATCTTCGCCTGCCACTGCGCCACCGCCTCGGGGTCGCGCACGGATTCCACCCGGCCACGGAACGCCTCGAAGGGGAGCCCCTTGATCCGCGAAGCGTGATGCTGCTGCAGAATCTGGTTGTAACGATGGTAGTTCGGCGGCCCGAGCAATTCGCCGGTGATCGAACACTTGTTGATCACCTGGAAATTTCCCTTCGGCGGGTCGATCTCCACGTCCGCCACGTCGAAGAACAGACCGAGGTGCTGATCAAGCACGTGCGCGATCGCCGCCTCATCCGACTCAAAGGGCAGGCCATCCGGCACCGACACCGAGATCGGCCCCGGCTTCGCGGCCGCGTCGGACTCCGGCGTCTTCCGGGCCAGCACCACGACAAACCGCTCAGCCTTGCCGATCACCGTCTTTGCGATGTCGAACAACTCAAACGTGCGACAGGACGAACGAATCGTCTTGGCCAGCGCCGTAAAGCTCGCGTCCTCCGGATAGAACGTCACCGCAAAATACGGGCTGATGTACGGCCCACGATCTTCGGGGCGCACAAAGTCTTCGCGCGGACCGCCAAAGCGCGGGCCACCCGGGCGACGCTCACCCGCACCCATGCCGGCACCCGCTCCAGCTCCCGGACCACGGTCGCCAAAGCGCGGGCCACCGAAACCCTCGCGGCGCGGACCACCCCGGTTCTCACCGGAGCCGAACGGACGCGGCTCACGCGGGCCACGGGAATCCGGACGATCACCGCCGCCTCCACCACCCATCTCGCCGGAGAACCCCTGCGGACGACGGAAACCCCGCCGATCCCGCCCCGGCCCACCCTCGCGCCGCGGCGAGTCCTCACGCGACCCCGAACGGGCGTTCGGATCCGCTTTTTCCTGGGACCATTGCGTGCCGAAGCTGAAGCCCTGAAGCTGGCTCAGATCAATCGGGTTAAATCCCTTCTTATCGGGATTTTCGGGTGTGGGCGTTTCGTCCATGACGGAGTCAGGCGGGCTGAGCCCACCGGAGTTGCTTGGTGGGGCGAGTGTCCACGCGCCCCCTAGGGTGGCAAGCGCTTTTGCGGAAGCAGCCCGTTCCACCCACCCCCAGTATCCCTAATTCCCGTCGATTTACGGGTAAATTCCAACTCATAAGACATTTATGAAAACGGTCACATTCCAAACCAAACTAGGGTTGCGGCCATCCGGATGAGTGTTCATTTGTACACTATGCCCAGTACCTTGTCGCCGCGCCAACGTCAGATTCTCGACTTCATCCTCGCGCATCGCGAACGGCAGGGGGTCTCGCCTTCGATCCGGGAAATCCAGGCGCACTGCAAACTCGCCAGCCCCTACGGCGTGCAACGCCACTTGCAGGTTCTCACCGCGAAGGGCCTGCTGAGGCGACTTCCCGGCCACGCCCGTGGGTTGCTGCCCCCGGGGCCTTCCACGCGTCGCCCGACGCTGGCCGACGTGCCCTTGTACGGTGTGATCCCCGCCGGACTGCCCGCCGCCAACGAACGCGAGCCCGATCGCTTCCTCGCCCTGGATGTCACCTCCCTCGGGCTGCGCCACGGCACGCCCGTCTACGCCTTGCGCGTCCGCGGAGATTCCATGACCGGCGCCGCCATCCTCGACGGCGACATCGTCTTCCTCACTCCGCGCGAGCCCCGGCCCCGCGACATCGTCGCCGCCTTGATCGACGGGGAGTCCACGCTCAAGCGCTTCATCCGCCACGAGGGTCGCACCTGCCTGCGCGCCGAGAATCCCCGCTATCCCGACCTGCTGCCGGCCGTCGATCTCACGATCCAAGGCGTCATGGTCGGACTGCTGCGCGCCACCGTCTGATCCGTCGCTCCGCCCGCGCTTCTTCTCCGCCGTCCGCGCCGCGCGCCGCCGCCTTCGCTCCACCGAGGCCACTTCCTCGGCCAGCGGCGCGCAACCCTGCGCGTCACACGTTGCCGATTCCTTTTTTCGTCCGCGCCTCCGCGCGCCCGCCCGCGCCCTCCGCCATGCATCCCGTGTCTTCCGTCACCTCCACCCCGTCTGCGTCAACCTCGTCTACCTCCACCCTCAACACACTGCGGGAACTCATCGCCCGGCGACACGCCTCCCCGTCTTCCGCCAGCACCACGGAGTCCTCCCTGCCCACCGGCCTGCCCGGCATCGATCAGGTTCTCGGGGGCCTGCCCCATGCCGCCTTGACGGAGATCGTCTGTGACTCGCCCAGCTGCGGGGGGCATTTGTTGCTTGCCGGGCTGCTGGCCACGACGCGCCAGGCGCGGCTCCGCGTCGCGTTGGTCGATGCGGCCGATGCGTTCGATCCCGCTTCCTACGCCACCGCTTCGTTGGAGCACCTGGTCTGGGTGCGACCACGCACCCCCGAGGAGGCGCTGGCCGCCGCCGATCTACTCGCCCGTGATGCCAATCTCGCCTGGGTGGTGCTCGATCTGCGGGGTGTACCAGCCACTCGGTTGAGCCGCCTGCCCACTCAGCCGTGGTACCGCCTGCAACGAGCCGTCGAGTCATCCGGCGTGGCGGGTCTGATTCTTTCCCCTCTTCCCCTCATCCCATGCACGCGCGTGCGCTTGCGGCTGCGTCACGCGCATGCCTTCACCTCGTTGCACGAGGACCAATCGGCCTTGCTCACGCAGTTGCAGCCCGAGGTGGATCGCCACCGATCCGCCTTCGGCCGTCTCGCAGGAGCCTGAGCTCTCTCCAGCCTCATGGAGAAATCAGCATCAGCGAAGGCGCCCGCTTTCTCGGTCCTGCTCGCGGCCGACTTCCCGCTGCAGGCCCTGCGGCGCACTCGCCACGAGCGCGAGCGTGAGGAACCGCTCGGCCTTTTGTCCGGCACGCACCGCCGCGCCGTGATCCTCGCCGCCTGCGCGCAGGCCCGCGCCGCCGGCGTCGTGCCCGGCTCATCCCCGTCCCAAGCCCTCGCCCGATGCCCGCGGTTGCAACTCCAGCCCGCCGACCCATCCGCCGAGGCGGAGGCCACCGCCGCCTTGCTGGCGGTCAGCTTTTCACTTTCTCCGGTGGTCGAGGAAACGGAACCGGGAATCTGCACCCTCGAACTCTCCGGTCACGCCCCCCTCCAGCGCGAGCCGCGTCTGCGGGCCGCCGTCGCGCAGTTACGCGAGCTCGACCTGCGGGTCTCCGCCGGCCTTGCCGCGACCCCGCTGCTCGCGCTCTACGCCGCCCGGGAATGCCCCGCCGGAGAGGTACGAATCATCGCACATCCGCGCACCTTCCTCGCCGGGCTGCCACTCTCCGCCGCCGCTCCTCCGGAGACGCTGCAATCCATCCTCGCCCGCTGGGGCGTGCGCACCCTCGGCGACCTGACCGACCTGCCGCGCGCGGAAATCGCCCGCCGGCTCGGCGCCGAGGGTCTCGCCCTCTGGGAGCGGGCCGCCGGGGAAACCGTTCGACCGCTCACGCCTGCCCGCCCGCCCGCGCACTTCATCGCCCGCCATACGTTCGATCACGAGGTGGGCACACTCGAGCCCGTGCACGTCATCCTGCGTCGCCAGCTCGATCGCCTCTGCCTCGATCTCGTCAACGCCGGCCTCGCCACCGGCCGGGTGGAACTGCAGCTGCATCTGGAAGATCCACCCGATTTTGTCTCTTATATTTCACTACCTGATCCCTGCAGCGACCCGGCGACCTTGTTTCGCGTCCTCGCCACTCGCCTTGAGTCGCTGCACACGGCGTCGCCCGTCGTGGGCCTGACGCTCCGCCTCGCGCCCACACGCCCGTTGCTGCGGCAACCCGGCTTGCTCGACGCCACGCTGCGCGATCCGCACGGCTTCGCTGAGACGCTCGCCCGCACCACCGCGTTGGTCGGAGCCGACCGCGCCGGCACCCCCTCAGTCGAGGACAGCCGCCGGCCCGACGCGTTTCGTCTTTCTCCTCCGCCGGCCCTCCTGCCTCCGCTGTCACCTTGCGCCTCCGCCACTCCACCAGCGGTGCTCGGCCCGCCCCTGCGCCGCTTCCGTCCGCCCCGCGCCGCCTGGGTGGAACTCTCCGCACACCGCCCTTCCTTCGTGCGCAGCACAGAGGTGGCCGGGGAGGTCACCGCCTGCGTCGGCCCATGGCTCGCCAGCGGTGAATGGTGGCGCGCCGACCTCGCCTGGCAGCGCGAGGAATGGGACGTACGCCTCGACTCCGGCGGACTCTACCGACTCCTGCACCGGCCGGACGGCTGGCAACTGGAGGGCGAGTATGACTGACCCCGCGGGCTATGTCGAACTGCACGCCCGGAGCGCGTTCAGCTTTCTCCGCGGTGGCAGCCTGCCGGAGCACCTCGCCGCCGAGGCCGCCGCCCTCGGCCTGCCCGCACTCGCGCTGTGCGACCGCGACGGCGTGTACGGCGCGCCGCGCCTGTACCACGCTGGTCGCGACCACGGCATCCGCGCCCTCGTCGGCTGCGAACTCACCCTCGCCGACGGTGCGGCCCTCCCGCTGCTCGTCGCCGACCGTACCGGGTACCGCAACCTCTGCCGCCTCCTCACCACCGCCCGGCTGGTCGATCGCTCCGCCGACCTGCCCTTCCCCGACGCCCGGGAGCGCAAGCGCCCCTGCTACGCCACCTGGGAAGAACTAGCCGCCCACGCCGACGGGCTCATCGCCCTCACCGGGGACGCCGACGGCCCCGTGCTGCGCGCCTGGGCCACCGGCGGCCCCGAGGCCGCCGCCGCAGCGCTGCTGCCGCTGATCCGGATTTTCGGCCCGCGGCGCCTCTTCATCGAGGTCCAGCGGCACCGCGTGCGCGGGGAACCCCGGACCGAGGCCATGCTCGACACACTGGCCCGCCGCTTCGGGCTCGCACAACTCGCCACCGGCGGCGTCGCCTACGCGCGGCCGGAGGACCGGGAGATCGCTGATGTATTTACTTGCCTGAGACATCACACCACACTCGACGGCGCCGGCCGCCTGCTCGCCCCGAACAGCGCCCGCCACCTGCGCGGTCCCGTCGCGATGCAGCATCTCTTCGCCGACCGACCGGCGCTGCTGGCCCAGGCTGGCGCGGTTGCTGCCGAGCTGGCGTTCACCCTCCGCGACCTCGGCTACCAATTCCCGACCTTTCCCACGCCGCCCGGCGAATCTGCGGATTCATGGCTGCGACACCAGACCCTCGCTGCCGCACCCGCGCGCTTTCCCGCGCTCACCGCACGCCACCGTGCGCAGCTGGACCGCGAGCTCACGGTCATCGCCAAGCTCGGGTTCGCCGGGTACTTCCTGTGCGTGTGGGACATCTGCCGCTGGGCCCGCGAGCGCGGAATTCTCGTGCAGGGCCGCGGCAGCGCCGCCAACAGCGCAGTCTGCTTCGCCCTCGGCATCACCGCCGTCGATCCCATCGCCCGCGGACTGCTTTTCGAGCGCTTCCTCAGCGAAGGACGCGTCGGCGCCGACGGCCATCCGTCGTGGCCCGACATCGACCTCGACCTCCCCAGCGGCGAACTGCGGGAATCCGTGCTGCAGGAGGTCTTCCGGCGCCAGGGCCCGCGCGGTGCCGCGATGACGGCGAACGTCATCACGTACCGCGGCCGGAGCACAGCGCGCGAACTGGGCAAGGTACTCGGCCTGCCGGAGGACCTGCTCGACCGTTTCTCGCGATTGTTCGCCTCCGGCGATTACCCGCACACCGTCGACCTCGCACGGCAGCTCGCCCTCGCCGGCCTGCCGGCGTCACACCCTCGCTTCGCCGCGCTCACGCGGCTCTACGCCCGGCTACGCGGACTGCCCCGGCACCTGGGTCAGCATTCCGGCGGCATGGTCCTCGGCGCCGGATCGCTCGACACCATCGTGCCGCTGGAACCCGCCTCGATGCCGGGGCGCGTGGTGGTGCAGTGGGACAAGGACGACTGCGAGGAACTGGGAATCGTGAAGGTTGACTTCCTCGGGCTCGGCATGATGGCGGTGCTACAGGAATGCCTCCACCGCTGCGCGCAGCGCGGAGGCCCGGTGGAACTGTCGGCGATCCCGCAGGACGATCCGGCCACGTACGAGGCGATGTGCCGTGCGGACACGCTGGGCACGTTTCAGATCGAGAGCCGCGCGCAGATGGCGACACTGCCGCGCCTGCGGCCACGTGCGTTCTACGATGTCGCGATGCAGGTCGCCGTCGTCCGTCCCGGGCCAGTCGTCGGTCAACTCGTCCATCCCCTGCTCCGCCGCCGCGCCGGCGAGGAGCCCGAGACCTGCATCGACGAGAGCCTCAACGAAGTTCTTCACCCCATCCTTGGTCGCACGCATGGCGTGGTGCTCTTCCAAGAGCAGATGCTTGCCGTGGCAATGACGCTGGCGGGGTTCTCCGGCTCCGAGGCGGAGGAACTGCGGCGCTCGCTCGGATTCAAGCGCTCCGGCGAGCGGCTGCAGCGCGTACTGACGCACCTGCGGCGCTCGCTCATCGCACGGGGAATCACGGAGGCCGTGGCCGAAAAGATCGTCGCGACGGCGAGTTCGTTCGCGCTCTACGGTTTCCCGGAATCGCACGCCTTAAGCTTCGCGCTGCTCGCCTACGCCAGCACGTGGCTGAAGGTGCACCGCCCCGCGGAATTCTGCGCGAGCCTGCTCAACCATCAGCCCATGGGTTTCTACTCCCCGGCGACCATCGTGCAGGACGCCCGGCGTCACGGGGTCCGGGTCCTGCCAGTCTGCGTGCAGGCCTCGGCACAATCCTGCGAGGTCGAGGACGAGGGTCCACACGGTGCGGCGCGCGCGGTGCGCCTCGGGCTCGGCAGCGTCCAGGGCCTGCGACGGAGCACGATCGCGGCATTGCTCGCGGCCCGCGCCGAGCGGCCCTTTCGCTCACTCGCCGATTTCCTCGCCCGCACGCCCGCCAACCCCGCCGAGCGCCGCCTCCTCGCCGGGATCGGCGCGCTGAACGCCCTCGCCGCCCACCGCCGCGCCGCACTCTGGCAGGTGGAGTCCGCCTGGACCCTCGCAGAACCGCTGCTGCTCCAGCACGACGAACCCAGCTCCGTCTTGGAACCCAGTTCCCCCGGGGAATCCGCATCGCCCTTGGCGGGCGCTCCCTCCTCGGAACCCGCACGCCTCCGGGATGGCGCCGATCCGACCGACCACGCCGCATCCGCCGGGGACGCACCCCGCGATGCAACATCGGGAACATCTCGCACCCTCGCCGTAACGACCGGCTGCCCGCTCCCGCCGATGTCCGTCGCCGAGCGCCAGAGCGCCGACCTGGCGAGTCTCGGCCTGACCACCGGGCCGCACCCCCTGGCCCGCCTGCGACCCCAGCTGACCGACGCGTGGTGCGCCGCCGATCTCCCCCTCGGGGCCGATGGCACCCGGCTGACCATCGCCGGCTGCGTGATCTGCCGCCAACGCCCCGGCACCGCCAAAGGTACGGTCTTCGTCAGCCTTGAGGACGAGACCGGCATCGCCAACGCCATCGTCCGCCCCGCCCTCTTTGAGCGCTTCCGGCGGGTCATCAGCGAGGAACCTGCGCTGCGGATCACGGGGCGTCTCCAGCACCGCGCCGGCGTGATCCACGTACTGGCGGAGGAATTTGCGCCCCTGCCCCTCGGCGACCTCCTCGCCCCCGTTTCCCACGACTTTCACTAAGCGCCCGGAACGGCGGGCCGCCAGACGGGCCGCCCCGGTCATCACTGCCTTCCTGCGCCGCATCCAGTCGTGACAAGGCGGGAGCTTGGCCGGTCCGCACCGCGCCCCAGATCGGCCGCTTCGCCCACGGCAGGCCACGGTTCCGCGGGAAACTCCGCCGTTGCCTTGCCCCGCCGCCACCTGCTTGAGTTTTCCTCCCATGTCCGTGGACCCGAGCACCTCCGCAACTCCGAGCGACTTCATTCGCGACATCGTCGCGGCCGACCTCGCGGCCGGACGGCACACGTCCATCGTCACCCGCTTCCCGCCGGAGCCCAACGGCTACCTGCACATCGGCCACGCGAAATCGATCTGCCTCAACTTCGGCATCGCGCGCGAACAGAACGGACGCTGCAACCTCCGCTTCGACGATACCAACCCGGTCAAGGAGGACGTCGAGTACGTCGACTCCATCACCGCCGACGTCCGCTGGCTGATCCAGGGCTGGGCCGACCACTGCCTCGGCGTCAAGTCGCGCGGGGCCAAGCCGGAGACACGGACGGCGGCGGACGGGCGCACCGATCGCCTGATCGGTCCGGCGCCGGTCGGCGCAAAAGACGCGGACTGCGAAGCATTCTTTGCCAGCGACTACTTCGACGCGCTCTACGAGTACGCCCTTACGCTGATCCGCAACGGCGACGCGTACGTGTGCGATCTCTCGCCCAAGGAAACTGACGAGTACCGCGGCGCCCCGGACCGCCCTGGCCGGGAGTCTCCGTTCCGCAACCGCTCGGTCGCCGAGAACCTCGATCTCTTCCAGCGCATGCGCGCGGGAGAGTTCCCCGACGGCGCACGCTCGCTGCGCGCCCGCATCGACATGGCCTCGCCGAACGTCTGGCTGCGTGATCCCCTACTCTACCGCATCCGGCACGTCGCTCACCACCACGCCGGCGACGGGTGGTGCATCTACCCACTTTACGACTACGCGCACTGCCTGAGCGATTACCTTGAGGGCATCACGCACAGCATCTGCACGCTGGAGTTCGTCGATCACCGCCCGCTCTACGACTGGATCCTCGGCCGCCTCAATCTCCCGCGACCCCTGCCGCACCAGTACGAATTCGCGAAGCTGGTCCCGAGCTACACGCTCATCTCCAAGCGCCGCCTCCTCAAGCTGGTCGAGGAAGGCGTGGTCTCCGGCTGGGACGACCCCCGCCTCGCCACGCTTTCGGGCCTGCGCCGCCGTGGCGTGCCGGCCGCCGCACTGCGCCGGTTCGTGACGAGCGTCGGCGTGACCAAGTACGACAGCGTCACCGATATCGCTCTCTTCGAACACACGGTGCGCGATGAACTCAACGCGGCCTCGCCCCGCCGCCTCGCGGTCCTCAAGCCGATCCGCGTCGTCCTCACGAATCTCGCCCCAGGCGAGAGCGTGGAATGCCGCGCGACCAATAATCCGCAGGCCGAAAATCCCACGACCCGTCCGGTGCCGCTCACGCGCGAGGTCTACATTGAATCGGACGACTTCGCCGAGGTGCCGCCGCCGAAGTACTTCCGCCTGAAGCCCGGCGGCGAAGTGCGGCTGAAGTAC